>Ga0316202_10000080_pt1 | contig 160495 bp, 134 predicted proteins | sample 3monrhotite_MG_FD_204934 | JGI IMG/M metagenome (GOLD analysis project Ga0316202, IMG submission 204934) | Microbial mat bacterial communities from mineral coupon in-situ incubated in ocean water Damariscotta River, Maine, United States -... | ecosystem: Environmental > Aquatic > Marine >... | reverse complement strand
AGAACTAAAAAGTGCGTTGTTTTTCTTCCGAAATAGCCTCAGCACGATATAGACTAGACTATATATTGCAAATCCAAAATATAAGGATTCAACTATTTGATTCATCTCTCTATATGCTGTATAACGTGTGAATAAACGCAATTGCGTTTATTCCTTTTATATGTTATTGTGCAACTAAAATACGGTAATAAGCCCGAAATTGGGGTTATGTATCATACGAGTTCTTAATTAGCCTCTGTTCGATCTCTTTAATTTCATAAATCTTTTAGTCTCATATTGCCCCGGATTCTATCCGTTATGGCTTGGTTGCACTCACCTGCATTGCTTTCTGAGTGTGTTCTTTAAATTAATCAAATGATTTGTAAATCGCAATCGTAACCGTAGAATTAAACGTTTAACTATACGTTTAATTTATTCTACGGTTAGCCGTTTGATTAGCCTGGGCCTTGCGTTTCACTCTTTTAAAGATTGTAAATTCAATGGAATTATACTGTTCTGATGTGGTGCCAAACAATTGGAATAAATCAATTTATCGCACAAACAAAAAGAGACCACTCAATGAGCAGTCTCCTTTCTTATGTGGTACCTCCAGTCATCCCCTCGACAAGCTGGGGATAAACTTCAATTCTTTTTGTTGGCACAAAAAAAAGACTGCCTATTCAGACAGTCTTTCAATGTAGCTATCACTTCGCTACGCTTTGTGGTACCTCCAGGAATCGAACCAGGGACACATGGATTTTCAATCCATTGCTCTACCAACTGAGCTAAGGCACCAACCTTCCCAATCGTGATCGGGAGCGCAAATATAGAATAAATCTCAAAATCAAAATGCTTCCAAGCAAAAATTCGATTTAATCACCCTACTTTAGCACCATGAACCTCATAATTGATTTAGGTAATACACAGTGTAAAGTCGCTCTATATGAGGGCGAAACGATTATAAAGTCAGCTGTCTTTACTGAAAATTATTATGAGCAAATAATTTCAAATTTTCCTCCAACTTCCTACCAAAACGCAATTTTATCCTCGGTTATTAATCATAATCCAGAAATAGAAGAACTTGTTAAAAAATGTGAAATTGGACTGGTTTTAACTACATCGTTGAAACTCCCTTTTCACAATAAATATAATTCTCCTCAAACTTTAGGTACGGATCGCTTAGCCAATGCAGCAGCCTTAGCATCAAGCTGTAAAGGAGAAAACGCACTTTGCATAGACGTTGGTACTTGTATTAAATTTGATTTTGTAGATCAAAACAATGGTTATTACGGTGGTTCAATTGCGCCCGGAATGCGCATGCGCTTCCAAGCCCTCAATACTTTTACAGATAAATTGCCGTTGATTCAAGTGCAAGCCAATAAGAAAAGTAATGATTCTTCTCTTGTTGGTGGTAACACGAACCAGTCCATCGAAAGTGGTGTGGTGAACGGAATGCAGGCAGAAATTAATGGAATGATTTCTCGTTATCAGAGCGAATATCCGAACCTAAAAGTAATCTTAACAGGTGGGGATGCTTCTTTTTTTGAAAATGAGGTAAATAAACCCATCTTTGCAGACGCATTTTTCACCCTTCACGGACTAAATGCCATTTTAAACGCAAATGCAGATTAAATACATCTTATTCTCAATCTTAATGCTTGGCGCTTGTTCTTCATTCGGACAATCAAGTAGCGCAAGTCCATACACGAGGTATGCTTTCGGAGATTTATTCGGAAATTCAAACGCATACTACTTTGGTGGCGGTGGACTGAACATTCCAATGGTTAACAATAACCAAGTAAATTTCGGAAATCCAGCTTCATACTGTTTTATCCAAAGATTAAAGCCGGTGTTTAGCGTTGGTTTCAAAGCGAAATTTTTATCGCTTGCTACAACTACAGAATCTCAAAACACAAATGCAGTTGGATTAAGCGATTTTACCGTAGGTCTTCCAATTGGTAAAAAAGGCGGTGCTGCTTTTGGTCTTACTCCATATAGCACAGTTGGATACACGATGATAGATAACGTGGTTGATGATCAGATTGGAGATTACACCTATACTTACACAGGTAATGGAGGAATTAATAAGGCCTTTATTGGAGCTTCAAGAAAGATCTTTGAACGTCAACAAATGATGGATAGTATCAATAAAGACAGCCTTGTGCAGCACGCATCAGCATTGAGTGTTGGAATCAACGCAAACTATCTTTTCGGAACTTATAACAACATTAGAAGTGTAGACTTTACCGGATTGGCATTGCTAGATACGAAGGTTGAAAACACAATTCAAGTATCCGATTTCTTGTTTGATGGTGGTTTATATTATCACTATAAATTCAAAGGAAAACAAAGACTGCTGAACAAGTCAGAAATAAAGAAAGATCCTAAAGCCAAAAAGAAATACTCCGAAAAAAGCAAGGTGTCGCTAGATTTTGGACTTACTGGTTCACTTGGAAGTGCATTAAATGCAAGGAGAGATAACTTTGTCTATACATTCAGGTCTACATCTTTGGCTGAGTTCATTGAAGATACGATCAGCTTTACAGAAGGAGAAAAAGGAACTCTTAATCTTCCAGTTAGTCTTGGAGTGGGTGCTGCCCTTATTTTTAACAAGGTTAGAGTAGGTGCACAGTTCAAGATGCAAGATTGGTCTACTTATTCAGAAGAATTCAACGGTTCAGTTGTAAATGATGTTCTTGGTTTAAACTATGAAGGTGCGGTTGGTTTAGAGTACCAGAAAGCTACTGACGGTAAGAATCAGGCAAATAACGCATTTAGTTTAGGTGTTTATAGAGTTGGTTTTAGATACAGCCAAACTCCGCTTCAAATAAATAACAATGTATTAACAGAGATTGGCATGAGTTTTGGAGCATCACTACCAATGAGATTTTCAGGATCAGGATCCATGTTGAATTTTGGTGTGGAAGTGGGAGAAAGAGGAACGACCGATTTTAACCTTATCCAAGAACGATTCTTGACACTCAGAGTAGGATTAACCATTATGCCGGGAAGGTTTGATAATTGGTTCTACAAAAGAAAGTACAATTAAACAGATGAACTAGTTTACTAAAGCGTAAACTGAAAAAGATTAGAATGAAAACGAAAATTATACTGTTGATGATTGGTTTGATGGGAGTCAGCCAAATGGTTAAAGCACAAGAGTACAATTGTGATGAGGCGTACATTATATTTAATGATGGCCTAAGATCTAAAGATTATGACAGAGCTTATGAGTTCTGGCAAATTTTAGTGAGTGGGAATTGCGATGATAAGCTGAAAGAAAAAATGACCATTACAACCAACGGTGGTGCCGTGGTTGGTAAAATGGTAAAGGCAGCTGCTACTCCAGAACAAAAGAAATTGAGAATGGATTCTTTGTATTTCAATTATACAAAAGGAATCGAAATTCATGGAAGAGTGCCTAAGTTGGTGGAAGCTTTCGGATCTACGTATGCTAGATACGAGTCTAAAACAAAGACCCAAGAAACGCACGATCTTTTAAAAGAATCAATCACTGCGCTACAAGAAAAGTCAAAAGCTAAGTCGGTTCAGTATTATTTTACTGCTTGTTTCTACTTGTATAATGCAAAGAAGATGGACAAAGGTGGAATGATTGAAAACTACCTTTGGTTATCAGAATTATGTGAGAAGGTTGCAGCGTCTACTGAACTTACTGATAAGGCAAAAGGGAAGTGGAATTCAGTAGCTACATGGTTGCCAGAAATTGGTGACAAGTTCTTAAACTGTCAAGCAATTACGGAAACGTATAAGCCTAAAGTAGATGCGGATCCAACGAACTTAGAATTGCTTAAAAAGGTATTTGCATTATTAGACAAGAAGAAGTGTGAAACACAAGATGTAAGTGTTGATTTTTACTTAGAGCTTCTTACGAAGATGTTAGCGATCGAGCCATCTGCTGAAGGGTACTACGGATTGGCAAACTTGCAATTAGCAAAAGAAAAGAAAAACGAAGCATGTGAGTCTGCTCAAAAAGCTTACGACTTGTGCGTTGATAACGATGAGTTAAAAAGAAAAATCATTAAAGTGGGTGTAAATTGTGCATCTAGCAAATGGTATGGCGTTTGGGGAAAAGATTTTCCTAAAGACGGAGAGCCATGGTTGATCAAAGCGTCAAAAGCAGCGAATCAAGTTTCGAACACAAGTTTAGATCCTAACTTGACGAAAAGAAAGCTAGCTTATTCGAAAGCAATTGAATTAGCAGAAAAGGCAAAATCTTTAGACCCTACAGTTAAAGGGAAAGCTGACAAAATGATTGCGCAGTATAGAGATCGTCTTCCAGCTTGTGATGAGCTATTCCAATTAGGAATCAGTAAAGGAGATAAGATTACACTTGGAAGCCTCGGATCTGTGACCGTAGATTGTAAGTAAGCTGATCAAATTAAAACATATTATTTCAGGTATTCCTGCCCTTTTAGTGGCGGGAATTCTTGTTTCTTGTGGGAACGATATGGCCGAAATTCAGGCCTTCTCCATGAACTCAGATGATCCGGTTGAAATCTCAACTGGAGTTACGATGCAACTTTCAGATAGCGGGATGAAGAAGTACATCCTCAATACGCCTCGAATAGAAAAGTACATCATTGAAGAGCAGGAGATTTATAAATTCCCGATTGGTTTTGAACTATTGACATTTGATACGTTGGGGGTTCAAGTAACTAGCATATCCGCAAATAAGGGGTCGATGAAACAAAAACTCGGTGAGATTGTTTTAGAAGATAGTGTCCGAATACTGAACGTAAATCAAGAACAGCTGAAGACCGAATTACTGAATGTTTTCCTTGAGCAAGATTCAATTTGCACCAATAAACCGGTAACAGTTTCTTCCCTCGCAGGTACCTTAACAGGAAAATTTGGACTAACTTCGGACTTGAATTTCACCGAATACGAAATGCACAAAGTGGACGGAGAAATTGAAACAAAAGAAATATACGATGAGCGAGAAGAAAAATAAGCCAAAAGACTTAGGCAAAGTGTATAAATTTATGGAGCGTTTCTGGCTAATTATAGCCATTGCTTCTACTATTGCTTCTGCGTATATCTTAATAACGGATGGTTTTGAAAAATCAAAAATTTATCTATTCCTTCCGTTGATCGCATTCGCGTATTGGTTCATGAGAAGAAGGATAAGAAAGAGTTACGAACGTAAGCTCAATTTAGAAAAACAAGAACAGGCGTCTTAAATGACAACTGAGCTAATAATTATTCTTGCTTCATTAATCTGTTCCGCATTTTTCTCGGGCCTGGAAATAGCCTTTGTCTCTTCTAATAAGTTAAAAATTGAGCTTGACAGTAAGCAAGGTCAGGTAACATCTCGAATCTTAAGTTTTTTCTCAAACAGATCTTCCAAGTTTATTGGAACGATGCTCCTGGGTAACAACGTAGCGTTAGTAGTATACGGTATTGAAATGGCTAAGCTCATGTATGAGCCAATTGAAGGACTGGTAGGTAGTAATGAAGCGTTGATTTTATTAATCCAGACGGTAATTTCTACCCTTTTAGTACTTGTAACTGCGGAGTTTTTACCGAAAACCGTATTTAGAATTAATCCCAATCGGATTCTAAGGATATTCGCATTTCCCTTAATCTTGATCTACTTTATATTCTGGATTCCTGTTTTTATTACCATCGGAATCTCAGAATTATTGATTAGTATTTTCGTTAAATCGGATGCTAAATCTACCAAGCTGGCATTCGGAAAAGTCGACTTGGACGATTACTTATCTGATATTGCGGAACGTGCCTCAGAGCAAGATGAGATTGATCATGAAGTGCATCTATTTCAAAACGCATTAAACTTTTCTGAAATCAAAGCAAGGGATTGCATGGTGCCAAGGAACGAAATTGTTAGCGTAGATATTGAAGAACCAATTGATGCGCTTAAACAACGGTTTATAGATACAGGCCTTTCAAAAATTCTAGTCTATCGAGATTCGATTGATAACATCATTGGGTATACCCATTCGTTTGAATTATTGAAGCAACCAGCGTCTATAAAGTCCATTTTACTCCCCGTCAATATCATTCCAGAATCTATTACGGTGAATAAAGCGTTAGATGAACTTCAAGCTAATAAAAGAACCATTGCAGTGGTAGTAGATGAATTTGGAGGTACATCTGGAATGATTACCATTGAAGACATCATGGAAGAGATTTTCGGAGAGATTGAAGATGAACATGATGTTGAAGAATTTACGGAAACCATTCAAGAAGATGGGAGTTATTTGTTTTCCGCCCGGGTTGAAATCGATTACATCAATGAAAAGTATAAATTAAAAATTCCCGAATCAGACGAATATGAAACGCTTGCAGGCTACGTTTTAAGCACGACTCAGGATATTCCAGAAGTCGGAGAAGTGATTGGGACAGACGATTTTAGACTCACAATTATGGAGGTTTCCGAAAACAGAATTGTGCTCGTCAAGTTGCATCCGAAAAGTTCAAATTGAATCTTGAAATAAATTTGTACAAAGAACTGAACTTAAAGGTGTGTAAGGATTTTCAAATCTCAAAGTAGAGTGGTATATTCGCGCTCCTTCTTCCAAAATTAATCAGGAAGAAGCTACTTATTTAAGAAGTAATTATGGCATTAATTGGAAAGATTAGAGAACAGTCAACTTTGTTGATGATCGTAATCGGAGTTGGTATGATCCTTTTTATCGTACCCTACGATTCCATTATGAAAATGTTCAGTGGTGGTCAAACAAGTGACAGCATTGGAATGTTTAATGGTGAACCGATGTACTCTAAAGAATGGAACTACGAGTATCAAGTTAACGATCTGAAAAGACAGTATTTCAACGCACAAAGAGAAATCTCTGATGCTGATGCGAGAAATGGAATCTTCAATCAAATGATTCAAGATACGTTGATCAATACAGAGTTAAGATTGGTTGGAGTAAGAACAACACTTGATGAATTAGATGCACTTCAAACCGGTGAAGGTGGAGTAGAAATTTCTAGCTACATCAAACAATTGCCTCACTTTAAAGATGCAAACGGTATTTTCAATAGAGATTCTTTAGACAAGAAACTTTCATTCTTCATGAATCAAGAAGGTGGAAACTGGGACATCATCGAAAAAGAATTAAGCAGAAGTAATAGAGTAGCGAAATACGTGAGCATGATTTCTAAAGGAATTATTGTTACAGATTACGAAGCGAAAAGAGATTATACAGAGAACAATGAAAAAGCAAACGTAAAGTATGTTTATAAGAAGTTTTCTGAAGTGCCAGATTCTGCAATTGTTGTAACGGATGCAGACTATCAAGCTTTTTACGATGAGCACAAAGATGAGAAGCGTTATGAAATGCAAGAAACGAGAGGTTTTGATTTCGTAGCGATTGATATTAAAGCATCTGAAGATGATAAAAAGGATCACGAACAAAAAATTGGACTTATTAAGGATGCATTTAAGTCAGCAATTAATGATTCACTGTTTGTAATCAATAACTCAGATAACCCAGTTTATAACGAAGAGTTTGTAGCAGCAAATCAATTTCCTTTAGAGATGGATACAATGGTTCAAAAAGCACAGGTTGGTGACATAGTTGGTCCATATCTTGGAGCAGGAGGAACGTTTTGGCAAATTGCTAAAGTGGTTCAATCTGATTCAGCTTACGAGGCTAAAGTAAGACACATCTTAATTGGAGTTAATCAACAAAATCCAGCAGACGGAGTACTAAAGAAAGTAAAGGCAGATAGTATTAAAGATGTATGGTCAAAAAAAGGAAATTTCTCAGAATTGCTTAAGTTCTCTACTGATGTAGATAAAGACGGGAAAGCAAACAACGATGGAGTTTACGATTGGTTCACTTACGGAGCGATGGTTCCTGAGTTTGAGGAGTACAGTATGACCGGAAAAATAGGAGTTGTTGAAGTTGTTCAAACTCAATTCGGTTATCACGTAATGGAGGTATTAGATAGAAGAACCAATGGTAAGGTAAGAGTTAAAGCGCCTGTAATTGTTCGAAATATCGTGCCAGGTGAAGCTCAAATTGGAGCTTATAAGGACAGTGCTTATCGTTTTATTCAGGCAGCTAAAGAAGCCGGTGATTTTAAAGAGTATTGTAAGTCAAAAGGATTCTTTGCGGTTGAAACGGAGCAAAACATTATGGTTACTAGACCATTCATGAACAGCCCAGTACTTCAAAACAGCAATAGCATTTTAAGATGGGCATTCAATGCAGAGATGAATGAGATTTCTGATTACTTCGAAATGAATGGTTCTTACAAATTAGTTGTTGCACAACTAAACCAGAACATTCCAGAAGGGTTACCTTCTTTTGAAACAGCGAAGCAAGTAATGAAATTGGAAGTAACCAATATCAAGAAGGGTGAATATTTAGCTGCACAAGCATCAGGAGTTAACGATTTAGTTTCGTTGTCTGCTAAATGGGGAGCACTAGATGGTCAACAAACTGCTACTGGTGTTTCTTTCAAGGATAAGAATTTAGATCCGTTACCAAACCCTCAACAACAGCAACAGCAGCAAACGCCTGATGAAGCGGAAGTAATGGGTACAATCTTTACATTGGAGCCAGGTAAGCTATCTAAGCCGATCAAAGGAACTCAAGGGATGTACGTTGTTATGGTAGATGCATTCGTTCCAATTACAAAGCAGAAAGAAGATTTCATTACAGAGAAAATCACATTAGAGTCTGAGCTAAGAGCAAGAGCTGATAGTGGAGTAATGAGAGCTTTAATTGATAAAGCTGACGTGAAAGATTACCGTAAGAAAAACGAGTTAATCGATAGCGAGTAAAAAGCTATTAAAGAATTTAGATCCTTCTTTAGTTTCAGTCTTCAAGGTTGAAAATAAAGAAGGATTTTTTTTGCCTCATAATTTCAACTTGCTTTCCTAACCTTAAGTTGCTGAAGCATATGAAATAAGATGGATATCGATACAATGGATAGCACTAAATGGATCGGTTGGAGAAAGGCAGGCACATTGAAATAAGCCATACCTACACCGGCTAATACCTCGGCAATTATAATTCCAACAAGCCAATTCACCTCTTTTAATCGGATGTTTCGCTGTATGTTTAAAACCATTAACGCAGCCGTTGCCAATACCACCGCAATTGAGAATGATCTATGAAAGTAAATGTTGCTGCCCAGTTCTTCTATCCAACTGGTTCTAGCTAAATGATCCATTCCATCAATCAGTTGTCTTAATCCAGTTCCGGTGAATATCTGCACGGCCGTTATCAGGATTGCAGCATATACGATCCCTTTGAATTGAAAATCACCCAACACAATTACACGTGCCTGATCGCCTTTTGCAACCCGAATGATTTTGAGTTGTAAGGCAACATTGAGAATAGCAATGAGCATATGGCTTGTAAGTACCCACGGAGTTAGACTTGTAGCAACCGTCATGGCACCCATCCATGCTTGAAACCCAAAAAGAACGATTTGAACCAAACATAATACGCCAAGCCAAGGTCGTTTTCTAATGTGTCGAAGGGATAAAATGAAGGTCAAGAAAACTAGGATTCCAGCAACTGCACCAGTAAGCCGATTGATGTATTCCGTCCAAGTATTTACGGCATTAAAATCTTGTTCTATTCGCAATGATTGGTCATTCCGAATTTGTGCGCCAACTTCATTTAATCCGAAAAATGCTAGAAAATCAGCAAACCGATTAATCTTTTTGTCTCGTTTTGCAGAATAAACCTCTTTATAGTTTTCCGGCAATTCACTTACATCTGTAGGAGGAATGTACTGCTCGAAACACTTAGGCCAATCAGGGCATCCCATACCGCTACCAGACATTCTAACTACTCCTCCAGCCACTACAATCACCATAATGGAGACTAATGTCACTTTGGTCAGTAAAATAAATCGATTCGAAACAGGATTCTTCATCTTCAGCAAAAGTAGCAATACCTGAAGCAATACAAATCGAAATATTTAAGTTTTTAATACAGAGGAAATAAAAAACAGTCCGCCAGACTTAGCAGTAGTGTAACAGCATTTAGCGAATGTTTACTGCAACCTTTTATAATTCTGTTGTCTATTGATTTAGAAACTGCAGATAAAATCGTAAATTTTGGATGGCTGTTTTGTAAAAACAGAAGTATGAAAAAAATATTCGCCCTGGTTCTATTAGTAGGAATCACACACTTAGGCTTTAGCCAGAAAGCCGGAGAAATTCAATTAGGTATAAGAAGTACAACCAGTTTGTTTAGTCACAATGCTGAATTCGGAACAGGCATTGGAGGCCAGTTTAGGATTGGTTTATTTGATCGGATGAACACAGAATGGTTCGCAGATTACATCATATCCGACATTCAAGGATTAGGTAAAAGAACGGATGGTCACATCGGTTGGTCAGTGATGTTTTACCCGCTTCCAGCAAAAGAACGTTTCGTTCAACCGTATATCTTAATGGGACATTGTTTCGATTATACACGTGTTGAAGTCTTCGAAAGTGGAGATATGCAGGAACGTTGGAGTTCTGCCTTCCAAACAGGGATTGGAACCCATTTCAACCTTTCTAAACGAACAGATATTTCACTAAATGCTCAGTACATGGGGCACTTCGGTGATGACCTCCATGTAGAAATTGCAGATGACGGTCATAGTGGTCATGAACATGGTGAAGAATTAACCATTACCTCAGATCCGCATGTAAGATCTTTAGAAGGTCATTTGTTGCTTACAGCGAGTTTTAATGTTAAAATTGGGCAGTTATGGTCAAAGAAATAGGTTTAATAGCAATTGCATTAATAATCGGTACTTGTGGCTTTGCACAAGACGGAGATGCAAGTATCTACGAAAACAAAAAGGGACTGTTGAGATCAGGTCTTGGTTTGAAAATGGGTGGATCATCGGCTTTCTCTAGTTACTATGCGAGTGGGGATTTGGAATACTATATAGATGATAAAGTATCTTTCGAAGGGGAGAGCAATTATTTTCTAGGCAATCTAACAACACCAGCAAATTATACCGTAGTGAATCACCATTCAATTTTAACTGGAGTGAACTATCATTTAATGAGTGGGAAAGGTTTCGATCCATATGTAGGGTTGAAAATAGGCGTTGGCTTATCGGAAATAGATAGAATAAATCACGAGGATGGAACTGAATGTTATGAAGATCTGCAGGTTGATCCGATGGCGGCTATTCAATTAGGCTTTAACTACTATACCGGAAAGTACTTCCATTTATTTATGGAAACTGGCTATCAAACACAAGGGCATAGCACAAAGGCAAATCCTAGTTTGAAGTTAAACGAATTTAATTTCAAATTCGGGTTGGGTATTCATGTGGACTGGCTTAAGAACATGAAAATTGGTGCGCGTGGGCCAAAAGCTAAACCAATGCTGTAATAGTTAAATCACCATAATTTTAGACTCCATCATTTCCATGATGGAGTATTTTAATCCTTCTCTTCCAAATCCTGAATCTTTTATGCCTCCGTATGGCATGTGATCTGCTCGATAAGTTGGGACTTCATTTATCATAAGTCCACCAACTTCTAAATGTTCAAAAGCATATTTAATCTGCGCTTGAGAATCTGTAAATACTCCAGCTTGTAGGCCAAATCGTGACTTATTCAATTCAGCTATGATGTTTTCAAACTGGTCATACTTTTCAACAACTACTACAGGCCCGAAAATTTCTTCACATACAATCTTTTGATCAGGTGAAGTGTTAGTTATTAAAGTAGGTTCGATGAAGTCTCCATGTCTTTTTCCGCCAGCTAATACTCGAGCCCCTTTTTCTTCCGCCTCGTTAATCCATGCTTCAACCCGAACAGCAGCTTCCTCAGAAATCATCTTGCCAAAGTCAGTGGACTCGTCATTTAAATCCCCAAACTTTAAGTTCACCAAATGAGATTGAAATTCTTCCACAAAAGGATCAAATCGGTCAGCTTGCACATAGATTCGCTGTGTATGGATACATACTTGCCCAGAATAAGCATATCCTCCAGCCACGCATCTTTTCGCAGCCTTTTTGATATTTGCACTTTCCGTAATGATTGCTCCTGCATTGCCTCCGAGCTCGAGGGCAACTTTTTTCTTTCCAGCAATTGATTTAAGATACCATCCAATGTCAGGAGAACCGGTAAATGAGATCATTTTAAATCGTTCATCTTCAACCCAGCTGGCTACTTCTTCATTCGGCAATTCGTGGCACAAAACGGAATCTTCAACGATTCCTGCTTTTGTAATTAGCTCAATTAATTGATGCGCTATTTTAGGAGTTTTGGGAGACGGTTTAATCAATATTGGACAACCACATGCGATGGCTGGACCAACTTTATGGGCAATCAGATTCAATGGGAAATTAAATGGCGTAATGCCAAGAACTGGCCCAATAGGAAAGTACTTTACGAATCCTTCTCTTGGTTTACCAGGAGCCCAATCAAGGTCCAAGTATTCTTTAGGAAGTCGCTTTGCTTCTTCCGATGCAATCTCAAATGTGGCAGCGGTACGGTCCACTTCAACTAACGCATATTTAATTGGCTTCTTAGCTTCTTCCATGATGGTTTCAGCTAAGCTTTGTTTATTCAATCGAATGTCAGCCGCAATCTTTGTTAGTATGGAAGATCGTTGATAGCTAGTTTGCTTTGCAAGTTGCTGCTTAGATCCAATTAGTTTTTCAATTAATGTTGATTTATCCATTTTCAAATCATAAAAAAAGCCTTTACTAAGAATAGCAAAGGCTTTAATAATTTAATTTTTTAGTCTTAAAACATTTCTGTTAGCGCATCAAGAAAGTTTGGAACTTGAAATCCGCCACTTGATACATTTACGTCTCCACTAGAAGCAGTAGTACTTGATTCAAGAACTTCCTCTGAATCATCAGATTTAGCTTTTAATTCTGCCGAAGTAACTTTGAACTGACCATCACTTAGATTCTGAATTACTTCAACCATTTCATCTTTCGTGATTACTTTGTCATCAAAGTCAACTGTTGCCTTGTTGTTTTCAAAGTCTACAGAACATGCAGCGATGCCTGTCATACTGTTTAAACTTTGTTCAATAGTACCAGCACATCCTTGCTTACATACCATACCTTCAATACCTAGATCTGCCGTTGTATTCGCAAATACGCTACTTGTATTGTCGATGTAAGTTGATTCACTGTCTGTAGCTGAATCGCTACCACAGCCTGACATTAGTACTGCTGAAACTCCAATTGATAGGGCAAATAAAGTCTTTTTCATCTTGCTTGTTTGTTTAAAGATGTTTAGTAATACGCGAATATACCGATTTACTGTCTGAAAACCAATACCGTTACGAATTTAAAACATGATCTATAACAAGTTAATTCTCCCTTTGTTCATTTGGAATTAGAATGGATTTGATTACATTTGCAGCCCCTTCTAAAAACAGGATAGTTTTTGGACAAGGGAAACACTAATTAAAACAAGTATAAAATGTACGCAATCGTAGAGATAGCAGGGCAACAATTCAAAGTTGAAAAAGATCAGCAATTGTTCGTTCATCGTTTAGCTGGTAAAGAAGGAGACAAAGTGGATTTTCACGATGTCCTTCTTATCGATGACAACGGGAACATCAATGTTGGCGCCCCAGCTGTAGATGGTGCAAAAGTAACTGCAAAGATACTTCAGCACTTGAAAGGAGACAAAGTAATTGTTTTCAAAAAGAAAAGAAGAAAAGGCTACCAAAAGAAGAATGGTCATAGACAATATCTTACACAGATAGAAATCGATTCCATTGTAGCTAAAGGTGCTAAGGCGCCAAAAACTGCTGCTCCAAAAGCAAAAGCTGCTCCTGCTAAGGAAGCTGCTGCTGAGGTAAAAGCTACACCAGCTAAAGAAGCTGCTCCTAAGGCTACCGCGAAAGCAGCACCAAAGGCAGAAGCTAAAGCATCTGGTGATCTAAGCGGAAAGACCGTAGCAGAATTAAAAGATTTAGCAAAAGCTGCTGGAATCACAGGTATTTCTTCAATGAAGAAAGCTGATTTGATCGAAGCACTTAGCAAATAATTATTTACACTTAATTAATCTCATTATAAAATGGCACATAAAAAAGGAGCCGGTAGTTCAAAAAACGGTAGAGAGTCAGCATCGAAACGATTAGGAGTAAAAATCTTTGGAGGTCAAGGATGTGTCTCAGGAAACATCATTGTTAGACAAAGAGGAACTAAGCACAAGCCAGGTGAAAACGTTGGACTTGGAAAAGATCATACTTTATTTGCACTAATTGACGGAACTGTAAAGTTCACGAAGAAAAAAGACAACAAGTCGTTCGTATCGGTAGTACCGTTCGAGGCGTAACTGTAGTTTTTACATACATTATTGGAACTCCTCCTTCTTTATGAATGGGGAGTTTTTTATTTTTATACAGATTCAATTTTAAAGGAATGTTAGAAGTAGGATATATTAGGGAGAATAGGGACGAGATCATCGATAAGATGAAAGTGAGAAATCTTGACGCTGCAACAATTGTAGATTCAGTTATCGAACATGATAAGTCGAGAAGAGAGGCGCAAAAAAACTTCGATGATACGCAGGCAGAAATGAATGCTATTTCTAAAAGTATTGGTCAACTTTTTAAAGAAGGTAAAGCAGAAGAAGCAAACGCCATGAAAGCAAAGACTGGCGAATTGAAAGAAGCGTTAGTTCCTTTAAAAGCTAACATGTCTGAATCTGAAATGAAATTAAAAGAAGCGCTTTACCAGCTTCCTAATGTTCCCAATCCGCTTGTTCCAGCAGGAAAGTCAGATCAAGACAATGAAATTATTGCGGAGTTCGCTGATATTCCAGAACTGCATGATGGCGCGGTTCCACATTGGGACTTAGCCAAAGATTACAACTTAATTGATTTTGAATTAGGAGTTAAAATTACTGGGGCTGGTTTCCCTGTATACAGAGGTCAAGGTGCAACCTTCCAAAGGGCGCTAATTAACTTCTTTCTGAATGAAGCTACGAAAGCTGGGTATGAAGAAATCATCCCACCTTTATTAGTGAATGAGGATTCAGGCTATGGAACGGGGCAATTGCCAGATAAAGAAGGGCAAATGTATCATGCTACGGAAGATGATTTATATCTAATCCCAACTGCGGAAGTTCCAATCACTAACATTATGCGAAATGTCATTTTAAAGGAATCTGATTTCCCCATTAAAATGACCGGCTATACACCATGTTTCAGAAGAGAAGCAGGTTCATACGGTAAAGATGTTCGTGGATTAAATCGATTGCATCAATTTGATAAAGTTGAAGTAGTGCAAGCTGCTCATCCAGATAAGTCTTATGAAGTATTAGATGAAATGGTGTCCTATGTAAAAGGATTGTTAACTGCGCTAGGATTGCCATTTAGAGTGTCAAGACTTTGTGGTGGAGATCTAGGATTTACATCTGCATTAACTTACGATTTAGAAGTATATTCTGCGGCACAACAAAAATGGTTGGAAGTGAGTTCTATATCTAACTTCGAAACCTTCCAAGCGAACAGGTTGAAGTTGAGGTATAAGGATGGGAATGGAAAAACTCAATTGGCACATACATTAAACGGAAGTGCATTGGCCTTGCCTAGAATTGTTGCTGCTTTGTTAGAGAACAATCAAACACCAGATGGAATTAAAGTTCCAGAAGTTTTGGTTCCTTTCACTGGCTTCGATTTGATTACAAAGTAAGTAGCTTAATATATGATTACAATGAACTCAAAAGGACTTAGACTAATTACATTTTTATCGGTTTTTACCACCATCTTTTTAATTGCAGGTTGTTCGAATCCAAATCAATCACAAATTGCTACGGTGGAGACAATGCAATCTGAGCTTTTAGGTTATGAGACCATGGCTGCTGCATTGGATGCCGAGATGATTCGTGAAATGCACCATGAATATGGTGTGATTATGAATGTAATTAAAAGTAAATATGTTTCCGATTCTGTCTTAGGGCTTGACCAGAAGTTTGGAAGAATGAGTAACTACTATAAAGGTGTGAAAAGAAGCAAAGGTTTCGGAGTTGGCAAAGAAAATTTGTTAGAGGAAATTGCCTATTCGAAAACTCAATTGGAAAATTTACTGGATGATTTGCAAAACCAAGACATTCCAGATGCCGATACCGTAAAGTACTTTGTGGAGCTGGAACAAAAGTCTTTAGCTAAAATTAAATTAGTGGCAGAAAAATTGCAGTTGAACTTTGACATTCTTATGGGTGTACAAGATTCAGTGTATCCTTATATGAAAGGAATCGTAGACAGTTTAAACAGCATTAAATAATTGAAGTACTTATTAGTCATATTAATTGTAGCGTTTTCTGTGCTTTCGTATGGGCAGACGGATTATCGTCCTATGGCCATTCAGTACTTTAATCAGCAAGATTACGAGAAAGCATCTATTTACTATTTGAAGCTGTACGAAACGACCAAGTCTCATGGAGATTTCGAGAAGTACTATACCTGCCTCGTTGAATTGAAAAATTACAAAGAAGCAGAAAAGCTCATGAAAAAGGAGCTGAAGAAGAAAAATCCACAGCTTACTTTGTACCTGTTGTACGCAGATTTGTACACCAAACAAGAGTTGCTTACTAAAGCTACCCAGCAGTACGAGGTGGCTGTAAAAAATATTCAATCCTACCATACATTTGGTCAAATCAATCACTTGGCAAATGAGTTTCAAGTAAGAAGAGAAGTTGATTTTGCCATTAAAGCTTATGAAAAAGCGAAGAAGATGGCGGCTAACCCGGTGTCTTACAACATTAGAATTGGCGAACTGTACGGAGCTAAAGGAGAGACAGAGTTGATGATTAAAGAGTTCATCTCTATGTTAGAAACTAATCCAGCTTTTCAAGCTCAGGTGCAAGGAGCATTGAATCGTCAAATTGATTTTAAAGAGGATGAAAAGAAGACTACACTCTTGAAGAATGAACTGATCCATCAAACTCAGAAGCATCCCAACCAATCCGTATACAACGAAATGCTAATCTGGCTTTTTCAGCAAAAGGGAGAATTTGGAGCAGCATTTGTTCAAGTAAAAGCTTTGGACAAAAAACGAAAATTGAACGGACAAAAGGTTTTCAATTTTGCGGAAACCTGTGATAATAATGAGCAATATGATTTGGCCATAAAAGCATTCCAGTATGTTATAGATCTAGGGAAAACAAATAGATATTATCGTTCAGCAAACTACCGATCATTAAATACTTTAAAAAAGAAGATTACCCAATCTCCAAATTATACAAGAGAGGATTTACTTGATCTAGAAACGAAATACAAGTTCACATTAACTGATGTTGGTCGAGCGCCTCATTCAATTAATATGATGAAAGACCTTGGGCACCTTCAGGGCTTTTATTTGCAAAAGTTTGATGAAGCAGTTGAGCTTTTAGAAGATGCGGTGCGTCTAGCAGCCAGGACTCCAAAGGTAGAAGGAGAGTGTAAGATGTTATTAGCTGACGTAATGGTCATTAAAGGGAATATTTGGGATGCATCTTTATACTATTCACAAGTTGATAAAGCCTTTAAAGAAGATAAACTCTCGCATGAAGCGAAATTTAAAAATGCCAAGATCTTTTATTACACAGGAAACTTTATTCTAGCCCAATCACAGTTGGATGTTTTGAAAGCATCAACTCAGAAATTAATTGCCAATGATGCAATGGAGCTTTCGCTTTTAATTACCGATAACTTAGCATTAGACACTACTGCGAATACAATGAGAATGTTTGCGAAAGCAGATTTACTTATTGTGCAGCATAGGTACGCAGAAGCGATTGAAAAATTCGATTCGATCAATGCAGCTCTTCCTTATCATACCTTAAACGATGAAATCTTGATTAAGAAATATGAGATTGATTATCGAAAGCAGAAATACGAGGCGGCTGCGGTTCATTTAACGGAAATTGTTGCGAAGTATGGGGATGACATTCTAGCCGATAATGCACTGTTCTTATTAGGAGAGATGTACGAGAAAATTTTCAAGGATGAAGCCAAGGCAATTGAATATTACGATCAATTGATCTTTAATTACCAAGGAAGTATGTATGGTGTAGAAGCAAGAAAGCGATCAAGAGCATTAAAAGGAGACACTCCTGATGCACGACCATTCAAAGAGATTGAGTAATTTCGAACTCTAATTTCTGGTCATGGGCAAAATCATTTACAGCGTTACGGTTAAAGTAAACATCGAAATCGAAGAAGATTGGGTGAAATGGATGCAGGAAGTTCATATTCCTGAAGTTATGGACACCAAGGCCTTCGAAGAATATCGAATGAGCAGAGTAATAGGCGAAAAGGACGAAGGTACCTCGTATAATATTCAATACTTATGCCCTTCGATGAAAGACCTGCACCAATATCAAATTCATCATGCACCTGCGCTTCAAAAAGATCACACGGATCGTTATGAAGGCAAATTCGTTGCTTTTAGAACCTTACTGGAAACGATTTAGTCAAAATGAAAGTAAGAGCTAAAAAACACCTCGGACAGCATTTCCTCAAAGACGATTCTATCTCGATGAAGTTAGAGGAAGCGATATCTCTTCATATGGGATATAAAAAAGTGCTTGAAATTGGACCAGGTACTGGAGCACTTACTAAGTTTTTATTGAGGTCTGACCGATATGAAACACAGGCGGTTGAAGTAGATTATGATTCGATCGCATTCTTAAAAGAAACCTATCCAGATCTAGATGTACACGAACTAGATTTCCTAAAAGCAGATCTTATTGACTTGATGGGTAAAGAGCCTTTCGCAGTAGTAGGAAACTTTCCATATAATATTTCGAGCCAGATCCTTTTTAAGGTGGTGGATTTTAAAGATCAAGTTCCAGAGGTGGTTGGAATGTTCCAGAAAGAAGTTGGCGAGAGAATTGCAGAAAAGCCAGGTACTAAGAAATACGGTATTATTAGCGTTTTGCTACAGGCATATTACGACATTGAATACCTCTTCACGGTTCACGAACATGTTTTCGATCCTCCTCCAAAGGTGAAGTCTTGCGTTATTAGATTAAGGCGAAACAATGTTTCGAAGCTGAACTGCGATGAGAAACTTTTTAAAAGAGTAGTGAAGCAAGCTTTCGGTCAACGTAGAAAGACGCTTAGAAACTCATTAAGATCAATGATGACTCCAGAGCAATTGCAAGATGAGCGATTCAACTTAAGACCAGAACGTTTAAGTATTGAGGAATTCGTTGAGCTGACCATTATGGCGCAGGAAAACATCGATAAATAGATCCTCAGGTTTACTTGTAATTCGCTTCTTTTCACAATCGTAATAGAACTTTCACCATTCTCCTTATATTTGCCACCGTTCGCGAAGGCGCACAAATCAAAGATCAAATGAAAGGGGAGAGGCGTGAAATTCGAATTAACCAAAGAATTCATTTCAGAACTTTCTGATGCAGTAGCAGCAGGAAACGGCCCTTTTATATCCAAATCATTAGCAGAAGTACACCCGGCAGATATCGCTGAACTCTTAGAGGAGTTTGATGTTAAGGAGGTTAAAGTTATTTTTTCCCAACTGGAAGAAGAGCTTGCAGCAGATGTGCTTTCTGAGCTAGAAGATGATATTCGAGAGGATTTATTAGCAAAACTTTCAGCGAAAGAAATTGCCGAGTCATTGGAAAACATGGATTCTGATGATGCGGCCGATGTAGTCCAAGATTTGGAAGAACATCGTCAGGCGGAGGTAATTTCCGAGATCGAAGATTTTGAACAAGCAACGGATATTGTTTCCCTTCTTAAATTCGAAGAGAATACGGCTGGTGGTCTAATGGCCAAGGAATATATCAAGGTTCACGAAGATTGGACGGTTGGGCAAGCTATCCAAGAAATGCGAGCGCAGACTGATGAGGTAGAACATGTCTATACGATCTACGTTGTTGGAGAGAAAAATGTGCTGCTTGGAATACTTTCTTTAAAAAGCATCCTCTTCGCAGATGATGACACTAAAATTAGTTCCATTTATCGAAGTAAAGTGAGATCGGTGAAAGCCGATATTCAGGATGAAGAAGTAGCTTCTATCATGGATAAATATGACCTCGTAGTTATACCTGTAGTTAATGACGAGAACATTTTGCTGGGTAGAATTACCATTGATGATGTCGTTGATGTGATGAGGGAAGAAGCGGAGAAGGATTATCAGATGGCTTCTGGGATCTCGGAAAACGTTGAATCTTCAGATTCTGTTTGGATGCTGTCTAGGGCGAGACTTCCTTGGCTTTTAATTGGGTTAGTAGGAGGATTGTTAGGTGCTCAAGTGATCATGACCTTTGAAGGAAAACTAGGTGAATTCCCAGTGATGGCCTCTTTTATACCAGTAATTCTAGCAATGGGTGGAAACGTTGGAGTACAATCTTCAGCGATTATCGTGCAGGCATTGGCGCAAAATACTTTAGGGCTAGAGTCCACAGGAAAGAAGCTTTTAAAGGAATTAGTCGTGGCACTATTTAATGGATTGATCTGTTCGATTCTTCTGGTTGGATATACAATGGTGATGCATCAAGACATCATGTTGGCCGTAACCTTGACCATTGCAATGATGAGTGTGTTCATTTATGCAGGCATTTTCGGGACAATGATTCCGCTTATTCTGAACAGGTATAAGATTGACCCCGCCCTCGCGACCGGTCCTTTTATTACCACAGCAAATGACGTCTTTGGACTGTTGCTTTACTTCTGGATTGGGTGGATGCTTTACTTCAACTAGGTCACGATTCGGCTGAATCTTATAACTCCAAACGTATTTATGTTGTGGTAGAATAATTACTTTTGATAAGAATGAAAGTAGCATTTCTAGATCCAGTGCATCCCATATTAAAATCGTCCTTTGAGAACTTAGGATGGGAAGTAGATATGCTCGACAAATTGTCTCGTCCAGAACTAGAGAATAAGATCGGACAGTACCAAGGAATTGTCTTGAGAAGTCGGATTAGAATGGATGAAGGCTTTCTAAAACACACTTCAAATTTAAAGTTCATCGGCAGGCCAGGAGCTGGGTTGGAGAACATTGATTTGGATTACTGTGATGCAAACGGAATTAAAGTATTCCGATCTCCTGAAGGCAATAGAGACGCAGTTGCTGAACATGCAATAGGAATGCTTTTGTCCTTATTCAATAATCTGAAAAGAGCAGATACGGAAGTTCGAGATGGTGTTTGGATTCGAGAGGGAAACCGAGGGCATGAGCTAAAAGGAAAAACTGTTGGCATTATCGGATACGGTTATATGGGGAAAGCCATTGCTGAGCGTCTAGTTGGATTTGGCGTGAGGATCATTGCCCATGATAAGTATATTTCCGGTTTTGCTTCAATTGATGTAGAAGAAGTTACGCTCGAAGAACTGCAAAAAGAAGCTGACGTGGTTTCACTTCATATTCCTCATACAGCTGAGACTGAAGGAATGGTCAATTCAGAATTTATAGATGCTTTTACTAAATCGATCTACTTAATTAATACGGCTAGAGGCAGCTCCGTTAAGATTTTGGATTTGATGAAGGAGATTCAAAATGGAAAAGTGCTTGGTGCTTGTTTGGATGTTCTGGAAATGGAAAGCAGCAGTTTTGAGCAAATATCAAATAACTTTCCACCAGAATTTAAGGAACTAGTTTCTTCCGGTAAAGTGATTCTGTCTCCACACATTGCCGGTTGGACCCATGAAGCAAAGTTGAAAATGGGTGAGTATTTAGCCGAGAAAATTATTACTGAATTTGGGTCTTAGACTAACCGAGATCTTTCATTACTATTCGAGCTGTTTGTCTAGAACGCTGAGTTACCAACTGATTTTTATTCACAGAAACTCGATCTATGGTGGCTTGGTCGTAATGTCTAATCGTTACCAATTCTAACCCGTCATTGTACTTAACAGTGTAGTTTTTAGAAAGCTCTTCAATAAGAGATAGTATTCGATCTTCATCTCCACCTACACAAGCTGAGAAGCTTATTGCTGAATTCTGCATCAAGTTTATTTTCACTTTATGCTCATGGAAACAATTGAAAATATCGCTTAAGTTATGTTCCGCAATGAATGAAAAATCTTTAGGCGAAACAGAAATTAAAAATTGATTCATCTTAAAGATAAATGAAGGAATCAAAGTGTCTTTTTCTGTAGAGGTTTGAATAATTGTTCCTTCACTTTTAGGGTCAATAAACGACTTTACGTAAAGAGGTATTTCCTTGTTCTGAAGAGGTTTGATTGTTTTCGGATGAATAACGGAAGCTCCATAGTAAGCTAATTCAATGGCCTCTTTATAAGAGATTTTATCCAGTTTTTCCGTATCGCTAAACCACTTAGGGTCTGCATTTAACATCCCTGGAACATCTTTCCAAATAGTAACATCTTGTGCGTTCAAACAATATGCGAATATCCCTGCCGTAAAATCAGATCCTTCTCTACCAAGGGTAGTAGTAAGGCCAGCGCTGGTGTGTCCAAGGAACCCTTGTGTAATAATTACTTTCCGACTCCCACTATTAAATGCCTGTCCGATGGAGTTGCTTATTTTCTCTTCCGTGATCTTCCAATCAACTTTTCCTTCTCTATAGTTGTTATCTGTCCGAACCAATTCTCTTGCATCCAACCAAGAATTGTCCATTCCGTTGTCTTGCAAAAAGGCACTCACAATTGAAGTGGAAATAACTTCTCCAAAACTTACGATTTGATCATAAATGAAGTCGTAATTATCAGTTGGTTCATTGTCAAGAATATGCTGTACTTCTTTGATCAAGTTATTCACCGTATCGTGAATTGAATGTCCTTGATTAGGGAATAATTCGGCTAAAATTTCTTCATGGAATCCTACGATTTGAGCCAACACCTCATTTCTTTTAGTCTCAGACTCCATGTGAGCGGCAATCAAATTTTCTAAGGCGTTAGTAGTTTTACCCATAGCTGAGATCACTACAACCAAGTCGTCAGTTGGAAATAAATCCAAAACTGTCTTTACATTTCTTACCGCTTCAGGGTCTTTTACAGACGCTCCACCAAATTTGAAAACCTTCATAATCGGTTCAAATATATGTTAGCTTTTTTAGCCATAGATACAAGCGGCTGAATATTTAACGAATATTGTCCAATCTGAACATTTGGATGAGTAGGAATTAGACTAAGTAAAAATTCCTAAATTAATACAGATATTAAATTTCAAGATATATGAGACGTTTTCTTCCTATTCTATTATTGTTAGTTATTGCCGTTGGCTGTAAATCCAAACAAAAGGAGGTGCGACCGATGAAACCGGTCATTTATCTTTATCCTGAGCAGGTTATGGATGTGGAGGTAGACTTAAATTTTCATGGTGATCTAACGGCAGTATATCCTTCAAATGATAATGGTTGGTTAGTTAGCGCGTCCCCATCGGGCGAATTAGTTGATTTAAATGATAAACGAGCACATGAGTACTTATTTTATGAAGGAGTTTCTGATGATGAGGTTTATAATGATTATCAATTTAATAATGGGTTCTGTGTCGCTAGGGAAGAAGTAGTGCCATTTCTAGAATCAACTTTAGCGGAGATAGGATTGAATTATAGAGAGGCAAATGACATGATCACTTTTTGGATGGCTCATTTAACGGAATCCAAGTATGTCATTATGCGCTTTCAGCTGAATGAAGAGTGCAACAAAATTGCCGATCTCAAGATATCACCAAAACCAGATACGCAACTTCGCATTATGATGGATTTTATAAATGTGAATGAATTTAAACAGATTGCACCTCAAGTTTTCAAGCCTTTTATCAGGAGAGGATTCACGGCTGTGGAATGGGGAGGTACGGATTTGTCCGAGCACGTTATTTATAGCTAATCACAGGTGACTACTATATTAACGGGCGCGATTCTTAGAATCTTTATTTCTGACATTCTTTTAAAAACGAATAGTTTGAGATGAAATTTTTATTCTTTGTGAATGTAAATTTTACCTTAACGTAATTACCATTTATTAAGCGGTCTTCTACGGCAACAAATTTATCCTCCTCTAGTAATTTAGTTTTGAATTTTCTTTCCGTTCCCCTCTCAATTCGATTAATTTCTAACGTATCGTTATCGACTCCCCAGCCTCCCAAGGTAGAAAATTTGGTTTCGCAATCGCCTCCATAATTTTCTTCAAGTTCATGCATTTCGCAGAACAAATAAGTAACAGTACAATTTGGTAATTCCAACATCAAGTTTTTATTGGAACTCCCATCTTCATTCAAATCCACTGGTGTCTCCGAAGTGATTGAGGATATTTCCCAGGCATAGCCCATCAAAGTTTCTTCAATATCTTTTTGATCAAAAGTGGAATCGCTAGAGCAACTAAATAACATTGAAAATGCGGCAAACAAACAAAAGGTTAATTTTATTTTCATGACAATTTGTTTATTCCAGCTGGTGTTTTAACGTTTAGTATAAGAGTATTAGCGGATTAAATGTACTAGCCTTTTAGGATAGCAAGATACCTAATTAAAACAAAAAACGGTTTGAGATAAATCCCAAACCGCTATTGCTTTTATACATTGTTGGCGCGTCGTTTTATTTCATTCCTGCGAACTTTATACCTGTCAAATCAGCCATGTCTTTTTTCCAAGTAGTAATGTCATTTTGGTTGAATTTATTTAGGTGATTATGACCACATGCTCTAGCCATAACTTTCATCAGTTCAGTTGATGCAGAAAAGAAATTGAAGAGTTGATTTGCTGATTTATCAATGTTCAATAATTTTCTTAATTCTGGCTTCTGTGTAGCAACTCCAGCAGGACAATTATTTGTATTACACATTCTTGCAGCTATACAACCTATAGATTGTAAAGCGGAATTAGAAACAGCTATACCATCAGCTCCTAGTGCCATTGCTTTAATGAAGTCATCGGGCACACGAATTCCTCCAGTAATAATCAAAGTAATGTCCTTACGACCTACTTTGTCTAGATAATGCCTTGCCCTAGCTAATGCAGGAATGGTAGGTACAGAAATATTGTTTCTAAAGATTAATGGTGCAGCACCAGTTCCACCACCTCTTCCATCTAAAATGATATAATCTGCACTTGCATCTAAAGCAAACTGAATATCTTCTTCTATATGGTTGGCGGATAGCTTAAATCCAATTGGTATTCCTCCGGTTACTTCACGAACCTTATCTGAAAAGTTCTTAAAATCCTCGGCTGTTATTAAATCATCAAAAGTAGGAGGGGATACTGCTGGCGTACCTTCTGATAAGTTTCTAACTTTTGCAATTTTACCAATTACTTTATTTCCAGAAAGGTGTCCGCCTGTTCCTGTTTTTGCTCCTTGCCCTCCTTTAAAGTGAAAGGCTTGCACTCTTTTTAGTTTATCCCATTCAAAACCAAACTTGGCAGAGGCATATTCATAGAAATATTTTGAGTTGGCCTCTTGCTCCTCATCTAGCATACCTCCTTCACCGGAACAGATTCCGGTTCCAGCTAATTGAGCACCTTTTGCTAAAGAAACTTTAGCCTCTTCAGATAAAGCACCAAAACTCATATCAGATACAAACAAAGGGATATCTAATTTTAAAGGCTTTTTAGCATTGGGGCCAATAATTAATTCAGAATTTACTGGAACATCTTCCATCAAAGGTTTTGTTGCCATTTGGGCAGCTAATAATTGTATGTCGTTCCAACGAGGCAATTCAGGAATTGGTACACCCATAGCGCCCATTTCTCCATGATGCCCCGTTTTTGTTAATCCATTTCTAGCCAATTCTTTAATATATGCTAAAGTTGGTTCTTCTTTTGTCGGGCCATCATCTGAGGAAGATTCAGTTTCTGAGGAACTATCCTCTTCTTTCAACTTTGCGTGTGTTCCATCACAGTAAGGGGCGTTTTTGGAGTGTTTACACATACACAAGTATGCGTCTCCTGTTTCTTCTGCTTCAAACTTTTTTGGAGTAATATCCGTGGTTCTATGCGAGCCATCACAGTATGGTTGATTTTTACTCAATCCACATGCGCACCAGTACTGCTCTTCGCCTTTTGTTAATTCTACCTTGATAGGCTTTCTATCCGCTATTTTTGGTTTACTCATTCGTCCTTGTTTTAGGACCTAAAAGTCGGAACAAATAAGATGACATCCATTCACATAGATGAAGAAATGAGCTTATTTTCCTTTTACCAAATTACTCCTTAAAGTACTTAGCGTTTGCGGCATGATTCCTAGGTAAGAGGCGATCATTTTCTGAGGAACTCTATTTAGAAGTTCAGGGTATGTTTCTAAGAAATAGTCGTACCTGTCTTTAGCAGGAGCACCCATTAACATAAGAACTCTACGCTGAAGTCGGCCAATTCGCCTCGAAAGTAGTTGATTAAAAATGACTGTATGTTCCTTCGATAGAATAACTGATAATTCCTTTTTATCGAAGAGTATTACTTCACAATCTTCAAGGCAATCGATGAACAATTGTGTTGATTGTTGATATTCCATCGCTTCAATATCGCCAATAATGTAGCCTTCAGAAGCAAACATATAGATATGCTCTTTTCCATTATTATCGATAATATAACTTCTGAGAATTCCCTTTTTCACATAGAAACTCGGAACTATTGAACTTCCAGCCCTTTGGATAAGCTGTCCCTTCTTAAAGGTCCTTGCTTTTACCTCTAAATGTGAATTCAATATGTCCTCTATGTTTATCATTTCTCGTGATGCACGCCAACGTATGGATAAACGCAATTGCGTTTATCCCTTTTATAGATATTGCACACCCAATTTACAGAAATTGGATTTAACTAAAGCGTCAACGTACAATCGATCCAAACTCCATCAAGAGACGCATTTAACTTCTCATAAAATTTAATTGCCGGTTCATTCCAATCTATAACTTGCCACTTAATTTTGGCTGAACCTCGTTTTTTGGCTTCCGCAATAAGTCGGTCGAAAAGCTTTTCACCGATGCCCATTCTACGATAGTTGGAGTTGATGACAAAGTCCTCTAGGTACATCGATCTACCTTTCCATGTGGAGAAAATGTCGTAGTAGATCATAGCTCCAACAACGGTTCCGTCTATCTCTGCAACCAACGTGTCAATGATCTTGTCATTTCCAAAGGCTTCTTTTTCTAAGACATCTGAATTGATCACAACTTCATCTGGAGCTTTCTCATAATCCGCTAATTCCTGTATCAATTCCATTACGGCTTTCATGTCCCGTTTTTCACCTTTTCTTATGTTCACATTCCCCATTTATCAAGCTTTGAAGCTAAAATATTAGAAATACTTAGAACTTTCTCCTTTCGGATTGCTTCTTTTAGGTTGTTTTTTCGACCTTTAACACCGCAAACTTCAACAACAAACAGCATGGTCACTTTAGGTGAATTTATTATTGACGAACAAAAAGAATTTCCAGGTTCATCTGGAGATTTTAGTAGCATTCTAAGTTCTATTAGATTGGCTGGTAAAATCGTCAGTCAGCAAATTAATAAAGCCGGATTGGCTTCTCACATTTTAGGTTCTGCAGGTTCCGAAAACATTCAGGGTGAAGATCAGCAAAAGCTTGATGTATATGCGGATGAGCAATTTATTAAGGCCCTAAGAAATAGAGGTTTAGTTTGTGGAATCGCTTCTGAAGAGAACGATGACTTCGTAAGTTTTAACGAAAACAATGATGCGAAATACGTCATCATGATTGATCCGTTAGATGGGTCTTCTAACATTGATGTAAACGTATCTGTTGGAACGATCTTCTCAGTTTGCAAAAGAATATCAGCACCAGGAACTCCAGTTACAAAGGAAGATTTCTTACAGCCAGGAACGGCTCAAGTTGGGGCAGGATATATTATCTATGGTTCTTCAACCATGTTGGTTTACACAACGGGTAAAGGTGTAAACGGATTTACTTTTGATTCTGGAATTGGCGTTTTCTTCTTGTCACATAGAAACATGAAATCTCCAGAGTCTGGAAAAATCTATTCAATGAATGAAGGAAACCTTCATCAGTGCGAACAAGGAGTTAGAGATTACATCAGTTATTGCCAAGGTTCAGATAACAACATAGGTAAACCGTATACCGCAAGGTACATTGGTTCTTTAGTGGCTGATTTCCACCGAAATTTATTGAAAGGTGGAGTTTATATCTACCCTGCAACCAATGATGCTCCAAATGGAAAACTGAGGTTGTTATACGAGTGCAGTCCGCTTGCATTTTTAGCGGAGCAGTCTGGAGGAAAAGCATCTACAGGTAGAAAGAGAATTATGGAAATTGAACCAACAGAATTGCACCAGCGTGTGCCTTACTTTGTTGGGTCTAAAGAGATGGTAGAGAAAGCAGAAGCCTTTCTCGCAGAGTAGAGATGACGCTTGATGAATTTAAATCCTTATACGCGAATTCAGATAAAGCGCGTGAAATATGTGATCTGCTCAATGTAGCGGACGTAAAAATTCATCTGAGTGGTCTTGCTGGTTCGTCAGCTTCATTAGTAGCTTCTTCCGTATTTGCAAACAAGCCTGGTAACTACCTTTTCATCCTTCCTGACAAAGAAGAGGCGGCTTACTTTCTAAATAACCTAGAGAATTTACACAAAGAAGATAAAGGGATTACCATCCTTTTTTATCCTGGATCATACCGAAGACCTTATCAAATAGAAGAAACTGATAACGCGAATATCATGCTTCGTGCAGAAGTGTTAAGTGTTATCCAAAAAAGGAGAAAAAATACTTTAGTTGTTACGTATCCAGAGGCTATAGTAGAAAAGGTCGTTAGTAAAAAACACTTAGAGAAAAATACGCTCGACATTGAAGTTGACGGAAAATATTCCATCGATTTTATTAATGAACTGCTCATCGAATATGAATTTGAGCATGTTGACTTTGTATACGAACCGGGCCAATTTGCCATAAGGGGTGGTATCATAGATGTCTACTCATATTCAAACGAATTTCCTTACCGGATTGAATTCTTCGATGATGAGGTAGAAAGCATTCGTTCTTTCGACATGGAATCTCAGCTGTCGATTAAGACCATGAAAAAGATCTCTATCGTGCCTAACGTTCAGAAGAAGTTGTTGCACGAGAGCAGAGAGTCCTTTTTAAATTATATTCCAAGCAATACTACCATTTGGGTGAAGGACTTGGAAACGGCTAGAGGTAAAATCATTAAAGGCTTTGACAAGGCAGAATACGTCTTTAAAGAAATGGAGACGGAGACTACACATCTCCCACCAAAAGAACTTTACATTACAGAGTCGGAATTCGTAAATGACATTAAAAAATATCCTGTTCTGGAGTATGCGGGAGTACAGTTTTTCACTCAGGCCAATAAAGTGGTACTTAATTTTGCCCCACAACCTCCGTTTAATAAGAACTTCGATCTCTTAGCGGCTGATCTGAAAAAGAATCATAATGAGCAATATGCAAATTTGATTTTTGCGGAGAACCCAAAACAGATTGAAAGGATCTACAATATCTTCGAGGACAAAGAGGAGGACGTTAAATTCTATCCAATTAGCATCGGTCTAAAGGAAGGATTTATTGATCGTGATTTAAAACTGGCATGCTACACAGATCATCAGATCTTTGAACGTTACCATAAGTTCAAACTAAAAGAAGGGTATTCAAAATCCCAACAAGCCTTTACGCTCAAGGAAGTTCATGATTTACAAAGGGGAGATTTCGTTGTCCACATCGATCATGGTGTTGGTCAGTTTTCTGGATTAGAAAAAATTGACGCAAACGGGAATGAACAAGAGGCAATTAGATTAAGTTATTCTGGTGGGGACATTCTTTACGTAAGTATTCATTCCCTCCATCGAATTTCTAAATACACAGGGAAGGAAGGGACGCAACCAAAAGTTCACAAACTTGGTTCTCCAGCTTGGACCAACACGAAAAATAAAACGAAGAGCAAAATCAAAGAGGTCGCATTCGATTTGATTAAGCTTTATGCCAAAAGAAAATCTCAAAAAGGTTTTGCTTTTTCTCCAGATACATACCTTCAAAACGAACTAGAAGCGTCCTTCATTTATGAAGACACGCCAGATCAATTGAAAGCAACAGTAGATGTCAAGAAAGACATGGAGCAAGAATCTCCAATGGATCGCTTGATATGTGGAGATGTAGGTTTTGGAAAGACAGAAATTGCCATCAGAGCAGCTTTTAAGGCGGTTGCGGATAGCAAGCAAGTAGCTATTCTAGCTCCAACCACAGTTCTAACTTTCCAACATTTTAAAAACTTTACGGAGCGTTTTAAAGATTTTCCTTGCACGGTAGACTATGTAAATAGATTTAAACCTGCAGCAAAAAATAAAGAGACCCTCAAGAATTTAGCAGAAGGTAAAGTTGACATCATTATCGGTACGCACAGACTCGCAGGAAAAGATGTGGCCTTCAAAGATCTTGGTTTACTGATAATTGATGAAGAGCAGAAGTTTGGAGTCTCGGTTAAGGACAAGCTAAAGACATTCAAGCAGAACGTAGATACGCTTACGTTAACCGCAACGCCTATTCCAAGAACATTGCAGTTCTCACTAATGGGAGCTCGAGATATGTCGGTTATCAATACTCCACCGCCAAATCGATATCCAGTTCAAACGGAATTAAGAACTTTTTCTGAAGATTTAATTCGCGATGCGGTTACTTATGAAGTGCAACGAGGAGGACAGGTATTCTTTGTGCATAATCGCGTTCAGAATATTCAAGAAGTTGCTGGAATGATCAATCGATTATGCCCTGATGTGAAAGTTGCAATTGGTCACGGGCAGATGGAAGGACCCAAGCTAGAAGCCATCATGTTGGATTTTATGGCTGGGATGTATGATGTCTTGGTTGCCACTACTATTATCGAATCTGGTATTGACGTAGCCAATGCAAATACCATGATCATCAATAACGCCAATCACTTTGGATTGTCGGACTTGCACCAGCTAAGAGGTAGAGTAGGGCGATCAAATAAGAAAGCATTCTGTTATTTATTTACACCTCCACCACAGCATCTAACAGATGAAGCTAGAAAAAGACTTCATGCAATTGAGCAATTTTCGGAGTTAGGGTCTGGATTTAATATCTCTATGCGAGATCTGGATATCAGAGGTGCGGGGAATTTATTAGGCGGTGAGCAAAGCGGATTTATTTCTGACATCGGTTTCGATATGTACCAAAAAATTCTGGATGAAGCAATTCAAGAATTGAAGGAAACAGAATTCAAAGAGCTATTTAAAAAGGAAATTTCTGAAGGGAAATACGTTAAAGATTGTCAGGTAGAAACAGACTTAGAGCTAGTGATTCCTGATGATTATGTGAACAATATTACGGAGCGGCTAAGTCTTTACCGTCATCTAGATGGTGTTAAAACGGAGGAGGACTTGGAAAAATTCCAAAGCCAATTATTAGATCGATTTGGAGAAGTTCCAGAGGATACACTTTCCCTTATTAATACGGTTCGTTTGAGATGGTTGGCGAGAGACATCGGATTTGAAAAAGTGATCTTAAAGCGGAACACTTTGATAGGTACGTTTGTTTCAGATCAAAGCAGTCCTTATTATCAGTCGGCTAAATTTACTAGAGTATTGAATTTTATTCAAAAGTATCCGAAGGCTGGTGAGATGGCTGAAAAGAAAGGTAAATTAAGGTTAAGATTTGATGGAGTAAAGTCTATTGAGGAAGCCTTAAAGTATTTTAATAAGATAATTGAATAGTATGTCAGAGAGCGAAACTAAAGTGCCTTATTTCCATTATTACATTGATAAAGTAACGGATGAATCAGTTGTTGAGGCATTGAAAACATCAATGAATGAACAGATTGATTTCTTAGGGTCTATCCCTTTAGAAAAGGCTGATTACGCTTATGCTGAAGGTAAATGGACCATTAAGCAATTGGTTCAGCACATGATTGATACCGAAAGAATATTTCTTTATCGAGCGCTTACCTTTATTCGTGAAGAGAACGCTACCGTTCCTGGATATGATCATGATATGTATGGTGATAATTCCAATCTAGACCATGTTGAATATCCGAAACTAGTAGGGGAATTAATGACGGTTCGATTAAGTACAGTTACATTTTTTGAGAACCTAAGAGTTGAGGATTTAAAATGCTCCGGTTCTGCGAATGATATTCAAATGACTGTTGATGATATTGGGAGAATCATAGTGGGACATGTACTGCATCATAACGATGTAATCAAAGAGCGCTATTTAGCCTCTTAAAATGAGCTGAACGCTTATTTGACTGGTTTCAGCACATCTTCCATAGATTAGTCTTGGAGCAAAAGTGAAGTACTTTAATTTTTTTGAAATGCCGGCACCAATGGTCCAATAAGCACGTGTTGGCTCATTGTATCTTGGGATTTTTGTAAGGTCATATTGTACGTTTCCACCGGCATAAATAGTAGGCGAAAACTTCATTGTATTTAAACAGTAGCTTAAGGAACTTGGAAGATTGAAAAGGGTCTCATCTATTCTAGATAATTGTCCACCTGGAGATTCAACATTATAATCATCAAATGAAAGGCTAGGCGAAAAGTCAATTTTTAACTGATTTACAATCCGATAAGTAGCTATTAATCCGAGCACAAATCCATTACGATTCTGTATTTTCTCTTGTCCTGCTGAGCCATTTATATGATTAGTGAAATTTGGCCCAAACAAAAATCCGAAATCAACTTTTTTAGGTGAAGAAATCGATGCAATTGAGTCTATATTAATTGGTTGTCCTTTTTGCGCAAAGGAATTGAGAGAACAGAATAGTACGATGAAAAAGATAATCGCTCGCATGCAAGAGTAACGTGGATTACCGCGAAATATTACTTCCGCGTTCAATAATATTGAATCTGGCAATTAAATTTGATTCTAAGGCTAGAAACGATCTTTTAGCGAACACTTTTAAACAATGTTAATTCACTTATTAACAACGGGTATAAATCGGTTGAATTAACCCTTAATACTTAGCATCTTTGTGGCACAAAATTCAATGGAATTGCAATGAAGAAAATTAACAATGCGCTTATTTCAGTTTTCGATAAAGGAAACTTAGAACCAATCATCAAAAAGTTAGATGAATTGGGTGTAACGATCTACTCAACTGGAGGGACGCAGAAATTTATTGAAGATCATGGCGTTCCTGTTGTGGCTGTGGAAAGTTTAACTTCTTATCCATCTATTTTAGGTGGTCGTGTAAAGACTTTACACCCGAAAGTATTTGGTGGGATTCTAAGCAGAAGAGAGTTGGATGGAGACATTGCTCAATTGGAGGAATATGACATCCCTGAATTGGATCTTGTAATCGTGGATTTATATCCTTTCGAGGATACTGTTGCAAGTGGAGCCGAGCAACAATCAATTATTGAGAAAATTGATATTGGTGGAATCTCACTGATTAGAGCAGCAGCCAAAAACTATAAGGATGTCGTAATTGTTCCTTCTAAAGCGGAGTATGGAACTTTGTTAAGCTGGTTAAATGATAAACAAGGTTTTACGGATCTTGAAGATCGAAAATCAATGGCGCAAGCAGCATTCAATGTTTCTTCTCATTACGATACGCAGATTTTTAAATGGTTTAGTGATGATACCGATGAGGTATTTAAGCAAAGTATTACGGATAGCAAAGAACTTAGATATGGCGAAAACCCACATCAAAAAGGTATTTTCTATGGTAACATGGACGATCTATTCGACAAACTTCATGGCAAAGAATTGTCGTACAACAACTTACTAGATGTTGATGCTGCTGTTTCTTTAATGAACGAATTCAAAGGTGCTAAGCCTACGTTTGCAATCCTTAAGCACAACAATGCATGTGGAATGGCAACAAGAGATACAATTGCTGAAGCATATGTAGCTGCACTAGCAGGAGATCCTGTTTCTGCATTTGGTGGAATCTTAATTTCAAACACGGAGATTGATGTTGCAACCGCAACGGAAGTGCATGAGTTGTTTTGTGAAGTGGTGATTGCGCCTTCTTACAACGCGGAAGCGTTAGAGATACTGAAAGGAAAGAAGAACAGAATTATTCTGGTTCAAAAAGAAGTTGAATTGCCAAAAGCACAATTCAGAACATTATTGAATGGTGTGTTATATCAGGAAAAAGATTTGATCACAGATCGTATTGAAAATTTTGAAACTAGAACGACAACCAGTCCAACCGAGGCTCAATTGTTAGATCTTGAATTTGCCAACAAATTGGTGAAGCAAACGAAATCGAATACAATTGTATTGGCTAAAAATGGTCAGCTTTTGGCAAGTGGAACAGGTCAGACTTCTAGAGTAGATGCGTTAAGACAAGCGATTCACAAAGCGAAATCTTTCGAGTTTGATATGGAAGGCTGTGTTATGGCTTCAGATGCGTTCTTCCCGTTTCCAGATTGCGTGGAAATAGCGAAAGAAGCTGGAGTTGTTGCAGTAATTCAACCAGGTGGATCTATTAAAGATCAGCTGTCTATTGATTACTGTAATGCAAATGGTGTGTCGATGGTATTTACCGGAAACAGACATTTTAAACATTAATTGATGAGTTGAGGCATTGGCTGTTAAAAGTCAACGGTTTATAACTATGTAAGCCACACTTTGGTCATGTCCAATATCATCTTATTTTTAGGTAACAGTTAATCGTTTTATAGTAACGGATAATATGTTACAAACACCTGAAGTCGAATAAATATTACTTTTAGTCAACTTCACAGATAAACAAAGGAAAGCAGGAGATTAGCAAATGGGAATGTTCGATTTTTTCACACAAGAAATTGCAATTGATTTAGGTACAGCAAACACTTTAATAATTCATAATGATAAGGTGGTAGTTGATGAACCTTCAATTGTGGCTATTGATCGATCGACTAATAAAATTATCGGCATTGGGAGAAAAGCCCAACAAATGCATGGTAAGACTCATGAAAACATCAAAACAGTTAGACCGCTAAAAGATGGTGTAATTGCAGATTTCCAAGCGGCAGAGCACATGATCAGAGGAATGATCAAGATGATGAAGCCAGGAGCGCGTTTCTTTAATCCAACATTGAGAATGGTAATCTGTATCCCTTCTGGAATTACGGAAGTGGAAAAAAGAGCGGTTCGAGATAGTGCTGAACATGCAGGTGGAAAAGAAGTTTATTTGATTCACGAACCAATGGCAGCAGCTATCGGTATTGGAATTGATGTGGAAGAGCCAATGGGAAATATGGTAATTGATATCGGAGGTGGTACTTCTGAAATTGCCGTAATCGCATTAGGTGGAATCGTTTGTGACAAGTCTATTAGAGTTGCTGGAGATGATTTTACTTCAGACATTGAAGAGTACATGAGACGTCAGCATAACATCTTGATTGGTGAAAGAACTGCTGAACAAATTAAGATTGAAGTTGGTGCAGCATTAACTGATTTAGAAAATCCACCTGAGGACTATGCGGTTCGAGGAAGAGATTTGATGACTGGTATTCCAAAAGAGATTTATGTTTCTTACAAGGAGATCTCTCATGCTTTAGATAAATCGATTTCAAAAATTGAAGAGGCAATTTTATCTGCTTTAGAGATGACGCCTCCAGAATTATCTGCGGATATTTATAAAACTGGTATCTATTTAGCTGGTGGTGGTTCAATGCTTAGAGGATTGGATAAGCGAATTTCCATGAAAACTAAATTACCTGTGCACATTGCTGAAGATCCATTGAGAGCTGTGGCAAGGGGTACTGGAATTGCGCTTAAAAATATCGAACGATACCAATTCCTGATTAAAGAATAATAACGAACTCCCGAGGATGATGAGATGCAAAGGATAATCGCACTCTTAAAACGCTACAGTAATTTCCTCTATTTTTTAGTTCTTCAAGCCCTTTGCTTCATTTTTATTATTGGCAACAACAACTACCAACATGCTAAGTTTTGGAATTCGTCTAGCGCGGTCGTTGGCTGGCTAAATGAAATGAACACCAACGTTTCAGATTACTTTTATTTAGGCCAGGCAAATGAGGATTTAGTAGATGAAAATGCATTATTAAAAGAGAAGTTATTCGGTCCGGATAGCGTGGCTTATTTGCAATGGAAAACCGAAATTGATTCTTCTCGAAGGTTGAAATTTGAATATTTATCAGCTCGAGTTATTAATAGTTCCACCAAGTTCGAGAAGAATTATTTGACAATCGATATTGGTACAGCTGCTGGAGTCAACCCAGATGAGTTAATGGGAGTGGTAGGTCCAAAGGGTGTTGTAGGATACACTAAGGTTGGAAGTTCTTCCAATTATACCGAGGTGGTTTCTATGTTGCATTCCAATTTCACATTAGGAACAATGCACGAAAAATCTGGCCAATCTGGAACGATGAACTGGACGAGTAGTGACGATCGATATACTGCCACCATAATTGAATTCCCAACCTATACGGATGTTTTTGTAGGTGATACGATTGTCACCAATGGATCGAGTGGTTTATTTCCGCGAGGAGAGTTAGTTGGGACAGTCCAAGAAATTGAGCCTATTACAGGTAAAACTACGAATCGGATCACGGTAAAATTAGCCACGGATTTTAATCGAGTCCATCATGTTCATGTGATTAGAAATAATCAATTACTGCAGCTTAGACAGTTGGAAGCAGGAAAAGACAACGTAATTAAGCAGATTCCATGAGACCGGTAGTTTGGAACATATTACGTTTTATCATCTTGATTCCTTTCCAGGCATTAGTGATTCATAAGATTGAGTTTGGAGATTATTCCAGCTACTTTAATGGCTTTCTCTATATTTTATTTATTCTAATGTTGCCTTACGAAACTCCAAAATGGCTGACGCTAACATTGGCTTTTGCACTTGGAATTTCATTAGATATTTTTTCCGGGACCATTGGAATGCATGCTTCAGCTTGTGTGTTGATTGCATTTGCACGTCCTAGAGTGATGAAAATTCTGGCGAGCAATGACGAGTACGAATTTAGAAACAAGCCTACAATTCATGTCATGGGCTTTCGCTGGTACATATCCTATGCTTTTTTGCTATGTGTTTTGCATCATTTTTGGTTTTTTCTCGTAGAAGACTTTAGGTTCACTGAGATTCATATTATCTTATTGAAAACCTTAGGGAGCGCAGTTTTTACCACGTTCTTAATCGTGCTTACTCAGTACTTATTCTTTAGTAGGAAAAAAGAAAATGGATAACGTTCAAAATAGAAAATTTGTCATTCTTGCCATTTTCATTTTTATTGGCGTGCTCTATATTGGCCGGTTGTTCTATATCCAAATAATTTCTGACGAACATAAGGAATGGGCCAAAACCGTAAGTCAAAGAAGTTTAAGAGTCCTTCCGGAACGAGGCTATATGTTCGATCGAAACGGAGTTGTTTTGGTTGGGAATGAAAAAACCTATGACTTCTGCATCGTACCTCAGAAGTTCAGCACTGAAGATTCTCTGGGTGTTTGTAAGTCAACGGGTCTGTCCATTCAGGAACTTAGAGATGTGCTAGATGTTGAAACTTCTTATGATCGGCTTATGCCTCAGAAGGCCATTTCTGGATTGTCTATTTCCGAAATGGAAACCTTAAAGCAAAAATTGGTAGAAGGGAAAGCGTTCTCGTTTATAGAATCCAATAAACGAGTGTACCCTAATCCGATGGCCCCACACGTTCTTGGGTTTACCGGAATCATTCAGAAAAGACATATGGATGCGGATACAACAGGCTATTATCGGGAACAAGATTTTGTAGGTAGAGCGGGAGTAGAAAGTAGTTATGAGAAAGAACTTAGGGGATTAATTGGCTTCAAGGAAATTTTAAAAGATAACAAGGGTCAGGAAAAGGCATTGGTAAAATATGATACCGCAATTGCTGGCCAGAACATCACATTGACATTAGATTCCCGACTCCAGGAGTATGGTGAGCACCTGATGATTAATAAAATTGGAAGTATTGTGGCCATTGAACCTAAAACAGGAGAAATATTATCCATGGTAAGCGCGCCAACGTATGATCCAAATGTGTTTTCTGGAGATGGCTTAAGAAAGAATTACGACAGCATTTTTAATCCAAATGACACACTCCAAACCTCAAAAAATAAAGCGATCTACAATGACACTTATCGTCCAGGATCGATATTTAAATTAGTACAAGCATTGGTAGGAATGCAGGCTGGTGTGATAGATTCCACTACTTCGTTTGTTTGTAATAAACAGCCAATGAATTGCCATAATCATCCTCACCCAAGCAATGTTAAGGTGGCCATTCAGCATTCTTGCAATCCGTACTTTTATAACGTTTATCGTAGATTATTGCTTCGAGGAGAAGCAAAAAGTCATTTTATTGATAGTCGGTTTGGTTTGACCAAATGGGAGGAAGCGGTAAGGTCGTTCGGACTGGGTACAAAATTGAATACAGATATTCCTGGAATTAAAACAGGTAATGTTCCAGATACGAGTTACTACGACAACGAATTCCCTTTGAAAAAGCCATACGGTAGAAACCGATGGGCTTTTAGTATGATTTACTCCAATTCGATTGGTGAAGGAGAAATTGGCGTTGCTCCGATTCAAATGGCAAACTTGGCCGCAATAATAGCCAATAGAGGTTGGTATTACACCCCACATTTGGTAAAGGAAATTGGAAAGAACGGAGACAAACGAGAAGAGTATACCAAAAAAAATTACACCCTAGTTGATTCGGCATATTTTGAACCGGTTGCTTATGCCATGGAACAAGTGGTGATAAACGGAACTGCCAGACGAGCGAGAATTGATTCGGTGAGAGTGTGTGGTAAAACAGGAACAGTTGAAAATAAATCCTTTAATGATCACTCGGTTTTTATAGCGTACGCTCCAGCGGAAGATCCACAAATTGCCATTGCGGTTTATGTGGAATATGGAACATGGGGTGGAACATGGGCCGCGCCAATTGCAAGCTTAATGATCGAAAAATACTTGAGAGACCAAGGGTATTTGAATACGGTGAGATCAAAAAAGTCATTGGCAAAAGAGAAAAGAGCATTTGAATCAGTAATCCAACACAAGCATGCGATTATCAAGTAGCTCAATACTCCCAAAAAAGTTGGATGCGCCTTTACTGATTATATATCTCGTATTTGTTTTACTTGGGGTGGCCACTATTTTTTCGTCTGCTTATAGCGAAGAATTTCCCTCTTTGTTTAGTATGGATAAGGAGTACGGGAAGCAAATTGTATACATAGGGTTTTCCCTATTTGTAGGTATGATTATTCTTTTAGTTGATGGAAAGTTTTTCACTTTTTCGGCATACTATATATATGGTTTTATAATGCTGCTGTTAGTCGCTGTATTGTTTACGAAAGGCATAAAAGGCGCACATTCATGGTTTAAGATTGGCCCGTTTTCTCTTCAGCCTTCAGAGCTGGCTAAATTCGCTACGTCACTGGCATTTGCTAAACTCTTAACAACCCCAAACCGAAAAATAACAGATGCGCGAACCAGGTTGTGGGCCTTGCTTATTTTAGCTATCCCCGGATTATTAATTACAATACAGCCTGATCCGGGAACTGTTTTGGTCTTTGTCGCTTTTGTATTAGTAATGTACCGAGAAGGGATGTCAGGTTTGATCCTTCTAGTTGGCCTATTAGTAGGTATTGTTGGGGTAATGGTGGTCTTTACAAGAGATTCTGTTTGGTTCGGCTTTATGTCCGGCCCCTGGTTAATATCGTCCTTTGCGATATTATGTTGTGCGGTTTCCTACGTTTCAATTACCAAATTTGTGCGAAAGCGATTTAGGCGGAAATATTATATCCAAACAACAGCTGTATTAGCCGTTGTTATTTTGGTTTCTTTTGGAACACTATTAGTGCATAAGTACGTTTTAAGTGATCGACACAGAGACCGATTCGATGTTATTCTTGGCTTGATTGAAGACAATCAGGGAGTTGGATACAATCAAGCTCAATCAATGGGAGCGGTGGCAACTGGAGAACTTTTTGGAAAAGGCTATGGTAATGCAACCATGTCAAATGATGAATTCAATCAGGTGCCAGAACAAAGTACTGATTTCATCTTTTGCTCGGTTGGAGAAGAGTGGGGGTTCGTAGGTGGATTGGTGTTTATATGCCTTTATGTAATCATGCTAATTCGGATCGTGATGATTGCGGAAAGGCAGCGTTCTCAATTCACTAGAATCTTCGGGTATTGTGCGGCAAGTATTTTCTTCTTCCATTTCTTAATTAATATCGGAATGGTGATTGGCGTGGTTCCAGTTGTAGGTATCCCGTTGCCATTTTTCAGCTATGGAGGTTCCTCTATTATCGGGTTCTCCATCTTAATTTTTATCCTGCTCAGGCTAGATTCAGAAAGAATGGAAGTCTTTAGTTAAGGAGAGGTTATTGGTTAGAACGCACTTCGTGCTTTTAGATCGTCAAGCCAGCTTGACTTTAGAGGTCAGATCAAGTTTCATTCTAACCTCTAAAAGCAAATTCCGTTTAACGGAATATGCGATCTAACAGTTTGCAAAGCAAACGGTCTAACTGCTTACTTTAAATCGCCTAGCGATTTAAAGGCCATTAACATTCAAGCTGTCGATGCTCTGCAAAGGATTACTTGTGTTCCAAAAATCAATCATTACGAAATTTGGTATATGGCTATTATAAGCCCAGCATGATCTGGTTCTTGGAAGTAAAAAGCTAACATCATTAATCACAGTAGCATCTCCTTGCTGAGGAGTCACATTTGTAATGAAATGATTTAACGTAAACAACTGTCCGGTTGAATCGTTGCCTCTGAACTTGTCACAATCAAATGTGCTTGAAGACGAATGATCATAGTCTGTGTCGTAAATAAAGTTCCACATGTCATGAATCTTAGGGTAAGGATCCGTTGCTGAGTTGTCGTCCATAAGTACAACGAGACGTTTATTATCATCAATCATTTCTTGAAGTAATGGCCACGGTTGAGAGAAGTCTTGTTCATGCATATACACGTCCATACCTTCTGCAGTGAAGGCAGCCATAATTTCATTGGGTGGCGCGTCACCTTCAATCGTAATTGGAATTACTTCTTTTGGATTTGCTTCATAAAAAGTTTTGATCTGCTGAAGCTGATGTTGGAATGTCTCGCATCCTAAAGTTGGATCACCATGATATACATAAAGATCATCTGGTGCGCCAGAGCAGAAAAGCCAGCCCGTTGGACTGCCAGATGTATTGTAAACTTTCACTCCTATTCCTCTAATTCCAGCTTCTAATTGAGCGGTAATGTCACCGTCCTGATTTGCGGCCAATGCACTAAAGTCATCTTGATTGGCATGCGCATTATGCGTCATTAAAAATGAAACTTCATCGAATCTTTTGCCGCAAAGAACAGGATGTAAATTGCAGGTATCTGAAACAGCTGTGCCAGTGTAACATGGCATTGGCGTAGGTACCTCCTCCTCCTTTTTACATTGCGCAAGTAGAAGTAAAGAGAGGGCTAATAGAAAGGTGAGTTTTAATTTCATGGCGTTGGAATGAATTAAAGATATGAAATTGTCTAGATCACGACCAAAGTCAAACCTTGAAATCGTTCTTACTTCTCGTATATCTTGACTGTAAAAGCATAAGGATTTCTGTCATCAGCTTCCGTTTTTTCAGTGGATACTACGTTCCAATCCTCTTCGGGAAATTCAGGGAAAAACGTATCACCCTCGAAAGATCCATGCACATGAGATAAGTACATCCGATCTACTAAATCTTCTTCTAAAGAAAGTTTGTAAATCTGACCACCACCAATTACAAATGGTTCTTCATCGCCTTCAGCAATAGCATTGTTAATAGCATCTTTTAATGTGTGAAAGACCAAGCAGTTTTCGGCTTTGAAATCTTTGTTACGAGTAACAATCACGTTAGTACGTCCAGGCAATGGACGATACTTATCTGGGATAGAATCATAATTTCTTCTACCCATTATAACATGGTGACCAGCTGTGGTGTCTTTAAAGAACTTCAAATCAGCAGGAATGTGCCAAATCAAATCGTTGTCTTTGCCGATAACGCTGTTCTCAGCCACCGCTGCAATTAAGCTAACTACTGCTTTGCTCATTAGATAGAAACTGCTGCTTTAATGTGAGGATGCGGATCGTAATCAACAACCTGGAAATCTTCGAATTTGAAATCGAATATCGATTTAACATCTGGATTCATGATCATTTTAGGTAATGACCTGAAATCTCTGGATAACTGCTCTTCTGCTTGCTCAATATGATTGTTGTATAAGTGAACATCTCCAAATGAATGCACGAAATCTCCCGCTTCTAAACCGCATACTTGAGCAACCATCATCGTTAACAATGCATAACTGGCAATGTTAAACGGAACTCCTAAAAATGTGTCTGCAGATCGCTGATAAAGCTGGCAGCTTAACTTCCCGTTACTTACATAGAATTGAAAAAATGCATGACAAGGGGGAAGCGCTGCTTTTCCATTCTCAACGTTTTCAGAAAATGAAACCGAAGTATCTGGCATGACGCTCGGATTCCATGCTGAAACAATTATTCTTCTGCTGTTTGGGTTGTTTTTAATGTCGTGAATTGCGTTTTCCAACTGATCAATTCCTTCAGAATTCCAATTTCTCCATTGATGTCCATAAACAGGACCAAGATCTCCATTCTCATCAGCCCAACCGTCCCAGATTTTCACTCCATTTTCCTGCAAGTACTTGATGTTTGTGTCACCATTGATGAACCAAAGAAGTTCATGGATTATAGACCTAAGGTGAAGCTTTTTAGTAGTAAGCATTGGAAAGCCTTCTGATAGGTCAAAGCGCATTTGGTAGCCAAATGAACTTATGGTTCCAGTGCCTGTTCTGTCGCCTTTTTGTTCTCCTTTATCAAGGATATGTTGGAGTAAATCGTGGTATTGTCTCATCTCAATTCTAGAATTGAATTAAAAGTAGTGGTATTAAATACGGATAACTAGAAAAGGTGAATAAGTGGAGGCGGAAGTTGATAAAACAAAAAAGCCGACTCTTTTTGGAGTCGGCTTCAACTTAATTGATTTACCTATTAAGGCATAATGCTTGAAGCGTTTATGGTAACTCCGCATTTGGATCCGTCAAAGCTCATCATTTTATCTCCTGAACTGTATTCAGCTTGAGAGCTATTCACTGGCGTTCCTCTGTAAACCGAACCTCCTGTGCAAGAGAATGATTTTGTGTCTCCTGGCCCAAGTTTTGACGATGCTCCTTGACCGTAGCATAACCATAAGTCACCACCTGTGTCATTTCTGATGATTACATCTGGTTGTCTCATTTCTTTCAGTTTTCGTTGTCCTTCTTCTGAATTCCAATAATCGCTATTCACTTTATTTACATATTCATCCATGGATTTTTTGTTCTTCGCTTTTTGGTCAACAATTCCTTTATTTTCTTTTTCCCAAGCTGGTGTTAGTTCTTCTTGCTTTGCAATTGCCAAATTCAGGTATTCTTTTAAAGGAGCCATTTGCTCTTCATCAGTTTGTTTGCTTGCTGCCATAGCTGCTTTGAAGGCTTTCAGTCCTCCGCCTTTTTTCTTTCCGCCATCTTCAGACTTCGCCTTTTTTGCTTTTAATACACGTTGTATTTTGAAAGAACTCTTGCTATTCCAATACCAAATAATGTATAATTCATCTTCTACAAATACGAGCCTTTTATCTGTGCTTTGCGTGTTTGTTCCAATTACCTTAAGTTCGGCAAGAGGAGTGCCTAATGAACGATCTCTTGCGCTAACAAACGTTGCAGGGAAAGCTTCGTTGTCAGGCACAAATAATTTTTCATCGGCTACATTTCCGCTTTTATAAGTTTCGGTCATAAAGATGTGCACGTTACCTGCTTGGTTTTTTTCAGATCTAAAGGCGTATGTGCTGCCGCCCATTTCTTTAAAGGTAGCTCCAGCTAACGCATTGTACTGTTCTGTTTGATTCTTCTGTCCGTAGAAAACTCCGCTAGCGATTAGTGTCATCATCAGTAGAGTTGTTTTGCTAATAAATTTCATGTTTCTGATTTTTTTTGACAAGTTTATTGCATCAGCTCATGAGACCTAGAATCTTGTTTATTAATGGCCATTCATCTTTTAGGAATGGCCATTTTTATTCATGAATAGATTGTTATGCTTTTACAAGTAAGGCTTTTTCAAATTCTTCTTTTCGATATTTTGAAAGCCTGGCTACTATTGAGTTCTCAAGAGGAATTTCTCCAGTAGACTTACTGTATTTTTCAACCATTTCCAGGTTTACAACCCATGATTTATGGGTTCGAAAGAAGTTCTTATTGTCCAATAGTACGGTTTCAAAATGTTTTAAATTCTTAGAAGCCAAGTATTTACGATTTGCTGTGTAAATACAGCTATAGGACTCTTGTGCCTCAATGGCGATAATATCATCAACCGAAATAATATTTTGGTCTCCCTTTTCCGCAATGACTAGGTTTTTAATCTTATCAGATTCCAAAGATTCTTTTAAAACTTCGTAGTTTTTTGATCGTTCTTTAGTTTGAATTCTATCAATGGCCTTATTTGTAGCTTCTTTTAATCGCTCAATGTCCACTGGTTTTAGTAAATAGTCAACCGCAGAAACTTCAAAAGCCTTAACTGCATAGCTGTCGTAAGCAGTAACGAAGATTATCTCAAAGTCAATTTTATCAAAAAAGCTAACGATTTCATGTCCGGCATATGTAGGCATCTCTATGTCTAGAAATACGAGATCTGGCTTTGATCTTTTGATGCCTTCTACCGCAATTTCAACATTTGGAAAAGCGCCAATAACTTCGATGTTTGGGCAAAAAGTGGAAAGTAAGTTAGCAAGCACATCTCTCGCCCCCTCTTCATCATCTACTATTACCGCCCTCACATTTTCAGCCATCTTACAAATATATTGAAGAGTAGGCATTTATAGTTTCCTTTTTTAGGAATAGCATGATTAATTCAGGAATGGATTAAAACGTCCGCATAAATGGGATGTGAAGAATTACTTCAGTTCCTGTTGCAACTTCATTTTCGTATAAATCGTGGTACTCAAACCCGAGGCTGCCTCCAAAATTTTCTTGAAGAATTTTAAACCGTTGTTTGATCGCGTTGACAGAGAATGACTCGTGATCTTTCTTTTGTCTGTCGTTTATTTCTTTTGATTTTGTTCGGCCAACTCCATTATCACGAATTGAACAAACAAGATGATCCTTTAATTCAAAAGTGATTTCAATATTTTTTGTCCCGGTTTTATGCAGTAATCCATGAACTAAAGCGTTTTCGATGAATGGCTGAATTAACATTGGAGGCACTGAAATGTCTGTGATTCCTTTGTTGTTAATATTGAAGTTTAAATCTTCTTTAAAACGCAATTTTTCTAAGGAAAGGTATAGTTCAATGAGCTTTATTTCGCTTTCAAATTCTATGAAATCCTTGTCAGAATAGTTGAGCGTTGAACGAACTAAGTTGGCAAACTTGGTAATGTAGTTGTACGAATTTTCAACGTCTTGCTTCAGCACCAAGTCTTGAATAGAATTCAAAGCATTAAAAATAAAATGAGGGTTCATTTGAGATTGAATAGCGGTCAATTTGGATGCGTTCAACTCGTTTTTTCTTCTCGCATTAGTTTTTTGTCTGGAAAGTCTAACGCTGAATACGTAACTAATAATTAAAAGAATGGCAATGAAAATAATTAGCAAAAACCACCAACGCTGGTAGAAGGGAGCTCTGATTTCAAATTTGAACGAAATTAATTCACTTTGATTGTTTCTGCACCTGGCAATTGCTTGAAATTCATAGGTCCCTGAAGACAAAGATTGGTATTCGATTACATGATCTATATATGGATTAGTTTGCCAGTTTGTATCTGCACCGATTAGTCGATACTCATATTGAACTTCATTTTGAAATTTGAGCGTTCTTACGGCCAGATTAAACTGAAATTTGTTTTGATCACTTGAGTAGATTTTATGTTCGGGGTTTCGTATCGAGTCATTTACTGAAATAGAATGAAGATGAAGCTTTGGAACATAATTAAATGGCTTAAGCTCATTCATATCAAGTACCTGAACGCCCTCATTGTGCAATAGCCATAATTCATTGCCTCTGATGCAAAAATCAACAATGTTCTCTGACTGAAGTCCAGTGGAATTGTTAATCCAATACTTTAAATCTAAATCTGGATTGAATAGGTTGAATCCGTTTTGTGTTGCTGCTAAAAGATCATTGTTTAAGAAAGAGATAAAATTAACATGATCAGACGCCAACCCGTTAGTTTGGTTAAGTTCCTTAATCAACTCTTCTCCTTTGTAAACTAAAATTCCGTATTTGGCCGTTGCAATAAATGCGTTTCCACGATTGAACTGAATGTCTGTTGCGATAATTGGGGCTCCATCGTAGTTGAGCTCTATCAAATTGCTGTCGGCAGTGATTAGGCATAATCCGCTAGTAGTTCCTGCATAAATGGTTTCTGAATTTGGTTCTCTACCAATGCAATAGTGACGTTTACTTAATTGATTGATCTTTTTTAATTCATATGTGCTGAAGTCCAGTACAGAGGCATAAAGATTGGAAGCAATTAGGTACTGGTCTTTGGAGATTTTAAAAACGTCTTTTACAGAACTAGTGCTTAAAATTGATTCGGTGCCATTGAGCAAGTTAATCACCACTCCATTAAATTCTCCAATTAGTAAATGGTCATCACCTATAGCATATAAGGCTTCCACATTTTTGACTTGATTGTTCCTAAATAACGATACCTCATTAAATTGGTCAACTTGAAAGACTTTCCCTATTTCAGATCCAATAAATATTTGGTCTTTGCCATTAGCTTCGATAGAAGAAGGTTTGTCGGCCAATTTAAAGTCCTGAATGGTCTGATTAGGCATGATGATTAACCCATTCCCAAAAGTTCCAAAGATGGTATTACCTTCTTGGTCTTCGCAAACTGTAGATATAAATGTGTTCGGAAAAAATTTTCCATTTTGTTCAGTATAATGGAGGTTTTCATCGATCATATAAACTCCTTGTGTATTGGCGCACGACCAGATATTCTTACTTGTAGGGTAGTAGCGATAAATGGTAGGGTTTGGTCCCAGTTTTTTGCTCTCAATGATAGGTTTGTCTCGTATATCATCAATGTTCCATAGATCGAATGATTCTATTCCAAAACCAAATAGCTGGCCTTGAAAACTGATAAGATGAGAAAGACTTTCTCCACTTAAGGCGGTCACAGGATTGTCTGTTGCGCTGATTTCACCTTCAGGGGTCAGCGTAAAAATTTGGTTGGAGTGCCTGCTTGAAAATCTAATGGTTCCATTTACATTGGAGATTTTACCAAATGCAGAAAGCTCATTTCCTTCGAAATCTGAAATAATCGTAGTATCCTCATTAAGGGTGATTATACCTTTTGAGAAAATGACGAGGTCATCAGATGGGCGAATCGCTATTTCGATATCTGAGTTTAAATACTCTTTTGGAATTTGATAGTGCAATTCCATTTTTTCGTCTTTTATTTTAAAGACTTGCCCGCTTAGATTGTGACAAAAGATCTCCCCTTTGTTATTCTCAACCAAATTAAACAGGGAGGAAGAAAGCATCTCCTTGTTTTCTTGAATCTGAAAAGAGTACCCGTCATATTTATATAGACCGTTGTCCGTTGCTACCCAATAATTACCGGTTTGGTCTTGATGAATGTCATAAACATCAATTCCCTGAAGTTTGCCTGAACCAATAGTGTAGTGCGAAGGTTGCTGTGCGAGTCCTGCGAAAGAAATAAAAAAGAAAATGATATACCACCAAAGTTTCACGGGGCAAATCTAAGAATCAGATCAACATACCTACCATTACCATGGTAAATAGACATGCCAAGGTACCTCCAATAAGTGCTTTAAAGCCCAAAGATGACAGTAGCCCTTTTCTGCTTGGAACTAATGAACCAATGCCCCCGATTTGTATTCCAATCGAAGCAAAGTTTGCAAAACCACAAAGCATATATGTACACATAATGGCGGTGCGCTCAGAGACTCCACCTTCGGCTACAGGTTTGTCTTTAAGACTTCCCAACTGTATGTATCCCATGAACTCATTCGAAACTGTTTTAATACCGAGTAATTCTCCGGCTGCCCACATGTCGGTTGTTTCAACTCCCATTACCCACATGAAGGGTCCGCATATATATCCCAAGATCATCTCCAGAGATAATTTTTCATGATGCGTGTTCTCTGCAATTGCATCGTTCACGTTAATCATGTCTCCAAAGCCGCCAAGTAAACCATTTGCCATCGCAATCAATGCAGTAAAGACTAAGAGCATTGCGCCAACATTCACGGCTAATTTTAGTCCATCTGTAGTGCCATTAGAAATTGCTTCCAACGCATTAGATCCAATTTTTTCCTTGCTGACTTTTAAGTCTTGATTGATCGTTTCTGTTTCAGGAACCAACATTTTAGCTGCGATAATTGCAGCTGGAGCTGATATGATTGATGCAGTTAACAAATGTTTTGCGTAGAATACTTCCTGTGCAGGATCTCCTCCACCAAGGAAGCTAATGTAAGAAGCCAGCACACCACCTGCTACGGTTGCCATTCCTCCAGTCATCAAACAATTTATTTCAGACTTAGACATACCCATTAGGTATGGTTTAACTAGTAGGGGAGATTCGGTTTGACCCAGAAAAACATTTCCTGCCGCAGCCAAACTTTCCGCACCGGATAATTTCATGAATTTCTTCATTACCCATGCAAATAGCCATACAAATTTTTGAAGGATTCCCCAGTAATAAAGCAGACTCATTAATGCTGAAAAGAATACGATGGTTGGTAAAATGGTAAACGCGAAATTGATCAATGGACTTGAAATTCCTTCTTCTCCATCCACAAAAGATCTAAACAAGAAACTACTTCCTGCGCTTGTATATTCGGTTACTGTTTTAAAACCATAGGCAATTGAATCAAAGATGGAGGAAATAAAAGGTACTTTGAGAACTAAAATCGCTATTACGGCTTGTAGAATTAGTCCTTTAATTACCAGGTTCCAGTTAATTGCTTTACGGTTAGATGATAGTAGATAAGCTACAACAATTAAAAAGAGCATGCCCATTAATCCTCTTGAAATCGTCTCGAACGACACGTATGAAGTAGCCTCTGGTGAGTCATAACTCAGGTGGTAAATGTCTTGCTCATCCTGAAGCGTCATGAAGGTTTCCGAAATATGATTTATTTGAAATTGTCTTGAGCTGCCGGATGGTTGAAAGTTTCCTTCCTTGTCGAGCTGACCTATTTTAATCCCGTATTCATCAAATAGCGTGACACCTGCTTCTCCTTTTCTTCCAAACTGAGTTCCTATACTGTCTGCAACTGATTCACGATCAATTATTTGAATGTTTAACGTAGTGTCGTTAAGCAATGTCCATGCCCCACCTAAGGTGTCACCACTCTCGTATAGGATTTCGAAATAATTTTGGCCAATATTTTTGTTGTGAGAAAATAACCAAGGATAAGATTGGTCGTTTTCTTTAAGGTTGTGTCTTTTGCCATCTAAACTTTCGATGACGTCAACACTCCAATTACGTTGTAATTTTTGTTCTACTGTAGATTCTTTTTGACCACAAGAAGAAACGACAAGTGCCAAGACACCAAAGACCAAAAGATATTTGAAAAAGGATTTACTCATTTAGCATTCCTTCGATCTATTTCATCTCTAATGTTAGAAGCTTTTTCATAGTCTTCCCTAGCAATCGCATTCTTCAGTTCTTCTTCAAGTTCAGCAATGCTGATTGAATCCATACTTCCGTCTTCTGTTACTAATTCTTCTAATGATATATCTTCTTCAACAAGTTCTTGGGAATCTTCATCGTCTAAGATGATGCCGGCAGAACCAAGGATGAATTCGAAGGTGTAAATAGGGCAATTAAATCTAACGGCTAGCGCGATAGCATCCGAAGTCCGAGAATCAATCTCAACTTCTTTACCGTTTTGATTACAAATAATTTTAGCGAAAAAGATTCCTTCAACCAGGTTATAGACAATCACTTCTGTTAAGTGAATCTCAAATTCCTGCGCAAAACTCTTAAATAGATCGTGAGTAAGCGGTCTACTTGGCGCCATGCTTTCTAATTCGATCGCAATTGCCTGAGCTTCAAAACCTCCAATAATAATGGGTAATCTTCTTTTGCCATCCTTTTCAGCAAGCACCAACGCGTAAGCGCCAGATTGCGTCTGACTATAAGATAACCCCACAATGTCCAGTTGAATCTTCTCCATTTATCAATAAAAAGAAAACTCCGAGTTAAGTCGGAGTTTTCCAATGATTATTCACGAAAATAACATTTAATTCACGAACCTCAAAAAGGCTTGGGAATTAAGTCTAGTTATTCCCAGCTTGAAATTTCTTAAAAGCCTCGTTCAGCCTAGGAAGAACTTCAAACGCATCTCCTACAATACCATAGTCAGCTGCCTTGAAAAATGGCGCCTCTGCATCTGTATTGATCACTACGATTGTTTTAGACCCATTAACTCCAGCTAAATGCTGAATCGCTCCAGAAATACCTGCAGCTATATATAGGTTTGGTCTAATTGCAATTCCGGTTTGACCAACATGCTCATGATGAGGTCTCCAACCGATATCTGCAACTGGTCTTGAACAAGCAGTTGTAGCACCTAATGTTGTAGCTAAATCCTCAACCATGCCCCAGTTTTCTGGTCCCTTAAGACCTCTACCAGCTGAAACAACTAATTCTGCTTCTGGCAATGGAGCAACTGTTCCTTCTTGCAATTTTCTTTCCTTAACAGTAATTCCCGCTTGACCAAGGTCAGAAGACATTTCTTCTACAGCGGCAGATCCATCACCTTTTACAATCGGTAAAGAGTTTGCCATGTAAGAAATTACTTTCTTGCTTGAGTTCACAGAAATGTTAGCGAAAGCTTTACCAGAAAACACGTTCGTTTTTACTACAAAACCATTTGAAGTGTCAGGTACATCAATTGCACTTGATACGTGCCCTGCTCCTAATCTAGCAGCTACTCTTGGAGCAATTGCTTTTCCTGTTTGATCTTGAGCTACAACTATTACATCAGCACCGCAAGACTCAGCAGCAGAAGCAATCATTCTTGTTAATTGTTGGTCGTTAACATCATTAATTCCTCTATGAACAAGGACTTTATCTGCGCCATAATTTCCAACGGTAGCAAGTTCTGATTCAGCAATGTCGCCAAAAGTTACTGCAGTAGTTGAGCCAATTCTTTTTCCATATGAAACGGCTTCTAGACCAGCTTTGGTCACTTTTCCGTTTTTCGATTCTATAAATACTAATACTGACATATCTTATATAACTTTAGCTTCGGTGTGTAATAAATTCACTAGTTCGTCCATGTTTTCTGGATCAACATATCTACAATCTGCTTTCGCATCAGGCAGCTCGTAAGAAGCTACTGAAGTTAGATCGTCACAGGCTGTTGCTGGAATAACGTTAAGCGGCTTTGATCTCGCAGCCATAATTCCTCTCATGTTAGGAATTCGTTGTTCTGCCATTCCTTTTGAAGCAGAAATTACAAACGGAGTATTTACTTCTAAAACTTCAATACCTCCAGAAATTTCTCTTTCCAACGTTGCAGTGTTTCCGGCAACATCCATTTTGCTTGCTAATGAAACAAAAGGTTGATCTAAAATTTCAGCTACCATCGCACCAACTTGTGCTCCGTTATAATTAATGGTTTCTTTTCCTGTTAAGATTATATCAAATCCATTGGATTGAGCATAATCTGCAATTTGCTTAGCGACAAAATATGGGTCTTTAGGGTCAGCATCAATTCTCACAGCGTCTGTTGCGCCAATTGCTAATGCTTTTCTAATAGTTGGATCATCTGCTGCAGTTCCTACAGTAATTGTGGTTACGGTTCCACCGTTTGCTTCAACGATCTCTAAAGCTCTTACGAGCGCATACCATTCATCATAAGGGTTCACAATAAATTGCACCCCATTTTCATCGAATTTTGTATTTCCATCTGTAAAGGCAATTTTTGCCGTAGTGTCTGGCGCCTTACTGATACATACTAATAATTTCATACGAATTCTTTTAGTTTAATGTCTGTGCGTAAAGTCACATTTTCTGAGACTTATTTTTCGCGAAACAAAACTAGAAAAAAAAGCAGTAACTCAATCGTTTTAGCGTGAAAAATGTTATGCACGCATACTAAATTTTTGAAATTCAATAGGACACGATGAAATTCTGGCTTTTGATCATTCAATGAAATAACGATTGTGAGGTAAAGTTTACTATTTTTGGCTTTCATTTTATTTGACGAAGAGCACTAGAACGAATTAAACAGACAAGGAAATGAGAGTTATTCAAATGCGAGAAGCCTTAAAAGAGGCGATGAATGAGGAGATGAGAAGAGACGAGGACGTCTTTTTGATGGGAGAAGAAGTTGCTGAGTATAATGGGGCTTATAAAGTGTCTCAAGGTATGCTTGACGAATTTGGTCCGGAAAGAGTTATTGATACTCCGATCGCTGAACTTGGATTTTCAGGTATTGGTGTTGGTGCGGCAATGAATGGGTTAAGACCGATTGTTGAATTCATGACATGGAACTTCGCAATTTTAGCGGCTGATCAAATTATCAATAGTGCTGCGAAAATGCTTCAAATGAGTGGGGGCCAATTAAATGTGCCTATCGTATTTAGAGGTGGTAACGGTTCAGCTGGTCAGTTAGGTGCAACTCATTCGCAGAGTTTTGAAGCTTTTTATGGAAATATTCCTGGATTGAAAGTTATTTCACCTTCTAACCCATATGATTCTAAAGGATTGCTAAAAGCGGCAATTAGAGACAATGATCCGGTTGTTTTTCTGGAGTCAGAAAGAATGTATGGCGATAAAGGAGAGGTGCCAGAGGGAGAATATTTACTGCCGATTGGAGTTGCTGATGTGAAAAGACAAGGAACAGATGTGACCATCGTATCATTTAATAAAATGATGAAAGTGGCATTTGAAGCAGCTGAGGAATTGGAAAAACAAGGTATTTCCGCTGAGATAGTTGATCTAAGAACAATCAGACCTCTTGATCACGGAACAATCGTTGAATCTGTTAAGAAAACAGGAAGACTTGTTGTAGTTGAGGAGACATGGCCATTCTGTGGTGTAGGTTCTGAAATTGCTTACAACGTTCAGAAATATGCATTCGATTATCTTGATGCTCCAGTAAAGAGAGTTGCTCAAGCAGATGTCCCAATGGGATTTGCAAAGGCATTAATCGAGGCAAGTTTGCCAAATGCGGCTAGAGTAATTGATGCTTGTAAAGCTGTGATGTACGTGAACTAAAGTTCAAAAGAATTTAGTAGAAAGGCGAATTTCAATTGAGATTCGCCTTTTTTGTTTTAGTCTACGTATACTCAGTATCATACAGTTAATTTTGTCTGACAGGTCATCTGGTCTGATAAAACTTTAGTTGAGGTATGCGATTGTCATCAAATTGAGCTTTCATTTTAAGTAATATCAGGAGTCTTTAATCTCCCGTTCTATCTACTATACCAATAACATTTGTTTTATCTAAAGGAAACATCTACTTTTGCCGTCCTAATTTTTTAAGAAAGATTGAATGGAATCAATGATAATATATATGCCAGTTGGAGCAGCCTTAATTGCGTTGCTTTATATGATGGTGAAAAGAGCTTGGGTAATCAAGCAAGATGCTGGAGATGGGAAAATGAAAGAAATTTCGGATCACATTTACCAAGGAGCATTAGCATTCTTAAAAGCTGAGTACCGTTTACTACTAATCTTTGTAGTAATAGTAAGTATTCTTTTGGCTGTTGTATCCGTATTCGTGCCTACTACGCATTGGATGATAGTTGTAGCTTTTGTTTTTGGTGCATTATTCTCTGCCTTTGCAGGAAATATGGGAATGAAAATTGCCACCAAAACGAATGTAAGAACAACCCAAGCGGCAAGAACGAGTTTGCCAAAAGCACTTAAAGTTTCTTTTGGTGGTGGTGCAGTTATGGGCTTAGGTGTTGCTGGTTTAGCAGTATTAGGTTTAACAGCATTTTTCATTGTATTCTACCATTACTTCATGGGAGGTCAATGGACAAACGGAGAGAGCATGACAGTTGTTCTTGAAACATTAGCTGGTTTCTCTTTAGGAGCTGAATCTATTGCATTATTTGCAAGAGTTGGTGGAGGTATTTACACGAAAGCTGCCGATGTTGGAGCTGATCTTGTAGGTAAAGTTGAAGCTGGAATCCCTGAGGATGATCCACGTAATCCAGCTACAATTGCGGATAACGTTGGTGACAACGTAGGTGATGTTGCAGGTATGGGAGCTGATTTATTTGGTTCATATGTAGCAACAGTATTGGCTGCAATGGTACTTGGGAACTATGTTATTAGAGACATGGGCGGTGACATTATAGGTGAAGGATTTGGTGGAATTGGACCAATTCTACTTCCAATGGCGATTGCTGGTGTAGGTATTATCATCTCTTTAATAGGAACGTTATTGGTGAAAATCAAGAGCAACGATGCTAAAGAGAAGCAAGTAATGGGAGCATTGAACGTTGGTAACTGGGTGTCTATCGCACTTGTAGCTGCAGCGTGTTTTGGTTTAGTTAAATGGATGCTACCAGATGTAATGCAAATGAAATTTTTCGGTGATGCAGGAGACGGTCTTAGAGATATCTCTTCTATGCGAGTATTCGGAGCTGCAATCATTGGATTAGTGGTAGGAGCTGTAATTTCTTCTGTTACTGAATACTATACAGGACTAGGTAAAAAACCAATTCTTAAGATTGTTCAGCAATCTAGTACTGGTGCTGGTACTAACATTATTGCTGGTTTAGCAACAGGGATGATTTCTACGTTCCCTACAGTTCTTCTTTTTGCTGGTGCAATTTGGGGATCATATGCATTCGCAGGTTTCTACGGTGTAGCTTTAGCTGCTTCTGCAATGATGGCTACTACAGCTATGCAATTAGCAATTGATGCATTCGGACCAATTGCGGATAACGCAGGTGGTATTGCTGAAATGAGCGAGCAAGATCCTATCGTTAGAGAAAGAACGGATATTCTTGATTCAGTTGGTAACACTACTGCTGCAACAGGAAAAGGATTTGCAATTGCTTCTGCAGCTTTAACTTCATTAGCATTATTTGCGGCTTACGTAACGTTTACTGGAATTGATGGAATTAACATCTTTAAAGCTCCTGTACTAGCAATGTTATTTGTTGGTGGTATGGTGCCAGTTGTGTTCTCTGCATTAGCAATGAACGCAGTAGGTAAAGCAGCGATGGAAATGGTGAAAGAAGTTAGACGTCAGTTCAGAGATATTCCTGGGATTATGGAAGGAACTGGTAAACCGGAATACGACAAATGTGTTGACATTTCTACAAAAGCTTCATTGAAACAAATGATGTTACCTGGACTTTTAACAATTGGTTTCCCATTAGTGATTGCCTTCCTTCCGTTGGCATTTGGTATGGAGAAATTAATAATTGCTGAAATGTTAGGTGGTTATATGGCAGGTGTTACTGTATCTGGTGTTCTTTGGGCAATCTTCCAAAACAATGCTGGTGGTGCATGGGATAATGCAAAGAAATCATTTGAAGCTGGTGTTGAGATTGATGGTGAAATGACTTACAAAGGTTCTGATGCGCATAAAGCAGCAGTTACTGGAGATACAGTTGGAGATCCATTTAAAGATACTTCTGGTCCTTCTATGAACATCTTAATCAAATTAACTTGTTTGATTGGTCTTGTAATTGCTCCAATCTTAGGAAGTGGTTTACACGGTGGAGACGGTCATGAAGGTTGTGCGATCCACGCTGGATGTGATCATTCAAAATGTGAGCATAAAGATGGAAAGACTTGCGATCATAAAGGAAACAAAACTTGTGAGCCTGGATGTACTAAAGCATGTTGTGCAGATAAAGGTGAGAAGATCGTTGAAATGAAGAAGATCGTATTAAGACTTAATTCGGCTAACGAAGCTGATACAACTGAATATAGAGTTGAGTCAATCAACGGTGAAGTTACTTGGACACCTTCTAAGCCTGATACATTAAGCGAAGAAGATCAAGCTCATTTATTAGAAGCTGGAATCGAATTCTAAGCTTTAAATACAAAATTCTAAATGCCATCTCGATCATCGGGATGGCATTTTTTTTGAACTTATATTTGAACCATCCATATTTTGGATTGTTTACTTTGAACTTTTAGAAAGACAAGATGAAAAGAGCAAAAAGATTATTGGTTGTTGCGTTGGTTGTTGTGGTTGTGGCTGGTGGTGTAATTTTCGTTATGTGGGATACTCTATTTCCTACTACGGTTAAGAAGGAGGCTCATATTGAGAATTTAGATAAAGGAGAAGTCGCAGTAACTGCTTCCGGAATTGAAATAGGGTCAATCAGCGAATTAAACGGTGAGTATGTTTCAGTTCTAGACTCCAGTGAGTTGTTTTTTGATAATGGTGGAACAACTGGGGTCTTTGATGCTTTTAACGTTAAATTAACCGGAGATGGAGTAGCGGAAAACTTGAGTATAGCAGTTGAAATTAACCCAACATCGATCAATACGCAGAGCGACATAAGGGATGGTCATTTGCAAGGGGAAGAGTTTTTTAATGCGGTTAAATTCCCTTCAATTACTTTTCAGTCTTCATCCGTGGCCTTGGCAGATTCGGGCTATGTGGCTTCTGGATTAATGAATTTTTTGGGAGTGGAGAAAAGTGTTGAAATAAACTTTAAATACCAAGGGAAGTCTACTTACGGTTCAGGTGCAACTTACCATGTGCTACAAGGTGATTTTAATTTTAATGCTGGTGATTTCGGAATGCCTATTGGCACCGCAGTAGAATTGTCAGAAGTATCTTTTTACTTGGAGATGATTGAACCAAAAAGCTAAGAAAGCTTTAATCTTTTCTCTTTCCCCTTTAAGCTTTCTAAAACAGCCCGTTGATTTCAGCGTCAATGCCTTGAATGATTTTACCTAAATCTTCAGCATCTTCTTTGAAGTTGTTAGAATCAACGTCAATAATTAGCAATTTCCCTTTGTCATAAGTCGAAATCCAAGCTTCGTAACGCTCGTTTAATCGTTTCAAGTAATCAATTCGAATACTTTCTTCGTAATCTCTTCCTCGAGAGGATATGTGATCAACTAAAGTAGGAATACTCGCTCTTAAATAGATTAATAGATCAGGAGCCGAAATAAAAGTCTCCATCAAGTTGAATAACGAGAAGTAATTTTCAAAGTCTCTAGTCGTCATTAATCCCATCGAATGCAAATTGGGAGCAAAAATGTAAGCATCTTCATAGATCGTTCGATCCTGAATTACAGTGCTGTTGTTCTCTTTAATGTCTTGAACTTGCGTAAATCTGCTATTCAAATAGTAAACCTGAAGATTAAATGACCATCGTTGCATGTCATTATAAAAATCGTTTAAATATGGATTTTGCTCTACGTCTTCGAAATGAGTATCCCATCCGTAGTGTTTACTTAAAAGAGTGGTAAGCGTTGTTTTACCTGATCCGATGTTACCTGCTATTGCAATGTGCATGTAATGATTTTTTTGCGAGGTTCTAAAATACACATTTTGCCCAGAAATGAGAGGAGATTGAAAGAATAATCCGAGAAAAGATTTCAACTAAAATCCGCTGTGGGAAATTAATCTTCTGGAACGATTTTATACCGGTACAAAACTCCAGATTTAAGAAGGTAAATCATGTCGTTTTTCAAGGTGAAATCATCACATGAATCTACTGGAATAGGAATTTTATTTTCTGTAAATGAAATCGTGTTGTAAAAGCTTAACGAATCGTTTTTAAATGAAACGATGTAATTATTGTACAATTCGAAATCGTCTATTCCCGGCAAGTGGATCGTATTATAATACGTTCCGAATAAATCAAAAACGTGAATTCCTTTTTTAGGGTTGTTGAAGTATAATTTACTTTGATGCTCTTTGATCTGCTTGGCGTAAACGGTATCCGTATCAATAATCTGAAGCAAATTCCCACTTCTTTGCTCGATGCTAAGTTGACGATCTACCAATAACAGCTCAAAATTCGATTGATCAAAGAGCCACACTTTATTATTGTTAAAACTAGAAGCGATACGAGTCACTTGTTGCCAATCGAGCTGTTCTAAAGGGATAGCTTGTTCGGTCTGTTCGCTAAGCGTATTGTCTGTTATAATAATTTGATTGGAGTTCTTATAGAAAACTAAAGGGCGAAGGGCCAGCGTAACATCTAATTGGTCAATTTGTCCTAGCAGCTTATTACTATAGTAAAACATAGAATCACCTTGAGGACTATATTTAATTACTTGATCGTACTTAATGGTATAGAAATACTCCATTGGATCAACAACCACTTGATCACCAACCACCTTGATAGAGTCTTTTAAAACCAAGCTTTGACCATAGGAATGACTAAGCAGGAATAATGAGCCTATCGTTGCTATGTACAGCTGTATGTGCCTTAATTTCATCTATTAAATCTCGGTTATTGGAAAGTCTTGGGATCTTATATTGACCACCTAGCTTGCCTTTACTCTTTAACCACTCATAAAACGTGCCATCTGGTACAATTCGTATAATTGGTTCTTGAATGATCAAGCTTTTTACACGCTTTGCTTCATAATCCGAATTAACAGCCATCAATTCCTGGTCAAAGGTTTTGATAAAGTAATCTAAATTTTCGGGTTTACGATTAAACTCTACTAACCATTCATGTCCTCCAGTAGAATTCAAGTTCATGTAAATTGGAGCGCCTGTGTATTCCTTTAGGTCTGCGTTGCATTTTTCACATGCGTTGGTAAATGCTTTGTTGGCATTTTCCACGATGAGCTCTTCACCAAATGCATTGATGTAATTAGTTGTTCTACCAGTAATCTGAATTCGATAAGGATATCTACTTGTGAATTTGATGGTATCTCCAATAACATAACGCCACAGCCCCCCATTCGTTGAGATTACAATGGCGTAATTCGTTCCTAATTCAATATCAGCTAATGTAAGAACCGTTGGGTTTTCCTTTTCGAATTCGGCCATGGGAATGAATTCATAAAAGATCCCATAATCCAACATTAACAGCATGTCATCGGCTCCGGTTCGATCTTGAATTCCAAAAAATCCTTCTGAGGCATTATAGGTTTCCACATAGTTCATGGATGTTCTCGGTAGCAATTTCTTGTATTGATCCTTGTAGGGTTCGAAACTAACGCCACCATGCATAAACAATTCAAGGTTTGGCCAAATGTCAAAAATATTGTCGGTCCCGTGCATCTCCAGAATACGTTTGATTAAAACCATGGTCCATGAAGGAACTCCGGCTAAAATGTGAACATCCTCTTTTGCGGTTTCCATAGATAGCCGCTCAATTTTTTCTTCCCACTGATCCAATAGTGCGGTTTCTTTACTTGGAGTTCTTCTGAACTCACACCACCAAGGAAGGTTTTTTATAATGATTGCGCTTAAGTCACCAAAATATGAATCTCGATTAATGTGATTGATTCTAGAGCTTCCACCAATTATTAAATGTTTACCAGAGAAGAGTTTCGTTTTAGGATGGCTCGTATAATACATGCCGAGTAAGTCCTTCCCTCCCTTATAATGACAAGATTCCAAAGATTCACGGCTAACCGGAATTAACTTGCTTTTATTGGAGGTAGTGCCTGAAGACTTGGCAAACCAATTAATTTCTGTTGGCCAAAGTAAGTTTTGCTCGCCCTCTTTTAAACGATCTACATAAGGCTTCAGATCATCGTAAGTTTGAAGCGGGACTGCTTTTTGAAAATCTTTGAACTCAGAAATATCTCTGAAACGATGTTGCTTACCGAATTCGGTTAGAAATGCACTTTGAATTAATTCTTGAAAAACGTCACGTTGAACGTCTATAGGATGTTCTTTAAAGAGTTCAATTTGATGAACCCTCTTTTTGATTATCCAGGAGAAGAGTTTATTAAACGGCATAATGAACCGTTAAATATTGACTATCCGAAGAAGAATATGCTAAAGACACCAATTAATAAAAGGCTTACAGCTATGTATCCAATAATTCCCGTAGTGTCATCAAAATGATTATCCGCCATTTCTCTTAATTTTACTCAAAGTTAAAAATAGATTGAACTCATCCAACAATTTGAAGCATGAAATTTAAGATTCAACTAATCATCTTCTTGTTTGCATTAGCAAATACATCCGTTGCGCAAAATCCATTTACCTGGACTCAATTGCCAAATATGCCCGGTAAAACTGCAAATAATGCAGTGTCTGAAGGAGATGTCTCTGGAGTTAGACATATTTATTCTTTTGGTGGAATTGATACAACTAAGCTATTCTCTGGTATTCATCAAAATGCTTTTCGATACAATACGGTCAGTCAAGTTTGGGATACGATCCCATCTTTACCTGATACGTTAGGCAAGATTGCTTCTGGCGCATCAACGGTGAATAATATCATTTACATATTTGGAGGTTATCATGTCCTATCTGGAGGCTCGGAGGTTTCAAGTGACCGCGTGCATCGGTACGATCCGAATACAAATTCGTATCTCAGCGATGGCGCACCTATTCCAAAGGCGATTGATGATCATGTTCAATGTGTTTGGCGAGATAGTTTGATATTCTTAATTACAGGATGGAGTAATACCGGGAATGTGAGGGATGTTCAGATTTATGATCCTGCTGGAGACTCATGGCAAACCGGAACAATGGTGCCAACAACTGCCAGCCAGTATGCTTGTTTTGGTGCCTCAGGAACTATAATTGGAGATACCATTTACTACTATGGAGGAGCTAAAAGTGGGTTTAATTTTCCTGCCTCAGACGTTTTAAGGAAAGGAGTTATAGATCCTACGGATCCAACTAATATCACATGGAGCTTAGTGGTGGCAGGTCCAAGGAAGGCTTATCGTTCTTCTTCCATTGTCTATGGAAACCGAGCGTTTTGGATTGGCGGAAGTGAAATCTCGTATAACTATGACGGGCTGGCTTATTTTGATGGTTCAGGCGTTAATCCTTCCAATTCAATTTTGTCATTTAACGAATCGACTGGGAATTTTACGAATTGGCAGTATTCAGATTCAATTATGGACATGAGGGGTATAGCTCAAGTTAGTTCAAATCAATGGGTCGTATGTGGGGGGATGGCCGAAAATCAGGCAGTTAGTGACCAAACTTTTTTATTGGAATATGATGTTTCTTATGTTGGTTTGTCGGATTTAGACGTTGAGATTTCCGTATATCCCAGCCCAGCTAAAAACAATATTTATGTTGATATTGAGGAGGAGATTTCAGAAATAGTGATCTTTAATCAACTTGGGGAATTGGTACTTCGGTCAATAAATAAGGATATAAATGTATCGAATCTGAAAACTGGCATTTACTTGATAGAAGTTCGAACAAAAAACCAAAAAATTGGAAAAATTCAATTCGCCAAAGGATGAAGAAAATATTTAATTTATCACCGTACGTTTTAATATTCTTTATGCTAGTTCCTGCATGGGCTTTTATTAATTTCCATGAAGAATTAACTCAAATGCAGGGCCTGAAGTTTTTACTGTATTCGATGCCTGCGTTAATCGGTTTGCTGTGGTTGTTGGGGATTAACGATTTTTTAAATCATGAATTAAAAGAGAATGCAAAAGAAAATAATGGGCTAATTGTGATTTTAGGAGCCTTATATGGTTTCGTAATCCTTCTTACTGGGTACTTGCAGGTCTATACAGATATGGAGTTGGCTATATTGTCCGAATCCAAATGGGCAGGTCTCATTATCCAATCCGTGTCTGTCCCCTTTGCTGTTCTGCTGGTAATGAAAACCAGACGGTACATGTATGCAAGGAGCCTGTGGTGGCTTATCTTGGAGGTTGTATTTCCGATAGTTGGGATTCTTACTTTAACCGGTGCATTAAAAGAGGAAAAAGCAGAATTGGAATTGGAGAAAAAAGAGAGTATCTAAACAGAGCTCGTTTTCGTAAACTTCACAAAACCTTTCGAATTAACTATCAGAAACTCATATGCTTGATTATTCCATTAATAATGGTTAGTCGAAACAATGCCCAAGTGAATTGTCTTGATTTTACGGTTGCCGGATCGTATAATTCAACGTATTTACTTCCTGATGCCGGACAGTGTGGAATTCATCCGTCTCCAACTGGCAGTATTCCTTGGACTGGTCCAACGTCAACTGGAATGATTCAGTTCTTATTTGCTACTCCTGTTTTAACAGCAGAGATTTGTTTGACTGCAATTGATCAAAATGATCTGGGGCTGGTGTCTATTGATGGGGGAGGAGCGCTTACAATAAGTTCAGGCAGTTGTGTTTTATTTAATCAAGACACAATTGGACCATATGCGGCAGTTGGTTTTGGAGATTCAAAAGTCACCATTAGTTCAACCCTTCCATTTTCTACAGTAACCATTACTAATGTAGGCGGGAATACTGGATTTGTGTGGGGCGGCTGCACTTGTGACTCCATAGGAGCTGTGCCTGTTTCAGAATTGCCGGAGGAGATTTCAATGCCAAATACTTTCACTCCAGACGGAGATGGAATAAATCCATTGTTCGGACCAGTCGGCACCGTTCCTCTTGAATTTGAAATGGATATTTTTAATCGATGGGGTTCGAAAGTGTTTTCTACTTTCAGCTCAGTTTATTGGGATGGAAGGTCCAATAATAGCTCTGAATTACCAAGTGGAGTATATTATTGGGCCATTAAATTTAAAGGGGAGTCGGTAGAATTTCCTCAACAAAAAGGGTTCGTGCACTTAGTTAGGTGATCTAGCTTAGCTCCACATTGAAATCTGAAGTCAAAATCAACTTGCCTTCTTTAACTTCATCAGAGCCTGGGATTTTGAAACCTTTTAGTTTACTGGTTTTCTTCTTGTCAATTAATTGAGCCAAATGATTGTCCTTGATTTTTTTACTCATTATTTCAAACGGAATTTTGAAATCGCAACCGTTTTTCCATTCATGGCATCCCCAAGCGGTCTTGCCAGTTAAGATTTTACCTTTCTTGCATTTAGGGCAAGTTAAATCAGCAACATTAACTTTAACCTTTGTCCTTTTAACTTTCTCCTTCACCACCTTGTCTGGAGCCAATTCAATTTTTGCAGAAGTGTAGTCGTACTTCACTTGATGACAAATGTCCGTTACCATCCTGAACATCTCATCTTTAAATTGAGCTGCTTTGAATTCTCCCGTTTCAATATCTCGAAGCTTCTTTTCCCATTGACCTGTTAACTCAGGTGATTTCAAAATGTCAACTTTGATGGTGTCTATTAAACCAACCCCAGTAACGGTCGCTACTAAATTCTTTTTTTCCTTTCGGATGTATTTTCTACGAAATAATGTTTCAATGATATTCGCTCGAGTCGATGGACGTCCGATGCCATTTTCTTTCATGATGTCTCGAAGTTCATCATCATCAACCTGCTTACCCGCAGTTTCCATTCCTCTTAACAATGTCGCTTCCGTAAAGTATTTAGGTGGTTGTGTGTTTTTCTCTTGAAGTTGAGGTTCGTGTTTTCCGCTTTCTCCTTGTTCAAATAGAGGCATTCCATTGTCTTCCTTGCTCTCCGTTTTTTCTCCCGAATAAACCACGCGCCATCCTGGATCAATTATTTGTTTCCCGGTAGCTTTAAAGCCAATTTCGGCCGCTTCTCCTAATACTGTAGTGTTAGATACGGTACAATCTGGATAAAATGCAGCGATAAATCGTTTAGTTATCGTGTCGTAAACGTTTTGTTCTTGTGGTGTAACTCCGCTAGGAGTCACTCCAGTAGGGATGATCGCGTGGTGATCGGTAACTTTCTTGTTGTTGAAGACTTTGTTGGATTTTCTAATTTCTTTGCCCAATAATGGCTCCGTTAACTGCGAGTAAAACCGTAAGTTTTTTAAGATTCCTCCAATTTTTGGATAGACATCATCCGGTAAATAAGTGGTGTCCACCCTCGGGTAGGTTACTAATTTTTTTTCGTAAAGCTTCTGAACATAGTTCAACGTATACTCTGCTGAGAATCCAAATTTGTTGTTGCATTCAACTTGAATGGCTGTCAAATCAAAAAGTCTGGGAGGTGATTCTTTTCCTTCTTTTTGCTCAAAACTTTTAACTGTGAAATCCGCTTCTTTGATTTGATTTACAAATCCATCTCCCTTTTCTTTCTCGGTGATTTTCCCTTGATCAGATGAAAAGAGCACATCTCGATATACGGTCTTCAGTTCCCAGTACTTCTCAGACTTAAAATTTTCAATTTCCTTTTGACGTTCAACGATCATCGCTAGGGTAGGAGTTTGAACTCGTCCAACAGATAATACTTGTTTGTCTTTAGCATATTTCAGGGTAAATAAACGAGTGCAGTTCATTCCCAGAATCCAATCTCCGATGGCCCTGGAAATTCCAGCATAGTAAAGATTGTCGAAATCATGCCCGTCTTGCAATTTTTCAAATCCTTCGCGAATCGCTTCTTCTGTAAGCGAGGAAATCCACAATCGTTTCAGTGGTTTACTGCATTTGGCTTTGGCCAATACCCATCGTTGGATTAATTCTCCTTCTTGGCCAGCATCCCCACAGTTGATTACTTCATCGCAGTTTGCGACTAGGTTTTCTATGGTTTTATATTGCTTTTTGATTCCCGCGTCATTCTTGAGTTTGATTCCAAATGTAGAAGGAAGCATTGGCAGCGCGTTCAAATTCCACCACTTCCATTTCTCTGTGTAATCATTCGGCTCTTTTAAGGTACATAAATGACCAAAGGTCCAGGTGACCTGATAGCCATTCCCTTCATAGAATCCGTCACGCCTTGATTTAGCTCCAAGCACTTCGGCTATTTCTTTGGCAACACTTGGTTTTTCGGCAATACAGACTTTCATTCAAGTGTAATGTACTGCGGCTTTTAATGATAATAAAGGAATGTTGAAAATTGGAATTTTGTGTTGATAAGGTTGAACCCAAATTGAAGGCATAAAAAAAGGGAAAACAATCGCTTTCCCATTTTAAAAGTATTATTAAGTAAATCTACTTGACTACCACTTCGAATGGAATTCTTGCTTGAATTCCTTTCATCTTCGTTACTTTATCAATAGCAATCAGATTTTTCATGATTTCTTCACTTAGACCCGGATCATCATCATCAGCATTTTGATCTAATGATTCTAAAATTTCCAATAGTTCGCTTAAATCACCATCTCCCATGTCAGGGTATTCAACGATCTTAATGTCGTCTGATTCGATTCCCGCTTCAGATGCGGCAAATGCGATTGCATCTTCAATTCCACCTAGTTCATCCACTAATCCAATCTTAACTGCGTCAGTTCCACTCCAAACTCTTCCTTGGCCAATGCTATCTACACCAGCTACGTCAAGATCAGCTCTACCGTCAGCAACTCTTTGTTTAAATAAGCCATAAACTTCATCAACTCCTTCTTGGATCAATTTGATTTCAGCTTCCTCAAGTGGCTTGGTCATTGATAATAAAGCGAATTCATTGGTTTCTACTCTATCAGTAGTAATCCCTAATTTATTAGTTAGCAACCCTTCAAGGTTTGGAATTACTCCAAATACTCCAATCGAACCTGTTAATGTATTTGGTTGCGCATAGATCTTATCAGCGGCACAAGCAATATAGTATCCTCCAGAAGCTGCATAATCCCCCATTGTTACAATGATCGGCTTATCTGTTTCTTCGATTAATTTTACCTCTCTCCAAATTACGTCAGAAGCTAAAGCGCTTCCTCCTGGAGAATTTACTCTTAAAACTACAGCCTTCACATCGTCATTAAGTCTTGCTGCACGAAGTGCCTTGGAAACGCCTTCTGAACCAATAGTTTCTAAGTTTCCGTCACCGCTTTCGATTGCACCATTGGCATATACGATAGCAATATTCCCGTTGTTCATGCCTTTCTTACGCTTCTTCTTTATTTTCTTTTTCGCGTATTTGGCAAATTCAACAACATTTAAATCGGATGTTTTTTCTACACCCATTTTTGTTTGAAGTAGTGCAATGATTTCGTCTTTGTATTTAGCTCCGTCTACCATTTTGTATTCAACTGCATCGGCAGCGGTTGAAACTGCTGCACTATCAGCAATAGCATCTAGCTCAGCAACCGTAATCCCTCGTGATTCTTCGATCCCACTTTTCATGTGGCTCCACATTGAACCAATAAGCGACTCCATTTGCGCACGATTGGCATCGCTCATCTTATCATACATGAACGGCTCAACTGCACTTTTAAATTTGTTGTTAGAACCTCGAATAATCTGCATATCGATCTCTAGCTTATCTAACATGTTTTTAAAGAACATTACTTCCGCTCCTAAACCTCTGAAATCCATATTTCCTTCTGGGTAGATATACATTTCGTCAGCAACAGATGCTAGGTAATAGCTTCCTTGACTATAAAACTCACTATATGCCACAACAAACTTGTTTGATTTCTTAAAATCTATCAGCGCAACTCTAATTTCTTCAAGTGTCGCCATACCAGCAGTGATACCGCTAATGTCAATGTAGATTCCTTTAATCTTGTCGTCTGATTTCGCAGCTTCAAGTCCAGCTCTAATTGCATCGATTCCAATGGTGCTTTCTATTTGGAAACTGGTCTGTGAGAAATTTGAATAAGTTCTTTCTGCAATTCGGTTATCCAGTTTCATGTGAAGTACAGAATTATTTTTCACCCTAAACGATTTGGCTTCAAACTGACTTCCAAAGTCTCCAAAAATGCTGCTTACCGATCCAACGATAATAAAAACAGCGATTAGTGCTACAACTCCGCAGGCGACAAAGGCAGCTAATAATGTTCTAAAAAATGATCTCATGTGCTTAATGGTTTAGAGTGATTTAATTATAACAAATGTACGTGCCTGTTTTCGATCCGTTGATCAATCTACACGAATGGTATTTTTTGAGTACAACGGGTTAGAAATGTACTTTTACCGTTATGAGAAATAATATTTGGGTTGGATTAGGCAGTAATTTGGGCGATCGTAAAGAGAATATAGCGCGCGCTATAGAGGCATTATCGTCTATTGCTGAAGTCACAAATTCTTCTCCAATTTATGAATCTCCTGCTTGGGGGTATGATTCAGATAACAGTTATTACAACTCTTGTGTTGAGGTAAAATCGGAGTTAGATGCTATTTCTTTTTTATCAAGAATTAAATCCTTAGAGAATGAAATGGGTAGAACCCGTTCAGAGAATGGCTATGCAGATAGAAGCATTGATATCGATATTTTGTTTTTCGATCAGGAAGTGATTGAAACTTCAGATCTAATTGTACCTCACCCTAGACTGCATGAGCGGTTGTTTGTCTTAAGACCATTAAATGATGTGATTCCAAAATTTGTTCATCCGATCATGCAAAAGACTATAGAAGAACTTTTAGCTTTGTGCAAAGATTTATCTGAGACAAAAAAAGTTGAGTAAACATCCGTTCATAGTAATCGAAGGAAATATTGGAGTTGGTAAAACCAGTTTGGCCAAATCTTTAGCTTCGAAATGGAATTACGACCTACTTTTGGAAGAATTTGAACGAAATGAATTCCTACACGACTTCTATTTAGATCCTAGTAAAGTTGGCTTCCAGACTGAACTCAGATTTATCCTTGACCGCTACAATCAGTTGAAGTTGGCGTTGGAGAATGAAACTCCTTTAATTTCAGATTACTTTATTGAGAAGTCGTTAATTTTTGCTGAGAACTCTTTGTCTGCCCGTGACTTTTCCTTGTTTAAAGAGGTTTATGATGTTTTGTTCTCTAAAATTAGACGCCCGGATTTATATGTTTATTTAAACTCTGATGTTAATAGATTAAGGTCAAATATTTTAAAAAGAGACAGAAAAATGGAGCAAGGAATTTCTGTTGAATATTTGGATCAAATTAATAAGGGATATTTAAAATATGTTTCTGCTCATAAGCAGCTGAATTCCTTGGTAATAGATACTTCTAAAAGCGACTTCATACGCCACCCAGAGCACTTATTGGAAATTGAACAATTAATTCAGTCGAGCTTACCGCAAGTATTTCAAGAATGATAACCTTTTGAAGTGTTGTAAGAGTTAAAAACTTTGGCTATTATTGCAGCACTTATTGAATTATAAAAATTAGTAATGAAAAGAAGAAACTTAAACGTTGTTGTAATTGCTGCTTTAGTAGGCGGTTTTGCTGCCTCTTGTTCTGTTAAGGATATAGAGTATACAGTAACCCCTAACCCAATTGAACAACATGGCGACACCTGCACCATCCGAATCAATGGAAAATTCATTGAAAAAGGAATGCCAAAGAAAATGCTTGTTGAATTAACTCCTGCTCTTTTTGATGCGGACGGTAAAGAATTAGCAGCGTTTAAACCAGAATTTTTTAAAGGCGAAAAAGCTGCCGGTAACGGAATCGTTGTTCCTAAAGCTGGAAAATCTTTCACTTATAATAGTGAAGTAGGATGTGCATGTGGGGAATATGCAGCATCTGAATTGAAAGTTAAGGTTGTTGTTAAAAAAGGAACAAAGGTTAAGGATGAAATCGTAACAGATAAGATTGCTGACGGTGTTGTTCACACTCCTTGTCTATTAATGAATGATGATAAGGTAATTTTTGGTACAGACAATTTTGTTAGACTAACGTCTCATACAGAAAATGCAGTTATCAATTATGCTAAAGGTCGTTCAGTAGTTAGAAATCCAGAATTGAAAGATCAAGATATCGTTGATTTAACAAATTGGGTAACTACTTCAATGGCTAATCCTAAAATTGTAATGAAGCAAATTGGCATTATGTCTTATGCTTCTCCAGAAGGTGGATTAGAAAAGAACGAAGGTCTTGCTTCTGATAGAGCTGCAAGTGCTAAAGCGGCTATGGTTAAGATATTCAAGAAGGCTAATTTCCCAGCTGGACAAGAAGATGCTTTCTATAACTTGATGCCAAAAGGTGAAGATTGGGCTGGTTTGAAAAAACTAATTCAAGCATCTGATCATCCAGACAAGAACATTATCGTTTCAGTTGCTGAAATGAATGGTGCTCCAGAGAAGAGAGAAGCTGAAATCAAAACTTTAGCGCATACTTATAAGTTCTTAGAGAAAGATATCTTCCCACAATTAAGAAGATCTCAAATTGCTTTGGGTTATGACTTAAATGGATTAACTGATGAAGAATTACTTCAATGGGCTCAAGCAAAACCAGATTCATTAACGATAGAAGAAATTCTATTTACTGCTAATACTTTAGTAGAAGATGAAAATGAAAAATTAAGATTGTTTAAAGTTGCTGAGAAAATTGCTCCTAAAGATTGGAGAGCAGCAAACAATGTTGGTTACATCTATATGTTACAAAACAAGATGGATGATGCAAATACACAGTTTGAAAAAGCTGCTGGACTTGGAGATGATCCAATCATCAAATGTAACTTAGGTGCTATTGCAAGAATGAAAGGTAACATCGCTAAAGCTGAAGAGCTTTTCAACGAAGGTCTTTCAGCTGGTCCTGAATGTGCATATAACTTAGGTTTAGTGTACATCAAGAAAGGTGACTATGGTTCTGCTATTGATAAAATGGGAGACTATCAAACATTCAACATGGGTCTTGCTAAGTATTTGAATGGAGATACAGACGGTGCAGTAGCTGCAATCGATGGGTCTTCTGAAGCAACTTCAGGAATTGGACATTATTTAAAAGCAGTTGTTGGTGCAAGAACTAACAATAAAGAAATGATGGCTACTAACTTAAAAGCGGCAATCGCTGCTGATCCTTCATTGAAAGCTAAAGCTGCAATTGATAGAGAGTTTGTTAAATTCTTTGAAGACGCAGATTTCAAAGGAATGGTTCAATAAGATTAGAATTACATTACGGAAGACCCGTTAGCAATAGCTAGCGGGTCTTTTTTTTGCCTAAATTTATCTAATGACAAAGTTCTTTTTTGGATTGATACTATCCTGTTTAATGTTTCAAAGCTTCGCTCAAGATTCTGTAGAGGTGGCGAACTTAGTCTGGGAAACAAAGTATAAGGGTGTGCGTGTAATTAAGTTGGTTGAAAACCCATACGGAATGTCTTTGAAAAATATGGAAGGGAAGGCAACACAGGTGAAATACATCTGTTTTCATGAGTCTGGAGCTGTAATTGAGGATGTAAGCTGGAAGAATGGGAGACCACTCTTATATAGCCAGAAAACGATTCCAAGGTATATTGATGGATTCTCTAAAGGAGTTGCTAAATTTAAAGAAGGGGAAAAAGGGTATATCTGGATTCCTAAGAAGCTAGGTTATGGAAAAGAAATGGCCAATGAGCTGTTATCGGGAAACTTAGTTTACTACATAGAAGTCTTAGAAAAGAATCCTGGGAAGAAGTAAGCTCAGCAATAATTATTGAGTGGTCATCAATCCTGAACGCGATTGTATTTGATTAAAGAGCCCTTAGTTTTATTCTTAATTATTAGTTTTTTGTTGTTCAGGGTGATGATTTCAAAGGGGTAGGGTTCTCCGTTACCGAGAAGATCAATTGAGCCAAGGTACCATTTCGTTTCTTCTTTATAGATTACAAATAATGGGGCTGTGGTTATAATATTTTCAATTTCCCACATTCCACTTGTGTCTGTGTGAAAACTAAAAGTCGTTAGCTTTTTCTTATGTTTCCAATTGCCTTCTAGCAAAATCTTTAATTCACTCAGTTCCGCGTCTGCAATTTGCGCACCAACGTTATGGGTAGATAAAATCATTGTTGTCAGCACGATCAAGCCTAGATTTCTCATAGAAATTAAGTGTCAAGTTTACATTAACAGAGTGGTTCTCCGTAAATGACCACGCGCAAAAAAGAAGTAAAAGTTATAAGAATAAGTTGATTAGAAAGAAGCTTTAATTCTTCTTTTCGATCCACCTTTGTATCTACCTCTAGAGGTAGCTTTTGGTCTATAGAATACGCCTAAAACAGCATACATGTACCCATCTCTATCCGTAGGATCACCCCTGGTTGCTCCAGCTTTTGTTGGGTTGATTTCATACACTCCATCCCATGTAATAGGAATTTGTCCGGTAGTCGGATTAGCATAGTAGCCAGCTTCTGGTCCAGTAGCTGCAGAGATTGCTGCATTGTCATAGTATACACCACTTACATCATCAATGTAATCAGTAAATGTGAAACGATGAGAAAGCTCAAGTTTAATTCCAATTTCTTTTGTGATTGCGTATCTAAATCCTAATCCTACAGGAATATTTACACTAATTTGTTTGTAGTCATCCGGTCCGCCAGGAAGCCCTTGGCCTTCAGTGTTTAACGGAGCTAAGTCTACCCAAAAACCAGTATTTTGTCTTTCTGCTTGAGGGTTGAAATAAAATCCTCCAACACCAAGAAATCCATAAACACCGATGTTCAGTTTCTTTAACCCTAGTTTCTTACCAAGACTACTTTTTAAATTGTAAATGTTTCCAAATTTTTCCTTGATAAAGTGAAACTCATAGTTCACGGAAAATTCGTAGATATTAGATCGGAAATGAATATTTCTATTTTGTCTAAATAATTCAGCAGTAGTGTTGTCATTTCCAGATACACGTTGAATACCTGCTTGAAACCTTAAACCATGTTTCTCACCAGTATATACCATGTAACTGATACCACCAGCAAATTTCGTCTCACCAAACTCTAAATCCCATAAGAAATCAGAACCCACTTGGTCTCGTCCACCTAATTCCCCAAGGAACTGAGATGCACCAAAATAACCGGTAAACTCATGTCGTTGATTTTTCCAAAGTCGACTATTGTAAAAGCCCTGCGAATAGAAATTCTGCGAGCAGATTACAACCAATAATGTGGCAACTAATACTTTTTTAAGCATTTTGAGGTGATTACAAGGGTGTTAACGTTGTTAAAAGTACAAAAACCAATTCAATTTTCCGATTAAAACGGACTCAATTATTCTTGGTTGCTGTCTGTTAAACAGTTAACCCTAGCTAAATGTTACACCAGCTTGCAGATTTATTAGCTTGAAGTCCTTAATTGACGGGAGATTTCAAAAAGTACAATGCCCGCACAAACAGACACGTTTAACGAATGTTTTGTGCCAAATTGATCAAGTTCGAGGCAGAAATCCGATAAGTCTATAACCGACTGTTGAACCCCTTCTACTTCATTGCCCATAACAACTGCATATTTGCCGAGGTCGAATGTTTTTTGACCTAATTTTTTAGTTGATTCAGTTTGTTCTACCGAGGCGATTTGGTAACCGTTTTCTTTTAATTCATTAATAGCATCTTCAGTATGTTCAAAATACTTCCAATCAACGCTTAAGGTCGCGCCAATTGCCGTTTTTGTGATTTCTCTATGAGGTGGAGTTGGAGTGATGCCACAGAGGTAAATGCTAACTATACCAAAGGAGTCCGCACATCTGAAAATAGAACCTACATTGCTTAAACTTCTAATATTATCTAAAACCACGATTACGGGTAATTTATCGGTCGCTTTAAATTCTTCAATTGTTGATCTGTTGAGTTCTTGAAGTTTTAGTTTTCTGTTCATAACTTGATTTCAGGGCTGAAAAACTAGTGGCAAAAACCTCGATGTAGGTTGTACCTTTATGTTTAATCTAACGAAGGTAAAGTATTGACTGCAAAAACAAAATCCAAAGCGAAACAGGAGAAACCTGTTAAGAAAAAAGCAAAGAAAGGAACTGGTAAAGAGTCTCCTTTAATGTTGCAATTCAACTCTATTAAGGCAAAGTACCCTGATGCAATGTTGCTTTTTAGAGTGGGAGATTTTTATGAAACCTTCGGAGAAGATGCAATTAAGGCTTCTAGAATTTTAGGCATCGTTTTAACTGCAAGAAATAACGGTCCTGGCAAAATTGAATTGGCAGGTTTCCCGTATCATTCGATGGATACTTATTTACCTAAGTTGGTGAGAGCTGGTCAACGGGTTGCCATTTGTGATCAGCTTGAAGATCCGAAACTTACTAAAAGCATTGTAAAAAGAGGGGTAACCGAATTAGTCACACCGGGAGTTTCTTTCAACGATCAAGTACTTGAGCAAAAAAGCAATAATTTTTTAGCGGCAGTTCACTTTGATAAAAAAGGAGCTGGTGTTTCTTTTCTAGATGTATCAACTGGCGAGTTCTTACTGGCAGAAGGAAGTTTGGAGTACATCGACAAATTGATGCAAGGGTTCAATCCTAAAGAAGTGCTTTATCAAAAGCATAAAGACAATTTGTTTTTTGAAAATTTTGGAGATAAAATGTACACCTATCGTCTAGATGATTGGGTATTTAATGAAGATTTTGGTAGAGAATCTCTTCAATCTCATTTTGGAACCAAATCGCTGAAAGGGTTTGGAGTCGAGCGCCTTTCTTTAGGGATAGTAGCTGCTGGTTCCATTCTTCAATACCTTTCGCAAACAGAACATAAAAAGCTAGATCACATCACTCAATTATCTAGAATTGAGGAGGAAAAATACGTTTGGCTAGATCGATTTACGGTCAGAAATTTGGAGCTTTTATATAGTCCCAATCTGGATGCTAAAACCTTAATTGACGTAATTGATGAAACTGTTTCTCCGATGGGAGGGAGAATGCTAAAGCGTTGGATGGTACTTCCGCTTAAGGAGCAAAAGGCCATTGAAGAAAGGCTAGATGCAGTGGAGCATTTCATTAATAACTCCTCCGACAAGGACGAGTTAATTGACGAGATTTCTAAAATTGGAGATCTAGAAAGACTAATTTCTAAAGTAGCCGCAGCACGCGTTAACCCAAGAGAGGTTAACCAATTATTCAGGGCGCTAGCGGCTCTTGAGCCAATTCGCAAGTTGTGCATGAGCTCAAAAATGGTAGCGGTTAAGCAAATTGGCGATCAAATTAATTTATGCGCAACAATCCGTGATCGGATAAATGAACAATTAAAAGACGATGCACCGGTCTTACTTTCTAAAGGAGGGGTTATCGCAGATGGTGTAAATAAGGAATTAGATGAATTAAGAAAAATAGCTTTTTCGGGAAAGGATTATTTGGTTCAAATTCAACAAAGAGAAATGCTTGCAACGGGTATTTCTTCATTGAAAATAGCGTATAACAATGTGTTTGGATATTATCTAGAGGTTCGAAACACTTATAAAGATAAGGTTCCAGAATCGTGGATTAGAAAGCAAACGCTTACCCAAGCCGAAAGATATATTACGGAGGAGTTAAAAGAATATGAGTCTAAAATATTAGGGGCTGAAGAGAAGATTCACGTTTTAGAAGCCAAGATATTTGCGGATCTCGTGGTTGAATTAGCTCAATTTATTACTCCAATTCAGCACAATGCATCGGTGGTTGCCCAATTAGATTGCTTGATTTCTTTTGCAACAATTTCAGATGCCAATAATTATGTGAAGCCAAAGGTCCATGATGGCCACGAGCTGAATATTAAGCAAGGGCGTCACCCGGTTATTGAGAAGCAGCTGCCATTAGGCGAGGCGTACATTGCTAACGATGTGTACCTAGATAATGTCAAGCAACAAATAATAATGATAACGGGTCCAAACATGTCTGGTAAATCAGCCATCTTACGGCAAACGGCCCTCATTGTTTTAATGGCTCAAATGGGTTGTTTTGTTCCTGCAGACGCTGCTGAAATTGGTTTGGTCGATAAAGTTTTTACAAGGGTAGGGGCTTCAGATAATATTTCGTCTGGTGAATCTACTTTCATGGTTGAAATGAATGAAACTGCTTCGATCTTGAATAACCTCTCCGATAGAAGTTTGATATTATTGGATGAAATTGGCAGAGGTACTAGTACTTATGATGGAATCTCAATTGCTTGGGCAATTGCAGAGTACATTCATGAAACTAAATTCAAAGCGAAAACACTATTCGCAACGCATTATCATGAGCTGAATGAAATGTCGAATACATTCAAGCGAATCAAGAATTTTAATGTCTCAGTTAAGGAAATAGGAGAGAAAATATTATTTCTTAGAAAATTAGTAGAGGGTGGTTCAAACCATAGTTTTGGAATCCACGTAGCGCAATTGGCTGGGATGCCTAACAAAGTTGTAAATAGAGCTAAAGAAGTGCTAGTTCAATTAGAGCATACCAAAACCAACGATAAATTATCTTCGAAGGCAAAGAAAGTGGCGGATGATGCGGCAATGCAGCTCAGTTTCTTTCAGTTAGATGATCCAGTTTTGGAGCAAATTAGAGATGAGATAAAAAATCTTGATATCAATACATTAACTCCCGTTGAAGCTTTGATGAAGTTAAATGAGATTAAAAAAATTACTGGGGGTTAGTCTATTACTTCGCTGTCAGTAAGGGATTCAATATGTCCACGGTTTGACGTTAAGTTAAATAAGAAGGTGAACAATATGCCTAGAAGGGCAAATATTCCCATGATTGCGAAAACAAATCGATGTCCATTTCCTCCCTCAAAAGTATCTAGAAAGTAGCCCATTAAGGGACCCATGTAAATGTCCGGGGTAAATCCGATTAACGAAACCAAACCAACAGCTGTTCCAGTTAGCGCAATAGGAATTCTTCCTTCTTTTAGTAATGAAAAGTAAAGAACTCGTGCAGCATAAATTCCGAGCGCTGTGCAAGTTGTTGTTACCGTAAAAGCGACAGTTTGCGAATTGTCGGTAACCCCTGAAGCGAGAACGATCGATCCTCCTATTATTAGCAAAAACCCAAATAACATCCATTTTACCGGTTGTGAGCGGTTGGCTAATAACCCAACAGAAATACCAGTTAAAGGCCTAATGAAAAGAATCAGCACTCCGAACGAAGCTGATTCAGAATCTGTATAACCCATTACTTCGTTTGCATACAGGGCAAAATCGTCTGTAACCTTATAGCATGAATAAGAACACAACACAACTAACATCAACATCCATACCTGAGGCATTTTGAGTACTTCGAGTAAATTACTCTTGTTAAGTTTTTCCTGCTTCAGTACTTCTTGAGATGGCTTGGATTTTAAACCAATAAATACCAGTAAACCGATGAAAGCAACGAAACTAGAACCAAATAATAAAACGATACGCAGACTAGACCGACTACTTTCTATATCGACCCCTGCAATGGACGTTGCAAATAGTGCTACTCCAATTAACCCTATTACAGCAGCCACTAGACCTCTACCTCCATCTAACAACCCGAACGCCACTACTTGGTTCTTTTCTCCTCCCCAGGTTCTAGTCGCTTTTATCATAGCGGCCCAAAAAAGAAGAATTGTGGTAATTCCCCAGTAGCCATAAACGAGTTTTAATACATCGTAAGAAGGGAATGACGACATCACGAATCCACCGAATGAAGTTAGTATTAGCGCAGATCCCATCAATACTCTAGGCTTGACCCTATCGGCTACTAGACCTCCGAAAAAATAGGCAGCTAACGCTACAAGGCCGTAAATCGAGAAACAAGTGCCCAACTCAACGTTGTTTAATTCAAAGGCTGTTAAGAAGGTTGGTCGAAAAATACGAGGTAGAACAAATGGCAATAAAAAGATTGCTTCACCCGATAAAATCAGAAGTAGGATGAATATAAATCTATTGCCTTTGGACATGAATAAAATTGAATGAATAAAGCTAATGAAATAAGCGGATGGAAGATAAAGATTAAGACTTTTGCGTTTAGGCTTTGGGGATTAGAAAAAAACACTATTTTTGGCATCCCAATAAGCAAAACGATGCGAAAAGGGAATTGAAATAATAAGCGAGTGTAGCTCAGGGGTAGAGCATCACCTTGCCAAGGTGGGGGTCGTGAGTTCGAATCTCATCACTCGCTCAACAACAAGCGCACGAAGTGCGGGTATTTTATTAAGCTCATCGGAGTGAAATTTATTTCCGCGAACGATGAGCTTAATAAAATACAAGGTTCTTTTAGAACCTTTGTTGTTAAGCATCTCCCCACGGAGATCATTTTCAAACCATAGGTTTGGAATAATCTCGCAAGAAACGCTGCAGTGCAGTCGTTTCCGTTTTGAAGCGTTACAATGTAACTGCCGATGATGGTCAGGAGAGGCAAGCATAAAAAGACCACGCTCGAGTGGTGGAATTGGTAGACACGCAAGACTTAAAATCTTGTGGGCATTAGCCCGTGCGGGTTCAAGTCCCGCCTCGAGTACTAAGGCCTTTCGAAGTGATTCGAAGGGCCTTTTTGTTGCAAAACAAAGCTAAGAGAAGGCTTCCACCTCTCAAGGCATTAAATCCTGTCTGACTTGTCAGATGGGATTTTTTTGTTTCCATGAACAATTAATCTGGTTCGACAATACAATCATCTCCTGTACATTTAAAAAGAAAGCCCTGTATTACAATGATACGGGCTTTTTTGTGTTCGACAAATTCAAAAATGGTTCGACAAATCAAGTGTTTTGTAATTTATCAAGGACACCTTCTCTATTCTCTTCCAAATTTTTCGCGAAAGCTTTGGACTCCTCAGAGATGTGTTCATTCAAGTACTTATTGCCCCATGTTATTAAGTCAACAATAGCAGGAGCTAAGTCTTTTCCTTTTTGAGTCAACTTATATATGAATACTTTTTTATTTGTTGGATGGTTTTCCTTTGTTATCGCATCCATTTTCTCCAGCTTTTTTAATCTATCAGCTAATCGTGAGCTGGGAATCTTTTCTTCTGAACCGAACAAATCTTTAAATGTCCTACTTCCATGATATAGTAAGTCTCTAACTATTAAGAGCGTCCATTTATCTCCAAACAAATCAAGAGATGAGCTAATTGGACAGGTACTTCTAAAAATGTTTTCACTCATTTCACTTCAATTTTGGAAGTAATAATTATATTTGCTTCAATTATTGAAGTAAAATTACAAAATTCAACGATATGCAAGGAATAGAAGCCCACTCAATTACCTCAATGGTGCTCATTGGAAGTTCCATTTTAGTTCCATTTATAGCTTTTGGTACTTACAAAGCTTCAGGAGCCACAACTAAAAAGGCAGTTACTATATCATCAATCATTGCCATTTGGGGAGTGATAATGTACTTTTTCAGCACGTCTTGGCAATTTGAGTTGGGAAGCCCAAACCTTGCTTGGCTAATTGTCATTTTAAACCTTGTTTGGCCATCACTTTTGGTGTTTGCTTTTAAGGATTACTTTATTGGAGAAGGATTGTCACTTAAATGGTTAACCTTAACGCAATCCACAAGGTTCATGGGCACACTTTTTATACTGGAGAATATTCGAGGGTTTACAGGTACAACCTTCGCCTATGTTTCTGGATTTGGAGATTTCATGGCAGCAGTTATCGCACTTACAATACTTGTATTGATTTTCACTGGAGGAAAGCCTACAAAAGGGCTATACATGTTCTTGATTGTCTTCGGACTTCTTGATTTTGTTGTTGCATATAGTCTGAGTATAAGTAGTAGCCCAGGTGTATCATTGCAGTCTATTGCAATTGGAGAGAATCATAGTATGAATATGTATCCACTTGCATTGTTACCTTATTTCTTGGTTCCTTTTGCAACTGCTTATCATTTCATGATGTACCTAACATTAAAACGTAATCCTGATTTAAAATAATAACTATGGCATCAAACATTCACAACGAATCTAATTATCAAGGAATTCTGAAAAGAATTGATGCTTTAGATTCTAACAACAAAAGGAAGTGGGGTAAAATGAACATTGAGCAGATGCTTGAGCATTGCAGCCTCCAATTGAAACTTGGACTTGGTCATAAGCAAATGACTGGATATGAAGGTCCTGGAATTCAACGTACATGGTTTGGCAGGAAGTCTTTTCTCTATGCAATGCCATGGCTAAAAGGATTACCGACTCCTTCTCAAATGAACATGGTCAAGAATGATGTTTCTGTTGAAGCGTTTGCTCAAGAAAAGAGCCAGTTAATAAAACTATTGGAAGAGGTTCAGAAGAACACAAACTTGAAACCACACGCTTTTTTTGGAGCTATGAATCAAAAGGATTGGGGTAGACTTATTTGGAAGCATCTTGATTATCACCTGAAGCAATTTGGGGGCTAAGCTGGTTCGACAAAGCAATCATCTCCTGTACAAAAGCCCTGTAACGTAGAGTTGCAGGGCTTTTTTGTTGATTTTAACCCAAGATAGGCCAACTGCACTAAATTCTCTCAACCCTTTATCACTACTACGTTTTAGCGGTTCGACATTTTTTTGGATTTTCAATATCCTCCAAATAAATTATTTCATTATTGGAACGATTGTTCCAAAACTTTATCTATATTTGGAACGTTCATTCCGATATAAGGAATTAATTATGGCGAGAAAAAAGGAGTTTAACGAAGAAGAAGCGCTCGATAAAGCACGGGAGCTTTTTTGGAATAAAGGTTTCTACGATACTTCTATCCAAGATTTGGTCAATACATTAGGCATTAATCGAGGAAGTCTATACGATACGTACGGAGGAAAGAAAGAGCTTTTCTACGCATCACTTAATTTGCATCAGAGTAGAAATTTAACTTTTCTAAGGGCCTTTCTTGAAAAAAACAAAGATGTAAAGAATGGACTGAAGTTGTTTTTTGAAAGAATTGTCAATTCAATAATTGATGACGTCTCCAATAAAGGATGCTTCATAGTTAACTCGACCATGGAGTTGTTGCCTTCTGATGAGAAGGTAACAGAACTTGTCACAACTTATAGGAATTCGGTACAACAATCCTTTTTCGACTATTTGGAAAAAGGTAAAAAGACAGGACAACTTCAAAGCTCATTGGACTCACAATGTGTCTCATCATTATTGTGCACGCTATTAATGGGAATTCGTGTGTCTGGAAAAATTGTTCGTGACAAGAACGAGCTATTAGGAACTGTCAACTACACATTAAATAATATCAATTAAAAACTTAAAAAGTACATCATGAATTTATCTATTTATCTCTTTATTGCCCTTGGCATCTCAATGATTATCACAATTGCAATTGCATTGTTTTACGTTGTGCCTTACGTTAAATCGAAACCGCTTGGAACAGCATTAGTCATGTTGTTGTGGCCAAATACTATTCGATTTATTTCGCTGTCCACCTATTCAGCTGTCGAATTTGGAAGTGTCAAGGCCTCCTTAGCTGAAGTTAACCAGATTGTTATTGGAGATACTCTATCTGCAATACTCGCTTTTATAGCAATATTGGCAATTAAATTCCAGAAAAAATGGGCAATTGCATTTACATGGGTTGCGGTTATTATAGGTTCAGCAGATTTTCTTGTTGCTCTTGGACAATCTCTGATGAGCAACCTACCAGGTAATGTAAGTGGGTTTTCATGGGTGCTATTTGTTTTTGTAATTCCACCACTGATTATTTCTGAGATATTATTGATTCAACAGTTACGTTCACGAAAGGGTGAAAAGTTATATGAATAGCAGAACTGCTTAATCTAACTGGTTCGACAATACAATCATCTCCTGTACTAAGGCCTTTCGAAGTGATTCGAGAGGCCTTTTTGTTGCAAAACAAAGCTAAGAGAAGGCTTCCACCTCTCAAGGCATTAAATCCTGTCTGACTTGTCAGATGGGATTTTTTTGTTTCCATGCACAATTAATCCGGTTCAACATATTTATGGGTAAATTTGAATTTCATGAGTATACATCCTTTAATAGAACACTTCAAAAACTATCTCCCGTTAGGTGAAGAAGAGATTAGAGAGCTGGATGGACGAGCTGTCATAAAGAGAATAAAACGCAGGCAATTTATTCTTAATGAAGGAGATGTTTGCAATTACTATACTTTTGTAGTTGAAGGCTGCTTCAAAATGTACAAAGTTGATGAGCAAGGGAAGGAGCATAACCTGCAATTTGCTATTGAGAATGGATGGATAGCGGATTTAGGGAGCTTTTATTCCGAAGAGTCTAGCGAACTTTGCATTGAGGCACTCGAAAATTCACAGGTTATTCAGCTTAAAAAGGAGGACATGCTATTCTTCTTCACAAACTTTCCAAAGTTCGATAGAAACTTCAGGGTTCTTGTTGAGAATGCGTTTATCAAAATGCAACGAAGAGTGTTGCAAAATATTAGCTCCACTGCTGAAGAACGGTATCTCGATTTTCTGGAACGTCACCCTAATTTGTTCAACCGTATTTCTAACGTTCAAATCGCGTCATACATTGGTGTAACCCCCGAGTTTCTTAGCAAAATCAGAAAAGAAATTACATCCAAATAATTTAATTCTTAATCTAGATTAAGATTCTTTCTTGTTCTACCTTATTGGTAAAGCCTTTTCAGTTCCCTCATCTTTGTTGTATAACAAAAACGATAGTTATGACAAGGATTAATAGAGCACTTATTGGAGTAATGATCTTAACCATTATGAATTCGTGCGGACACAAAGAAAATACAGAATTGAAAACGAACAATGAATCTGAAAATATTGAAATCATGGAAAAGCAAGAAAAAGAAAAAATTGAGCACCTATTAGGCGAATACCAAAAGTCACTGAACACATCAGATGCTAAATTGGCTCAGTCCTTATATACCAAAGACGGAATCTTTATGCCAACTGAAGCCCCATCGGGAATCGGGTCTAAAGGAATCTTAAAATCCTATGAGTATGTGTTTTCTCAAATTCAGTTGAATATTGAGTTTTATATTGAAGAAATTGTTGTCGAAGAAAATATGGCTTTTGCAGTAACAAGTTCAAAAGGGACAACACTTATTCATGCAGTAGGAGAAACAATTCCAGAAGCAAACAGAGAATTATTTGTTTTTGAGAAGTTGGAAGGAAACTGGAAAATAGCGAGGTACATGTTTAACAAGACAGAGCCCAAAGGTTAGGTTAATTTTTTGCAATCGGGTTGATAGTACAATCATCTCCTGTACTATGGCCTTTCGAAGTGGTTCGGGCGGCCTTTTTGTTTTAAGTTTTAGCCAATTTTTCGTCTGGTAAATATTCACCCCACTGATATAACTGAATGAAAATTGGGATTAGTTCTTTTGCCTTTTTGCCTATTTCATATTCTACCCTCGGGGGTGATTCCTTGAAAGAGTGCCGAATGATTAGGTCATCTCGCAGCAACTCATTTAATTGAGAGGTTAATACTTTTCTTGAAATTCCAGGAATCGCAAAATCGAGCTGGCCAAACCGTTTATTGGATTTTGACAATTGATAGATTATTGTTGCTTTCCACTTTCCACCAATTACCACTAAAGCCTTTGTTAATGGGCAAGGACCTTCATCACATTCTTCCATAATTATTTCATTGTTACTTTAAAGTAACCACTTTGTGGTCAGCTTTCACCTTAAAGGTAACCATTGGTAACTAATAATGGTAACTTTGAGTAACTAATAATTCAAAAAACTTATAAAATGAAAAATAAGAACGGAATCATCAAGACAATTGCCTACTGGATTTTTACTGGACTGCTTACTGCTATGTTACTTTTTAGTGGGATAGGTGCGCTGTTGAAATTTGATTTCTTAGTGGAGGCAATGGAACATGTGTCCATGCCTTTTACTATAATGCCTATTCTAGGGATAGCTTATATATTGGGCGCAATTGCTATTGTTTTGCCAGGATTCCTTCAGTTAAAAGAATGGGCCCATGTGGGTGTGTTTTTTGCAATGGTGGCGGCAATATCTATACATATTATGATTGGAGATAATCTAGAAACTTCATTCGGTTCGATTTTGTTAATGCTACTTAATGTAACCTCGTTTATTCTTCGACCAGCTAATAGACGATACAGACGTGAGGTATTAGCAGAAAGCAAAGTCAGTTGATTATGAATTGATCGATTTTGTTTTAACATAACCCAATCCTGTCTGACTTGTCAGATGGGATTTTTTTATTTCACATTCGGAAACTCAAAAAGATGCAACTGCCCAAAAAAACTATATTTAAAGAATCAAGTACGCCATTTACATATTCTGTTTTCTATTATCCACTAGTGCTTTTACTCAAGAATTTGCAAATAAAGAGTATTACTTAATTGACAGTCTGTTAATTGAGAACCTAGCTGAAAATGACCGTCTTTTAATTGATAGCTGTCTAAAAGTGCATCACGAAGCAGTAGATGATACCAGCAAGGTGCAAGCAATTGATTTTTTAGTAGAGGAATGTTGGGATAACGAAGTATGGCCAAAATATAATAAGTGGGTATATTCTTTTATACAGTCCAAGTTAGCTGCTAAGCCTTCTGAAAAAGTAAAACGAAGCTTGCTAATTTCTTATGCTGAATCTTTAGGAAATATTGGGTATGTGTATGCCACGGGTGGAGACGTAACTTCTGCATTAGAATACTTCCAGAAAAGTTTAAAGATTAAAGAAGAAATTGGAGATAAATATGCGATCGCCAATAGTCTCAATAACATCGGGGTAACGTATCAGCAACAAGGAGATATTCCAAAAGCGCTTGAGTATTCTCATCGTAGCTTAAAAATTCGCGAGGAAATTGGGGATAAGCAGCGAATTGCCGTATGCCTAAATAACATCGGTTCCATTTATAATAATCAAGGAGATGTTAAAAATGCCCTTAAATTCTTTAATAAATGTTTGGCGCTAGTTGAGGAAATTGACGATAAATTTGGAATGGCAAATACCCTAAATAACATTGGATCTTTATATAAAGATGAAGGAGATTTAGACAACGCACTTGACTGTCATCAGCGGAGTATGAAGCTGCGGGAGGAAATTGGAGATAAAAAAGGAGTAGGTAACAGCCTTAACAACATCGGTCATATTTATGATACAGAAGCCAACTATAAAGAAGCGCTGAATTACTATCAGCAAAGTTTAAAGATTCAAGAAGAAATTGGGGATAAAAAAGGAATCTCCATCAGCCTCTACAACATCGGTAGAGGAATGCTTCAAAAGGGGGATGTTGTCGGAGCTTTGCCATATGGAAAAAGAAGTATAAAAATTGCTCAGGAAATAGGGATTCCAGATGATATAATGTCTGCAGCTGAATTGCTTAGTGATATTTATGCAAAGCAAAATAAGGGAATGCAAGCGTTAGAGATGCATAAACTGTTTGTGGAGATGCGAGATAGTATCAATAATGAGGAAACGCAAAGAGCTACGGCTCAAACACAAGCTAGATACGAATATGAAAAGCAAAAATCTTTAGACGATATAGCACATGCGAAAAGAGCAGCTGCGGAAAAGACAGCTCATGAAATAAGTTTGGCAGTTGAGAAAGAAGGTAAAAAGAAACAAGTCATAATTATTTACGCCATTGCCGGTGGTTTAATACTGGTTATTGTGTTTCTAATTTTTGTTTTTAACCGTCTTGCAGTCACTAAAAGACAAAAGCAGGTTATTGAACTTGCACACCTTGAATTAGGTGAAAAAAATAAGGAAATCATGGATTCCATTACTTACGCTAAAAGGATTCAAAGTGCTATTCTTCCACCCGCTAAATTGGTTAAGGAATACCTTCAGGATAGTTTTATTTTGTACAAACCGAAAGACGTGGTAGCAGGAGATTTCTATTGGATGGAACATCGAGATGGGAAAGTGTTGTTTGCAGCTGCTGATTGCACAGGTCACGGGGTTCCAGGAGCTATGGTAAGTGTGATTTGTAATAACGCGTTAAATCGATCAGTAAGAGAACACGGATTAACAAAACCTGGGGAAATTTTAGATAAATCAAGAGAGATCGTAATTCAAGAATTCGATAAATCTGATGAAGACGTTCGGGATGGAATGGACATTGCGCTTTGCTCATTAGACGGAAATAAAGTGGAGTATGCTGGCGCTAACAATCCGCTTTGGCTAATTAGAAAAGGCGAATTAATTGAGCTGAAAGGAGATAAACAACCTATCGGGAAATATGCCAAAGAAGAACCATTTAATACCTATGAGTTGGATCTGGAAACTGGAGATACGTTATATATATTCTCTGATGGTTATGCAGATCAGTTTGGTGGAACGAAAGGTAAAAAGCTCAAAACTGCAAACTTCAAAAGATTGCTTGTTTCTATTCAGGACAAACCGATGAATGAACAAAAAGAGTTCATAGACACTTCATTTGAAGAGTGGAGAGGCGATTTAGAACAGATTGATGATGTCTGCGTTATTGGCGTGCGCATCTAGGGATGCTCTCTTTTGTAAGAACGTCATCGAGAACACTGCGTTTAGTTGATGATGTCTGCGCTATTGGTGTTCGCATCTAATTATTTATCCAATTTCCATTCAGAATAAGTGGCTTCAGTGCTCCTTAGTAATGTACCATTCTTGTAATTGTGCTTCATAGGTGATCGCTTTTTCCATCGATCAGTAATTCGAAATCCAGTTCCGTTAATTACTTTCATTTTTCCGTCCAAGTCTCTCCAGTTTAGTAATTTATGTTGCGTATTGATCCAACATCCAACTTGATTTCTATTAGATTGATACTCAGCCTCTACCATCAGATCGCCCTTATTATTCCACTCTTTATAAGACCTCCATCCGTTTTTTTGAGGTTCTATTCGGAGCAATAAATTTCCTGTCTCAGAAAAATATTGGTATAAGGTATTGCTAGTCAAACTACTGTAAACTAAGCCGTTTTCGTAGTAGGATGTTTCATTACCTAAACTGTCAAAGTACCAGCTAACTTGGCCGTTTTCGTGCCATCGGGTTTCAGTTAATATGGAATCATGATCGTATTTTATGCGAGTAGCTAATTTGTTGCTATCGCCAAATTCTTCCCACACTCCGGCTTTCAATCCATCAATATAATTGCCAGACATTTTGTAATTCTGCTTGGCCCAATGCCATTTGTCCGAATATTCAAAATGTCCGTATGGATTTCCATTTTCATTTAATGGTAATGCATACAAGGTATCATGCTCCTTTGTATTTGCGAAAACGGTAAAAGATCTTTGCTTTTTCGGATAAAAAACTTTTGATTCTGAAATCCCATAACACCACATCCAGCTACATGCGTAGTATTTGATTTCTTTTACTAACCTTTTCTTACCATTAACTTCATGATAAATTTCTTCGACTTTTGGATGCCCACCTACACCAAGATCCCACCTTTCAATAACGACAGTGTCCTGACCAAGAAGAAATAGTCCAGACAGAAGAAATCCAAATGTCATAAAGTGTTTTACCATATTGTAAATACAGTACACGTTTATGATTGCCTCGTTCAATAAATGAATTGCGAAGGTATCAACTACCTAAATCTACTTTTCAATTTAAGAACTGGTTTTTCGAGTAAATGAAATGACAAAACAGCTGTTGCAACTGTAAGAATTACATTGTTTGGAAACTGCTGAAAAAACCATTCGCCTTCGGATCCAGTTCTTAAGAACAGTCCTTGATAGACATAAAGACCGTAGGAGATCTTCCCAATATATGCTAGTGGTTTAAACGATAGAAAGCTGCTGAGTGAGCTAGATTGATTAAAGTAAATCCAAAGTAAAAGACCGCATACACCAACGGCTTGAATTATCGGAAATATAGGAAGCATGAATCGCGGCATATAAAGACAGGATAACATGATCATTAAAGAAAGTAAAAGGACCACTGCTTTTCCTTCAAATTTGGCTTTAGCGAAATCTGGTTTTTTAAATACGTAAAGTGCGCCAGCTGAACCTATAATAATGGTTGAAACAGCCGGGATTATCCATCTGTTAATCTTAAAGTATTTAGAGATTTTCTGAATTTTCTCTCCAAATTGCAGGATACTATTGTATTCAGAAAAAATATAAATCGTCCCAATAGATAACAAAAGGATCAGTACAATAATGATTTTTATTCCTGACTTTCGATGGAACTTACTTAGGATATATGGCCATAAAAGATAGTATTGTTCTTCAACTCCCAAAGACCATGTATGACCTAGTTCATCTGTGTAGTGCCAACTTGGAACAAAGTTGTACATGTAAACAGCCGAAATTCCGATCGCCAAATAGTCTGTGGGTATAACTCCAGTCATCATTAAAATGGCCAGAACCAAATAGAGTACTAGTAGAGGTGGCAATAGACGAAGGAATCTCCTGATAAAGAAATTTTTAAAATGAATGCGGCCTTTTTCTTTATGCTCGGATAGAAGTAATAACGTAATTAGAAATCCGCTAATTGTGAAGAAAATGTTCACACCAGTGGTGCCTGAAAACAGTAGCCAAACTCGCTCTCTTATGTATGGGAATTCCGGAAGCATATGGAAAACTCCCAAGTGTGTAATTAAAACAAAAAGGATTGAAAACGCCCTTAATCCATCAAATCCCTTAATGTGCTTAATCATGCATTTATCGATCTAGTTTTACCTAAAACTGCCTCTTTAAATCGTTGTAAATAAGGAGGGGTCGTCTTCGAATATACTAATACCTGACAGCGATCCAGACTTTGAAGAATTCTGATAATGTTCTGCGCTTGTTCTCCTTTAATTAAAAACTCTGCGTCTTCCACAATCAGCAATTGTAGTTGCCCTAAATGGACGCCATTTTGAAAGTAAATTTGATTGAATCGTTTTGTCGTGCTAATAATAATATCAACTCCAGGATATATTTTATCCATTTGACCTTGCAATTTGGCCTCCTCGTAAACACAATAAATTCTTAAGTCTGTGCCTTTCGTGAATTTTTTAAATTCAAGTTCTAAAGCTAATGCAGCATCCTTGTTGGCTACATAAATAACGGCTCTTGGTGAATCTTCAATTGCCTGTGCTTTTAATTTATGAATGGTGTTAATGATAAGAGAAGTAGTTTTTCCTGACAAATCTTCTCCAGTTCCAAACATATTGACTCCGCTTTTAACCACAGGGATTGAGGCTTTTTGAAAAGCAGTAGGCTCTTCAATTTCCATTTCAGCTAAGTTGGATTTAAGTACAGGTACGAGTTTTTTAAATGGCATTGTATTATAATTTAAAGAATACTTTTTGGGACTAAGTTCCTGGTTCTAACTTTTCTTTGTTTGTCTAAACTTGCTTCTTTGTCAGGATTAAATTCTAAGGTCGTTTCCCAAGAATTCTCAGTTTTAAAATCAATTTCCATGGTCTCATAAAGGTCTTTGGCAATTTTATCTGAATGGATAATTGTAATACATTCTGTATTTAGGTTGGCACTTCTAGGGTCTAGATTAAACGTGCCAATAATGGCGGTTTTTTGATCAATTACCATGGACTTTGCATGGAGTCCAAAAATTGGACTGAATCCAATCGAATCTTGAAGGGCTCCAGTCATGACATTGTATCTTACTTCCGCATCTGGTTTAAATTCGAAAATTTGCACTCCGGTTTCGAGCAATGTAATTCGATCTCTCATGTACCCATTAAAAGCCTCTAGGTTGTCGGTTGAAGCAAGACTGTTGGTGAGTATTTTGACTTCTACACCACGTTGAGTTGCGGCTCTGAACAGCTCATGACTTAATTCAGTCGTGACCAGATATGGAGTTTGAATGCTGATGGATTTTTTAGCATTTTTAACCAAGTCTAATAATTTGTCAGTAGTTGCTCCTCCTCCCCATAATCCTTTACTTCCATCATTCTTCCCTGGAATGTCTGAAACGTATTCAACTGAATCAACCCATTGAAATTTACCCGAAGCAGAAATGTTCTTAAATGCCAGTGGAACTTGACTTATTTTTTCCCTGACTTGTGGCCAGAAATTATCGGGATTGCAAGCATATTGATGAAGCCATAAATAGGTGGTGTCGATCGATAATTCATAATCATTAGGGTCGGCCAGTTGTTCTAATTCTACGGACAAATCATGTCCCCAAAATGTATTAAATGACTCTTGAATTTCATTTGAAACGCCACCAACCAATAACACATCCCGATCTCTGAAATTATATTCATGGTCGTAGTCAAAATATTCATCGGCAATGTTTCGTCCTCCTGTGATCACGACTTTACCATCTACAGTGAAGGTTTTATTATGCATTCGCTGATTGATACCTGCGAAATTACTTCCGGCACTGGCCAGTTTCGTGAAAATGTTTTTGCCAAGATTTATGTTTGGATTGTAGATTTTGATCGATAGGTTTTCATGAGCGTCTAGTATTAAGAGGTCTTCTACTAAAGCGTCAACCATAATGTCATCAACTAGGATCCGAACTTTAACACCTCTATCTGCAGCTCTTAGTAAATAGTCTGTTGCAATCAATCCAATGTTGTCTGTAGAGTAGATGAAGTATTGAATGTCAATTGTACTTTCAGCATACTCAGTTAACCAAGCCCTTGCCACCATTGATTCATCACCTTCTTCCATAGTGTAAACCCCGGTCTTGGATTCCATCTTTTCTGAAATTGGTAAAAGTTGCTCCGACAGGGTAGTGCTATCGTCACGATGAATAGATGCGCAAAAGTCTTCTTCGGGAAGCACCAATTTTGGCCTGGGTTCACTACAAGCGAATAGCAGTATGGTAAACAGTGAAAAGGTGCAAATCCTCATTCGTCAAAGATAATAGATAAAAAAACTCCTTTCGACCGTTGTCAAAAGGAGTTTTCACACTTACACTTGCACTAACCTGAACCTATGAATGCAAACCTTAATGGACAATCCATTTTTTATGAATTCGTCTATCACCAATTTGGATGGTAATTTGATAAACACTTTTCTCTAGATCGAATTGATTTAAACTGATAGACGCGAGATTCTCCCTCAATGTTTTAATAAAACTTCCAACTAGTTTTCCATCTGTAGTTAGAATTTGAATATTTACTTGATCTCCCACATGAGCATTGATGTTTAACATTGCATCCGCCCCGATTGAAGGATTGGGAAACAAGACGGCCGTAATTTCCCGTTCATCACATTTAGTTGGTGCCCAATCCGTGTAGTGGAAATCTCCATTATTATCAACTTGTTTTAATCGGTAGTAAACAATACCCGATAATGGTTGCTGATCTCGGAAAATGTAATAATGCGAACTAATTGAATTGCCTTGACCTTCCACTGATCCGATAACCTCATAATCAAATCCATCGATAGATTTTTGAATTTCAAAATAGTCATTGTTTGTCTCAGACAGCGTAGACCACGAAACAACAACTTCTTTATTGGTACAGTTAGCAGTTAGTCCTCCAAATTCTACTGGTAATGCGCCAACCGCTCCCGTTATAGCAATTTCAAAATCACAATCATTTCCGGCATAACCATCAACCGTGATGTAATATGTGGTGTTAGGAGGAAGGCTAACCGGCCCCCAAACAACGTCTAAAATATTTCCGTTGTTAGCACAGAACACATTATTGTAATTAGCGGTGTCGCAAGGCGGCCCTGTAATCTCGTTTATGGACACTTGGATTCCGTTGGTGGAGGGAGTGCAAACGGTATTTTGGAAAGTGACTGTTACATCTCCACCTGAAGCATCTGTTGTAAACGTATACCAAACTGTATTCTCTAAAGTTGGACTACCACAAGGAAACGGTGGCTCAACATCAGGAGTAGTTGAAGCGTTGCTTGTTTGAGATACCGTTGTGGTTCCAAGGCCAAGTGTAATTGCATTGGAACAATAGTCATTACAATTTGGCCAATTTACACTATAACCTCTGGCCGTGTCATTTTCAAATATTTGATCAAATACGCCATTGGGATTTTTGCACCAAGCAGTAACGGTAGATCCTGCTCCTGGGATGGTCACACCAGGAATAGAGATTATGTCCGTTGCCCCGAACGGGATGTTCAATCCGGTAAATGTTTGGGTCGTTATCGCTCCTCCGTCTATCTCGTAGGAAATGTCAATGGAGTTAATAGTTGCCGAGGTTTGACAAAGTCGATTATTGTTGAATACGGTTACGTCCAGATTATATTCACTCCCGTAACACCCGTCCACGTAAATTAGCTCTGCGTCAATAGGCGTGTTTGTTATGTGAAAATTATCAAAAGCAAATAAGTGATAGTTTGAATAGGTAGGTGCGCTGTAATATGGTCTTCCATAGATTCTGAATTTCACACATGCTTCTCCTGCTAAAGTGCATAATGGCATTTCTACAATAGTCCAGCTGTCAACTGGTGCAGTCCAGCTATTTCTCCACCAACTTGCCGTATTGTACCAATAAGGATCAGCGGAAGAGCCGAGTTGTGTCCAAGTAGTGCCTCCGTTTGTTGTATACTCAACACGGAAATAATCTGAGTTGTGAAGTGAGTGTTTTATTTCGAACAATAGCTTCGGATTTGTGATTGCCGAAAAGTCAAAGACAGGACTTTCAGCCCAAATAAAAGTTCCGTTATTACTAGCGGTAGTTTCAACATACCACTGATCTCCATGTCCTTCGCTGCCGTTGAGATAGGGAACTGTTCCTAGTACAAAGTTTCTTCCACCATTTGCTGGAGGTGCACTGCCTCCCGCTAGCCAATATCCTGGACCTGAATTAAAATCTTCGAAGTAAGGGAAGGTGGAAATGGTAACTTGATTTACGTTTACCGATGTTTGACTAGAGTCATTGGTGTTATTGATGTCGGCAGGGAATAAAGTAAAACCGTCAAAGGTGTAGTTCCCTATTGGAGTCATGTCTATGGTGGTGCCGAACGTGTAATTTACAGATGTTCCTGGAGCTATAGGGCCTGGAACAGTGCCAGTTAATACGGTATTTAGAATCCCATTAACATCTACTTGAACTGGAACATTAGCAATTGGGGCGCATCCAAAATTAAATACTTCAACCGTTACATTCTGGTTTGCACTAAATAAACACCCATTGTCCACGGGCTCGATAAAAGAAATAACACCAACATCCGCTCCATCCCTAATTTCAACATTGTCAAAAGCAAATAGATGATAGTTAGAATAGGTAGGGGAACTGTAATATGGTCTTCCGTAAAATCTCAGTTTTACACAGGATTGACCTGCTAAAGCACACAGGCTATGGTGATGATTGGTCCAAGAGTCAATTGGTGACGCAAAGGAATTTCTCCACCAACTGGCAGTATTATACCAATTTGGATCAGTGCCTGTGCCAAGTTGAGTCCATGTCGTACCTCCATTAAGTGAATATTCAACTCGGAAGTAATCTGAGTTGTGAAGCGAGTGTTTTAAATCCACATATAACTGTGGTTCCGTCATACTGGAGAAATCAAATTCAGGACTTTCTACCCAGATGTAGGATGAGTTATTTGAGGCCGAAGTCATGACGTGCCACGAATCTCCTTCACCTTGCTGACCATTTAAATAAGGGATTGTATCCAAAACAAATAATCGGGTGTTATTCGTAGTGCGAGATACCCATCCAGCATTACCAGAGTTGAAATCTTCTGAATACGGGAAGGCAGAAATGGGAGCTGCACTGTATCTAGTTTCTACTAAAATATCATTGCCAGGAGTGCCATCTGAAGCTAAATTGGTAGTAACCGAAATGGTATGAGTACCTGGAGTACTCAAGTCAGCCGTTGTAGTAAATGTGTAAATATAATATCCGAAACGGGGGATCGGACCAGGCATGATTTCAGAAATAATTCCTCCACCATCTATCTGAATATCCACTGGTACATTGTAAAGAGGTCTACAGCTTAAATTTTCAACCACAACGCTTATAACTTCAGCGTTGGAGAATGCGGCACAATCTCCCGCATCAGCTAGGTTGACTTGAACCGGACGGATGTCGTCTGGATCACCAGCTGATATGGAAAAATTGTCAAAAGCGAATAAATGGTAGTTGGCGTAAGTTGGGGCACTATAATAAGGCCTTCCGTAAATTCTGAATTTAACGCAAGCTTCACCTGATAACGTACATAGCTCTTGCTGAACGTTTGTCCAGGTGGCCACAGGAGTTGACCATGAATTTCTCCACCAGCTGGCCGAATTATACCAAGTAGGGTCAGGCCCGGCTCCAAGTTGAGCCCAAGTGCCTCCACCGTCAATTGAATACTGTACATTAAAATAGTCAGAGTTGTGAAGTGAGTGCTGAATGTCCATAGACAAGACTGGATTTGTAACGTTAGTCAAGTCGAATACTGGGCTTTCAGCCCAAATGTAAGTGCCAGAATTAGAGGAAGTAGTTTCAACGTACCATGAGTCACCTTGTCCTAACGGACCACCCAAATATGGGAGCGCTCCAAGAACAAAATTTCGTCCATCGTTTGCTGGAGGGTTGGCGCCCCCTGGAATCCAGTAGGCAGCTCCAGAATTAAAATCCTCTACATACGGGTAAGTGGTCACCTTAAGTTGGTTAACATTTATAGTTACTCCCAAAGAGTCGTTATTGATGTTAATATCACCTGGGAGCAAAGTGTAGCTCATGAAATTGTAAGTTCCAATTCCAGTCATGGCAAAAGTACCAGGGAAAGTATAGTTCACCGATCCACCAGCTGGGATCGGACCGGGAACTGTACCTGTGAGGGTTGAAGTTGCTAAACCAGTAACATCACATTGTACTGGAACATTAGAGATCGGATTACATCCGAAATTGTAGACCTGAATTGTTACTTGTTGGTTTGTGGCAAATAGGCAACCAACGTCAACAGGGTCTATGTAAGCAGTCACTCCAACATCTGGTCCATCACGAATTTCAATATTGTCGAAAGCAAAAAGGTGGTAATTTGAATAAGTGGGTTCACTGTAATATGGTCTTCCATAAAATCTGAATTTCACACAAGTTTCTCCAGCTAATGCGCATAAACTTTTCTGATGTTTGGTCCATGAATCAACCGGTGCGGCAAATGAATTTCTCCACCAGCTCGCTGTGTTATACCAAAACGGATCGGCCGATGATCCTAACTGAGTCCAAGTCGTACCACCGTTAATTGAATATTCAACTCGGAAATAATCAGAATTATGCAGCGAATGCTTTATATCAACATAAAGTTGGGGGTCGGACAAGCCAGTAAAATCAAATTCTGGACTTTCCACCCAGATGTAAGAACTATTGTTGGATGCGGAAGTTCTAACATGCCAAGAAGATCCTTCGCCTTCAGGTCCGTTTAAATAAGGGAGTGTGTCTAGTACAAATAGCCGTGTGTCGTTAGTGGTTCTTGAAACCCATCCGCCATTACCAGAATTAAAGTCTTCTGTATATGGGAAACCGTTAATTGCTGCGGCACTGAATCTAGTTTCAACTAAATTGTCGTTAGCCGGTGTTCCATCTGTAGCTAAATTAGTGGTGACAGAAATAGTATGAGTTCCTGGGGCGCTTAAATCAGCAGTTGCTGTAAAGGTATATATGTAATAACCGAACCTAGGGATGGGTCCGGGCATGACTTCTGATATTACTCCACCACCATCTATTTGAATATCTATCGGAACATTGAAAAGCGGTCTGCATGTGTTATTTTGTATTACTGCACTTATTGTTTCTGTATTTGAAAATGGTGCACAATCTCCCGCATCAGCTAGGTTAATTTGAACCGGACGGATGTCATCTGGCTCACCTGCTGATATCGAGAAATTATCAAAAGCAAATAAATGGTAGTTGCTATACGTAGGCGCACTATAATATGGTCTTCCATAAACTCTAAATTTTACGCATGGTTCTCCTGAAAGATTACAAAGTTCTTGTTCTACGTTAGTCCATGTTACTACCGGGGTTGACCAAGAATTCCTCCACCAGCTTGCACTGTTATACCAGTTAGGATCTGTTCCTGTTCCCAACTGTGCCCATGTGGTTCCTCCATCAATTGAATACTGAACATTGAAATAATCTGAACTATGCAATGAATGTTGAATATCCATTGTCAAGACTGGGTTTGTCACATTCGAAAAGTCGAAAACTGGACTTTCAGCCCATATGTACGTTCCTGAATTTGACGAAGTGGTTTCAACATACCAAGAATCGCCTTGTCCAAGCGGCCCGCCTAGATATGGTAAGGCTCCTAGTACGAAGTTTCTTCCATCGTTCAGGGGCGGGTTCGAACCACCTGCAATCCAATACGCAGCTCCAGAATTAAAATCTTCAGTATATGGGTATGTGGTTACCTTTAATTGATTGACGTTTATTGAAAGTGCCAGGGAGTCGTTGTCGATATAAATATCTCCAGGAAGAGAAGTAAAGCTCATGAAATTATAGGTCCCGGTATTAGTCATGTCAAAGGTTCCTGGGAACGTATAGTTAACGGATGTTCCTGCTCCAATCGGACCTGGTACGGTTCCAGTCAATGTAGTTGTAGCTGTTCCTGAGACGTCACATTGAACAGGAACATTGGAGATTGGCGTGCACCCAAAATTATAGACTTGAACTGTTACTTGTTGGTTTGTTGCGTATAAACATCCGGTGTTGGTTGGATCAACATATGCGTATAAGCCTACATCTGCTCCGTCCCGAATCTCAACATTGTCGAAGGCAAAAAGGTGATAGTTAGAATAGGTGGGAGCACTGTAATAGGGTCTTCCATAGAATCGAAGTTTAACGCAACTTTGACCGGCTAAAGCACAAAGACTGTGTTGGTGGGTTGTCCAAGAGTCAATAGGAGAAGAAAATGAATTTCTCCACCAACTTGCCGTATTATACCAAGATGGGTCAGTGCCGGTTCCCAATTGAGTCCAGGTGGTTCCTCCATCCAAACTATATTGAACTTGAAAATAATCCGAATTATGTAGAGAATGTTTTAGGTCAACAAAAAGCTGAGGCTCGGTTAGTCCAGAAAAATTAAAAATTGGACTTTCTACCCAAATAAATGTACTGTTGTTGGAAGCTGTTGTTTCCACATACCATGAATCACCTTCACCTTCTGGACCATTCAAATAAGTGAGATTGCCGTGGTTGAAGTTTCTACCTCCATTTAACGGTGGAGCTGATCCGTCAGCATTCCAACCAGCCATAGTTCCGTTGAAATCTTGGATGTATGGATAGGTAAATATTACTTGTTGTCGCGAGGTTAATAAGGTGTCGTTATTCAAATATTCGTCTGTGGCCAATTGCGTATATATGGAGAAATTATAAATAGCATCAGCACTCATATTGACCGTTCCCGTTAGAATCAAATTTGCCGTAGCTCCTGGGGTAATGGTTCCAGCATATGTGCCTGTTAGGGTGGCAGTGGTACCGCCAGTAACTTGGCAAGTAACTGGGATGTTGGAAACATTATTGAATCCGTGATTGGTAATTTCAACCGTGACCGATTCTGTTGCGGTGTACGAACTTGCGCATCCTAAATATCCTGGAAGTACTAAGTCAGTGACGCCCACGTCTGGATCAGAATAAATAGTAAGATCATCTAAATACCAAAACTGCCCAGCTAAACCACCATCTGTATAGCGAAATCGAACCTGAACGGTTGCCTGATTTGCTGCCCATGTTGAGATGTTATAAGTTGTGTCTTGAGGAGCTGCTAACGACCCTTTAGTCGTTTTTTCATAATCAATCACTTGGTTCCAAGTGGTTCCGCCATCATTAGACACCTCAATAAATCCATGTGTATCTTCCACACCATACCAATGATGCTGAATATTCATGTATACAGCGGTTCTGTTCGTACAATTAAATACACTTGTTGTTAAGTCAGATTCATTCGGAATGGTTGCCGGACCCATTAACGCATCGTCAAAAACGGCATAAAAAGTTCCACTGCTGCTAGAAAAAGCAGGAGCATTTCTTATGGTCCAAGCCTGAGCTCCTTGAATTGCAGAAGAAGTCCATCCAGCAGGAAGAGCTCCAGAGTTAAAATATTCCTGGACTAAAATATCCGCTTTGGATGTTAGAGGCGTAAAGCCTAATAACAAAAGGAATAGGATATGTAGATGACGAATCACTGACACAAAACTATCCTACTCTGTCCTTTAAAACAATTCGATTATATGCTTATATTAGTAGAGTAAACTAATTAATTGGTTTGTTATTAGGTTGATATACAGTATTTAGCGTATAAATGAGAGAATCTAGCACAAATAGGTTTCATACAGGTCTTTTAGACTTGATTATGAGCATGACAGGTCCGGAAAAACGATTTTTTCAGGATTATGCAAAGTCAAGATTGGATAAACGCGATCATCTTTTTTTGCAATTATTTGATGGGTACAGAAAGCTTAATTCGAAAAATGATGAGCCGTTAAGGCTACAATTTTTTGAAGGAAAAAGTCGAGGATACTTTTCCGTGATCAAAAATGAATTGAAAGAGTTGATCTTAGAATCATTAAGGAAATTTAACAGCCCAAATTCCATTCATCAAAAAATATCGATTGCCTTGGCCAATACTGAAATATTCTATGGCAAAGGGCTCACTGTTGAATGTGAGAAAGAGCTAAATAAAGCCATGAAGCTGATTGAAAAGTATGAATATGGCCATAAATACTTTGAGGCAGCATATTGGTATAAGCGAATTATGTTTCTAAGGGGATACTCAGATAAAACTGAAAAGTTATTGGCTGAAGTCCATAACCGGGAACTTTATTATACCGAAAAAATTGCAAGTGAAACTTCGTATCAACTTTTGTCAGAAAAAATATACCACATGGCGTACGCTAAAGGTTTTGTTTCTGATGAGAAAGCCAATGCAATTATGGAAAGTTATTTTAATGATCCGTTATTGAAAGATGAGGAAATGGCTAAAAGTCTCAGCGCTAAAAGTCAATTTTATAACTTAAAAACCAAAGAAGCTGAATTACATTCTGACTCTTCTGGTTTGGCGCATTGGAACGGTAAATTGTTGCATATGTTAGAAGTTAATGATGAATTTAGAAGCTCACACCCGTTAACCTATGTGCATACGGTTTACAACCAAATAATGGCCCTGATAAGTTTGGGTGATAGAAAAGCATCGGCAGCGTTAATCGGAAATCTAAAGTCTCCCGAATTTGTAAAAAACAAAGGTCTTTCTTCAAAAATGAAACGACCAATTGAAGTTTTTAGATTAAACGCAGTTTTTTCTCAAGGACTTGCCTTTTTAAATTTCAGCACAATTAATAGGGTATTAGAACAGCAAGGAGACTTACTTTTAAAAACGGAAGAACCGACCTATCAATTTGTATATACAGAAACTTACTATTTAATCTGTGTTTCATTGGTGTTGCAGAAGAAATATAAAGAAGCTGTTCATTGGGTAAATAAAATTTTAGCCAATGGACAAATCGATCAGCGTATCGATATTCTTTCGTCCATTAGAATTGCAAATCTCATCATTCACTATGAACTTCACCATGATGTGTTTCTTCATTACAAATTAGAAAGTGTTGCAAGGTATCTTAGGAAACATAAAGAGCTAAAAGAAAAAGAGCATTTATTACTGAAATTTATAAAAGTGCTTGTAAATATTAACCGAACAAAAGAAAGGCAAGCGAAGATGGTCGGGATATACGAGGAGTATGCTCAATTAGAAGAACAAACAAAAAACTTACTTCAGTTTACCTATTTGAACGTAAGGTTATGGATGAAATCGAAAATAGAAAATTCTGATTTTCTCAATTTGAATAATGAGGAGTTAAGATCGAAAGAGGATGGTTTTAGGAATGAAGAATAATTTTTTCACGTAAAAGAAGAAGGGGCCCTCCGACCCCTTCTAAACTACACTTACACGTCTGAACTTCTAGTTTAAAGTTGTTACACTTGCATTAAAATAAACCTTAGAAGCTAGCTTTTCCAAACCCTGACTTCCCGAAGGAGGCACGGTACATGACCATAAATTCCATTGCCCCAAACCCGTTATTGGCTTTGGACAGATCACTTAATGTTAAATCATAACTGACGCCAGCTGAAATGCCGGCAATTGAAAATCTTAATGTTCCAAATAGCGCATCGCCTGCTCTATAATATGCTCCGAATGCAATAGATGTCTCGTCAAAATAAGCAGTGTAATGAGACCGCTCTTTTAATAAGTACTTCACATCACTTCCTACATTTATAACCATGTTTGAACCTTGAAGCATCACCATAAAGTTGGGCATAAAGGCAGTTCTTATTAACGGGAGATTATAATTCAGCCCTCCATGAATATTGAATTTCATCATTAGCTGATCTTCGCCTCCATAAAGGCTCACATTAGGTCTGGTTAAATGAAATGCACCGATACCGCCATAGATTCGGACGTCCTCAGAAGGCATACCGTAATAGTAGAGTCCTGCGCCTAAATCGAATTTGGCGAAACTTGCATTCAAGCCACTTTCACCAGAAGAAATTGAAGGATCATATTGTTCTCCGTTCCACTGACTGTTGAAGTAAAAGTTAGAAAAAGTGACGCTTCTATTTAATAGGCCAACGTTAACTCCTAAAGCCAACTTGTTGTATTTGTCTAGTTCAATTGCGTAGTTGAAGTTCGCACTAATGTTATTGGTTTTCATTTGACCATCACCGGTAACATCGTTGTAAAAGTTTAATGCGGTTCCAATAAATCCATTTTTAAGGTCGTCTTCTAAGACTCTACCATCCATAGAAAAGGACATGGTCTTGAATGCATTCGGACTGATTTTCGTCCATTGACTTCGATAATCTCCATAAAATCGAAAATCTCCTTCAAAAAAACCAGCGGATCCAGGGTTTAACCAATTCGAACTAGCAAAGAAATTGCTAACATGAATGTCTTGTTGTGCCTGAAATGAACCAATTACTCCGAAGGCCATAACTACTAATGTGATAATTCTTTTCATCCCTTATTTTATTAAAGTTATGTTACCACTTTGGACTCCACCATCGGAACCTTGAAAAGTGTAGTCTAAGAAATATGCAAATGTGCCTGGGTTTAGTCTCTTCCCATTAAAAGTACCATCCCATCCAATTGATTGATCCGTTGTTTGAAAAACTAACTGGCCATATCGATTGTAAATTTTAAATTCAATAGAGGCAAATCCTGCCCCATCTACATATAATATATCGTTAACTCCATCGCCATTTGGAGAGAAAGCGTTAGGTACGCCTACCTCTTCCACATATGTTACGTGAACAGTTACGCTATCAGTTGCAATGCATCCCGCTGAGTCCACCAGTGTTACTAAATATCCTGTAGTAACCGGAGGTGTGGCGTTAGTTGAAATACATGTTGCGCAACTTAAGGTGGCTGGATCAAACCAGGTATAAGTGCCTACAGATCCTATAGCAGTGAGTACTGCTGTTTCGCCAATAATAATGTTTTGGTCTGGACCAGCGGAAACCGTTGGAGTAGCATTTACCGTAACAACAATTGTGGATGTGTCCGCACCAAAGGCATTGGTTGCAATTACTTCTATCACATGAATTCCAGGTGTGTCAAAACAAATAGTTCCTGGGTTTTGGTTCGTGCTTGAAGCAGGTGTTCCGCCAGGGAACGTCCATTGCCAAGTTGTAGGAGAGCCAGTTGATATTTCAGTAAACGTAATGCAATCACCTTCACAGATCAAATTATCTGAAGCGGAAACAGTAACTGTCGGACTTGAGCAAGTAGTCACTGTAATGGCAAATGTTTGGACATCCGGACAAACCCCCGTTGTTGTATAGGTCACCGTATAAGATCCTGTTCCTGATGCTCCAAGATTAACTTCACCTGTTCCTGCATTAATTGATGCTCCTCCAGAGATGGTAAATACACCACCAATAGTTCCTGTAATTATTGGTAGCGGGTTAGGATCTGTTGAACAGAAAGTAGAACTAGCATAGGTAAACGCTGCGTCATCGGCCGCATTAACTACGATGGAAATAGTACTAGTGTCTCCACAAGAACCTGCAATTCCATACATAATATTAAACGTTCCAGCTCCTGAAGTTGCTGGATCGAATGTCCCGTTAACCGGATCTGTAATTCCCGTTCCACTCCAAGTCCCTCCCGGATCAACAGCACTTAAGTTAGATGGTGCGTCATTCGAGCAAAATGGACCTGGAGCAGAAACGGTGGCGTCAAATGCGGCAGAAATTGTAATATTAAATGTCATCGAATCTGGGCAAGTTCCCGCGGTTACATAAGTAACCACAAATGGTCCAGTTCCCGAAGTTCCTAAATCAACTTGGCCTGTAGAAGCATTAATACTTCCACTGTTGTCAATGCTGAATGTTCCTCCAGTAGTTCCAGATATGGCTGCGGTTGGATCTGGGTCTGACAAACAATAAGCTCCACCGGTTACATAGGTGAAAGTCGGATCATCTGAGGCTGAAACAGTAATTGAGGTTGTATTCGTATCTCCACACGATCCTATAATTCCATACGTAATCGTGTAAGTTCCTGGTCCTGCAACTGCAGGATCAAATGTACCGTTGGTTGCATCTGTAATTCCTGTTCCAGACCAAACTCCTCCTAGGTCCACCGCAACAAAGTTGAAAGCTGCATCACTTGAACATACAGGTGTTACTGGCGTAATGGTAGCATCTGCCCCAGTTGTTAATGTAACGTTGAATGTCTCAGTTCCTGGACATGGTCCTGGAGAAATATAAGTAACAACATAGTTATTGGCTCCTGAAGTTGCGATGTCTATTTCACCTGTCGTGGCATTTATAGTTCCACCATTGTCAATAGAAAATGTTCCGCCACCAATTCCAGTAATTGTAGGAGTAGGATTTGGATCGGTCAGACAATATGAACCAGCTGCATAGTTGAAAGTCGCACTTTGAATTGCATTGACCACAATGTCTTCAGTATCGGTTCCGCCACATGAACCAGCAATGGTGTATGTAATGGTCCAGGTACCTGCGGTTGCAGTTGTCGGATCGAATGTGCCAAGGTTTACATCTGTAATTCCAGTTCCAGACCATAAACCACCACCACTGGCAGCCACTAAATTCACGGCAAGATCTCCTTCACAAAAAGGACCTGCTGCTGAAATCGTTGGGTCTGTGGTAGAAGTCAAAATAACATTAAACGTCTCAGTTCCAGGACAAGGGCCCGGAGAAACATAGGTAACGATGTAGCTATTGGCGCCAGATCCAGCTATGTCAATTTCACCAGTGGTTGGATTTATCGTCCCGCCATTATCAATAGAGAATGTTCCTCCTCCAATTCCAGTAATAGTTGGAGTTGGGTCAGGATCTGTTAAACAATAGGAACCTGCTGCATAATTGAAGGTTGCATCTTGAATTGCATTCACCACCATGTCTTCAGTATCAGTTCCTCCGCAAGCTCCAGCAATCGTATACGTGATTGTCCAAGTTCCAGCAGTAGCCGTTGTTGGGTCAAACGTTCCTAAATTTACGTCCGTAATTCCAGTTCCAGACCAAAGTCCTCCACCTGTTGCTGCTATTAGATTTGTTGCTGCATCGCCTTCACAAAATGGTCCAGCAGGCGATATCGTTGGATCCGCAATTGCCGGTCCAGCGTTTATAGTAACAATTACATCTTCAGTACAAGTTGGATCAGTGGTACTAGTGATAGTTACTGTATAAGAACCATCTGCTTGTCCGGAAATATTGTAGGTTCCTGCGCCAACTCCTGAGTAATGATTTGTAGCGCCAATCGTAATGTCATAAACATCAGTTCCAGTAATGGTGATGTCAATTTGACCATCATTGGCTCCATCACAAGTTTCATCGATGGCTACTCCAGATGCTACCAAGTCACATGGTAAAGTAGTACATGGTAACAAGCCTGATGCATTGAAAGTGGTGAATACGTTTCCGAAATTATCGGTTACTTGAATTGAGTCGCTCGCTCCAGGGGTAATGGTTGATCCTGCTCCAATTCCACTCCAAGTTAAAGTTGGAGGTCCTGGATCAGTGAAAGAAAACAAACCTGCACAATTTGCAAATCCGGCAACACAACCTACAGTACTAAGTCCTTCTTCCCACGTATACGGTCCTGTTCCGCCTGAAACTGTTAAATCTCCATTTGTCTCTATACACACGGTTAAAGTTGCACACGTGTTTACTTGAACGATTGTTGAATCAGTTCCACATGGCTGTGTGTAATATATTGTAAATGTTCCAGGCCCACTTACAAAAGGATCGAAGGTTCCAGCACTTGGGTTGGTAATTCCAGTTCCGCTAAAAGTTCCTCCTCCAACGGATGGAGATAAGTTAAATGCAGGGTCTGTATCACAAATTGCGTTCGGTTGACATATCGTTGCATCACAACAAGTTGTTGCCAGTGGGGCACAAGCACTAGCCGCAAAAGATTGAACTGATCCTGATCTACTAGCCGAGTTTTGATCTCCTGTAGATCCCGCTGCGATAATATCACCACCTGTCGAAACTTCTACATCGTAAACAACAAAGGAAGTTGGATATGTGGCTAGTTGATTTAAGTTTTGGTCAAACTTGACAACTCCGTTTTTTGCTCCAACGTAAATGTTACCACAATCATCAATCGCGATTCCACTATTTTCTACATTGTTACCTCCAAATCCAGTACTCCACTGTCCACCAGGTATAGCTGCAGTTGCAACGATCGCTGCAGTATTAAAATCTCTTTTATGAATTTCATTTCCTCGATGCGTAAAGATGTAATTTCCATAGGAGGCTATTGCCATGATTCCAGCATTATTGACCCTCCAGTCCTCACATTTATATCCTAATCCATAGCCGTTATCAGCTTTAAACGCATTAGATCCAGTTGGACAAGTTGTTCCAATGTTCTGATGTATATAGCCAATGGAATCATGAGAGAGCCAGTAATAACGAGAATTGTCGCAGGCCGTAATTGACCGGACTTCCTGGGTCGGGATTAAGGCACCACCGGTTACTTGAACGCTAGCCAAGACATTTCCCGTGGCCATGTCAACATCGTAAATGTATGGGAGAGGAGGAAGCGTATTCCCAGTTCCACCAATGACTAATTTTGTTTGGTCGCAATTAAAAGAAATATTCCAAAACTCAGTACTGGCAAAAAGTCCACCGGGGTTAGGGTTATTCCAAACCACGGCTCCAGCCGTATTCACCATTTGAATAGCAGCCGTTGATCCTAAGGTTACATATGAATTTCCAAGGTCGTCAGTTGCAAAAGTACCCAGCCAAGAAGTAGTATCGTAAGGGGTGTTGTAAGTCCATTGAAGTGCACCGGCTGCATCATACTTAATCAGCCGCATTGGCATTACGCCTCCAATTATATATACATTTCCAGCAGCATCTTGCTCGCATTCCCAGATGCAATCCCAGTTTGTTGCGAAAGCTGGAGTTTGGGTCCATGGATCAATTACAATCGTTTTCGTAACGTCATAATTAGCAACCTCAAACGATATTATATTTCCATTTAACGAATACTTAGATTCAATTCCGTTTTTAGAATTATTCTCAAAGAATGTAGATGGAGCATGATCTACTATATCTCCGAACATTGATTGAGTCGTGATGGATCCGTCTTGATTTAATGTTGGTTTTTTGGAATATTCCAATTTTAAATCATCGATATTTCCGCCTGGGTGAATAATTGCGGAGTACTTGATTCCCGTTTGCGGATGGATTACATAAATCACATCGATGTTGGGGTATAGATTTTTATAGGTGATCTGGCGGTAAGAAGCAACGTTGTTTTTGCTAACGCTGTTTCCACTTTCATCATCGAAAGTATAACTGTAGTGAAAGTCAGTTTTATCCTCAGTGATGATTTGAACGTTTGGATTAGAGCCAACCCACGTTGTGTACAAATAGTCTTTTTCAAAAACTAAACGGTGTCCGACTCTTTCAAAAGCATTGAACTCTTCAAATGTAAATGCCTTTTGCTTTCGTTTGGTTCTTTCGTTCTTTTCCTCTTGCGTCTTTTTTACTTTACTTTTTTTTGTGAATTCAAAAACCACACCTGATTTCGTGAAATAGGTAGATTGATTTTGCTCAGGGAAAACAAATTCAATGTCAGTGTTTTGACCTGTTTTCTCCTCTAGCGAGAACTGGCCAAGGTTTTCAATGAATACTTTTTGATGCTCGTATTTTATTTCCCAATTGTCATTTTGGGCAAAAATAAAAGTTGGCAAAAGTAGTAACGTGATCAGGGACCTCATGTTGCTGTTTTGTTAGTATAAGTGGTACTTATTATGCTATATTTTATTCAAGGCCAACCAATCTGCTAGGATCGATGTTGAAAGTTCAGTAATGAAAACTTTTATACATTGGCTCCAATTAAATACAGAACAAAGTTAATTGTACACTGGGTAGTTATCAGTAGGGCTGCCCCCTCAAAATGAAACATTTACACATTTACATATCTGTTCTTTTTCTGCTGTTTTCAGGTGGTTCAACGCTTTTTGCTCAAGAGGCTGAATTTGAACAAAAACTGAAAATGTTGAAGTCATTTTCTTATACAGATTTGGAAAAATTTGAGGATTTAGGACAAAGAATGTTGGCTAGCGCAGACTCACTTGATAATATTGATCATTATTCAAGAGTTTTAAGGCTTTATGGCGACCGTTATTACCGAATGGGAGCAATTTCAAAATGTGATTCAGTCTTTAAATTGATCATGTCACTTGACAAGTCTAAAGTTTCAAATCGAATACGAAATCGAGCTTCAATCGGTTTGTTGATGACTAAAAGCGCTTCGGGTGATAGGAAGCGGAATATCAAAAACTTACACAAGTTAAATGATAGGTTTGAAAAGGAAAAAGACACGCTAACTTGGATCGAGAGTTGTAATTCAATTGGCGCCTTGTACAGCGAATTAAATATGGGGGACTCTTCTTTATTTTATTATATAAAGGCAATCGATTTAGCTAAAGCGTGTAATGCGCATTTTCACCAAGCGTACTTGCTAAACAATATTGGACTGTTTAATCTAACCGACCAAAAATATGAGATAGCCAGAGAAAATTTTGAAGAAGCTAGGATCCAGGCTCAATTGGGTGAATCCAAGTTTTTAGAAGGGTATATCGTAAATAATTTAGGACTGGTTCATATGTCTACGGACAATAGGGAGCTTGCAAAGGCGAGCTTTCATGAATTTTTAAGGATTTCTTCTGGCAGTAAATCCCCTGCGTTAACGGGAATTGCTAGATTAAATTTGGGTACTATTTATACTGAGCAAGAGGTGTACGATTCCAGTATGATCAATTTTGATATTTGTATTGAATTATTTGAGAAGATTGAGCTTCATCCTCATATGGCTAGGGCGTTTAATGCAAAGGCAAGACTACTCCTTAAAATGGGCCGGTTTATTGAGGCGAAAGCATTGGCGGATAGTAGTTTGAAGATTTCAGTTGGGACTGTTATGTTGGAAGATGAAATAATGTCTAACAAGTTGATTTCTCAGGTTTACGATACGCTAGGAGAACCCAAAAAAGCACTTGAATATTATAAAACTTATAAGGAACTCAACGATAGCTTAAACGGACTTTCAAACGATAAGACAATTGCCGATATGTTAACAAAGTATAGTGTTAAAGAAACGGAAGCGGCTTTGAAAGTTGAAGAAGCAAAAGTAACTTTAATGGAGTCTGAAAAGAGCTTGTCACAGTTCCGTTGGGCCACCGGAATTTCATTGGGGTTGGCTATCATAATTGGCATTGCGATCGTGTTTTATATAAGGGTCCAAAAAAACAATAGAAGACTACAAGAATCTTTCTCTCAAGATATGATCATTAGGGTAGAAAAGGAGCGGGGTAGAATTGCGCAAGATTTGCATGATGGAGTTGGCCAAGACCTGTCGGTTCTTAAAAATAAATTGGGAAGACTGAAGAAGAATGATAAGATAGAAGTGCTAGAGTTTGAAGTTGGTATTACAGCTGTTATAGAACAAACCCGGCAAATATCTAGATCTTTGTTCCCTTCTTATTTAAGAAAAGTAGGCTTGGCTGAAGTCATGTCTAGCTTGTTAGATAAAACCGAACAAGGAACCGGAATAATATGTTCTTACGACCTTCCTCCGTTGAAAAAACAACCTGCAGAACAAGTAAAGATTCACGTGTATAGGATTCTGCAAGAATGCATAAATAATACAATAAAGCATGCTGAGGCATCCGCTCTAAAGGTGGAGTTCTTGCCTGAAGGAGAACTCTGGACGTTGACTTATCAGGACAATGGGAAAGGGATGCCGGATAAAAAGAAATTGAAAGGAATGGGAATGATGAGCATAGCAGAAAGAGTCAAAATGATGGATGGGGAAATGGCCGTATCTTCCAATGAATTAGGAAAAGGTTTTAAATTAAAAGTTACTTTCAGTCCACAATTCAATGATTAATATTTTAATAGCAGACGATCATCCAATTTTCAGAAAAGGCATTGCTGAGGTAATATCTGACGGGTTGATTGATGTGGAAATTGATCATGTTTCTAATGGATTAGAGGCGGTGCAATTACTTTTAAAAAATGAATATCAATTTGTAGTACTAGATGTGGATATGCCAGAGAAAGATGGCCTTGAAACATTGGCTTGGATCAAAGAAAAAGGACTTTCTACTAAGGTGATAATCCTAACGATGTTTAAAGAAGACGAAATCTTTAATACTGCTTGGATGAATAAAGTGGATGGATTTTTATTGAAAGATCATTCCGGAAATGAAGTGTTGAAATGCATCGAAGAATTGACTTTGGGGAAAAGATATATTGGCGCAGGTCTTGAATCCAAAATGCAAGAACATGGTAAGTATGTCAAAGAGCAAAGAGAAATTGCTGAGAAGCTGGATGAGTTGACACAAGCTGAAAAAAAGACGCTAAAACTTGTGGCGGAAAACAACTCCAGTTCTCAAATTGCAGATAAGCTTTTTATTACCCCAAAAAGTGTAGAAAACTACCGATCTAGAATTTGCAAAAAAATGGGGATTGCTCCTGGGAATAATAGTCTAATCCGCTGGGCTTTAGAGCATAAGTCATTGTTTAAAGACCTCTGATTAGCGGTTAGAATTGGATTTCTAGTTCCATTATTCGTTCCAACTAATATCCTGATATTAATATCATTAACACGTAAGAGAACAGTTATATTAGCACCATGGCTGAGAAGAAAAATTCAAAGTTTATTGACGGTTCTATTAACCGAAAGGGTTTTATGAAAATTGCTGGATTAACTGCTGTGGGCGCATTGGTTGGTTCAAAAATTGTTTTCGGAGAAAACCTTCCAGAAGGTATCGATCCAATTGGGCTAGATGATTTGGATGCATTGGAAGGAATTCCTGATAAATCTGATCAATTAATCGTTTTAAATTCTAAACCTTGGAATGCAGAAACTCCGCCTCATTTGTTGGATGATAAAATAACCCCTGCCGACAAATTTTTTGTTAGAAATAATGGAAAAGTCCCTCAGGATATTGATGTGTCAAAATGGACTTTAACGATTGAAGGTGAGTCTGCGGCAGCTACAAAAACGTACACTTTAGAAGATTTAAAAACAAAGTTTAAACACCATACCCTTCAGCTTACGGTTGAATGTGGCGGAAACGGACGAAGTGAATTTAATCCTCCAGCAAAAGGCAATCAATGGTCGCTCGGAGCAGTTGGGTGCCCGCAATGGACAGGAGTGAAATTGAAAGATGTTTTGAATGACGTTGGCGTAAAATCTAACGCGGTTTACATTGGATATTATGGAAAAGATGTCCATTTAAATGGAGATGTCAACAAGGTTGTAATTTCTCGTGGGGTGCCTATTAAAAAAGCAATGGAGGAGGAGTCGCTTATCGCTTGGGCCATGAATGGGGAAGATTTACCGTTGATGAATGGTTACCCACTGAGACTAGTGTTTGGGGGATGGCCTGCCAGTACTTCAGGGAAATGGCTTCATAAAATTTCGATAAGAGATATTGTCCATGATGGACCTAAAATGGGAGGGAAGTCGTATCGCATTCCGAAGTATCCAGTTGCCCCAGGTACCAAAGTGCCAGACGAGGACATGAAAATCATTGAATCGATGCCGGTAAAGTCGCTAATCACCTTTCCAAAAACGGGTGCTGAAGTGAAGGGTTCTACTTCTTTTGAAGTGAGAGGTCATGCTTGGGCAGGAGATTTGAGCGTAAAAGAAATGCATGTTTCCATAGATTTTGGCGTGACCTGGAAAAAATGCGAATTGGGGAATCCGGTCAATAAACTTGCTTGGCAGCATTGGAAAACAACGGTTACATTGCCACAAGATGGATATTATGAAGTATGGGCTAGAGCTACAGATAGCAAAGGAGATATGCAGCCTATGATTGTTCCTGGATGGAACCCGAAAGGATACTTAAACAATGCTACTCATCGAATTGCGGTGAAACGGAAATAATGGAGGAACAAGATCAACTTCCAGAAGATAAAAGTCAGTTAATCGCTCGATTAATTCGATCATTCAATATGCTGAAAGTAATTTTTTGGTTTGTATTGGGCCTTTTAGTGTTGATTTGGGCTGATCCCGATTTTATTCATGATGAATATTGGGAGGCAAGGAATGTTGAAATCCAAATTGGAGTTGAAGGCGATTTGGATATGAGGGATTCGGTGTTCAATGGAATCCATGTAATGAGTGGATTGGTCGCTGAAGGAGATTATAAATTAGTCTTTGAATTTTGTGGAAGCTGTCATAATCATGCATTGGTGACTCAAAATAGAGCAACAAAAGATGGCTGGAAAGAAATTATTGTCTGGATGCAGGAAAAACAAGAGATGCAGGATTTGGGAGAATACGAAGAACCGATTCTGACCTATTTGTCAACTTACTATGCGCCAAAAGAAGGTGGGAGAAGGCCACCGTTAAATCAAGATGAAATTGATTGGTATGAGTTGAAGCCAAATCAATAGTAATATTAGAAGAATTGAAAACGTTTCTTCTATCTTTATGGGAGATATGAAAGTAGTCTACTTTGGAGTGATTCAGGAGAAAGTTGGTTTGCAAGAAGATCAAGTGAGTGCAGCCAGTCTGGACGAATTAAGAGAAACTTTGCATTCAAAGCATGACTTTCTAAAAAGTATGACATACACCATATTTGTAAATCAAAATAAAACAGTTGGGAACATTCCTTTGTCAGATACAGATGAAGTCGTGATTTGCCCGCCTTTTTCAGGAGGATAATGGAAACTAAGAAGATTAAAAAAGTATTTAAGGATGGGCCCATCGCGTCTGATTTCATTGCGAAATCGATCCAAAATCATAGTCATAAGACTAATATTGGCGCCCATAATATATTTTTAGGTCAGGTAAGAAACGACTTGATTGAAGGAGATGAAGTAGTGGCGATTGATTATACCGCTGCAGAGGATATCGCAGAATTGGAATTTCATAGAATTCGGGAAGAAGCATTCGATAAGTTCGATCTTACCTGCATGCATATATACCATAGTTTGGGCGTAGTTCAAAAAGGTGAAATCTGCTTGTTTGTATTTGTTTCTTCGGCACATCGCAAGGCAACATTTGAAGCGTTGGAATTCTTAGTTGAAGAGATTAAAGCGCATGTACCAATATTTGGGAAGGAATTGTTCGAAGATGGTTCTCACCAGTGGAAAGAAAATAAATAAGGATGGTAGATATTACGGCCAAAGCAAATACGCTTCGAATTGCAATAGCGGAAGCGGTTGTTCAAGTTTCTAAGCAAGAAACAATTGATGCAATTGTCAATAAATCAGTGCCGAAAGGTGATGTTTTTGAAATGGCGAAAACTGCAGGGTTCTTCGCGGTTAAGAAGACACCGGATATTCTTCCTGATTGTCATATTATTCCGATTGAATCCACAAAAGTGGAATACGAGATTAAAGACCTTTCCATCTTTATTCGAATCGAGGTTAAGACTATTTACAAGACAGGTGTTGAAGTAGAAGCCATGCATGGTGCTTCTGTAATTGCCCTCACCATGTACGATATGCTTAAGCCAATCGATAAGGGAATCGAAATCCAAAACGTTAAACTGCTGAAGAAAAAAGGCGGAAAATCTAGCTACGGAATAAGAACGGAGCATTTGACTGCTTCAGTAATTGTATGCTCAGATTCGATTAGTGCAGGGCAAAAAGAAGATCGAGCTGGTAAAGTTTTGGTAGATAAATTATCCGCATTAGGTATCAAGGAAATTGGATACAAAGTCATTCCAGATAATGAGGATCAGATTAGAGGGGAAGCTCAATCTGGTATCGATGCAAAAACTGATATTGTCCTGTTCACAGGTGGTACAGGCTTGTCTCCTAAAGACCTGACACCTGAAGCATTAATTCCTCTTTTAGAAAGAAGAATTCCAGGAGTAGAGGAACAAATAAGAAATTATGGACAACAACGAACTCCTTACGCGATGCTGTCAAGAAGTGTTTGTGGGATGTCTGGGAATACGATGATTATTGCATTTCCAGGTTCAACCAAAGGTGCGGAAGAATCTTTTGATGCTGTGTTCCCGGCTGTGATACATCTTGTAAATGTGCGTAAAGTAGACTTTAGTCACTAAGCTTTCAACTTTCAACTTTGCGCTTTCCCCTTCTCATCACCCGCCAATTCCAATCATGCTTCGTTCAGAAATAGCGTCTAAAACTTCTTTTTCCTGTTCGAATTCAGGAAGGCCTCCGAGCCGCTCTTTCTTTTCAGTTAAGCAATTTTGAATGGTTTCAACAAGGTTTCCGCCTTCTCGGTGAACTGACAATAAATCAAATTCCTTTTTCGAAAAAAGACAATTTCTCAACTTGCCATCAGCTGTTAATCGAATTCGATTACATCCTGAGCAAAAAGGGGATGTAACGGAACTAATAATCCCGAAGTTCCCTTTGAATCCTTCTACTTGAAAATCTTTAGACGTAGAATTTTTTGGACGTTCCAGACGGCTATACGTGTAATTTGAATCTATAGGTTCCAAAATTTTAGCCATTGAGACCACTTTATGCCACTCCCATTTATTGTCATTAAAAGGCATGAATTCAATAAAGCGAACATCAATGTCCGAGTCTTCAGTAAGCGCAACAAAATCAACGATTTCGTCATCATTGAAACCTGCAATTACCACACAATTCAGTTTGACTTTAAAACCTAATTCTCCAGCTTTCTTAATATTAGACAACACTTTTGTTAGCTCATCTCTTCTGGTAATTTCCAAAAAACGATCTTGTTTTAAAGTGTCGATACTTAGATTGAGTGTTTTAATCCCAGCTGCCTTTAAGTTTTCCCAATGCTTATCTAAGAAAATCCCGTTGGAAGTAATATCTAATTGACATCCAGTTTTTCCAATCTCGGTTAATATTTTCCCAATGTCCTTTCTAATCAACGGCTCTCCTCCGGTTAGTCGAATCTTTTTAACGCCCAAATCAATGAATGTTTTGCTGATAGAAATGATCTCATCAGCCGCCATTAAATGTTTATTCGGAAGTCCTTTGTACAGCTCAGAAGGCATGCAGTAATTGCAACGTAGATTGCATTTGTCAGTTAATGATATCCTTAGATAATCATGAACTCTACCATATGTGTCTGTTAACGCCATTTGTTGATTCCGTAAATGTAGTGGAAGTCGATCAACTTTTAATCTTTAAATTCATTAATACCTATTGATTTGTCCACCTACAAACAAAATATGCGCACTGTTGTTACCTTCTTTTAAGCCGATGTATGGAGGCAAACTTTAATTATATTTACAACTTCATAAAATTATGAGTGATTTGAAAGACATAGAAGCAATAGGGGAAGACCATGTCGGTACCTCTGCAGAAACACCTTTGAGGGCTGATGCCTTTGAACTATCAAATTCAGAAAAAATAGCAATCATCGAAAGTCATTTCGAAAAGATCATGTTAACGCTTGGTCTTGATTTAACTGACGATAGCTTATCTGGAACTCCAAAAAGAGTAGCTAAAATGTATGTAGAGGAAATTTTTTCAGGATTAGATCCGAAAAACAAACCTGCTATTTCATTATTTAAAAACGCCTACGAATACAACCAGATGCTGGTTGAAAAAGACATTGAGGTTTATTCGGTTTGTGAACATCACTTTGTACCTATTGTAGGAAGAGCTCATGTTGCATACTTCGCAAAACAAGATGTAATTGGACTTTCTAAAATCAATAGAATTGTTCGCCATTTTGCTAAACGACCAGGTGTTCAGGAAAGATTAACGGTACAAATCGTTGAAGAATTAAAGTCTGTTCTCGGAACAGATGACGTTGCATGTGTTGTTGATGCAAAGCATCTATGCGTAAATTCTAGAGGAGTTGGTGATACCCACAGCTCAACAATTACAGGACAATACGGAGGGAAGTTTAACGACCCTGCTGTAAAAATGGAATTCCTGAAACACATCGGGATGGACAGTAAAATCGATATTTAAAAATGGCCAAGTTCGAAGACCATAAAGTTTTCATTTACAATTCTCTTAAAGGCGAAAAGGAAGAGTTTATTCCAGTAGCAAGTCCAAACGTAGGCCTCTACGTTTGTGGGCCAACTGTATACAGTAACGTTCATCTTGGAAATTGTAGAACCTTTTTGTCGTTTGACATGGTCTTTCGATATCTGACGCATTTGGACTACAAAGTAAGATACGTTCGAAACATTACCGATGCAGGTCATTTAGAAAATGATGCGGACGAAGGAGAGGATAAGATTGCAAAGAAGGCAAGATTGGAATCTTTGGAGCCGATGGAGATTGTACAATCTTATACATTAGATTTTCATAACGTGATGAGGTCGTTCAACGCTCATCCACCTTCAATTGAGCCTACAGCCACTGGTCATATTGTAGAACAAATTGAAATGATCCAAACCATTTTGGATAAAGGATTGGCATATGAAGTGAACGGATCGGTTTATTTCGATGTAAAGAAGTATTCTGAAACAGAAGATTATGGTGAGCTTTCAGGTAGAAAGATTGACGAATTAATGGAAGGTAGCCGTGATTTAGACGGCCAATCTGAGAAAAGAGATTCGGTAGATTTTGCTCTTTGGAAAAAAGCTTCGCCAATGCATATCATGAGATGGAACTCCCCTTGGAGTGTTGGATTTCCTGGGTGGCACTTAGAGTGTTCAGTAATGAGTTCTAAGTATTTAGGGAATCAATTCGATATTCATGGAGGCGGAATGGATTTGAAATTTCCACACCACGAATGTGAGATTGCACAAGGTCAAGCCGCAAACGGTGTTAAGCCAGTTAACTACTGGATGCATGGGAATATGTTGACACTTAATGGGCAGCGGATGAGTAAATCAACCGGTAATACTTTATTGCCAGATGAATTATTTTCAGGAAGTAGCGACCTTCTGGATAAGGCTTATTCGCCTATGGTTGTGCGGTTTTTTATGATGCAAGCACATTATAGAAGTACGCTTGATTTTTCTAGTGATGCACTGACAGCAGCTGAAAAAGGATATAAGAAATTAATGGCTGCCTTAGAGACGCTGAACAGTTTAGAACATAAGGCTGGCACGATAAATGAGGCTGTAGATGCTGAAATCACTGCATTGTGTAACAAATGTTATGAGTTCATGGGGGACGATTTTAACACTCCTAGAACCATAGCTGTGCTGTTCGATTTAGTGGGTAAAATAAATACCTATGCCGCTCATGGAGTAATTGAAGATATTTCTCAGGAAACCAGTAACTTGCTAACCCAATCATTCCAAGGGATGGTGGTGGAGGTGCTTGGATTAAGCCCTGAAGAGAAATCTGACTCTGGAGCTTTAGATGGCGTGATGCAGATGCTGATTAAAATGAGAAGAAATGCTAAGCTGAATAAAGACTTTGCGCTTTCGGATCAAATTAGAGATGAATTAATAGCCGCAGGTGTCAAGTTAAAAGACAATAGAGACGGTACTACTGAGTATACAGTGGATAATTAATACTGTATTTAGAAAAAAATAAAAAACATGATCAAGACAATTAAAACGGTGGGACTTTTTAGTTTGATGATAGCAGGTTCCGCTGCTTTCGCTCAAGAAGAAGAGCCATTCACAAATAGAAAAGGAAGCGAATATAAATTCGAAATGATTGCGGATAACGATGCAACAGAAGTTCAAAATCAAAATAGAACAGGTACTTGCTGGAGTTTTTCTTCGCTGTCATTTTTTGAATCAGAATTGCTAAGAAAAGGATTGGGTAAGCATAACTTATCTGAAATGTTCATTGTAAGAAATGCTTACATCGGTAAAGCTGAGAACTACTTGAGAATGTATGGTACTTTCAACTTCGGACAAGGTGGAGCTTTTCATGATATTCCATGGGTAATTGAGCGTTATGGTATTGTTCCGGAAGAAGTTTATAAAGGACTTGATTATGGAAGTGAAAAGCACAATCACGAAGAAATGGAAAGCATGCTTCGAGCGATGGTAGGTGTTTTAGCTAAAAAACCTCAAGGAGGAAAATTAACTCAAAACTGGAAAAAAGCATTTTCTGGTGTAGTTGATGCATACCTAGGAGATCTTCCAGATGAAAACATGGAAGAGTTCAAATTTACTTACAAAGAGAAGGAGTATACTCCGAAGTCTTTTGCGAAGGAATTGAAGATGGATATGAGTGAATATGTGTCGTTAACATCATACACACATCACCCTTTTTACACACAGTTCGCTTTAGAAGTGCAGGATAACTGGGCAATGAGAACTTGTTACAACTTGCCACTTGATGAGTTTATGACAGTGATGGAAGAGTCTGTAAAATCTGGGTACACATTTGCTTGGGGAGCTGACGTTTCTGAAAAAGGTTTCTCTTACAGAGACGGATTAGCAATTTTACCTGAAGATGCATCAACGATTCAGAAAAAAGGTAAAGACGACAAGTATTTCAATTCAGCTGGTGCGGAGAAAATTTCAAATGCATTCTTAACTCCAGTGAAAGAAAAAATTGTAACTCAAAAAGAACGTCAAACAGCTTTTGATATTCAACAAACTACTGATGATCACGGAATGCACATTACAGGTGTAATGAAAGATCAGGTAGGAACGAAGTATTTCATCGTGAAGAATTCATGGGGAACGACCAACGATTGCGATGGTTATTTCTACGCTTCATTTCCTTATACTCGATATAAGACAATGAACATTTTGATTCATAAAGATGGAATCCCAAAAGACATCAAAAAGAAATTAGGAATTAAGTAATCCTAAAGTATTTAAACCGCTGTAAATCTTCATGTATCAAACAGTAATGATACTAGATTACAGCGGTTTTTTTCTGTCCGAATAATTCATGACATAAACGGGGAGTTTCTATTGGTAATCCTGCCAAATTCTTGCTAACTTCCGCAACGCAACTTAGCGAGGAGATTTCACTAAGTGAAACGCAGTAAATGAGGAAAATTTTAAATACCATTTTCATCTTTCCAGTAAGGCTTTATCAATGGTTTATTTCGCCATTTTATCCGAGCACATGTAGGCATGAACCTACTTGTTCTCAGTATACGGTTGAAGCTATCGATGAATGGGGTCCTCTAAAAGGCACTTGGTTGGGGATTAGAAGATTGTCTAAATGCCATCCTTTAGGTACTTGGGGTCCAGACGAAGTTCCTCAGAACCCAAAAAAGAAGAATCGAACTACTTCGAACTTTAGTAACAATAGCTCAAACTTAAAACACATTTGTTGTCATGTTGAAAATTGATATGCACACCCATCTAATGCCCGATCAGATGCCTAAGTGGTCTGAAAAATTTGGCTATGGTGGATTTATTCATTTAGATCATCATCGTAAAGGATATGCACGTATGATGCAAGACAGTAAGTTTTTCAGAGAAATTCATGAAAATTGCTGGGATCCTGAAGTTCGAATTAATGAGTATTTAGAATTTGATACGCAGGTTCAGGTTATTTGTACGATTCCTGTATTGTTCTCTTACTGGGCAAAACCAAAGGATGGTCTAGAAGTTTCCGAGTTTCTAAATGATCACATTGCAGAGGTAGTTCTTAAATACCCGAAGCAATACATTGGATTAGGTACGATCCCGATGCAAGATCCAGAACTCGCGATTCAAGAATTGCATAGATTGAAAAAAATCGGATTAGTTGGAATTCAAATAGGATCGAACATCAATAATAAAAATTTAAGCGAGCCTGAGTTCTTTCCAATATTTAAGGCTTGCGCTGAGTTAGGTTTAGCCGTTATGGTTCATCCTTGGAACATGATGGGTAAGAAACACATGGAAAAGTATTGGCTTCCTTGGTTAGTTGGAATGCCAGCTGAAACGTCAAGAGCTATTTGTTCTATGATATTTGGCGGAGTTTTAGAACGATTGCCAGATTTAAGAGTCAATTTTGTGCATGCGAGTGGTTCCTTTCTTTCCACTATTGGAAGAGTTGAGCATGGTTTCAATTGCCGTCCAGATTTAGTGGCGATTGACAACCCAGTTAACCCTAGAAAATACCTCGGTAAGTTTTGGGTTGATTGCATCACGCATGATCCAATCATGTTAGATTACATTCTGAAAATGAAAGGTTCTAAGCGAGTAACGCTAGGATCAGATTATCCTTTTCCTCTAGGGGATTTAGAGATAGGTAAGTTCGTCACAGAAATGGGGTTAGACGACTCTGTAGTAGAAGATATATTTTGTAACTCATCCCTTGAATGGCTGAACCTAAGTAAGGAACAGTTCTTGTAGATAAAGTAAAAAATCGATTATGTTAAAATCAACAATTACGTTTCTGTTACTGTTTGCTGCCATTGCGGTGTCTGCTCAAAGACCTCCAGTAAGTCCTCCTACAATGAAAGCTCCTAAACTTGCTAATCAGGGATATTGGCAACAGCGAGTTCAATATAAAATGGACATCGACTTTGATGATAAAAAAGGACAGTTTGAGGGGAAGCAAATGTTGCGATATACCAATAACTCTCCAGACGATTTGAATAAGGTTTATTACCATCTTTATTTCAACGCGTTTCAACCAAATTCAATGATGGATACTCGTTCAAGAACGATAGTTGATCCTGACGGAAGAGTGAAAGACAGAATCTTACACCTGGATAAAAAGGAAACAGGATATCATATCATTGAGTCGCTAAAGTATGAAGGCGCGGCTGTTGATTTTAAAGTAGAAGGAACAATTCTTGAAGTATCGCTTCCTAAGCCAATAAAACCAAATACTACGGTTGAGTTTGAAATGGAATTCAAAAGTCAAGTTCCGAAGCAAATCAGAAGGTCAGGAAGAGATAACAAAGAGGGAATCGACTACTCGATGACGCAATGGTATCCTAAAATGGCAGAATATGATAAAGAAGGATGGCACGCGAACCCTTATGTTGGAAGAGAATTTCATGGTGTGTGGGGAGATTTTGACGTAACGATTCACATGAAGAAGAATTACGTAATTGGTGGAACTGGTGTGCTGCAAAATCCAAAAGAAATTGGCCACGGATATCTGCTTGGTGGTGCCAAGCCGGTTGAGGTTGATGGTAAGAAATTACACTGGCATTTTAAAGCGGAGAACGTACATGATTTTGCATGGGCAGCTGATCCAGATTACAAACACGACATTGTAAAATTAGAGAATGGAACTAGAATCCATTTTTTCTATCAAACGGATACACTAGTTGAGAACTGGGTAAAGATGCAAGATTATGCAGTAGGAAGTTTTGAATACATGAATGAGCATTTTGGAGTTTATCCTTATCCTCAATATTCAATTATTCAAGGTGGCGATGGAGGTATGGAGTATCCAATGTGTACATTGATTACATCTCATGGATCGCTAGGCGGATTGATTAGCGTTACGGTTCATGAAAGCATACACAGTTGGTATCAAGGAATGCTTGCGACAAATGAATCTAAATACCCTTGGATGGATGAAGGATTTACAACTTATGCCCAGGCGATGACTTTAGATCATTTATATGAAAAGAACGAATTAAATCCGCTTTCGAGATCATATATAGGATATTCGATTCTGGCAAGATCTGATGATCAGGAGCCTTTGACTACGCATGCAGATCATTACAAAAAGAACAGAACTTACGGTATTTCTGTCTATTCGAAGGGTGGAGTTTTTCTTCATCAATTAAGTTATATCATTGGTAAAGAAGCTTTTCAAAGAGGGATGCTTGATTACTACAACGCATGGAGATTTAAGCATCCGACTCCAGATGACTTTAAAAGAATCATGGAAAAAGCCTCAGGCATTGAATTGGATTGGTACATCGAACAATTTATTGGAACGATTAATACCATAGACTATGCGGTTAAAAAAGTAGAGAAGAAAGGCAAGTCAACCGTAATTACCTTGGTGAAAAATGGAGATATGCCGATGCCGCTGGATGTGAAAATTACAAAGACTGATGGAACTGAAGAATGGCACTACATTCCAATTAGAATAATGAGAGGAGAAAAAGGACCGGATCTTGTAAAATTCAATAAAACGCATGAAGATTGGGGATGGACATATCCAACTTACGATTTAACCGTTGGCGTGCCTTTAAAGAATATTGAAAAGATAGAGATTGACCCTTCTAGAAGAATGGCCGATATATATCCAAAGAATAACATTTTCCCAGAACCTGAATCAAAGGAAGAATGAATTTACTAGCTATAGACTGGACAGTTGATCCAGCGCTTTTCTCAATTGGTGGTTTTGAAGTACGTTGGTACGGGTTGCTCTTTGCGGTTTCATTTTTTGTAGGTTATCAGATACTCCAAAGGATTTTTAAGAATGAAGGTGAGAACCTTAAAAAGTTAGATCGCTATTTAATTTACATGCTGATTGCTACCGTTATTGGAGCGCGACTTGGGCATGTGTTTTTCTATGGGCCTTATTGGGATGAGTTAGACCAGTTCGGTAACGTTATAAATGAGGGATATCTAGATCATCCTATGGAAATATTAATGATTCGAAAAGGAGGATTGGCTAGTCATGGTGCAGTGATTACCATTGTCTTAGGTTCGTTTTTATTCTCAAGAAGAGTATTTAAAGAACGTTCCATTTTTTGGCTCTTTGATCGGATGACTTTGCCAGTAGCCATTGCATGTTTCTTTATTAGAATGGGAAATTTGTTCAATCATGAAATTATGGGCAAGGTAACCGATGGTTGGGGCTTTAGGTTTCAGCGTTGGGATGGGCGAGCGCCTTTTGATGAAGTTGATATGTCAACTTTGCCGGTTAGACACCCAGCTCAGTTGTATGAGGCCTTAGCGTATTTGTTGCTTTTCGGGATTCTTGCTTTTCTTTTCTACAAGAAAAAGGCATATACGAAATCAGGAATGCTTTTTGGCGTCTTTTTCACTTTCCTTTTCCTAGCTAGATTCTTGATTGAATTCGTGAAGGAACATCAGGCCGATACGATAGGAGAAGAATCAATGTTAACGATGGGTCAATGGTTATCCATTCCGTGTATTGTAATTGGCGTATTCTTTATAGTTCGGTCGTTTAAGAAAGTCGTTCCAGATCGAATCGAAGCGTATAAAGCGGCCTTGGCTTCAGGAGAAATTCAGCTAGAAGAATCAAAGAAAGATGAGAAAAAGAAATAGAATCATATTACTTGTTGCATTGATTGCATTTATTTCTTGTGACAACGCAAGTACGGATGTAATAACCGATCATTCAGATTCACTTTTAGTCAATAATGCTTCAGATACTAGTGATTTGATGCAGGATACGGTGGTGGAGAAAATTCATACGCCTCCGTTTGTGCCTATAGATACTGCATATAATTCAATGGATTTGGAACTCCCTGAAGGCTTTAGATATGATGTGTTATTTACTGAAAAAAGAGATAAGGTTACACGGGCTGACAGTATGAAATTCCCTTCCAAAGGAAATCATGATTTATGCGTTTATATTCCAATAAAAAATTCAAGTGAACATGGGTACTTGTATATAGGACATGAATACAGGTATGCAAATGCTGACTTAGGTGATGGTGGCGGTGGAACCGTTTTTGAAGTAAAGAAATCTGGCGATTCTTGGAGTACAATCGGAGAGTTTAAGCATGTTGACTTTAGAGGTATTCGAGATACTCACCGTAATTGTGGAGGTACGATAACCCCATGGGGGACTATCTTGAGCGCTGAAGAATCGTTTCCTTCCAGTAATGCAGGAATTAGTTCTAAAGGTAAATACATCACTAATCTCGATCCGATAAACGGAAGAGATGCATATACCAATTTTGGTTGGATGGTCGAGATCGATCCACTCACACAAAATCCCCTACATAAATTGTATGCAATGGGAAGGTTTATGCACGAAGACGCACATTGTATGGATGATGGTAAAACCGTTTACTTAACAGATGATTATCCGCACGCAGTCTTCTTTAAGTTTGTGGCAGATCAAATGGGAGATTATACTGCTGGTCAATTATACGCTTTTCATCAGTCTGAAGAAGGAGAATCAGGAACTTGGGCGGAAATTCCAAGAGACACAAATTCATTAATTAGAGCTCGAGACATTGCTATTTCCAATGGAGCAACTTTGTTTCAACGACATGAGTGGTTGGCGGAATCAAACGGTAAACTTTATATAGCGGAAACAGGGAATTCAGAGTTTGATTGGACTAAAAAGATTGATCAAGGTGGTAAGCCAGCTGCTCATCTTGAAGCTAAAAGGACAAATGGAAATGTATATACAGACATTCATGGTCGAATTTTGGAATTTGACCCTTCCACTGATAAGGTTATAAGCTATATCGAGGCAGGGTACGATGTTAATGACTCTTCCACTATATTTTCAAACCCAGATTGCGTAGAAATACAGGAGTTTGACGGAGTAGACTACCTAATTATTAGTGAAGATATTGATTGGTATGACCTTGGAAGAGTTCCCGCTCATGTAGAAGCAGCTAAAAGATTCGTAAATGAAGTGTACTTTTTACCTTTGAACATTGAAAATCCAACACCAAGCGATTTACTTCGATTTGCTGTTGGTCCTAAAGGAAGTGAAACAACAGGAACCTACTTTACCCCAGATGGTAAAACGATGTTCTTAAATATTCAGCATCCGTGGGGAAAAAATAAAATGCCATTTAATAGATCATGTACCGTTGCAATTACGGGGTTTAAATGATTAAAGTAGACAACATATCTTTTGCGTATAAAGGTTCTGATGCAATGTCATTTCCAAGTTTTGCGCTGGAACAAGGGGAACATGCTTTGGTGCTTGGACAATCTGGTTGTGGAAAAACTTCTTTATTGCATTTGATGGCTGGTTTAATTAAGCCTAATGAAGGATCTGTGGTGATTGATGGAACGAACGTTTCAAAAATATCTGGTTCAGAAATGGATCGTTTTAGAGGGGGAAATATTGGCATTATTTTTCAAAAACCTCATTTTGTAAAAGCAATACGCGTATTGGAAAATGTAATGCTGGCACAGAATTTAGGGGGAAAGAAAAAGAACAAAGCAAAGGCGATTAGCATCCTTACTAAATTGGGGTTAGAGCATAAGATCAACGCTAGGGTTAACAATTTAAGTGAAGGTGAAAAACAAAGAGTTTCGATCGCGCGAGCTTTAGTTAACAGTCCTAAATTAATTCTGGCAGATGAACCTACGTCAGCATTAGATGATGAAAACTGTAAAGCTGTTTTGAACCTGCTTAAAGAAGTTTCAAAAGAGTCAAATTCTACCTTGTTAATAGTAACACATGATAATCGATTGAAAGATCAATTCGATAAAAAAATTGAATTGTCATGAACGCATTCAAACTAAGTTGGAAAAATATCACGCATCGTCCTTGGCGTTCTGGCTTGGCCATATTGCTGATGGCTTCGGGACTCAGTATTGTGATCATCCTAATTTTAACTCAGGGTCAAATTGATGAAAAGTTCGAGAAGAATTTATCGGATATCGACTTGGTTGTTGGAGCCAAAGGATCTCCGCTTCAGTTAGTGTTGAGTAGTGTTTATCACATCGATAATCCAACAGGAAACATCAAAGAAAAACAGACGACTTTATTAAAGCGACATCCGTTTATTGAGAAGTCTATTCCGATTTGCCTTGGAGACAATTACAAGTCTTTCCGAATTGTTGGGTCAACTCATGAGTATTTGGAGCTTTATGATGCGAAAGTAAAAGATGGTAATCTTTGGGAAAAGCCAATGGAGATTGTTGTCGGGGCGAACGTGTTTGAGAAGTTTCCAGGAAAACTAAAAGTTGGATCTTGCATTGCCGGAGGTCACGGTATTGGTGGAGAAGCTTTAGAAGAACATAATCATTCTCATGATGATGCACCGTATAAAGTGGTTGGTGTACTTGAGTCAACAGGGACCGTCATTGATAATTTACTAATCTGTGAATATACCAGTTCATGGATCGTTCATGCGGGACATGGAGGAGGAGCAAGTTTGGATTTGAAAATGGAATTGGATCCACCAACTCCAGATTCTACAATGGTTGATTCGAATAGCGTTGATTCAATTCCTGCCGAACCTATAGAAGAAGTAATAGAGGAGCACAATCACGATGTCCACAATCATGATGAGCATAATCACGATGATCATGGACATGACCACGGGCATCACCATCACCATGCTATTGAGTGTGGTACCATGAATACGGATAGTATTTTGGCGACCATTCCAGAAGACAAAAAGGAAATCACAGCTGTATTAGTAAAGTACAAGAACCAGAGAGGGCAGTTAACGATTCCGAACATGATTAACTCAAACTCTTCTATGATGGCTGCGAATCCAAGTATTGAAAGAGATCGAATGTTAAAACTGGTGGATTCTGGTATTCAAACTGCGAACCTAATGGGGATTTTTGTGTTAGTTATATCAGCGATTAGTGTTTTTATCGCTTTATTCAGTTCTTTAAAAGATAGAGGGTACGAAATCGCATTAACAAGAGTGCTTGGTGCAAGAAGGCCTAAAGTATTCCTAATGATAGTAGGAGAGGGGCTAATCTTGTCAGTTTTGGGCTACATTTTAGCACTGATTATTAGCCATGTAGGCATGTGGATTGTGTCAGGAATACTAGAAAGTAATTATCATTACAGTTTTAATGCGTGGGATTTCTCTATTTTTGAAGTGTATTTATTTGGAGTGGCGTTAATAATTGGTCTGATTTCTGCATTGATACCAGCAACAAAGGCATATCTAACAGATATCTCAACTACATTAAGTAAATGATATGATTAAGAAATTCAAAATAATTCCCCTGGTTCTATTTATTGGAATGGCTTTCGCATTTACAAAATCCGCGCCAACGAAAGTGACGTGGGAAATTCTAAAGGACGTTACGTTCTCAGACAAATGGTCTGATGAATTTCAAGCTTATTACGCGGTACCTTCTTTTGGTTCGAATGTAAAGCGATACGATGGAAAAGAAATTCAGATAAGAGGCTACATCATTCCAATCGATATCGTTGACGGTTATTACGTGCTTTCAGCCAACCCATACAGTCAATGTTTCTTTTGTGGTCAGGCCGGTCCTGAGTCTGTAATGGAAGTAAAAATGAAAAAAGAATACACTGACCTTAGAATTGATCAGGTGATTACTTATAAAGGGAAATTACGCTTGAATAAAGATGACATCTACGAGCTTAATTACATTCTTGAAGACGCGGAAATCGTAGAGAGATAGTCTTTAACAACTACATCAATTTTAAGATAACTCAGGAATTTTTTGAAACAAAAGAGCAGTTGCTCCTGTTCGATCTTGAATGAATTTCAAAGAAGCATTTCCAGCAGAATCTCTTTTGGTTTGATCATTAATTAAGGTGTCTAATGTCGACTGAAAATTTTCCTGACTAACCGAGAAACCACCTCCCGAATCAGCTAACGCTTTGCCTTCAGGATACTTTTCATGATTGTTCCCATAGATCACCGGAAGTCCAAATGTTGCAGGCTCTAATATGTTGTGCAAAGCATTGGTATAACCACCTCCAATTATCGCAATGTCTCCATAGCTAAATGCGCTGGCCAAGTGACCGATCGTGTCTAGGATCATTACTTTGGAGGCTGAAATTTCATCATCTAGGTATCTAACACTTCCATCAAATTCAGTCAGTAATGAATCAATGTGATTCTTCGAAATGTCATGTGGTGCCACTAAGAACTTAACTACTGATTCCTTTTTCTCCTTTATAAAACTGGCCAATAAGTTTTCTTCTAATGGCCACGAGCTTCCAACAATAATTAATAAATCATCCCCTTTGAAAGAAGCAATTTTATCGTTTTCATTGGTTTGCTTTACCTGAGCTGTTACCCGATCAAAACGGGTGTCCCCGGCAACGGTAATTTGAGAAAAACCATGTTTGGCAAGCAGATCAAACGAGGCTTGATCCTGCGTAAATATATGATCACAAAGCATCAACGTATTCTTTAAAAATTTCCCTTGAGACTTAAAGTAGATCTGGTTTTCTCTGAAAGTGGCGGAAACTAGATAAAGAGGAATCTTACGCTGATTTAATTCCTTGAAGTAGTAATGCCACACTTCATATTTGACAAAGATGGCGGCTTTTGGCTGAAGCAAGTCGAGGAATTTTTTCGCATTTGACGCCCGATCCAACGGTAGATAGTAAACAGCATCTGCCAGTTGATAGTCTTTTCTAATTTCATATCCAGAAGGGGAGAAGAACGTAACTACAACTTCTTGCTGAGTGTTGTTTGCTTTGATTCCTTCAATTATAGGTCGGGCCTGTTCAAACTCTCCAAGGGAGGCGCAGTGAAACCAAATGCAGCCTTTGTGTGGTTTGATTTCTTGATGTTTTCGACCTTTTACGAAAAGTTTAGCCTTGTCTTTAAAGGGGGTTGCAAGGTGAATTGCAGACGAATAACTTAATAATCCAAGATTGTAGAAAAGCTTACCCATGAATGGTTAGATCAATCAACAAAGAATTCGTTTGGCTTTCTTCGATGAATCGGCACGATCCATCCAAATCTTAATCCAGCCAGGATGTCTATTCGACTATCATTAAGTTCAATAGGTGCTCCGGCTTGGGCGCTACGTTGTCCTTTTGTAAATCCTTCGCTGATTTCAAAACCTCCGAAAAAATTTGAAATTCGATTATTGCTCATGTGGACGTATCCGATAAATTGAGTTGCCGAAAATCCATTTGTATAACGATCATATAGTTTTCGATACTCCCCAACAAATTGAGGGACAAGATCTTGTTCTGAATCAATTCTTACTTTGTGTTGCATAAAACCTAACCCTAGCTTTACCATGATTCCGCTATTCGGATTTGGACCAATTACTGGGAATAATCGACCTATATTTCCAGTGAAAATCCAACCTCTCTCGAAAGCGACTACATTCGCGAAAGCTCCATTTTGATTAATGATTTGCCCGTCAGTTGTGTACATGTCATCTAGCATAGTCAAATCCTTAACTTGATTGCCAAAAAAGAACTGAGCTCCACCGCCAACTACCCAATTACTCGCAAGTTTAAAATCTGCATTAAACCCGATGTTTGAATTAATGCCAAACCGATCTTGAAGATCTCCAAAAGGCAGCTGTGCTGCATAAGACAGGCTTATGTGCGGGGTAAATATTGAGGTGTCGGAAATGTTTTGAGCATTAACTGATAAAGTCAACGTAATTACCGCAATTAATATGATTGCCAATCGTTTCATGGTGCGCAAAGGTAGCGTTTTCTCATCCATCAAAAAGTGATGATTGTCCTTAAAACTGGATTCTTCACTTTTAATTGTGTGTATTTCGCCTTATTTCGCACTTTTAGGTCTATCGTTTCCTTATATTCGCAAACTATGTCTGAAGTCATGAAAAAAATTCAGATGGTGGACCTGATTACTCAATATGAGGAGATTAAATCAGAAGTCGATCAAGCCATCTCAAACGTAATGTCATCTGCCCAATTTATTAATGGACCAGAAGTAAAAGCATTTCAATCTGAATTAGAAGATTACCTAGGAGTAAAGCATGTGATCCCATGCGCAAACGGTACCGATGCATTGCAAATAGCAATGATGGGTCTTGGTCTTAAGCCTGGTGATGAAGTTATTACTACCAACTTTACATTCGCAGCAACTGTAGAAGTAATTGGTTTACTTGGTCTGGTTCCAACTATTGTTGATGTCGAGCCGGATAGCTTCAATATTTCAATTGAAGAGATTAGAAAAAATATTACCAGTAAAACAAAGGCGATCGTTCCGGTCCATTTATTTGGGCAATGTGCGAATTTGGAGGCGATCATGGAATTAGCCGAAGAGCATAACCTTGCAATTATAGAAGATACCGCGCAAGCAATTGCGGCCGACTATACGTTCTCCGATGGAACTGTTAAGAAAGCTGGAACAGTTGGACATGTTGGAACAACTTCATTTTTTCCTTCAAAAAACCTTGGGTGTTTTGGAGACGGTGGAGCAATTTTCACTAACGATGATGAACTTGCGGTGATTTTAAGATCAATTGTGAATCATGGTATGGGGAAACGATATTACTATGATAGGCTAGGAGTGAATTCTAGATTAGATAGTATTCAAGCAGCCGTACTTAGAATTAAGCTTAGGAATTTGGACACATATTGTGCGAAAAGAAATAAAGCAGCTGCATTTTATAATGATGCATTTTCTGATGTGCCAGAGTTAACTACACCTTTCGTTTCGGAATTTACGAATCACGTATTTCATCAATACACTTTGAAAACAAAGGGAGTTGATCGAGATGGATTGAAGGCATATCTAGAAGAAAAAGGAATTCCAGCAATGATCTATTACCCATTACCACTGCATAGTCAGTCTGCGTACCAACGAGATGGGTTTACGGACGAAAACTATCCAGTAACAATGGACTTGTGCGATTCGGTGATTTCGTTACCAATGCATACAGAGTTATCTCAAGATCAGTTAGAATATATTACCCAATCAGTAAAAGAATTTATTAGAAAATGAATATAGCAGTAGTAGGAACAGGCTATGTTGGTCTAGTTACCGGCACATGTTTTGCCGAGACAGGAAACAAAGTGATTTGTGTAGATATCGATGAGAAAAAAGTCGATATGATGAAGAATGGTAAAGTGCCAATTTATGAGCCGCATTTGGACGTGCTTTTCGAAAGAAATATCCAACAAGGGAGATTAACTTTCACAACGAATTTAAAAGAAGCAATTGACCAATGTCAGATTGTGTTTTTGGCGCTTCCAACGCCTCCAGGAGAAGATGGTTCTGCTGATTTGTCTTATGTGCTTGCAGTTGCCGAAGAGTTAGGTCAAATCATGACAGAGTATAAAGTACTGATAGATAAAAGTACCGTACCTGTAGGGACTGCAGATAAAGTACATGAGGCAGTAGCCAAATCAGCGCAAGTAGATTTTGACGTTGTTTCAAATCCTGAGTTTTTAAGAGAAGGTTTTGCGGTTGATGATTTTATGAAGCCCGATCGAGTTGTGATTGGTACTTCTTCAGCTAAAGCAAGGACGATTTTAGAAAAGCTTTATCAGCCATTCGTGAGACAAGGAAATCCAATTTTCTTTATGGATGAGAAATCTGCCGAGCTAACAAAATATGCAGCAAATGCATTCTTAGCTACAAAAATTACATTCATGAACGAGATTGCTAATTTCTGTGAATTAGTTGGAGCAGATGTAGATGCAGTGAGAAAAGGTGTTGGATCAGATTCTAGAATTGGAAATCGATTTTTATTTCCAGGTATTGGATACGGTGGAAGTTGTTTTCCGAAAGATGTTCAAGCATTGGCTAAATCAGGTAAAGACTCCGGTTACAACTTCAGTATTATCGATGCGGTAATGGACGTTAATCACCGTCAGAAATTCACACTGGTTCAAAAAATTAAAAATTACTACGGAGACGATTTATCAGGGAAATCGTTCGCTTTATGGGGCTTAGCGTTTAAACCTGATACGGATGATATTAGAGAGGCACCTGCATTGTATATGATTGATGCATTAGTTGAGGCTGGAGCTTCCATAAAAGCATTTGATCCAGAAGCAATGGAAAATGTTAAAGCATTAGTTGGAGATAAAATAGAGTTCTGTGCAAATGGATATGATGCATTAGAAGGATGTGACGCTTTATTGGTGGCAACAGAATGGCAAGTATTTAGAACTCCTGATTTCGATAGAGTAAAGGAAGGACTTAAAGAAAATGTAATTTTTGATGGTAGAAATTTATATGATCTGACCAACATGAGAGATCATGGATTCTATTATGAAAGTATTGGACGTGCAACCGTAAGAGGCTAAACTAAAAGAGATTGAGTAAAAGAGTTTTAATAACAGGCGCAGCTGGATTTTTAGGATCCCATTTATGCGAACGATTCACGAAAGATGGTTTTGAAGTTATCGGAATGGATAACTTGATTACAGGTAGAATGAGCAATATTGATCATCTACTTGAGCTTCCAAATTTTAGTTTTCAAAAACATGATGTATCTGAGCACATCAACATTGAAGGTGATTTGGATTACATTCTTCATTTTGCTTCTCCAGCCAGCCCAATTGACTATTTGAAAATTCCAATTCAGACGTTAAAAGTTGGTTCTCTAGGAACGCATAATTGTCTTGGACTGGCATTGGCTAAAAGCGCTCGCATTATAGTTGCTTCTACATCAGAAGTATATGGTGATCCAACTGTGCACCCTCAAACTGAAGACTATTGGGGGAATGTAAACCCAGTAGGTCCAAGAGGAGTTTACGATGAGGCGAAACGCTTTCAAGAAGCAATTACGATGGCTTACCATACGTATCATGGCGTAGAAACAAGAATCGTCAGAATATTCAATACCTACGGACCTAGAATGCGATTAAATGATGGACGAGTTCTTCCAGCATTTATCGGTCAGGCACTTAGAGGAGAGGACTTAACCATTTTTGGTGATGGAAGTCAAACGAGATCGTTTTGTTTTGTAGACGATTTAGTAGATGGAATTTTTAAATTATTGATGAGTGATTGTCCGGATCCTGTTAACGTTGGTAATCCAGATGAAATTACAATTGGTGATTTCGCAGAGGAAATAATAAAATTAACTGGTACTAGTCAGAAAGTTATTTATCAGGATTTACCTGTGAATGATCCTAAACAAAGGCAACCAAACATTGAAAAAGCTAGATTGCTTTTAGGGTGGGAACCAAAAGTTAATCGGGCTGAAGGATTAAAGATCACTTATGATTACTTTAAATCGTTACCAGAAGAAGAATTATATAAGAAGGAACATAATAGTTTCGAAGAATATATAAAGAAATAGTGAATTATTTTGCACACGATACCGCTGTAGTTGATGAGGGATGTGAGATTGGTGATGGTACCAAAATCTGGCATTTTTCACACGTAATGCCCAATTGTAAAATTGGCGAACGATGTAACATCGGTCAAAACGTTGTGGTTTCTCCTGATGTGACTTTAGGAACAAATGTGAAAGTTCAAAACAATGTCTCTATTTATTCTGGAGTCGTTTGTGAAGATGATGTTTTCCTTGGACCTTCAATGGTGTTTACAAATGTGATAAACCCAAGAAGTGCAGTTAATAGAAGAGGGCAATATGCACGTACCCTTGTAAAAAGAGGAGCCTCTATTGGAGCAAATGCAACGATTATTTGTGGAAATAATATTGGCGAGTTTGCGTTAATTGGAGCTGGAGCGGTGGTTACTAAAGATGTACCTCCCTATGCTTTGTTAATTGGAAATCCAGCTAAGCAAACAGGTTGGATTAGTGAATTTGGACATCGATTGAATTTTGATGAATCTGGAAACGCATCTTGCGAGGAAAGTGGAGAAAAGTATAGATTAGCAGATAATAAAGTATCAAAGATTAATGAATAAGATCAAATTTGCAGTAATTGGCTGCGGTCATATTGGTAAGCGTCATGCTGAAATGATAAGTAGAAGCGATGAAGCTGAACTTGTAGCACTGTGCGATGTGAAGCCAAAAGATGAATTAGGTTTAGAGTCATATGGTGATGCGGTTTTCTTCGATTCTGTAGAAGAACTTTTAGCCAAAACTGATGTGGATGTAATTAACATTTGCACACCAAATGGATTACATTCTGATCAAGCAAGTATGTCTCTTGACGCGGGAAAGCATGTGGTTTGTGAAAAACCAATGGGTTTATCTAAAGCCAAATGTGAATCGGTAATTTACAAAGCATTAAAGTCAAATAAGATGGTGTTCTGTGTAATGCAGAATCGTTATTCGCCACCTTCAGTATGGATTAAAGATATAATTGATCAAAACCTTTTAGGGGACATTTACAATGTTCAGTTGAATTGTTACTGGAATAGGGATGATCGTTATTACAAAAAAGGTGGATGGAAAGGTACCGCAGACCTTGATGGAGGAACGCTGTTTACGCAGTTCTCTCATTTTATAGACATTATGTATTGGTTGTTTGGTGATATCACTAACATCCAAGGGAAATTCAGAGATTTCTCTCATAAAGACTCAACAGATTTTGAAGATTCCGGATTAGTAAGTTTTGACTTTGTTGATGGAGGTATGGGATGTTTAAACTATTCAACTGCAGTATGGGGCGCCAACTTGGAAAGCTCGATGACGATTATTGGGAGTAAAGGAAGTGTGAAGATTGGCGGTCAATACATGAATGAAGTAGAAGTTTGTAATATAGATGGTTATGAAATGCCAGAACTAGCTCCTTCTAACCCTGCCAATGACTACGGCCCTTACAAAGGCTCTGCAGCAAATCACCATTATATAATTGAAAACGTAATAGACACATTAAAAGATAAAACAACTGCTACCACAAATGCTTTAGAAGGATTGAAAGTAGTTGATATTATAGAACGAATTTACCAAGTAAGAGATGACAACGGATATGTACGATAGATTAGTTGCTAAAGACGCAACGTTAGCTGTAATCGGCCTAGGTTATGTTGGATTACCAATTGCCCTTGAATTTGCAAAAAAAATTAAGGTTGTAGGATTCGATATCAATCAAGAAAGAGTTGATATGATGAAGAATAATATTGACCCGTCTAAAGAACTTGATGCTTCTGAATTTGAAGGATGTGATATAACTTTTAGTGCAGATATTGATGACTTAAGAGATGTGCAATTTTACATTGTGGCGGTTCCAACTCCAATCGATGAATCGAATTTGCCGGATTTAAGACCGCTAGTTGGAGCCTCAACTACGGTTGGTAAAGTTCTTTCAAAAGGTGATTATGTTGTTTATGAATCAACTGTTTACCCAGGATGTACGGAAGAAGATTGTGTGCCAGTATTAGAAAAACTTTCTGGATTGAAATTCAGAGATGACTTTAAAATTGGTTATTCGCCAGAAAGAATTAATCCAGGAGATAAGGAACATACACTATCATCTATTGTAAAGGTGTCTTCTGGTTGTTCGGAAGAATCAGCTGAAAACATTGCTAAAACTTATGAATTAGTTGTTGCGGCAGGCGTGCATAGAGCAGCTTCAATTAAAGTTGCCGAAGCAGCAAAAATTATTGAGAATACGCAGAGAGATGTGAACATTGCGTTGGTCAATGAGCTATCTATGATTTTCAATAGGTTAGATATTAACACATACGATGTCCTTAAGGCGGCTGGAACAAAATGGAATTTCTTGAATTTCTTTCCTGGTCTTGTAGGAGGTCACTGTATCGGAGTTGATCCTTATTACTTAACTCACAAAGCAAAACAAACTGGTTACCACGCGAAGATTATCAACTCTGGTCGTTACGTAAACGATTCAATGGGATTCTATGTTGGAAAACAGACAGTTAAAAAAATTATAGCGCAAGGGAAACCGGTTATGGACGCTAAAGTTTTGATTATGGGTGCAACTTTTAAAGAAGATGTGGCTGATATCAGAAACTCAAAAGTAATTGATGTAGTAAGAGAAATCGAGTCTTTTTCTGTTGGAGTTGATGTAATCGATCCACAAGCTGATCCGGAAGAAGTTTACAATGAATATGGTTATAGAACCATGACCGAGGCTCAAGGTCATTATGATGCTGTAATCGTTGCTGTGAACCACCAGGAGTATATGGGGTTACCAGAATCTTATTTCGAAGACCTAATGCCAAATGGCGGAGTTTTCGTAGATATTAAAGGCGTGTATAAAAACATGGCAGACAATTCTAAAATAGAATACTGGAGTCTTTAATGGATTTCGGTAAGAGAATACTGGTTACTGGCGGTGCAGGCTTCATCGGTTCCCATGTGATAAGAAGGCTAATTAATCGTTATCCTGATTATCTAATTGTAAATCTTGATGTCTTAACCTATGCAGGGAATCTTGAAAATCTAAAAGACATTGAGAACGCCCCTAATTACAAGTTTGTAAAAATTGATATTTGTAATGAGGCGGATGTTAAATCGGTTTTCAAAGAGTTTGAAATTGATTCAGTAATTCATCTTGCAGCAGAATCACATGTTGACCGTTCTATTTCTAATCCACTCGAATTTGTGATGACCAATGTGATTGGAACCGTTAATTTATTGAACGGGGCCAGGTCATTTTGGGATGGTGATTTTGAGAACAAGCTTTTCTATCACGTGTCAACGGATGAGGTATATGGTTCTTTAGGAAGTGAAGGTTTATTTACGGAAGAGACTTCATACGATCCGAGAAGTCCTTATTCTTCGTCTAAAGCAAGCTCAGATCATTTTGTTAGAGCATATCATCATACGTATGGTATGCCGATTAAGATTTCAAATTGTTCCAATAATTATGGGGCAAATCAATTCCCAGAAAAGTTGATTCCTTTAATGATCCACAACATTAAAAATGGATTACCACTTCCTGTTTATGGAGAAGGACTGAACATAAGAGATTGGCTTTGGGTAGAAGATCATGCGAGCGCAATTGATGAGATTTATCATGCAGGAACCAACGGTGAAACCTATAACATCGGTGGTTTAAATGAATGGACTAATATTGATTTAGTGCATTTGCTTTGTGATCAAATGGATGAGAAATTAGGGAATGAACCTGGTAAGTCTAGGTCTCTTATCACGTTTGTGAAGGATAGAGCAGGTCATGATATGAGATATGCTATTGATGCCAGCAAAATTGAAAACGAATTAGATTGGAAACCTTCTATAACGTTTGAAGAAGGACTATCTCGAACAATAGACTGGTATTTGAGTAACCAAGAATGGTTAGATCGCGTAACATCTGGTGATTACAAAGAATACTATCAGCAGCAATATCAAGAACGTTAATGGGCTTATTTGGAAAACTATTCCAGAAAAAAGAAATCGAATTAGAACCGTGTGATTTATCGGTGCTTGGTACTGACGTACATTCGCATTTTATTCCAGGTATCGATGATGGTGCTAAAACGATGGAAGATTCGTTAGAGCTGATCACCGCAATGCGGGACCTAGGGTATAAGAAAGTAATTACGACTCCACACGTGATGAGTGATTTCTATCGAAATACCCCTGAAATAATCTTGGGTGGTCTAGACAAAGTAAGAGCAGCTCTTAAAGAAGCAAATATCGACATGGAGATTGAAGCTGCGGCAGAATACAATCTTGATGCTGATTTTATTCCTAAAATTGAAGCTGGAGATCTGCTGACGTTTGGAGATAATTATGTGCTTTTTGAATTACCTTTTATGCAAGAGCCACCGACAATTAGTACGGCTGTTTTTGAAATGCAAACGAATGGATATAAGCCGATCCTGGCGCATGCTGAGCGGTATCCGTTTTGGTTCCAAGATTTCAGCAAAATCACTGATCTCCGAGAAAGAGGTGTGAAAATACAATTGAATATCAATTCCCTGACTGGATTTTACGGTCCAGAAGTGAGAAGCGTTGGAGAACGAATGATTGATGCTGGAGTTGTAGATCTTTTAGGCTCTGATTGTCATCATAAGGGGCATATAGGTCTATTACATGACGCAAGGAAAAAGCCCTATTTGCATAAAGCCTTAGAACTGCCAAACTTGATCAATAAGGAAGTTTAAAAGTTGACTAGCTGGGAATCGATTTCCATCATTTTATGGGCTCTAGCCATTGAAAAGCTTTTCGTTTGTTGATCGGTTATGACCAGCAAATCCTTTGCAGCTTTCAAACAAGAAATTCCATTTTTAGATTTCATTTCAAACAATCCAATAAAATAGTAAGCGATGTCCTCGGCATTTTCGAATGCGATATTATTTTGCTTTAACCATTCAATTTTATCTTCTTTAGATAAGGTCAAGAGTTCGAACAGGTCGCAATCAAGTTGATCTATTAACTGCTTTGAAACTTCAGCAGAAGTCTCTTCAATCAATGCGTTTTTGGATCCAAGGATTTTAGAAACGGCAGCAGCCATCGCCTTTCCAACTTGCTCGATTTGAGCCATCAAATAATCTCGATTTTCCATTCAGATCTAGGGTTCGTTGCCCTATTCTGCTACTGCTAAACCTGCGCTAGAAATTGGAAACTTCCGATCTAACTTCTTGAACATTCCTGTAATAGCTCTTCCTGGCCCAACTTCTAAAGCTTCATCGCATCCTGCAGCAATCATGTTGTTCATGATTTGAGTCCATTTCACTGGTGCAGTCAACTGAGCAATAAGATTTGCCTTAATTGTCTCAGCATCAGTAGTTGCCTCACCTGTAACGTTCTGGTAGATCGGGCAAGTAGGAGAGGAGATTTGAGTGCTTTCAATTGCAGCCGCTAATTCCTCACCAGCAGGTGCCATTAGTGGAGAGTGAAACGCGCCTCCTACAGGCAGCATCAATGCTCTTTTTGCCCCAGCTTCAGTTAACGCAGCACAAGCCGCCTCAACTGCAGGTATAGTTCCGGAAATCACTAATTGTCCTGGGTAGTTATAATTGGCAGCAACAACAGTTCCTTCGATGTCGTTACAAACTTGTTCTACAACACCATCTTCTAAACCTATTATTGCTGCCATCGTTGATGGTTCAGCTTCACAAGCCTTTTGCATCGCACTTGCTCGTGCAGATACTAACTTTAATCCGTCTTCAAATTCAATTGAACCAGCAGCAACTAATGCTGAAATTTCACCTAATGAATGTCCGGCAACCATATCTGGTTTGAAATCTGGAAGTGATTTGGCAAGTATTACAGAATGAAGAAATACTGCTGGTTGAGTTACTTTAGTTTGCTTCAAGTCCTCGTCTGTACCTTCAAACATCAAATCTGTAATTCTAAATCCTAGAATTTCGTTTGCTTTTTCAAATAGCGCTTTGGCCTCAGGAACAGTATCATAAAGATCTTTTCCCATTCCTATAAATTGGGATGCTTGTCCCGGAAATACGTATGCTTTCATTTTAAATAATTAGGTGTTGCGAAGATATAATTAATCTCTTCCGCCAAAGATTGTCAAGAGCGAAATAAACAAATTGATAAACAAGATATATAATCTTAATCCACCAATTAAGGCCATTTTTTTGCGTGTGGCACCTTGCATAGCCGGATCGTAGGCGATCCACTTAAGACGCTGCATTTCAACAGCAGTCAATCCCGTAAATACGACAACTCCTATCATTGAAATTACATAGTTTAATAAGCCACTTCCTAGAAACATGTTGATCAAGGCTGCGACAAAAATTCCAATAAACGCCATGTATAAGATAGAACCGAATTTGGTTAAGTCTGTTTTAGTTGTATATCCAAGAACAGCCATTGTGCCAAAGGCGGCTGCCGAACTGAAGAATGCAGCGGCAATGGTTCCTAATTCAAATACTAAAAAAATGGAAGAAAGGCTTATCCCTAGCATTGCCGAATAAACTATGAATAAAGCTCCCAGTGCAGGAAGTGATAATCTATTCATTCCCAACTGCATCAAGAAAACCAAGCCAATTGGCCCATAAAAAACAATGTATCCAAGCGTATTCATGCCACCTGTTTCCGCATTGAATAAATTCATAACGAGTCCGCTATCAGCGAACCACCAAGAAACAATTCCTGTGATCAATAAGGCTGAAAACATGTAAGTAAACACACTTGCAATAAACTCTTTGGCCATAGGTTTAGCATCTGCTGGTACCTCTGGTCGATCTAAAATTCCATTTAACATAACTCTAACTTTTATCCAAAATACTCTACGGACTGATTCTCCGTTTCGGTAATCTTTACACTGTGAAGCGTACAACCTAATGCTTCAATTTCTTCTTTAATTTCTTTCCAGATTTCAACCGCCAATACTTCAGTTGAAGCCATTTTTCCAATCATGAAATCACAATCTAAATTCAAGTTTTTGTGATCTATTTTGGAAATAACATTAGACTTAAGTATGCTTCCAATTTCTTTTAGGTCGGCAACAAATCCAGTTGCAGGATTGATCTCTCCTTTAACCGTAACGAAAAGTTCGTAATTGTGTCCATGCCAGTTCGGATTTGCACACTTTCCAAAAGTGTCGAAGTTTTTTTGGTCTTCCCATTCAGAATTCCACAGCTTATGTGCTGCACTAAATCGCTCTCTTCTTGTTATAAAAATCATTCTTAATTTCTTTGCTGGTAAAGATAAGTCAAAACCCAGGCCATTCAATAAATCCTGCCATTTTGACTTTCAGCATATACTATTTCATGAAATAATTACTGCCACTGACAAACTCACAACGTCCATTTGTCAATTTACATTCTAAATAAGCAGATAAAAACGTAAATTGGAAGATGCGCTACATGTACTTAACAATCTTACTTGCAATAGGTTCATTGTCTTTTGGACAAGGGTTCCCTCAAGATAGTACGATGTGGCTTACTAATGTATATCATGGAATGTCAGGAATGGCGGAGTCATTTTATGGGTATATGTCCAGAGGCGACACGATTATCGGTGCAGAGAATTATAGAAAAATGTATAGAATTCACTATTGCAAAACGAACCCTATGGCTATTCAGCGCTATCAGGAATTTGATGGTGATACGGTGTATTTTGGTGCTTTAAGGTCAACATCTGACGAAGTCTATTTTAAAGCATGGAATTTGACAAGTGAGGTCTTATTAATGGATTTCAACCTGAACGTTGGTGATTCGATTGATTTTTATAATATTCAACGATTAACTGGTGAAGCAACCTTTCAAAATAGAATTCCAATTGATTCGAAATCGGGAGCTATTGGTTCAAGAGCAATGGGGTATGCGTCAATGGGGGGCAGCGGTGAAACTTGGATTGAGAATCATGGGGCCCACGCATCTTTTTTTAATAATTGGATAACCGAATATGAGTACATAAGTCCATTTTGCACTAGCCACTTGGACAGCGCTGATTGTTTAGTGCAGTGTGAACCGGCTGGGGGCGACTTAGCATATAATTACGTTGACTATTTATACGGAAGTAATTGTCCGCCTTTTAATCCGAATGTAAATATTACCAACGCTGGTGTTGATACTGTTTATTCAATTGATTTTGGTTGGGAATATGGAGCAAGCACGTATACCAGTCCTATGTATACTTGGACCGGTCTTTTACCTCCTGGGCAAACCCAAAATATTGTGTTGCCCATGAATGTAATGACCGAACAATGCGGATTCTCCTATTATGCATGGCCCAATGGTAGCTGGGATGTGAATGACACTAATAATGGTGGACCGTTTGATATTTGGCCTTACGAGTTGCCTTATATAGATGCCTGTGTTGTCGATACTAGTTTTGATCTAGTCGATGTTGTGTTGATTGCCTCAGGAACTCCTGGAGTTACCAGTAATCTTAACATGGAATTATTTTCATGGTCGTTTAATTGGCTCGAAAATTACGATTTTGATGGTAACCTGACAGATACTTTATGCCTCTCTAAAGGTTGTTACAGAGATGCTTGGATTGGAGTTTCTCCTGTTGATGGAAGCGTTACGTTTGATTTAATTGAGCTTTCATCTGGAGATACGTTAATTTCTTACTCCGATGATTCCGCAACTTATTATACGTTTTGCATTGATGCCATTCTTTCGGCAGACGAGGTAAACGAAGAAGAAATGCAAGCATTTCCAAATCCCTCATCAGGTATGTTTAATCTTAATGGTATTCTAACTAATGATAAATTAGAAGTGTATAATTCAACCGGGGCATTAGTTTTAAAAAGTACCGGTGCTCGACTAGTTGATTTGACTTCATGCCCTAATGGACTTTATCATGCTCGAATCATGTCAGAACAATCCTCCAGAACAATCAAACTGATGAAGCAATGAGGAAGGTAGTTTCAGTTTTCGTGTTTGTACTAGTTGGTGTGTTCTGCTTTGGTCAAAACCTGCCTCCAGATTCAACCAGGTGGGTCGAGAGTTATGACTTTATTCAGGGCGGGTCCAGTAGTCATACTTATTTCCTTACGCTTGGCGACACTATAATACAGGGGAAAACACTACGCAAAATTTATCTTACGGATAAATGTCAGAGCGGAGGAAATCACGAGTGGTGGTACGAAGATCTTTATTTAGATGATACTTCTTATTACGGAGCAATTGGTCAACATTCCAGTCAGGTCTTATATGCCCATGCAGAAGATTCAACATTGCATGTTATGGCTGACTTTAGTTGGGACTCATCTGACATTTACATAGATTCCTTCCCGGAAATTGGAGGGTACCAAGGAGTGGCTTATCATCCTCTAGAATTTGTGTCTAACACCGGGACAGTGGGAGCAAGAATCATTAGGTATTATAACTCATTTTGGAGTGGAATGATTGAATGGCGTGAAGATAGTTGGCGTGCATCTGGCTTGTTTAATTTAAGTATCTCTGAAAATGCGCAATATTCATGTACTGAGCATGTGAATGTTCTTGGAGGTAAATGTAGTTTGCCATGTCAACCGTTGTCAGACTTGGTGGTATATCCAAATCCAACAAGTGACTTTGTGAATGTGTTTAGCGATTATCCAATTGATTCTTACGCTGTTTATAGCCTGGATGGAAGATTACTTTTTCATCAAGAAGAAGAAAGCTATCAATTTGAAATTGACTTATTAAACTATCCGCGTGGTGTATATATTGTGAAATTTGATACCACTAATGACTATCCTTTATATCCAAGAAATGAAATGCGGGTAGTCAAATTCTAGAGGTACTCTTTCAATTCCAATAAGTAAGACTTGATGCCTTTTAGCTTATCTACAATCTCCATGTTGTGCTCTAATTCGTCTGGATTACCTTTCAGCTTCTTTCGTGCGCCTTCCAAGGTATATCCTCTTTCCTTTACCAAATGGTAAATCAATTTCAGATTTTCAACATCTTTAGGCGTGAACAAGCGATTACCCTTCTTATTCTTTTTTGGTTTTAGAATGTCAAATTCTTGCTCCCAAAATCGAATTAAAGAATGATTTACATTCAGCATAGAAGACACGTCTCCCATGGTGTAATACAACTTCGTTATTTCTTTTTCTTTATAAGGCATAGCCGCTCTAAAGTAAATGTAGTGAAAGAATAGAAGTGAATGAAGAAGATAATAGCGGGTTATGTACATTGAAAAGTTAATCAAGCCCATAAAAGGGGCCTACCAAACTTTCCTAAATCCAACGTAAATCATTGGAATGGCTTGAGTATCCAGATTTCGAGTCCCAAAGAAATTGAAATTCATTTCTTGTAATCCACCAACCCCTAAGCCACCACTCCAAGTAATATTTCGCTTAGAATGCTGATGTAAACCAATCATTCCTGTAAATACGCCCAAGAAATAATTAGTTTCCATTTCCCGGAAATACATGCCTTCTGCAACGATGCTATACTTCTGGTTGATCCGTGCTTTAAGTCCGAAGGTGGAGAATAAGACACCGATTACTTCATCATCTGTTATGCCCACTCCAATACCAGGGCCGAAAGTAATGTTACGTTCTTGACTTCCATTGGTAATTAAAGTTTGACCAGCAAAGCCAGCTGCCCATGGGTAGAAGTAACTGGCCCATCCAGCGTATCCCTTTACCGCCACGTTTAAGGAGCTGCCAATTTGAAATCTTTTCTTAACCGTTACAGTTATTGGTGCACCAACGAAAGTGCCTACACCTATATCCATGGATTTAGAAGTTGGAATCTGTAATTCACTGTAAAGTCCAGTGTTGTGGTAAGCGAATCGAGCATCATCAAGGGTGAAAGCAGAAGTACTATACAAGTAATGTGTCTGGCTTTGCGCTGGAAACATGTATTTGCCTCGGATTATCAAATCATTTTGATCCAATACCTTGAAAAATCGCACGACACTTTTACTAAACTCTTTTCGATCGGTTCCATTAACCAGTAAAATGATCTTTGTATTATCATTCAAAAGAATCTTTCCAATAACATGGTCGTTATCCGATAGAACAACCACTCCCATTTTAGAAGCAGCGAACTCTGTTTCTTGTGCAGCCGATTGCAATACAAAGCACAATGAAATCAATATGAGCAGATAACGCATGGTCAAATATAAGTAGTGTACTATGAAACGACACTGTTCGCTATTAATTATATTCTTTTAATTAAAAAATGAGTCGATTAAAAGGCTTCTGAACCGATTAGAAAAAGAAGTGATTAATTAAGTACAAAACCATGACAATGAAATATTTTCTACCCTTACCTTTGTCTCCATGAGTTTGAAGAATGATTTGCTTTTAAGAGCAGCCAGAGGGGAAGAAGTGGAGCGTACACCAGTATGGTTGATGCGCCAAGCTGGAAGAATTTTACCAGAGTATCGAGCGATTCGAAATAGTTTGTCCGGATTTAAAGAGTTAGTAGAGACCCCAGAACTGGCAGCCGAAGTTACCATTCAGCCAATAGATATTTTAGGGGTTGATGCAGCCATCATTTTCTCGGACATTTTAGTGATTCCAGAGGCTATGGGCTTAGAGTATCAAATGATCGAGAAAAAAGGACCTTGGTTTGAAAAAACCATTGAATCCAAAGCTGATGTTGAAGCGCTTAGAATTCCTGATCCTACTGAACATTTAAAATATGTGCTTGATGCTATATCTGTAACTAAGAAAGAATTAGCTGGAAGAGTCCCCTTGATAGGTTTTGCCGGAGCTCCTTGGACTATTTTTTCATACATGTTAGAAGGTCAAGGTTCGAAAACCTATAGCAAAGCGAAAAAGCTATTGTATACTGACCCAGCATTAAGTCATGTTTTACTGGATAAGATCACTAAATCAACTATTTCTTACTTAAAAGCTCAAGTTGAGGCTGGAGCAGACCTGATTCAGATCTTCGATTCGTGGGCTGGAATCCTTACGCAGGAGCAGTATGCAGAGTTTGGAATGAAATATGTATCAGAGATATGTGATGCTATTACCGAAGTTCCGGTTACCGTTTTTGCAAGAGGAGCATATGCTTCTAGAAAAGAGATGGGAAAATTGAATTGTGAAACAATTGGATTGGACTGGAATATGGACATAAATGAGACTAGATCCCTTATTGGTGCTGGAAAAACGCTTCAAGGAAATTTAGATCCTTGTTTATTATATGCTGATTTTCAAACCATTGAATTGGAAACGAAGAAAATGCTAGTTAGCTTTGGTCCCGATAAACACATTGCTAATCTTGGCCATGGAGTTTATCCAGATACGCATCCCGATAAAGTAAAGCACTTTATTAAGACCGTAAAAGAATTTAAACACAGTTGAAATGAGACGATTACTAATTGCCGCATTAACCATATCCTTAGGAGTTTGCACAAATTTTGCAACTGCTCAAGATGATAAAAACTTAGTAACCAACCCTAGCTTTGAAAGCATTAAAGGGAAACTTAAAAAGCAAAAGCAAATTGCTGTTGCAACAAACTGGGAGTCTCCTACTGGATTAGCAGCTGATTTATTTTCTACAGGAGTAAAAGATCTTGTAGGAGCGCCAAAGAACGTTTATGGAAGTGAAGCACCCCTTGATGGAGATCATTATGCCGGAATCGTTGCTTATAGTTATAACGGCAAAGAGCCAAGAACATATCTTCAAACAGAACTTTTAGGAGCCTTAAAAAAAGGTACGCAGTATTGTGTGAAGTTTCAAGTTTCTTTGGCTGATAAATGCAAGTATTCTGCTAATAACTTAGGAGCTTACGTAACGAAGAGAAGATTTGAAGTTGAAGGGAAATCTGATATCATTTTTGATACGGAGAAAGAATTAAGCAATGTTGTTCTGCATCCAGAGAACAATACGTTTGATGGAAGATTTAACTGGGAAACTGTTTGTAACGTTTTCACAGCCGAAGGGAAAGAGCAATTTTTAGTAATAGGAAACTTCCATAATACGAGAGCTACTAAATTCAAGAAATTGAAGAAGCCAAAAGATCTAATAGGTCAACAAATTCCAGTTGCATATTATTATATCGATCAAGTTGAAGTTTTTGTTCTAGATAGCATCGAAGAATGCGATTGTGTTAAGAAAAAAGCGAACACAGACAGAGTGCTTTATCACAAGCAAGTTACTGCTGAAGGAGGCATGACGACTGATCAACAAATCAAGTATTCATCTATTTACTTTGATTGGGTAAAGAAAGATATTGATATGGCGATGAAGTCGGATTTAGATCACTTAGCTGAACTGCTTCTAGATTCAGTGAATATGGGAATCAAGCTGGAGATTATTGGTCATATTGGAGACGAAGAATTTACTGAAGTTCAATCGAATAGTTATCTGGAAGGTCTTGATTTAAGAAGAGCTGAAGCAACTAAAGCCTATTTGGTAGGCAAAGGTGTTGCAGAAGATCGACTTTCTGTTTCTGCTAAGGGTAAATTAGAGTTGGCGCATGAAGGTACCGAAGAATATCAGCGAGCTCAGAACCGTAGAGTTGAGTTTAAGAAGAAATAACATTAATTAGAATATTTTAAAAGGGTAGATGTTCCAGCTGGAAGTTCTACCCTTTTTTTTTGGTTAGATTTGAGGTAGATGGAAACACCAAACGCAGTTATTGATTCTCCGAATGTTGATGGAGGAAAATACAATAAGAAGACTCAGAATGCGTGGGCCTTTTACGATTGGGCCAATTCCGTATATCCACTAGTGATTACCACAGCAATTTTTCCATTGTTTTATGAAGACCACACATCAATTAAAGATGCAGCCGGAGAAGTGATTAACGATAAGGTTGAATTTTTTGGTGTATTCATGACCAATACTTCATTGATTACCTACGTTGGAGCTGCTTATTTCTTGTTGATTTGCTTCATGGTTCCTCTACTTTCTGGAGTTGCAGATTATTCTGGAAGTAAAAAGAAATTTCTCCGTTTCTTTTGTTATTTAGGGTCACTCTCCTGTATGGGCCTTTACTTTTTTGATAAATCATATTTAGAATGGAGCATGCTCATATATGCCATGGCTGGAATAGGTTTTTGGAGCAGTTTGGTTTTTTATAATGCTTATTTGCCCGAAATCGCGGCAGTAAAAGATCATGATAAACTCTCTGCAAAAGGTTTTTCTATGGGCTACATAGGAAGTGTAATCTTACTATTAGTATGCCTAGTGTTGGTAATGGTTTTAGATGTTGATCCTAGAATTTCTTTTGTTATTACCGGATTATGGTGGATTGGTTTTAGTCATGTTACCTATCCTAAGTTACCTGTCGGTTTATCCCGACCAAAGGAAAAAGGAATGATCTGGAAAGGTTTTAAAGAACTGAAATTGGTATTTCGGCAAGTAAGGAAAACCAAGAGGTTGAAGCGGTATTTGATTTCTTTCTTTATCTATAGCATGGCTGTTCAGACTATTATGATTATGGCGGTTTATTTTGGACAGAAAGAAGTAGGAGTCCCAACTGAAGGACTGATTATTTCTGTGTTGTTGATTCAATTAATTGCCATTCCTGGCGCCTACCTAACTTCGAAATTGTCCAACAACGTGGGGAATGTAAAAGCCCTAATTATAGTCGTAGTAATCTGGGTTGTAATATGCTTAAGTGCGCTAATGGTGTATGATGTGCTGCACTTTTATATCATTGCTGGATTCGTAGGATTAGTTATGGGAGGCGTGCAATCATTGTCTCGATCAACTTACTCAAAGTATTTACCCGAAGGCACAAAGGATACATCTTCGTTCTTCTCCTTTTATGATGTTTCAGAGAAACTAGGAATTGTGATTGGAATGCTTAGTTACGGGCTAATAGAAGAGTTTACGGGAAGCATGAGAAATTCCATTGCAGCCTTAACCATATTCTTTATTGTTGGTCTGGTGATCTTGTTTACTGTGCCAAAGGAAGAAGTAATAATCAAAGATTCCGAGTAAAAGTTCTTTCTCCTTTTCTCTTTCCCCTTATCATCTTTCTACTTAAATTTGCACCATGGCAGAAGAGAAAATCTATGATTTTGCGATCATTGGTGGAGGAATCGTGGGAGCAGCTACCTTTTATAAACTTCAAACTGCATTCCCAGATCTGAAAATTGTTCTAATTGAAAAAGAAGACATTTTAGCGGATCATCAAACTGGTCACAACTCTGGAGTAATCCATTCAGGTCTGTACTATACTCCTGGCTCTCTTAAAGCCAAAAACTGCGTTGCTGGGCGTCACGAATTAGTGGCTTTTGCAAAGGAACATAACATTGCTCATGACGTATGTGGTAAAGTAGTAGCTGCCGCAGATGAATCGGAATTCCCGTTCATGAATAAGATTTTCGAAAACGGTGTGGCCAACAATACAGAGGGAATCGAAAAAATTAATGGAGACCAAGTAAAAGAAATTGAACCTTACGTTAAGTCAGTAGGAGGGATCTGGGTTCCTTGCACAGGGATCATAGATTTTAGAGGTACAACTGCCAAACTTGCCGAGATAGCAGATGCGAAGAATGATGATAGTAAGATTGTTCTTGGTGAAGAAGCGAAGACCTTCGATACTGTTGGTGACCATACAACCATTGGGACAACTAAGAATACGTATAAGGTTAAAAGAATGATCTTCTGTGGCGGTCTGCAAGCTGATCGATTAGCGAAGAAAGATAATGTTCCATTGAAGGAAAAAGTAATAGGATTCCGTGGCGATTATTATGAGCTAACGGACCAGGCAAAACATAAGGTTAAAAACTTAATCTACCCCGTTCCTAATCCTGAATTTCCGTTTTTGGGAGTTCACTTTACCCGAATGACCAACGGAGATATTGAATGTGGACCCAATGCAGTATTCACTTTTAAAAGAGAAGGTTACGGCAAGACAGACTTTAGCTTTAAGGATACTGCCAACGCTTTAGGATATGGGGGAACCTGGAGATTTTTCGGAAAGAACTTCAGCTTTGGTGTAAAAGAATATCGAAGAGCGTTTTCTAAAAGACTGTTCTTAAAAACCCTGCAACGTTTAATTCCCGATTTATCAAAAGAAGATTTAAGACCAGGCCGTTCAGGTGTGCGAGCAATGGTTATGAATGCGAGCGGTGGAACAAAAGACGATTTTAGAATCGAATTCACAGACCATAGCATCCATGTAATTAATGCACCTTCGCCAGCCGCAACTGCATGTTTAGCTATTGGTGGCCAGATAACTGACATGGCTAAAGAACACTTTAACTTATAAGCTTTAAGAAGAAAGAGCGGTTTGCTATGCAAACTTCAAAGACAAAAGATAAAAACAGAGCTTATCTTTTGTCTTTAATCTTTAGCATCGATTTATCGATGCAGTCTTTAACCTTATCTACAGTGATTGAGTAGGTCGAGAAGAAATCTCAATAACCTTTTCGTATTCTTCTGGGGACAAATCGTTGAAGAAATAATTAACAGGATTAACCGGCTTATAAGTCATTCGGCCATTTTCACCTTTCATTCTTTTTCTTACTTCGTAATGAACGTGCGGTCCAGTAGATACACCTGTATTTCCAACTAATGCGATCACTTCACCTTTCAATACTTTCTGTCCTACTTTACATTTGTAAGCACTGCAGTGCGCGTAAAGAGTTTTATGTCCAAAACCGTGATCAATGATTACTACTTGACCATATCCACTCATTCGATCAGCTCTTTCTACAACACCGTTTCCAGTTGCGTAAATGTCTGTTCCTCTATCTGCAGTAAAGTCAATTCCTGTGTGCATTTTCTGGATCTTGTAGATAGGATGCATCCGGTATCCGAAACCTGAAGCTAACCTGGTTAGATCCTTATTCGATATTGGCTGAATAGATGGAATACAAGCCAACATCTCTTTTTTGGTTTTCACCAACTCTTTAAGCTCATCATATGATTCACTTTGAACAACCATCTTCTTTTGAACCTCTTCAAGTTTTCTCTTGATTTCAATCACCATGTCTGAGTGATCATATCCCTTGTACTGGTCGTATTTTTTTGCATTTCCACCAGTTCCAAAGTTTCTTTTGTACGATGGGATTGGTTCAGCTTCATAAATACTTCGATAGATGTTGTCGTCCGTCTCCTGTAAATGAGACATTACTTTTTTCATGAATTCAACTTCACTTTCCAATTCAGCGAAATTTTTCTCCAAACTAATATTGTTGTTGGTAAGCTGGTCGTTGTCCCAAGTCTGGATCCAATTGGCAAAAGCAAATACAGCAATAAACCCTACAACTATACCAGTAATTGCGAAATACGAGATTTTTAAGAGCTTATCTTTTATCGATAATTCTACCTCTTCGTATGAGAGCGTCTCGGGATTATATTTGTACTTAGTACGTGCCACTGTAAAACTCTTTGTTTTAGGGTGCGCTAATTTACCATAAAAATATAACTTTGCGATTCGTTTGGTCGCTGTGCACAAGGGATTGGACGAAGTTTAAGCAATTTTAACAAATGGACTCAAAGCAAATACGCTCAACTTTTATTGATTTTTTTAACTCAAAAGGGCATGACGCTGGCGTTTCAGCGCCAATGGTGATCAAGAATGACCCTACTTTGATGTTTACGAATGCAGGAATGAATCAATTCAAGGACATTTTCCTTGGAAATTCTCCTGCCAAGTCTCCTCGGGTTTGTAATACGCAGAAATGCCTTCGTGTTTCAGGAAAGCATAATGATCTTGAAGAGGTAGGAGTTGATACCTACCATCATACGATGTTTGAAATGCTTGGGAACTGGTCATTTGGCAATTACTTCAAAAAAGAAGCAATTGAATGGTCATGGGAATTGTTGACTGAGGTTTATAAAATAGACAAGTCAAGAATTTATGTTACCATTTTTGAAGGTGATGTTAAAGACGGAACTTCGTTAGATACGGAAGCTTTTGATCTTTGGAAGCCATTGATTGATGAAGACAGAATTATTAAGGCCAACAAAAAAGACAATTTCTGGGAAATGGGCGAAACTGGTCCTTGTGGGCCATGTTCAGAAATTCATGTTGATTTAAGGTCAGATGCTGAACGTGAAAAATTAGATGGGAAATCTTTGGTAAATGAAGATCATCCTCATGTTATTGAAATTTGGAATTTAGTTTTCATGGAATTCAATCGCATGTCTAACGGTGAATTAGTGCCACTTCCAAATAAGCATGTAGATACTGGGATGGGATTTGAGCGTCTTTGTATGGTGTTGCAGGGTAAAACATCAAATTACGATACAGATGTTTTTATGCCTTTAATTCAACATTTGGAAAATGTTTCAGGAATTGAATATGGTAAAATTGAAAAGAATGATATTGCATTAAGGGTAATATCAGATCACATTAGAGCCATTGCATTTAGTATCGCAGACGGACAACTTCCTTCTAATACTGGAGCGGGCTACGTGATAAGAAGAATTCTCAGAAGAGCAATTCGATATGGTTATCAGACACTTGGTTTGAATCACCCGTTTATGTACAGTTTGGTAAGTATTCTAAGCCGTGAAATGGGAGATGCATTTCCTGAATTAGTCAACCAGGCTGACTTAATTGAGAAGGTAATTAAAGAAGAAGAAATTTCATTTTTCAGAACCTTGGAAAAAGGAATCGAAAGATTCAACCAACATATTAAAACAGGAGTTAAAAAGGTAGAAGGTGATTTTGCTTTTGAGCTGTACGATACGTTTGGATTCCCAATTGATTTAACCCAATTAATGGCAAAAGAAGCCGGGCTATCTGTTAATATGGAAGCTTTTCATGTTTGCCTAGAAGAACAAAAACAAAGATCTAGAAAAGCTTCTGCTGTGGAAGCTGAAGATTGGCAAATATTGCTGGCTGATGACAAAGAAGAATTTATCGGTTACGACTATACGGAAGGTACGGTAAGAATAACTCGTTATAGAAAAGTAACAGTCAAAGACGAAGAGAGGTATCAGTTGGTCTTTAATTTAACTCCTTTCTATCCTGAAGGTGGAGGTCAAGTAGGGGATACTGGATACATTGAAGCAAACGGGAAAAAAGTTTCTATTATCAATACCAAGAAAGAGAATAATTTAATTATTCATTTTTCGAAAGAACTTCCTGAAAACCCAGGTGCGCATTTTAATGCAGTTGTAAATACAAAGAACCGAAGATTAACTCAAGCCAATCACTCAGCAACCCATTTGGTTCATGAAGCATTGAGAGAAGTGTTAGGAACCCATGTAGAACAAAAAGGATCGTTGGTAAACCCAAAACATTTACGTTTTGATTTCTCTCATTTTTCTAAAATGACGGATGAGGAAATAAACGAGGTAGAAGCGCTGGTTAATGAGCGAGTAAGAGCAAATATTCCTTTAGAAGAACATCGTGACATGCCAATGGATAAAGCCATGGAAATGGGCGCAATGGCATTGTTTGGCGAGAAATATGGTGACGTGGTTAGGCTAATAAAATTTGGTAGCTCTGTTGAACTATGTGGAGGTACGCATGTTCAAACTACAGGAGAAATCGGAACTTTTAAGCTGATGTCAGAAAGTTCTGTGGCAGCCGGAATAAGACGAATTGAATGCATTACATCAGATGGTGCGGACAATTGGGTGAATGGTCAATTGGCGCTTTTAGAAGAAGTGAAACAATCGCTAAAGAATCCAAAAGATTTAGTGAAGGCAATTGCGGATTTAGCGCAACAAAAATCTGACCTAGAAAAGCAAGTAGCTGCCTTTAAAAAGGATAAAGCTGGTTCTTTAAAAGGTGATTTGATCAAAGCAGTTAAAGAAGTCAACGGGGTCAATTTCATTGGTCAACAAGTCGATTTAGATCCAGGCTCGATTAAAGATTTAGCATTTCAGTTGAAATCTGAAGTGGAAAATTTATTTATGATTTTAGGATCTGATAACGGAGGTAAAACAACCATTACTGTTGCGTTATCCGATACCCTGGTTGCTGATAAAGGATTACATGCAGGTAATATGGTTCGTGAATTAGCTAAAGAGATTGGAGGCGGAGGTGGTGGTCAACCAAATTTCGCAACTGCAGGTGGCAAGAATCCAGCTGGTATAGGATCTGCGATTGAAAAAGCAGAAGCGCTAATCGTTTAGCGGGATTAAATCTTTACTGGCAAAAGCTGTCGAGAGGAGCTTCCAAGTATTTTTCTAGATGATTCTTAAAATGTGCCGGACGATCTTTTGCATAGGTCCGCATGTTGTTAATTTCACTTTTCCAATAACTGACTGACTCAGGATAATGCCATCTATTGATATGTTCTTCTATTTCGACTTCATATCGCGCCTCAAACTCGTTAATTTTTGAGATGATTTTGTCTGATTTGAAGATCCCATCCGCCAACTCATTATACCTGCAAACAAATTGCTTTCTGAAGCTAGCGTTTTTTAATAATGACCTTAGCAGCAAAGTTGAACAATCGTAATTGTGCCAATCCTTACTGTTTACAGCTGTTCCAGATTCGATTGAATTGAAGTCGGCTAAAGAAGTGTTAAAAATTTTATCATACCCAAAAGAAATGTCTAGATCAAAAATTAGCCATCGCCATTTGCCGCCATTTTCTTTAGGCTTCCAGACTTTTATATTGTTTCCAGGCCAATCTTTATTCCCGTAGTATAATTCCGCAAGTTGATAATCGATGTAATTGTCTAGGTCTATTTGATCCGCAATTTGAGCGTAATTTTCAGAAATTGAGAGGTCGTTGTTGCCAATAAAGGTCATCATTGATTTGTATTCAAGGTTACTGCCTTCAAGCGGTCTTCCGCAAACACCTACCATATCAAATTCATCTTCTTCCAGTCCAAAGTGAGCCTTGATGTAGTGCTTGTCTAGTTTTTCCCGAATGTTCTGAATTCCCCAGTATTCACCGTTTATAAAGACTACTGCAGGCCTAGTGGCTTGAAGGTCTAAGTTTAATGGCTTGATTATGTCTTGTAGTAAAGCGTCCCTAAACATCGTGCTTAAAAAATCGTTGCCGGAATTTCGTAAAACCAGCCTTTTAAAAGAGCTAACGTCTTCATCAGGAAAAACCCTGTAGTTAAGATAACTTTGCCCAAATTTTTTGCGCATTACGATTCGCAAACTTTTTAAAGGGAATCCACCAATGATTGCTCCATTAATTCGAATTCCAGCATCAACAGAAAAGCATTTAGTTCCGTCTGAATCAAAAAGTTCAACGTGGGCTGGTCGTTCCCATTTCTTCCCTTTTTGTTGAAAGTTCCCTGGAGGCCACCACGGATCATTTTCATTCTTCCAGGTTACCGTATCGAAGTTTATTCCAGTTGTATAAATGCCATCGTAATAATTGTATAAGTTGGCCGTGTCCGTAGTTATGGAGACGACTCCAAAGGAGTACTTTTTATCCATCTCATCACTAACGAAATAGGAATTTGTTACAATATCGCCTACTGCTTTTCCATTTTTGAACGATTTGAATCGAAGTACCGCACCTCTGAATAATTCTGAGAAAAATGAATTTGACGGGGCTTTCCAAATGAATTCATCCAAGTGTCCTCTGCCTTCTAAAGGAGTTGTTGGGATTTCCGACAAATAGCTCGGTGATTCTATGAGATTTTGAATGTCAATCGGATCACTATATAGTGTGGATTTTACAGTTGGGTTAGAGCCGTCAACCGTATAATAAATTTTCATGGATGTGTCAGCTGGAGTGACTTCAAGTTTGAATGGTCCATTGTAAAATCCTGCTTGATGAGAAAACCATAAGCCATCTTCCTCAATTGGATTTGATTTTATTTCAACCGTCTCACAACCAGTATTTAATACGGTAAGCAGCAGATACAATAATATTAAGGGGAAATTGAAATTGTATTTTGAACTTTTACGCTTATTCAAATCGATATACTTTGCTATTGAAAATATTTACTGACTTTTCAATCGAAGTAGCCTTGTTTTTAGTTCCTGAATATTTTGTTTTTTTCTAGGAACCTTCGTTTCGATTGAAGATTTGGTGTAAAACTCATGCCGATTTTGCAAAAAGTCAATTTGTTGTTCAGTCCATTCTATTTCAGACATTGACATTCCGTATTCTCCAAGTTCTCGAAATAATGAATCTGCAATTATGTGATAATCAGATCTTCCAAAATAGTCATGGTCTGCGTCACACATGATATATTCCAGCGCATTTTCAGGTGGGACTTGAATGTCAGTAGACAAAATGATCCGACTAATCGTGTTGATCTGCGCGTCTGAATATTCAAAAGTGGGCAACACTTCTTCGGCCAGCGCTACGCCAATGGATTCATTGTTTCTATATTGCTTAATGAAACCGGCATCATGGTAAAGCGCAGCGGTGTACAGGATAATTCGATCGGTTTCGCCAATTTGTTCTCTCGCTGCTAAATCAATAGCAGCATTGTATACATCCCAAGTATGGTGCAGACCATGATAATATAGATTGCTTGGTAACTCGTGTTTGAGTTTTCTTAAAATATATGTTTTCGCACCGCTAAAATTCATCCTAGCTGTTCATCTGGATTAAAGATTTCAGTCCAGCGTTTGGATAAATTCCTAAATCGTCTTCTGAATACTCCGGTTTGATTCTATTAACCGCATAAATTTTCATCAGCCCTTTTCCTTTAGCATTAACCTCTTTCTCTAGGTCGCAAACGAAATAAGATTTGATCTTATTGTAGGTTTCTTCAGAAACATTTAAAGTATTCAGATCACCATTAGACTCAACTCTACTTGCGGTATTTACAGTATCTCCCCATACATCGTAAGCAAATTTTCGCTCACCGACTACTCCAGCGATTAAGGGTCCAGAGTGAATCCCAAGTCGTAAATCCCAAAATACTTCTCCGTGGGCTTTTTGTTCTGTTTTGATGCGTTCACAATAGGCTCTGATTTCAATTCCGGCTAACGCTAAATTAACTGCGTTGTTTTCATTAGAAATTGGAATTCCTGAAGCACACATATAAGCATCACCAATGGTCTTGATTTTCTCAATCCCATAGCGAGATGTAATTTTATCAAACTCAACGAAATAAGAATCTAGCTTCTTAATTAATTCGGTTGGTTCCATTTTAGCAGAAGTAGCGGTAAATCCTACAAAATCTGTAAAAAGAACGCTTGCAGAATTATAGGTCCGTGGTTCAGATTTCCCTTTTTGCTTAAGTTCCTCAGCTACTTCGGCTGGTAAGATATTCAATAGCAACTCTTCAGATTTACCTTTTTCCTCTTCCAACTGTATTGTTCGCTGTTTGATTTTGCCTTCAAGTATATCGTTTTTGCGTTTTAAGTTCCTGCTACGCAATTTCACCGCCTGAAAAAGGAGAAATATTCCAACGAGAATGCAAAGTAGAATGAACCACCAAGTTTCGTAAAAAGGCTTGCTTACAGAGAAGTCAAATTCAAGTTCATTCGAGTGTTTTCCAAAGGCATTTTTCGCTCGAATTTTCAGCTTATAGGTGCCTGGAGGAACATATGGCAGATAGAAGTGATGATTGTCACTCCAGTTTGACCATTCGCCCATTAATCCCTCAACATAATATTGGTATCTGGTGTTGTTTGCCTTCAAATAGAAGGGAGCTGATAGTTCAAATTCTACCGCATTTTCATCATATGAAAGCGAAGCGTTATCTGTTGAGAATATTGACTTACTGTCGTTCCATGCGTTCTTCAAATAGACTTGAAAGTCAGTAGAGTAATTCTTCAAGTCATTGTATAATATTTTATGGATCTGGTTCGAGTTTACAACCCAGAGGTTCTTTTGTTCATCCATGTAAATGCTTTGGATGTCATCAAAAATATTCAAGAATTGCAATGCCTCATCCGGTAGAAAAACGCCATTACTTAAGAATTTCCAGTGTGTTCCATTGTATACCCAAGTGATTTCATCTTGATTCGATATATAATCGAAAGAACCCCTCCATTTAGACTTCATGTCTAGGTTAGCAACAATTGAATCTCCTGCTTTATCGTAGAAATGCAAACCGGTAGATAACATGAAATATGGTCTGTTGTAAACGTTTCGAGTTAAAACTCGTTCGTTGAAATAACTATCAATCGGATAACGTTTCGAATCTACAATTGAACTGTCTGTATAGACCACATGGAAAACAGCATCATCGCTACCTGCCCAAAACGAGTTTTCGTGTTCGGTGAGGATAGAATAAAAAGGGCGGCCATCAATTATGTCAATAATATTCCAAGATTCACCGTTTTTTGTGAGTTTTTTAATTCCGGTGTTTGTTGCAACATAGAAGCCATTTTCCTGTCGAGTTTTTTCAATGAAATTGATTTGCTCTCCTTCTAATAAAGTTAAAAACTGATCATTTTTTAAAATGTGTAATCCATCTGTACTGGCTATTAATAAACCGTGAATTCCCAAAGGCTCAATGTCCTTAACCTTTTTGTCGAGCTGCTCAATTTTCTTATAAGCATGGGTAACAGATTGCAGCGCATATATTTTTTTCTGTTCCTGTGTTTTAACTTGAGTAAACTTCGTTTCTGTAGGTGAATTTGGTGCAAGTGCTGGCTGCTCGATTACGGGATCTGGAGTTACTATATGGTTTTCTACAACAGGGTTTGGATTGACAACTGGATTAACAACTGGCTCATTTTGCTTATCCTTTTTACGCTTTTCTTTTCTGTTTTTTCTGTCTTCTTTACGCTTCCTTTTACGATCTTTTATGTTTTGGATAAAAGTTCCTTTTTTCTCGGTGGTGGAGCTGTCAGTTTTAACTTGAACATCATATGCCGCATCTATATGCGAATATTGTTGGTTATCTTCTGAACCAACGGGGACTTCTTTTAAGACCTCGATGTACAGCATGATCTCCTCGAATTCCTTGACTTCTTCTAAATAGAATAGACCCTCACTTGTTGCGATAAAAAGCTTGCCATCGTAATTGGCAATGTCTTGAAAGTTACCTTCAATACCAGGATAGGTGTGATAATTACGGAGCGGTAGATTTGAGCTAATCCGCGTAAAGCCATTTGGATGAGCCACCCATACACCTCCTTGCGCATCTTTAGAAATAGCGAAAATTTCGTCATCCGGCAATCCTGTTTGATAGTTTAGTGTGTGAACCGCATTCCCTGTTTGTTTATCTATAAAAACAACTCCCCCAGATAAGGTTCCGATTACCGTTGTTCCTTTATTAAAATTGAGTCCTGTGGTTATAACTTGCTCGCTTAAATAATTTGCTACGTCCCCGCCTATCGCTTTAATCTGATGGTTCTCGAATTTATATAACCGCTCTTCCGTTGCAATTAAAGTATAGTTTTCGTTTACAACTTCACTGTAGACAATGTACTCTTCAGATAAAAATCTACCGGTCGTGTCAGATAAATTAGAATTGGAAGAGAGGTTTCTAAATCCCTGATACGGAATATTTACCATGATTCCTTCATGGGTTTTAAAGCATCCAAAAAAGCGCATCCCATCCAATTGAAATACTTCAGGATCGGCTTCTAAGTTTGAAGTTTTGTGACTAATTACTTGAAAGTGAGAACAAAAAGAAATGATTGAATCTTCAATCAGTATTTTGCCAACAGCTCCAATGGAGTCTCGACCCGCATTTAATGACTGATAGGAGTAGGCATTAAATTCACCCGGTTTTAAATACCCGTAATCACCATTGCATCCAACAAATATTTGATCGGTTTCAACATTGTATTCAATAGCAAGTGGTACTCCATCCGTTTCAATAAAGTCCCAAGTTTTCCCATCAAAAATGAATATTCCACGCTGATTTGCGAACAGCATGTTGCCTCTTGCATCCTGACAAATGGAATAATTTAAATTCCCAATGTTTTGATCTTGAAGTGAAAAGTTGGTTACAAATAAATGGCCATCTTGTGCTTGGATTCCAACACATAGTAGTCCTAACAATATGAGTAAAAATCCTTTCAACATCTGGGGTTCAAATATCTTTTATAAATATCCTGTTACGGAATGTGGTTTAGCTGCGCTAAAAAAATTAATTTTGGCGAGATCGCAAAATTTAAATCCAATGATGGGTCTGAATTTTCAACAAAACTAATGTAAATGAATAAGCCTTCAATTCCTAAAGGAACCAGAGATTTCTCGCCTTCTGTTATGGTACGCAGAAATTACATTTTTGATACAATAAAATCTTGTTTCAAGAAGTATGGTTTTTTACCTATTGAAACTCCGGCAATGGAGAAACTTTCTACCCTTACAGGTAAGTATGGTGATGAAGGAGATCAGTTAATGTTTAAAATTCTTCCTAGGGGTGAGAAACTAATTCAAAGGGTCCATTCTTTGATTGGGACGAAAGTGATTGAAGGGCAGGTGGTTCCGTCTAAAGAAATTAATACTCTGAATCCGGCTTTAGTGGGAAGAATGGCGGATGAAGCTTTAAGATATGATTTGACGATTCCTTTTGCCCGATATGTTGTTCAACATAGAAACGACATAACATTTCCATTTAAGCGCTATCAAATTCAACCGGTTTGGCGGGCTGATCGGCCTCAGAAAGGGAGGTATAGAGAATTCTATCAATGTGACGCGGATGTTGTTGGCTCAGATTCATTATTAAATGAAGTTGATTTGTTACTATTGATCGATGAGGTTTTTAATCAATTAGGGGTTCAAGTTCAAATTTTAGTAAATAATAGGAAAGTATTAAAAGGCCTAGCGGAGCTTTTTGAAGTAGGGGACAGGTTTCTGGAAATCGTGACGATTATTGATAAAAAAGACAAAATAGGCGATAGGATATACATTGAACTTGTAGAGAATGGATTTGGAGAAACGGTTGTTTCTAACATTAGACAGTTTTTTAATCAGGTTGATTTGGCTCCTTTGGGAAAAGGGAAGATTGAGAAGATAAAAGAAATATTTTCAGAAAAGAATATTGAAACCGGCCTTAAGGGAATAGCAGAAATTGAAGAAATATTTAATATGTGTGCAAATTTTATTCCTGCTGAAAGAGCGGAAAGCATTGAAATAGATATGTCTTTGGCAAGAGGTCTCAATTATTATACAGGAGCAATATTTGAAGTTAGAGCAAAGGGCACAGATTTTAAACCTTCAATATGCGGAGGAGGAAGATATGATGATTTGACAGGGATGTTTGGAATGGAAGAAGTTTCAGGGGTTGGAATATCATTTGGGGCTGATCGCATTTACGATGTTTTAGAAGAGCTAGATTTATTTCCAGAGACGAGTTCGGATACCACTCGATTACTATTTGTGAATTTTGGTTCTACAGAGGCTAAGTATTGTTTGGGATTATTAAAAAAAGCTCGTGAGGCCAACATTAATTCAGAGTTGTACCCGTCCGCGGCTAAAATGAAAAAGCAAATGTCCTACGCTCATAGCAAGGGAGTTGAGTATGTGGTTATGGTGGGTTCTAACGAAATGGAATCAGGAAAAATTCGAATTAAAGAGATGAGTTCAGGTGAACAAAGTAACTTGACCATTGATGAATTGATTAATCAAATTAAGTAATGAACGTACATCAAATCAATAGTGATAACCTGACAATTGAGAAATTGCAGGAAGTTGTGTTTGGAGATTACCGAATCGAATTATCGCAGGAGTCTGCAGAAAAGATCCAACAATGTCGTGATTATTTAGATCGGAAGATGGAGGATTCAGATGCTCCAATCTACGGTATTAATACTGGGTTTGGGTCACTATACAGTAAAACGATTTCAAGTAAGGACCTTGGCCAGTTACAAGAAAATTTAGTAAAGTCTCATGCTTGTGGAATGGGTGATGAGGTTCCTCAAGACATCGTCAGATTAATGATGTTCTTAAAGGTGCAAGGTTTGTCGTACGGTCATTCGGGAGCACAATTAATAACGGTTCAGCGTTTGCTGGATTTTTTAAATGAAGGAATTTATCCGGTTGTGTACCAGCAAGGTTCATTAGGAGCTTCTGGAGATTTAGCGCCTTTGGCTAATATGTCTTTGGCTTTAATTGGAATGGGCGAAGTCATGCACAAAGGAGAGCGAAAAAACGCATCTGATGTATTAGAAAGTTTTGGATGGGCTCCGGTGGTGTTGCAGTCAAAAGAGGGGTTAGCCTTATTGAATGGAACACAGTTCATGAGTGCTTATGGATGTTGGAGTTTATTGAAAGGTATTCACTTATCTAATATGGCTGATTTAATTGGTACAGTTTCGCTAGAAGCGTATGACGGTAGACCTGAACCATTTAGACAAAATGTTCATCAAGTAAGAAACCACAAAGGCCAAATTGAAACAGCTGCAAATGTTTGGTATTACTTGGAAGGTTCTGAACTTATAGCTCAAGAAAAGACACATGTACAAGATCCTTATTCTTTCAGATGTATGCCCCAGGTTCATGGAGCTACGAAGGATGCTTTAGTGCACATTAAAGCCGTGTTTGAGAATGAGATCAATGCGGTAACTGATAACCCAACTATATTTCCGGATGAGGATCAGATTGTTTCCGCAGGTAATTTTCATGGTCAGCCATTAGCAATTAACCTAGATTACTTGGCAATTGTTATTGCTGAATTAGGAAGTATATCTGAACGAAGAACCTACAAACTAATTGGTGGTCAAAGAGGATTGCCTCCGTTCTTAGTTGCCAATCCTGGTTTGAATTCAGGATTTATGATACCACAGTATTCAGCAGCTTCTATCGTAAGTCAGAATAAACAACTATGTACACCAGCTTCTGTAGATACCATAGATTCTTCTAATGGTCAAGAAGATCATGTGAGCATGGGTGCAAATGCTGCAACTAAATGCTACCTAGTGGTTAATAATGTGGAGAAATTACTTGGGGTTGAGTTGTTTAATGGAGTGCAAGGTTTACAATTTAGAAAACCTTTAAAGTCCTCTACAATTATCGAAAAGTTGGCCAGTGAGTTTTTGGAAGAAGTACCATTTGTAGAAGATGATATTATCATGCACGTACAAATGAAAAAGGCAATTTCATTCGTCAGTTCTTACGCTCTATAGAAATTATTACCTGACGATGGTGACATGACCTTTTAGGTCTTTGTATTCATTGTTCCAATCTTTTTTAAGTCGGATCATCCACACGTAAACCCCAATTGGCAATTGATCACCATTGTTGGTTCCATCCCATCCTTCTCCCATTCTAGTAGAAGAGAATAACTGCTTGCCCCATCTATCGAATATGATAAATTCGTAATTCGAGATCTCTGGTTGAGACAGCACAGGTGTGAATATGTCATTTCGTCCATCTCCATCTGGAGTAAAGGCATTTGGAATAAATACGTGAACATCATCCACAACTTTTATGTCATGGCAAATCATATTGGTACAGCCTGAGGCATTAGTAGCAATCAAGCAAACTTGGTACGTACCAGGCTCAACTGAAGGAAATTCAAAAGCTGCATTTTCTGTATAGAATCTTGTTTCGTCACCATCAACTGTAATAATCCACTCATAGCTAACTGCCCCGCTAGTCTGATTTATTAACCAAACTCGAGAATCAAAAATAGAAGGAAGTTCAGGGTTCCAAGTAAATTCGGCAACTGGAGAATCTTCAGGACAAATGTAGTCTTCAAGTTCATAGCTTATAATGCAACCATCGGTAGTGGTAATAGTAAGCTTAACAGTATGACAACCTCCTTGTGTATAGACATGGCTTGTGGTCTGAAAGTCATTGCTGGTGCTCCCATCGCCAAATGTCCATGTGCATGTTGCTCCCGGTGCGACACCTGTGCTAGTAAATTTAACCGTTAAAGGAGCGCAACCTGTAGTGTAATCAGCTTCAAATGTGATTGCAGCTGGAGTGATTACATCCACAAAAACGTATGCTGTATCTGGAGGCGTTTCACAATCGTCATGTATAATTACCATGTAAGTGGTGTCCGCACTTGGAGATACTAATTTAGTTTGACCAAGACCTAAACCTTGATTCCAGCTATACGTGTAGTTTCCTGTTCCTCCAATTGCGCTTGCAGAAAGTTGAACCGTAGTTCCTAAACACAGTGTTTGATCTGGTCCAGCATCTGCAGTTATTAATCCTCGGAGGTCTACGTCCATACATGTGTTAACTGACGCACATCCGTTGGCATCTGTAATAGTAACGCAATAAGCCTGAGAAGAAGTAGGCGAAACCGTTATGGAAGATGTTGTTTCACCTGTATCCCATAAATAAGAATAAGGCGCTAAACCTCCTGAAACTACAGGTGATAAGGTTGCGGTTCCAGTTGAACACACAGTTGTGTCTGTTGTCGTGATAATTAATGGAGTCGGTCCGCCAACAGTTGATGAAACCGAAGAAATACATCCAAGTGCATCAGTCACTATAATCGTATAATTACCTGCGCATAATCCGGTAAATGTGGAGCTTGCCTGTGGCCCGCTTCCAATGTCATAAGTATATGGTGCAACTCCAGGTCCACTAGTTGCAACGCTGATTTCCCCATCACAAGTGTTAAAGCAAGTTTCATTTGTTGGAGTAGCAGTAGCTGTATAAGATGTTACTTTTTCTACGGTAACGCTGTCCACTATCTTCATGGTAGACCCATCACAATTTGTATAAACCACCTCCGCTGCAAATGTGGTTGTTGAGTTCATGCAAACATTTGTAACATCCAATCCGTTGCCTACAAATGTGCCAGATTGGTCAAACCAATTGACATCCCAGTTCGGTGGACCGGAAGGCGTAAATCGCCATGCTTCATTCGAAGCAGACCAGTTTCCAGTATTTCTTCCTGGGGCAGTAACCCCTTGAGTTCCATTTGCATTTTGTATTCCGATCACGGCATTTCCATCGTTCCATGTAAAACAAGTCGGTTTGTCGTGAATGTAAACCTCAATGATGTTAGTGGTTTCGTATAGAATAATTTGTTGCGTTGTAATTTCTGAGTTACAGCTAAAATGTGCAACATTATGATAATTCACTACAAAAGTTCTACATGGAGCTGAACCTAGCACGGCCCAGCTAATATCAGTTCCGCTGTTAACAGATGGATCGATATCATGATAGGCGCCCATGATTGAATTTCCTTGTAGTTGACTTGACGGTACGCTTGCATTATAACTCCATTCGCAATAATCTCCTGCTACTGAAGGATCAAAAGTGATAAGTCCATTTGCGCCAATCACGACTTGATTTTTCTGTGAACCGTAAAAGCAAAAATTGAACGGTAACGCCATTGAATTACTCCAAACATCGTCTTGACCAACAAAAATTGTATTTCCACCAGTAGTTGGATATGGAGATGCAAAAGGAATAGAACTTACCGCGTAACTCGTAGTTTGTCCTGTTTCAAGCACAGTTGCGTGAAGATCCGTGCAGGTAACTGAACAATCAATCGATTGATCTGGTCCAGCATCAATGTTCGGGCATGCGGTAGGCTGCGCAAGGCTTACCGCGGTAATGAACATTAGTTGTATGAGGATTAAAATTCGCAATGGTTACTTATATAAACAGTTGTAAATGAAAAACACCTACTTTTTTTATGAAATACTAACCAACTTTAGTGCCAAAAAT
>Ga0316202_10000079_pt1 | contig 161916 bp, 144 predicted proteins | sample 3monrhotite_MG_FD_204934 | JGI IMG/M metagenome (GOLD analysis project Ga0316202, IMG submission 204934) | Microbial mat bacterial communities from mineral coupon in-situ incubated in ocean water Damariscotta River, Maine, United States -... | ecosystem: Environmental > Aquatic > Marine >... | reverse complement strand
CTTGTATGGGTATTGGTTTTCATCTCCAAGCATCAACAGGTCATAGCAGTATGTTCTGTCCTGAGTTCCGGTTGGCCATGAACTGAAGCCAGAAAGCGCATACTCGCGAATCTGAAGTGATTTCCCTAAACGGGGTGAGATCCCGCATATGGCATCCCGTCTCTCGTGCTCTCTCGGATCCCGGGTATTACGAGCCTCTTTGCCCCGTACCGTGGGGGGCCAGCAGTTTGTTGTGGGTTTTGATGTCCGTTTTGTCCGGTTTTTTGAGCGACAAATGGCGTTGAATCTCTGTAGAATCGGCCATGAATGGGTCAATACCAACGGTTTCTGGCGATATGCACCCTGTCCAAACACCGAGACCTGGACATCGAAAAACACGGCGTGTGCCGCCTGATTCGCGGAGTTTGTGGCACCTGATTGAGTCGATTGCGCTCGCCATGGCTCAAGGATACGGGCTTGCGCGAACGCGTGCACTCTCCCATGCAGCTCCAATGACAAGAATGTTGGGGCAGCGAGATCATCTCTATACAGAGACGGCAATGCTTGAACGGGAGGTGGCAATATTCCGATCGCAACGGATGGCGAAAGCACCCCGAAGACGGCCTCAGTTCGATCCTAGGCAACGGGCTGAGATCCTCCAGCTTTCGGTCTTAAGAGGGTGGAGTTCCAAGCAAACTGCCCTTCGATTCGGGGTTCATCCCAATACAATCCGCAACTGGCGACGATCATTGCGAGATAAGGGGAGAGCTGAACGATTACTCGGTGAGCCGCCATGGAATCGGCTTCATGAAGCGGTAAGGTGGACGGTGCATGAGATTCGGCGGATATGTCCTGAGCGTGAGTTTGGCACGAGGACGATTGCTCTCCACATGATCAGAGCAGGGATCCAGATCAGTCGAACATCGATTCGGCGAATCCTTGAAGAAGAGCGATGTAAAACCGATCGCTGGCAACGGCATGTCCCCACACCGGATGCTGGGGATGCCACCCACCTCATGAACCCGAAAACCCCTCATTTCGTCTGGCACACTGATATCACTGAGGTCAGGGTGCTTTGGAAACGGTTTGAGATTGCAGCGGTGCTGGATGGATATTCTCGAAAACTCCTAGGAATCAAAGTGTTTAACCGGCGAGTCACGACGAATGACATGGTCAAACTAATCCAGAATGCCGCGGTGCAATCTGGCACGACACCTCGATTCTTGATCAGCGATCGGGGATCACAGTTTCGTATGCAGTTTACGGATGCATGCGGGGCTCAGGGGATTATACATGTTCGATGCAAGGTGCGTGTTTGGCAACTCAACGCGAAGATCGAGCGGTTCTTCCGCACGCTCAAGAGCTGGTTGCGACCGAGTTGTCTCATTCCTACTGAAGCACGAATCCAAGAACGGCTAGACGAATTTCAAGACTGGTACAATGAACACCGAATTCATGGGGCACATGATGCCCATACGCCGAATGAACAACTCCGAGGCATCAAACGAGCTTCGATTCGATACACGCAGAGAGGAGGAACAACGCCGACGATCCGAATCAGCAGACAATCAACTCGAGGTGATCCAAAGCTCTTCCGACTCGATATCAGAGCCAGAGAGCAGGATAGAGCCGCATAAAGGCTGAACACAATGCCTCAAGCATGCCACACAAACTCGCTGGCCCCCTACTAATCTGGTACAATGAACACCGGGTGCATGGGACCCATTATGCCCATACTCCGAACGAACAATTGATAGGCATTGAGCGAGATCCCGTTCGAAATACATCAAGAGGAGGAACAACGCCGACGATCCGAATCAACAGACAAACAACCCGAGGTGATCCAAAGCTCTTTCGACTCAATATCAAGGTCCGAGAGCAGGATAGGGCCGCATAAGGGCTGAACACAATGCCTCAAGTATGCCGCAAAGACTCGCTGGACCCCTACTATGCCCTACTCATGAACCGTTTCATACTCGTCGATGTGGCACCATCCCCTCTCAAGCAAGACCGGTACGCATGGATCGATAACTCGGTAGAACACTTTGAGTCCCTCCTGCCTTCCGGTCACAATGCCAGCATCTGCGAGCGTTCGAAGCTGATTCGAAGCTGCTTGATGGCTCATCTGCGCTTCATCCGCAAGCGTCCCAACGCTGAGTTCGCCAGTGCGAATAAGTGAGTGAAGCATCCTTAACCTGGATGGATGTGAGAGGCATTTAAACAGACGACTAAGCCGATCGGATTCCTGAGGTCCGATCAATGGTCGGTTAACCAATGCCGGTCTTGGTTTACATGTTTCGATATCGGTCTCCCGTTTAGTTATGGCCAGAAATGGATCAAGCCATATTGACTATGACACGATAGCGTGTTATAGTCAACCTAATCCTGATAGATCTTTGCCACACCCACCATGCCACTAAATACCCTCATTACGACTTTTTTCGCCATTTGGTTTGGCTTGGGCGTTGGTCTTGGTCCCCGGTTTCTCTGTGTATGTTCTGATGGGACAACGACCACTCAATTCGGCGAGCAGTTCTGCTGCGACGGACCGGGCGAAGCCCCGTGCCCGACCTCCCCAGAGCGCAGCGATGACTTGAATTACTGCGTCGTAAGCGTGGACGGCGGATGCCAGTCCACCTCGGTGGAATCTGAATCGATCGTCGCAGTTGATCGCCATGATAAAGATACGGAAGAAGACCGGTCTCTTGATGGGCCAGGTGAACTACTCTTACCGTGGATGGATACCCTCGCGACTCTATCGAGAGGTGCAACTTCCACTCACCGAGCTCTGGTAGTGTTGGATGTGGGGACATCTGCTTCCCATCTTCGCACTGTGATTCTGCTCGTATAGGACGACCTGGGATACTACGCAGTTCTTGTACTGTGATTGTTCTTCCCAGAGGCTCGGCGCGCGCCGGGCAATGTCTCTATCCGAGAGAACCCCATGAGATTTACTGAACCCCAATTGTTGTGTTGCCTGTGTGTACTCACACTGTTATGCGGTTGCTCGCCATCGCCGTTCGACTATGAGCCACCTGCCGTAAGGCCCCTACTTCGAGAACTGCCTCGCTACGAAGCGCCGAAGAATCCTGATCAATTCAGACCAGAATCGGATGTGGTCGCTATCGGAGAGCAGTTGACCCTTCGTCATGCTCTCGCGGCTGCGCTTGTAGGCAATCCTCAGCTTCGGTCATTCGCGTGGGAGCCGCGGATTGCTGAGGCACGCCGCCTGCAAGCTGGGCTCTCGCCGAATCCAAACATCGGAATCGAGGTTGAGAACTTTGCAGGCTCTGGAACCAAGAATGGTTTTGATTCTGCCGAGACCACCATTGCTTTTAGCCAGCTACTTGAGCTTGGCGGGAAGCGCGATCGCAGAGTACGGGTAGCAGAGGGGCAGTGGATTGTTGCTACTCTAGACTTCGAAGCACAACGGCTGGCCGTGCTTACCGATACCGCGTCCCGATTCGTTCGTGTGCTGGAGCTCCAACAGCGTGTTGAATTTGCCGCTCGCGCGCAAATGCTCGCAGAGGAAAACCGGCGTGTGATCGATCGCCGAGTGCAAGCCGGAGATGTATCACCGATCGACGAGATCAAGGCCCGGCTCGAAAGCGAGTCTGCACGCATTGTCGCAGATCGACTCAGCCGGGAACTTGAGGCCGCAAGGCATGAACTTAGCGCAATGTGGGATGCAACCGACCCAGGCTTTGACACGGCCATCGGATCGCTGGATGACCTCATACCTGTTCCGATGCTCAATGCCCTGACTGATCTCATTGAGCAGCATCCGGAAGTACAGCGTTGGATCGCAGAGACCGAGCGCAGATCATCGGTGGTCGCTCTCGAACGGGCTCAAACAGTCTCAGACGTGTCGGCAGGTGCTGGCATTCGGTATGCCGAAGAGAGCGATGATGTCGGTCTCGTCGTGTCCCTGTCCGTGCCACTGACAATCTTTGATCGTAATCAGGGAGGGATATTGGCCGCTCGTCTTCGAGCAGCACAAGCGATCGACGAGGGACGGGCTTCCCGACGCGACCTGGTCACACAACTTGTCCGAGCGCATGCCCGATTGACCGCCGCATATCACGAGGCCATGGCGATCGATGCTGCTCTACTTCCCGCGGCGAAGGACGCCTACGACGCGACGCGTCGGGCATACGACGAAGGCAAGCTACCGTACCTCGATGTACTCGATGCGCAGCGCACCTTGTTCGACACTGAAACACAACGACTCAAAGCCCTTGCTGAATACCACGCTACGAAGGTACAGGTCGAAGGGCTCATCTCAGAGCCGCTGAATACACAATCGCTCCGTGAACATACTGATCACCTCAATCAAGGAGAAACACCGTGAGACTATCACACGGCATCATTACACTATTTTGCCTATTTACAACAGCATTCCTGCTAGGCGGGTGCGACCGGGGACAGGACGCATCATCAACATCCGGCGGTGCGCACGCACCTGATGTGACTCAGGTTGCGCACTCTCACAAGAACGGCGAGACCTGCTTCGTGTGTGACGCCACGAAGCGCGACGCTGGCCGCCTGTGGTGCAGCGAGCACGCCCGGTACGAGGATCGTTGCTGGATATGCCAACCGCAGCTTGAAGACGCTTCTCGCGCGTATTGTGAGGAACACCATCTCTTTGAGGATGAATGCCACATCTGCGATCCCACACGCGGCACGAATGGAAGTGATACGAGTGAAGCGATGGGCGGACTGCACGGGCACGGTACCGATGAGACGTGCTTCATCTGCGATGCATCGAAGCGTGATGCTGGTCGCCTCTGGTGTGCTGAGCACAATCGCTATGAGGATCGGTGCTGGATCTGCCAGTCGCAGTTGGAAGATGCTACCCGTCCGTACTGCGATGAGCACGGGCTCTACGAAGATGAGTGTCATCTTTGCAATCCGTCACTCCACGACGACGCTGCTGCATCGCCAACGCAAACCGGGAGCGTTCCGGCTCTCTTCTGCAACGAGCACGGGGTGCATGAGCATGAATGCGGCATCTGCCAACCGCAGCTCGCAGGTGCACTTGGAATCGGTGATTCGCTCCTCGTCAGGATGCCCTCGGCGAGATCTGCCGATTTAGCTGGCCTGACACTCGAACATCCCGGCCGGGGCGCATCTGCAGCGTCTATCGAGCTCCTTGGTGAAGTCCGATACAACGGAAACAAGCTCGCCAAACTGACACCACTGGCACCCGGTGTCATTACGGATATCCGTGTCGACGTTGGCGACAGTGTATCAGCGGGCCAGATCCTCGCAGTCGTCAACTCTGTGGGCGTCGCGCAAGCAAAGTCGGCTTATCTGTCAAAGATCGCAGAGCTTGCAGCGACAAAAACAACATTCGTGCGAGAACAGAAACTCGTCGACGAGAACATCGCCGCACGCCGTGACTTCCAAGAGGCTGAGGCCGCGCTCAAGCTTGCCGAGCTTGAAGTGCGGCGGACACATCAGCAACTGCTCAATCTTGGCTTTACTGAAAGCGAAGTTGCTGAAATAGCCGCGGAGCAATCCTCGTCGTCGGATCTGTATGTCAGAGCTCCGTTCGACGGCACCGTCGTCGAACGGACGGCTGTATTGGGTGAAGCCGCCGATTCGCAAGGATCACTCTTTGAGATCGCCGATCTGACGATGATGTGGATCGAGTTGGCAGTCCCCGAGGAGCAAGTGTTCCAGATTGAGCGAGGTGGGCAGATCTTCGCACGGGTTCGAGCGTTGCCTCAGATGCAAATCTCAGGGCAGATTACATGGATCAGTCCGCGAATTGACGAGCGTACCCGCATGGTCCGGGTCCGCGCCACAGTTCAAAACAATCGTGGCATTCTGCGGCACGGCATGTTTACTGAGGTCGTCGCGGTGATTGGGAGCGTAGGAAACTCGCTGCTGATTCCGAGCGAAGCGGTCCATCAGATCGAAGGATCGCCGTTTGTGTTCGTTCGCCAGGAAGCGGATTTGTTCGCTGTCAGGCATGTAGATATCGGCCCGCTTGCGGGGGGCGGCAATGTTGCTGTTTTGTCGGGTCTGATAGAGACCGATGCGGTTGTCACAGGTGGCAGCTTCACGATGAAGACCGAGTTTCTCAAGTCTCGCCTAGGCGCGGGATGTGTTGACGACTAATCCGGAGTTGCCATGCTGACCCGCCTTATCGAAATCTCGCTCAAGAACAGAGTGCTCGTCATTCTGCTGTTCGCAATCGCGTGCGCTGCTGGTGTGTACCGGATGGTCCAGCTTCCTATCGATGCGTTTCCCGACACCACACCTATCCAGGTGCAGATCAACACGGTGGCTCCCGCGCTTAGCCCGGAAGAAATTGAGCAACAGATCACCCTTCCTGTTGAACTTTCGATCGGTGGGCTACCCGGGCTCCAGAATGTACGCTCCGTCTCAAAGTTCGGTTTCTCGCAGGTCGTAGCGACGTTCGATGATGACATCCGGATCATCGACGCGAGGCAGTACATCACCGAGCGGCTCTCGGCTGTTGAGCTTCCAGACGATGTCGGAAGGCCAAAGCTCGGTCCTATCGCGACAGGTCTCGGTGAGATATTTCACTACGTCATCCGGTCCGAGACCGGTGAACACTCCATCGAAGAACTCCGGACAATCCACGATTGGGTGATCAAGCCCGAGCTTCGGAAAGTCCCGGGAGTTGCAGAGGTCAACTCGTGGGGCGGATTGGAGCGGCAATATCATGTCGTCGTCAAGCCGGAGGCCCTGATCAAGTTTGGCTACACACTTGAGGATGTGCTTGAGGCACTGCAACGCAACAACGCCAATGTCGGCGGTGGCCAGATTGTCACCTCCGGTGAGGCGAGGGTGGTGCGAGGATTGGCTCGTGTCTCGACGATCGATGAGATCGAGAACATCGTCGTCGCATCCAGCGACGGCACGCCAGTACACATTCGAGATGTCGCAGACGTTGAAATCGGCAGCGAGATTCGCCGCGGTGCGGTTTCAGCGTACGGGGAGGGCGAGGTTGTCCTCGGTCTAGCCTTTATGTTAATGGGCGAGAACAGCCGTGTCGTGACCGAGGAACTACGCGAGCGTCTTGAGTCGCTAGCACCCTCGCTGCCGTCTGACGTGATTGTTGATGTTGTGTATGACCGGACCCTGCTCGTCGAGCAGGTCATCAAGACGGTTGAGCACAATCTTGTGATCGGTGCTGTGCTTGTGATCGTTGTGTTGCTGATCATCTTGGGCAATATCCGCGCCGGTCTGCTTGTAGCAGTCGCGATCCCTATCTCGATGCTATTTGCCGTGCAGGGTATGTACGAGTTTGCGATCGCCGCGAGTTTGCTCAGTCTCGGCGCGATCGACTTCGGCATCCTAGTCGACGGCTCGGTGGTCATGACGGAAGCCAATCTCCGTTCGCTGAAGGAACGCCAGCGAGAGCTCGGTCGGAAGCTCTCGCCTTCCGAGCGGCTCGAATCGATTGCGAAGTCCAGCGCACGCGTTGTACGTCCAATCGTGTTCGGGATGGGCATCATCACGCTCGTCTTTGCACCCGTACTGACCCTTGAGGGGATCGAGGGGAAGATGTTCCGGCCGATGGCGTGGACTTTCATCTTCGCGCTGCTGGGAGCCCTGCTGGTCGCGGTGTTCCTGTCGCCCGTCCTGTCGTACTACTTCCTTCCGCGTCGCGCAAAACCCAAGGACGCCATTCTGCTACGCGGGTTGGCTGGGGCATACGGCTGGGCTGTCGGAGCGGCGATTCGACTCCGGTGGGTCGTGATGCTGCTGGCTGTAACCCTGCTTGGCGTTGCAGGCTACCGGAGCACACAGATGGGCGGCGAGTTCATCCCACGGCTAAGCGAAGGCTCGATGGTCGTGAACACCATTCGCCTAGCGGGTGTCTCGATCGATGAGTCCGTGCGGTACAACACGCGGATCGAGGAGGTCCTGCTCGATGAGTTCCCAGACGAGATCGAGCACATCTGGAGCCGGATCGGGACCGCCGAGGTGGCGACCGATCCGATGGGTATCGAGCTAACAGACATTTTTTTGACACTCAAGCCACGTGCTGAGTGGGCGAGAGCGGACACGCAAGCTGGTCTCGTGATCGAGATGGAGAAAACCATCTCGCAGTTCCCCGGCGTCAACATGGTGTTTACGCAGCCGATCGAGATGCGCATGAACGAGATGGTTTCGGGTATCCGATCAGATATCGGGATCAAAATCTTCGGCGACGACTTCGACGAGCTGCTTCGGATCGCCGACGACGTTCAGCGCGTGCTTCTGGACATTCCAGGTGCGTCAGATATCTCGGTCGATCAGATCACGGGGCAACCGTCGCTGTCTGTCTCCGTCGACCAATCTCGTGTTGCCCGCTACGGCGTAGCCGCCAGCGAGGTGTTGGACTTTGTTGAGGCGATCGGTGGGATCCGCGTCGGCGAGGTGTTCGAGGGCCAGCGTGTCTTCCCGCTTGTCGTCAGGCTGCCGTCAACATTCAGAGAAGATGTGGCAGCCGTGTCGTCGGTTCGCATACCGACCGAGGGGGGCGTAGCGGTGCCGCTCGCGTCCCTTGCCTCGGTAGATCTCTCGGAAGGATCGGCAACGATCAACCGCGAGTGGAGCAGAAGACTTATCCGCGTGCAGTCGAATGTCAGCGGAAGAGACCCAGCGTCGTTCGTCAATGAAGCACGGGCAGCCATCGATGCACGGGTCGCGTTGCCCGAGGGCTATGTGCTTGAGTGGGGCGGACAGTTTGAGAACTTGGAACGCGCCAGGACCCGTCTGGTCATTGTCGTTCCCGCAGTCTTGCTCATGGTGTTCTTTCTGCTGTACTTCAGTCTGAAAAACCTGCGGGATGTCGTCATCATCTACACCTGCATCCCGTTTGCTGCGGTCGGTGCGATCTTCGCATTGTGGTGGCGAGACATCCCGTTTAGCGTCAGCGCTGCCGTCGGGTTTATCGCCCTGACGGGCATCGCCGTGCTCAACGGGCAGATACTGATCACGGCAATTCGCGACGCTCTCGAAACAGGACAGCCGAAGAGGGACGCGATCATTGCAGCCTCGAAGACACGCCTCCAGCCGGTGCTCGCGACTGCAATCACAGATATCGCCGGGTTCATTCCGATGGCGATTGCCACTGGCGTTGGGAGCGAGATACAGCGTCCACTCGCGACAGTAGTCATCGGCGGCATGGTCACATCCACGCTGCTGACGCTCTTCGTGCTTCCTGTCATAGGCTCTGTAGTGATGCGCAAATCGCTTCCTGACACGGAAGAGACCGCACTACCATGATCAGATGCGACTGCGCAGATGATGCCACTAAACTTGAGCATCGAACACTGCTGATGCTGCTTGTGATCAACGGGGTCATGTTCCTAGCGGAGGCGGTCGTTGGGTGGGTCGCAGAGTCGACAGCGCTGCTGGCTGATTCACTCGATATGTTGGCCGATGCCGCGGTCTACGGCCTATCGATGTACGCCGTTCGTCAATCCACAAAAATCCAGCAGTCCGCTGCCAGCATCAGTGGTGTACTCCAGATTGCTCTAGGTATTGGCGTTCTTGCGGAAATCGTGCGCCGTGCGATCTTTGGGAGTGAGCCAACCAGCCTGCTTATGGTCGGTACTGGCTGCATCGCTCTGATCGCGAACCTTATCTGTCTCCGGCTCATCTCGAAGCATCGAGACGGTGGCGCACATATGCGTGCATCGTGGATCTTCTCCAAGAACGATGTGATCGCCAACACAGGCGTCATTATCGCCGGAGTGCTCGTGATGACGCTTGGTAGTAGAGTCCCCGATCTGGTGGTCGGCTCGATTGTCGCAGTGGTGGTTGTACGCGGGGGCATGCAGATCTGGAGGGATGCCCGCATCGAGTAAATCACAAGAAATACCCTAAGGGAGGAATATTCTTGACGATATCGAAGTTGTCCTAACACACCGTCAGCATCTCTGGTCTCAATTTTGTTATTCGAAATGCTCATGCTCATGTAACCCCACCGCAATAGCCGAGGTATACTCGTATCGTGCATAACCGTTCGCTCGCCATCTTTTTGACAATGCTCATCGGCTTTCAGGCTGTCTACGGAGGCCTGGGCGGTGCAGTCGTCTTATGCCTGGGTGGCGGCCACGAGCATCAGCCATCAGAGATGTTCGCATTGTGCGAGCTTGCTTGCGGGCATGCAGAAGGCTTGCCTGGCCCGGTGCCAGCTGATCAGCACGGCGAAGATTGTGACTGTGTAGATATCGAGATCGAGCTGATTGAGCTTCTCAGCCTTCCGAGAGTAGAAATTGGTTCGATGCAGACGAATGCTGTTCATCCAACCCCAACTTGGATTGTCACTGAACTTGGGCACGGTCTGTCTTGGACCGGTCCACCGGGCATTCCGCAGTGGTTCGATCCAGGTGGTGCCCAGCGGCTTGCAATCGTATCAACTACTCGTTTGATTCTCTAAATCCTGTCTGAGTCCGAATCGTGCCCTGAGCAGCTCCAGCTGCATTGGGCGGTTTGTCGTTCACTCAGATAGGAAAATTAACTTATGGACATCTCAACAACCCCGCTCTTGAGGCGGGTGGCTTGGCCCGGCATCGTCGCGGCGGCGGCCGGTGGATTGCTCGGCGGCTGCCAAAGCTACGAGCGAGCGCCGCTCGACCTCACTTCACATCGAGACACAATAGAGAGCCGGCTTGACGCCGCAGAATCGATCAACGCATTCCTCAACCGCCTGGACGAATCTGGTGGCGATACGCCAGATGGATTTGATCCAACCGATGGATTGTCATCAGCAGAGGGTGAAGTCCTCGCGTTGTTCTACAACGCCGATCTCCGATTAGCAAGGCTTGCGGCAGGCGTTGCGCTCGCCGACTACGAAACCGCGGGGCTATGGGAAGACCCAGAGTTCGGCTTCGACGGTGCTGAGATCTTGTCGCCTTCGGGGCCGTTCGAGTATGGCCTAGCACTCAGCTTCACAGTTCCGATATCCGGACGGTTGGGCGTGGCCAAAGATCGGGCCGGAGCTTCCTACAAGGCCGAGCTGAGGCGCATCGTGGACTCGGAGTGGACCATGCGCGCTCGGGTCAGGTCGGCGTGGGCCGCATGGACGGTAGCCGATGAACGCGTTCGTCTGCTGAGCGATGTGATCGGGCAGGTCGAGAGGATCGGATCCATCACCGACAGGCTCGAAGAGGCTGGCGAACTTACCCGTATCGAGGCCCGGCTCATACGTGCCGAACTCGTGCAGACCCGCGGCAGACTTGCTCAGGCTGAGTTTGCGGCGTCCCAAGCCCGAGTTGATCTGCTCGGGTTTCTTGGATTGCCGCCATCAGGCGATATTGAGCTCATCCCGTCGCTCTCATTCAGCGAGTCAGTGTCGTACACGGACGAGTTGCAACGGCTTATTGAGGCGAATACATCGCTCGCGGTGCGTCGTGCAGAGTACCATACCGCAGAGGAAACACTCCGCCTGGAGATCCGCAATCAGTACCCGGATATCACGATCGGCAGTGGATACGGCAGCGAAGACAACGATGACCGCCTTCTGCTTGGCTTATCACTTCCGATTCCGATTCTTAATGCAAACCGAGCTGGAATTGCTGAAGCGAGAGCACAACGCGAAGTTGCTCTCGCTGCAGCGGAAATCACCTTCGAGCAACTCACACGTGAGCTTGCCACAACGAATGCAGCGATTATTGCAGCTGGCACCCAACTCGAAGCGTTCGAAACGCAGTTGGTCCCGATGCTTGAGGAACAGTCGAGGGAAGTCGAAAAGCTCATCGATTTCGGCGAAGTCGACACGTTGATTCTGCTGGAGACGGTATCGCGCCGCTTCGAGGTCAAGAGCCAGCTGCTTGATTTGCGCCTTGCCGTATTGAATGCTGAAATCGAGCGCATGAGACTGCTCGGGCCGGATCAGCCGAAACCTCCCGCGCCTATCGAGCCATCGACCGAATATGACACGACAGAAACAAACACACCATACACCGCGGCGCGAGGCGACACGCCAGCCGAGGAGGCATCCCCATGAAATATTTGGAACAGACGAACGCGATCGTTCTAGCAGCACTTCTGCCGCTGACACTGGCCGCCTGCACAGGGGCAACGGATCAACGACAGCATCATGTGATCACAAACAGTCAAATTCCAGCAAACATTATTCCTAGCGATAGAGATACAGCCATGTCAATCACACTTCTCGGATTCGAAGGCTGCCCGCTCACACCACTCATGAAAGAGAGGCTCGAGCAGGCGATCAGAGTAGTCGGTCGAGACTTGGATCTTGTGCAGATCGATCAGCAGTCTTTGGATTCATCGGACCTCCGCCGCGGATATCCCGCTCCGACGGTTCTAGTAAATGAACTCGACATGTTCGGCACGGAGGCACCGAAGACTCCTTCGATGGGCTGCCGTATGTATGAAGGACCCGATGGCGTGCCTTCGGTAAGTGATCTCGTCGATCGCCTCCAAGAAGCATTCGCGCAGGTCACGGATCGCGAAGGGGGTGAGGGATGATCCGGACTATGATCGCTTTAGTAGTGTTCTCGATCGCCGCCTTGTTCCTTGTGTCCTGCGATCGATCAGAATCCATCGAGCAACGAGTTGTCGAGTACGGCGAGGACGACGGGCACGGCCACTCATCAGAAACCGAGGCCATGGCAACCGGTTCCGACCGCGTCGCTATTCCTTCCGCAGTACGGTCGAATCTCGGTATCAGCTTTGTCAAGGTCGAACGTCGGCGGATCGAGCAGACCCTCCGCGTGCCAGGGCGTTTCGAGTATCTGCCTACAGCGCGCCGTGAGTACCGCACAGCTATTCCGGGTCGCGTCGAACTGCTCGCAGAGCAGTTCCAACGTGTGGACGTTGGGGATTTACTCTACCGCATCGACTCTCCGTCGTGGCGTGATATGCAGCAGCAACTTGCAGATGCAGAAGCACAAATCCAGAGGTTTGGTGCGCGGCTCGAAACATTCGAACCGCTCCTTGCGGCACACGAACAGCACGAAGAGAGCCTCCATGAGAGTGTTGCTGTATGGAACGAACGAGTCGACCAACTCAAGAAAGTGCGCGAAATGGGTGGCGGCCGTATAGACGAACTCGCCCAGGCGAGAGCAGCGGTCGCGAGCAACCGGGCGGAGCTTGCAAGCGTGCTGGAGAAGAAAGCTGAACTGCACGCCAATCGTCAGCAAACCGAGGCGGATCTTCGGGCTTCAGAGGCTCGACTGAACTACCTGCTGGATTCGGCATCAGCAATCGTCTCGCTCGATCGAGAGCAACTTGCTTCCACAGTCGAAACAGACCACGGGACTGAACCCAGGTGGGCTGCAGTTAACACGATTGAGGTCGTCGCGACCGAGGCGGGTGTCGTGGAGGCGTTGGGCCTGACAAACGGATCATGGGCCGATGAGAAAACGCCTGTGATGACGGTGGTGCAGCCTGACCGGCTCCGTTTCCGGGCATCTGGTCTACAGAGTGATCTTGGCGTGCTCAAGGACGGCCTGCTCGCTCGGATCGTTCCCCCGACGCCTACCGCCGTCGGCCGAGCAGTGCCGTTGCAAGACACAATGAATGGCACGCTCACCCTCGGGCTTGCCGGTGATCCCAACGATCGCACGCTTGAACTCTTCGTTGTTCCCGGCGAACTCCGTTCTTGGGCACGCCCGGGTGTCTCTGCTCAGCTAGAGATTGTGACCGATGCCACGGCCTCTCACGAGCTTTCAATTCCGCTTGCTGCCGTACAGCGTGATGGTCTCTCACCAGTGATATTCCGTCGAGCTCCCGACAACCCCAATGAAGCGATTCGTATGGAGGCGGACCTCGGCAAAGACGATGGCCGGTGGGTCGTGCTGCTCAGCGGTGTCCGCGATGGCGACGAGGTAGTCCTTGACGGGGCTTTCCAACTCATGCTTGCGACCAGCGGATCGATTCAGAAGGGTGGCCACTTCCACTCCGACGGCACCTTCCACGAAGGGGAGGATTAAGCCATGCTGAAAGCAGTCATCCGATTCTCGCTCCAGTACTCATCGCTTGTTCTCATCGCTGCCGTTATGGTGGTCGGGTACGCCGGCTACCGGCTCCCGCGCATGAGCGTGGATGTGTTCCCGGAGCTCAATGCACCAACCGTGACCATCATGGCCGAGTCAGGCGGGCTCGCCGCCGATGAGGTCGAGCAGTATGTTACTTTTCCCATTGAGTCTGCTGTAAATGGCATGACAGGTGTCCGACGTGTCCGCAGCGCCAGCGCCATAGGCCTCGGCATCGTGTGGGTTGATTTGGACTGGGGGACCGATCTTTACGACGCGCGGCAGCTCGTGGCTGAGCGGCTCGTTACTGCAAGAGAAAACCTCCCCGACGAGGTTGAACCATTCATAACCCCGATCACTTCAATCGCGGGCGAGATCATGCTCATCTCACTATCTTCTCCAGATGGGTCCGTCGACCCGATGGAACTCCGATCCTATGCCGACTTCGATCTTCGGAACAAGATTCTCTCCGTACCCGGTGTAGCCCAAGCGGTCGCAATCGGTGGCGAGTTGCCGGAGTATCAGGTCAATGTCAACCAAGAGCGACTTCGTCTCTACGACCTCACAATCACTGATGTGGTAGAAGCCGCCGGCGGTGCACATAGCACCGCAAGCGGCGGCTATCTCGTCAATGTCGATAATTTCGAGATTCCGATTCGTCAGCAGAGCCGGGTGACGGGGTCGGAAGACATCGCCAACTCTGTCATCAAGTATCACGAAGGTGTGGCCGTAACGATCGGGCAGGTTGCCGATGTTCGTCTGGGCCCGGCGCTCAAAAGAGGTACTGCCTCAGAAGGTGGCAATCCCGCGGTCATCCTATCGATCCAGAAATCCCCCGGTACCAATACCCTCGCCCTTACCGACAACCTCGATGCGCTCTTTGATCAGATCGAACCAACGCTCCCTGCGGGCATTGAACTGAATCGAGACGTTGTTCGGCAGTCGCATTTCATCGATCGCGCGGTCCATAACGTGACCAAAGTACTCGGCGAAGCCGTGCTCATCGTTCTGGTCGTGCTTGTGCTGTTCCTAATGAATCTACGAACGACGCTCATTACGCTCACAGCTATCCCGATTTCGCTCGCTGTCGGTCTGCTGATGATGGATGCGTTGAAGCTCGGGCTCAATGTAATGACTCTCGGTGGCTTGACTGTCGCGATTGGTGTTCTGGTCGATGACGCGATCATTGATGTAGAGAATGTCTTTCGACGCATCAAGCAGAACCGTGGGCTGACCGAGTCCGACCGTCGCCCATTTACAGAGGTTATTTTCGACGCCAGTAATGAAATCAGACCCGCCATGGTCTTTGCGACAGTGATCATTGTGATGGTCTTTCTGCCGCTCCTGTTTCTTCAAGGACTCGAGGGACGATTCTTTCAGCCGCTCGCGCTGACCTACATGATCTCTATCCTCGCGTCCCTCGTAGTCGCCCTCACGGTCGTCCCGGCGATGTGCCGCTTCCTGCTCAAAGGCAAGCTCGGCGGGACACACGAAGATCGTGACGGTTTTCTCGTACGAGTTCTCAAGCGTGGGTATGAGCCAGCTCTTCGATCCGCGATCCAGTTTCGAGCATGGGTGCTGGGTGCAGCGGGCCTGATCACCGCGGCAGCGTTGCTCCTGGCGAGCACATTCGGTACATCATTTTTGCCTTCATTCAATGAAGGGACTTTTACCGTGTTTCTCCTCGCGCCTCCCGGTACATCGATTGTCGAAAGCGACCGGCTCGCGACCGAGGTCGAGAAGCAGCTCGTCGAGATCGATGGTGTTCGGTCGGTGTCACGCCGTACTGGACGAGCCGAGCGTGATGAACATGCTGAACCGGTTAGCAACTCGGAGGTCGAGGTCACGGTCGATGCAGGGCGTTCACGAGTAGAGGTGCGTGATGAGATCGATCGCATCCTCGCATCGATCCCAGGCATCACGACCATGGTCGGCCAACCGATCGAGCACCGTCTGAGTCATGTCCTCTCGGGAACTCCCGCCGCCGTCGCAATCAATGTGTTCGGCGAGGACCTGTCAGAGCTTCGACGAGTCGCCAAAGCCGTCGAGGGCGAGTTGCAGTCGCTCCCGGGTGCCCGGGATGTGAATGCCAATCGTGAAGTCATGATTACTTCGCTCCCGATCCGCTACCGCCACGCGGAGTTAGCTGCAGTTGGCCTTAGCCCGGCGGATGCCGCTGAGCAGGTCCGTGAAGCGATCTACGGAGAGGTTGTCGACACGGTCAATCAGGGCGTCCGCCAATATGACATTGTTGTTCGTCTCGCGGCCGCCGATCGAGAATCGGTACGGCAGGTGCGTGATTTGCTACTTCGCGGACGCGGCGGTGCAACCGTGCGTCTTAGTGATGTTGCTGACATCGGTCCCGAGCGATCGAGTAACTTAATCACCCGCGAGAATGCACAGCGGAAGGCGGTCATTTCTCTCAATGTCGCTGAAGGGTCGAACCTCGGCGATCTCGTCGCTCAAGTGCAGGAACGCGTCGATCCAATCGTTCAAGAAGCCGGGATGACAGTTTCGTACGGCGGACAATTCGAGGCGCAGCAGTCCGCATCACGTACGATCCTCGTCGCTGGTGGGGCCGTCGCACTCATCATGCTCATGCTCCTCCAAATCTCTACAGGCTCGATGCGCGCCGCTGTCCTCGTCATGCTCAACATGCCGCTCGCGCTCATTGGCGGTATCGCAGCGATCTATCTGACCGAGGGCGGCGGAGCGATCAGCAATACGCTTGCACTCATCGGATTTGGCAGCGCGTATGTTCCACCGGTGATCTCGATCGCAAGTCTCGTGGGATTCATCACACTGTTTGGGATTGCGGTGCGTAACGGCATCCTGCTTATCAATCACTACAACCATCTCATGGAAGCCGAGGATGTGCCGATGGGTGAAGCGATCGTTCAAGGATCGATGGAGCGGCTTGTTCCAATTCTGATGACTGCGATCTCTGCTGCTCTCGGGCTGGTTCCGCTCGCACTCGCCGCTGGCGAGCCTGGTAGTGAGCTGCTTGCACCGCTGGCCATTGTCACGCTCGGGGGTCTGCTGACCTCGACGTTCTTAAATCTCATAGTCGTCCCCGCCGGCTACTCGCTGGTCTTCGGGCACAAACCTGAACTGCGACAGCGAACTTCGCCGTCGCTTCGTTCTCGTCTAACCGACAAGCTCCGCCGGAAAAAGTCCACTTAAAACCCACTCAATTTTCAGGAATACTGACATGAACAATCTCACTAAACTGCTCCTCGCTTCCACAATCACCGGCCTGCTCTTTCTCAGCGGGTGTGGCACCGAATCGGAAGCACCTGACACAGATTCCCACTTGGATCACGACAACCACGAGGGTCACAACCATGGCGAAGACGGACACGAAGACCACAACCACGCTGATGATGAGCCGGATGCTCACGGTTCCGAGGGCGAACTCGGCTCCGTGACGATCGCCGGCACCACACTCAGCGTCAATTTGGGTGGTGACCTCAAGCCAGGGGCAGTCATGCATCTCGATATCAAAACCACCGATGGCCCCGAGCCGGTTGCTATCCGAGTTTGGATCGGCGATAAAGCCGCGACAGGCGCACTCAAGGGAAAGGCGACCGGCAGCGGAGGTGACTACCACGCTGAAGCCGAGGCGCCCGCAGAACTGATGCCCGATGCCGCAGTTTGGATCGAGATCGTATCTGCCATTGGTAGCCGTGAAACCGGTTCGATCAGCATCGATTAGGTGGCATACATGTCTTCGCACCATCACCACGGGACTGATCTAGGCACTCGCCGACTCGCATGGGCCGTCGCCATCAACATGTTACTGACGGCGGCCCAGGTTATCGGTGGCGTGCTTTCGGGCAGCCTATCTCTGATCGCAGATGCGCTACACAACTTCAGTGATGCAGCCGGCCTCCTGCTTGCGCTGATCGCACGCAGAATCTCGAAGCGGCCAGCGGATGAGCGACGCACATTCGGGTACGGACGAGCCGAGGTGGTAGGTGGCCTGATCAATCTAACTTCCATCATGGTGATCGCGGGCTACTTGCTCATTGAGGCCGTTAGCCGAACATTTGATCACTCCGAGATTGATGGCTGGATGGTTGTCATCGTCGCCGGCATTGCTCTGGTTGTTGACGCAGCGACCGCCGTGCTGACCTACTCGATGTCGAAGGAGAGCGTGAACATCAAGGCGGCGTTTCTTCACAACATTGCTGACGCGCTCGCCTCGGTGGCGGTCATCATCACCGGGACCCTGATCATTCTGTTCGACTGGTACTGGACTGACATCGCCGCGACCATTGGCATCTCGGTCTACATCGTTTGGATCTCCTGGGCACCGATGAAGCGGTGTATCAGAATTTTAATGCAGAGCACACCCGACCACCTCTCGCTCGATACAGTTTCCGCGTCGATTGCTGCAATCCCCGGTGTCGAGGGCGTCGGTCATCTACACATCTGGCCGATCGATGAGTCAACTGTCTCTCTTGAAACTCGAATAGCGATACACGATGAAACACCACTCAATCAGTCTGCACTAATAATCGAGCGAGTGAGGTTGACACTCGCTAGAGATTTCGGGATCAATCATGTGACGGTAGAGCTGGTGCCTGCGTCCAGCCCTAGTTTCTCATTGATTACTCTCCACGATCCAGATGCGTCATGATGCATTTGACAAATGGCACATTCTTGATCCCCGCCCGAACGCCTCAATTTCCATGCTGACCCCCAAGCAAAACAGAATACTAAACGCGTTATACAAAAGGAAGTGAAATCAAATCCAAGGATTCGTTCGAACGATTACGGTTCGGAGATAATCTGTAATTGCTCATATTGGTGATCAAGGCGATGCTAAAACACAGCATTTTTCGTATTATTATCCAAATGGAAGGTTGTCACAAACTGCTACCACCCGCTCTATCTCAACAGCGTTAGCAGTTACAAATCTACTATGAGAAATAGCCGGGTCTCAGTCAATTTTTTCAAGGACATCCATTCATAAATTCTGAGATGAAATCAAAGACATCGTCCACATCAAGCACACTGTCATCGTTCACATCTGCGATCTGATCTTGATTCGAATAGGCATTGATGAAGCGCGAGATATCAAAGAAATCTGTTCTCCCATCAGCGTTGTAATCCACAGGACACGATTTGAGCCCTAAGAAATATCGCCGCGCCTCAGTGAATGCTTCTGGACCAATGACGATACCCATATACCGACCAGGCAGATCATCTGCTGGCGGATGAATACCGCCCCAGATTCTTGAGAGCGAGGTCTGATCAGACGCATCGGCATAGGTTGCCCATTGCAGGGTGATATCCATCGATGGCCCATCTTCGAAAACCAAGAACTCGTTCATCGGTGCCTCAAACTCGCCCATTCCCCCTGGGAAGTACGGACTCCCTGTAAGCAGGGTCATAATCTCAGCCGCTGCCCGTGAGAATACCGAGTGGCCGGATACATATCCGGCAAACGGAGGGCTCACAAAGCTTGGGCGCTGGTAAGGCCACCAGTTTTCTGCAAGTATCCATCCAACGCCTGCAACATCGGTATCCTCATCAACGATGTACTCAGGACCACGCCAAGCCTTGATTGCGATTTTCCCTTCACTCCCGAGCAGATGTTCATGGCGTTCCCCTGGAGCGGAAGACTCTGTAGTAATCAGTTCAATGTAGTCAGGAATCAGGTTAATTCCTTCTGGATCAAAACTAGGCATCTTCGGATCTGAGCATTGTCCACGATCGCACATATACCGAATCGCTGAAACAGGTCGCAGGTAATCGTAGTAGCCCTTGACAGACCATGCCGAAATCGCACTGTCATGCATACCACCGCCCAATGCGAGATAAGATTTCACATCGTACTCCAATGGATCAAGGATAGGACCACTTCCCATAAACTGGCCATTGTGATCAGGGTGATCAGTGACATAGTGAAGCACTGAGAACCAATGGCCCGGAGGTGTCTCCGAATCCGGACCGTCCGCCCAAAACTCAGCGAGCACCCGAGCATAATCGCCCAGCGGTACAACTTGCGGCTCGTATGGTTCACCGGTAACTGGGTTTATATCGTACCCTTTACCCCAGTCACCCCCGTTGAGCCGATCATAAAACGACTCTTCTTCTTCGACTGTCGGCAAAGGGGCATTTCCAAAGGTCGCTGGTGAAATATCTACCATGGTCCCAGTCGCAGGGTCAAGATGTGATGACCAAGTAACGACCATCTCATAACCCCATTTGTATCGGTAATCTTCTACAGGCTCACCATTGATGTACGGCGGTGCACCAGGATCATGCCAAACCGACCAAGTTGTCCCATCACGATCCCGATAGGTCACATCTGATCCATCCATCGCAAAGGGTGACACCTCACCCCATTCAGGACTCAGAAAATCTGGGTATCCAGTGGGGATCGGATTGCCTGATTGATCAACAAAGAACTCAAGCGCCAGAGGCTGCCAGCGGTTCGGGTCGAGCATATCCGGATTCCCGGGAAAATCTGGCAACAGTGGCGGGTTCAGTGGTTGGTACACCAAGTTTGCAAAATCGAACTGTTCGTTTGAACCATCCGACAAGCCGTACTGAATGACGGTTTGCGCAATCCGATTACCCAACGCTGCTGGGGAATCGCCTTGTGTACTTTGATTCGTTGTGTCATAGCCTAACTCATTCATGAGCAGGTCGTACTCAGGGAACATGTTGATTGCAGCAGGAGAAAGCAAAAATCGATGCCGAAGTATCCGATACATGGCGAAGCTAATCGCTTCTTGACGTGCAGCCGATACATCATCGGTGTCGCTCATTTTCTCCTGATGAAGCACCTGATCAGCTTGAGTGTCATAAGCGGCCCATGCGTCCCACATCGCCGCGCTTGTATGGTAAAGATTCCTTGAATGGACAGTGGGCCGAGCAAAGTCGCCACGGATTGAATCGAGAAGCAGTTCACTCCACATTCTTGCAACAGAATGCTCTAAGCCTTGTTGTTGCGAAACAGTTCTCCTAACAGCAGCGGAATGGTGCTGCAATGGAGTCATAGTTGTAGCCACGCCTGCTTCAGTTCGTGAAGAACTCGGGAGTGTCGTTGTGCTAGATTGCGAGATTGCGGTAGTGCAGCAAACAGATCCACTGACTATTGCTGCGTAGATACACTTTGTGTTTTTCATATTTTCCTGCCTTTGTGAGAGTCAACATTTTGACTTGACATCGAACAACCAATTTACACGAATACACCTAAAAAACAAGACTATTACTGTATTTCTACGAAATAAGTACATTAAACTAATCAGCATTTCACTGTCTTATTTACCAGCATTCCTTGTGATTATCGGCATCCATAATCGGTGCCGATTTTGTCACTCATCAACTCGATACCTGCTTGTGACGTAGTACATAAAATGTCGAATCTCCGATATGAACATGCGTTCGGTATCAAAGCCATCCGGCCCTCGATATTCACCCGGATCTTGTTCCCAGTACGAAGCCAAACTCGACATCGCTTCGGCATGCCCATCAACAAATACTGAAGGCCGAACGCTTACCCTGCTATGAGATCCGTTATTCTCGACATTGCTTGCATTTGTTGGTCTTTCTGATACATGAACAGAGCGACCGTAAAACTCGCGCGCATCATAATGCTGATGGCTTGGAAAATATGTTTGCACATTATCCATCACTGCAACAACATTTGAAGGATGCTGTGGCATCGTGTATTTTCCCCATCTCTTCCCATAAGAGGTCGATTGCCAACCTTGAGCTGCATCCATATAGGCATTCGGATCTGAGTTCGGCGTCTCATAATCAAGGATTCCAAACAGAAACTGATTTGGAGCGTGATGCAAATATCCATTGTGAGTCAGCCTGAGACCCTCGGACTCAAGAGTAATTGCAGGACATCTCCACATGTCCTGTGGCACAAAAAGCTGATCATTATCATCTGGTGGGAATGGATCTCCAAGCCATTTTGCCATGAACTGATTCAATAAAAGTCTTGTCAAGTCAATCCCACCCTGGTCATTTGGTTCATTGATCCAGACGAGACGGGGAGGTGTTGAGTCTTTGTTTTCAAGTGTATATGAAGCGATCGCCTGCCCTTGAGATCTTAGGTTTGATAAGCAGACCGTAACCCGGGCTGTTTCACGGGCATGCCCGAGTGCGGGCAGTAAAATTCCAATGAGTACTGCGATAACAGCGATTACGACAAGCAACTCAATCAGCGTGAATCCACTTTTTTCATTACGATTCTGGCTCATGATTTCACCCTGATGTTGCCGGTGAATCTGCGTTTAAACTTGGGAAGCACTCTCCAACCCCAAAGTGCAAGACCGGAACCTGATGTAGTGATCGCCAACACGCTTGCTATAGTGAGCAAGGGATGATTGAAGTTGTCACGACTCTTATAGTCCATCGTGTGAAGCATCCAGAAGAAATCGAATGTCCGCCATGAATTGTTTCGCCTCGCCATGATCCTGCCGGTCGCTGCATCGACATAGATATGGGTGCGCTTGGGATGATCCATCACAACTTGATAGACAGGGAGCCGACCGCCACGGTATTCGCTTGGCGGGTTTTCTTCGATGAGTTGAATACTCTCAACCGGGGCATCAGGTAGAAAGTCATCTACCGCAATTTCTTGAGCTTGGGCTTGAGTGATGAGCCCGGTGAGATTACCAGATGAATCTGCTCTCCCGATCCAACCCCCATCGGCACTGCGGATTTCCCAGTGCGCTCCCAGTCCACGATCAATGATCGTGGCTGTTCCGATATTTTCTACGCCCTGCTCTTTCAATGATTCCTGCATCGACGGCGGGAGTGACTCAATACTCATATCGCCAACTTGCCGCATCCGCGCTTCGGTATCGCCGTGTACATCGTCAATATCAAGAATACTGAACATAAACCCTCCAACGCTCCATGCAAGGAGTTGGAGTGAAACAATGAGACCGATCCAACGATGGACAATATAGGTTGTTTTTCTTGGTTTCATTTTTGGGCCTTTGATGATTTAATCATTGTCGAGAGAAATCCAAGTGCGGGGTCTTTGAACTCGATCACGCGGAACACTTCCCAGTTCTCTATGAGGAACGCCTTTGCAAACTCAAAAATATGACCCAATCCGACAGTGTGGTATCCGGGATTAGTCTCTGGTAGAACCGAGCCAAATGCGACCAATCGGATTGTGTGCCCATGCTCGGTTTGAGCATGCCCATGTCGAATCAGCGACTCAACGATGGAGGCCACGCTATTTTCATGGCAGCAACCAAATCGAACGAGAGCCGCTCGAAGGACAGCCGGGTCCCGCCCGCCGCGATTGATCTGAGCCTTTCCTTCTTTGACCTCTCCGATGATCATATCAGCTTCGTGAACTGCTATGCCCAAGGCTGGGTCTATATTCGCAATCAAACGATCCTTGTTTGCACTCTTTCCTTTTTGGGGCACAAGACGACCGGCTCCTGAGAAACGGAATGCCAACACATCAATATCTGTCGCTGTGCGATGCCCTCCACGCCCAATGGCTTCAACAATGGGGAACTCTGTGACGGTAAAGTAGCCGTTGAGTCTGAGATAGGCCTGCACAAGTGTGACCGCGTTGTCCATAGATCGCTCCATTCAATCAAGTTGTTAGAGTTGAACCCTGCGTAGGCGCAGCGCATTGGCAATCACAGAAACCGAACTCAGGCTCATTGCCACAGCTGCAATCAGAGGACTGAGCAATGCCGCCTTCCCAAAGATCGGATACAACACACCTGCCGCAATCGGTACACCTGCGGCGTTATACACAAAGGCAAAAAACAGGTTCTGGCGTATATTTCTCATGGTGGAAGCACTCAGGTTGCGTGCCCGCACAAGCCCGCGAAGATCGCCACCAATGAGTGTGATCCCAGCGCTTTCGATAGCAACACCAGAACCTGTCCCCATCGCAATACCGATATTGGCTTGGGCCAGAGCCGGAGCATCGTTCACGCCATCACCCGCCATCGCTACGAGTTCTCCCCTTTCCTGGTATTCCTTGACGACCTCGGCCTTTTGCTGAGGGAGCACATCGGCTTTGACTTCATCGATATTGAGCTTGGCCGCGATCGCTCTTGCTGTTGTCTCATTGTCGCCGGTGAGCATCACCACTCGCAAACCAAGTTTGTGCATTGCTTCGATCGCGCCGGGTGTTGATTCCTTGATCGGATCAGCGACCGCGATCATCCCCGCGAGATGCCCGCTTATGGCGATCAGCATCGCGGTTTGTCCTTGCCTTCTTGCTTCATCGGCGGCTTCCTTGAGCGGCAATGGATCGATGTCCAACGCGAGCATCATCTTTGGAGAACCAATCCCGATCGCTACCCCATCGACCGTTGCCTTAATTCCCTTCCCGGTGATCGATTCAAAGTGTTCAACCTCCATCGGATCAATACCCCGATCGACAGACCCGCTTACGATCGCACTCGCCAACGGATGCTCGCTCGATTTCTCGGCAGCGGCGATCAGTGAGAGCATCCTCCGCTCATCAATCCCATCAATTGACCGAACATCAACAAGCTTTGGTTTGCCCTCGGTGAGCGTTCCGGTTTTATCGACGACAATGGTTGTGATTTTCTCAAATGTTTCGAGAGCCTCGGCGTCTTTGATCAGCACACCGTTCTTCGCCCCCTTGCCTGCCGCAACCATGATTGACATGGGGGTTGCGAGCCCAAGGGCACACGGGCAAGCGATGATGAGCACAGAAATTGATGCTATAAGTGCGTACGCCATTGCGGGTGGTGGCCCAAAGAATGACCAAGCTATGAATGAGAGGACTGCAATAACAATCACTGCAGGAACAAACCAAGCGGCAACAGCATCGACTAGTTTTTGGATCGGTGCTCGTGAACGCTGGGCATCGGCGACCATCTGTACAATCTGCGCGAGCATGGTGTCAGCTCCGACACGCTCGACTTCCATGACAAACGAGCCGGTCATGTTCACAGTGCCGCCGGTGACTTGTATGCCTTGTTCCTTTGTGACGGGGACGGGTTCGCCGGTGATCATGGATTCATCAACGGTGCTCTTGCCGTCAATAACGATGCCGTCGATTGGGACTTTATCGCCTGGACGAACTCGAACGCGGTCACCGGCTTTGAGTTGTTCAACCGGCACCTCGGTATCGGCTCCATCGACACCGATGAGCATAGCTGTAGGCGGGGCGAGTTCGAGGAGTTCACGAATGGCTGATCCGGTCTGTGATCGTGCCCGGAGTTCGAGAACTTGACCGAGCAATACGAGCATCGTAATAAAGGCCGCGGCTTCAAAGTATACCGCTACAAATCCTGACTCATTTCTGAATGCCTCTGGGAATAACCCCGGAGCAAAGGTGGCGACCACACTAAATACATAAGCAACGCCGACACCCATCCCAACAAGCGTAAACATATTGGGGCTCTTGTTCTTGACCGATTGCACCGCCCGCTCAAAGAACGGCCAGGCACAATAAAGAATCACGGGAGTTGCGAGGATGAGTTCGGACCATCTTGCTGCTGAGTGGCCCATGAGTTTGTCAACGGGTTGGCCTGGGAGTAGGTTGCCCATTGCGATAAAGAGCAGCGGAAGTGTAAACAACGCCGAAACAACGAACCGCTTGGTCATGCCCTTGAGTTCTGTATCATCTTGTTCAACAGTGGCATCCATGGGCTCCAAGGCCATCCCACACTTGGGGCAAGAACCGGGGCCGACCTGCTGAACCTCCGGGTGCATCGGACAGGTATAAACCGCATCTTTCGGTGTATCTGGTACCGCCCGGTCTTCGATCGGTGTTAGGTTTTGCTGCGGCTCACCCTTGAATTTGGCCGCACAAGAATTGCTACAGAAATGATACAGTTTGCTCTGGTACTCAATAGATTCGGCAGCGGAAGCCGGATCAATCTTCATGCCACATACTGGATCGATGGCGAATTCTTCGTGTTTTTGATCGTGTGTCATAGTAGCAACTCCAATTCGTTTCCTAAGTTATTGATTGCGCTACCATTGGTAGTGATTCAAGCCGTAGACCAAGGCTCCTCCAAAGAAGCCCGCTGCCCCGACCATGCCCGCAGCGACGAAAAGTGATACCCGATACGACAATCTTGCCGAGGGCTTGGTATCGGGTTTACTCGCACGTATCAACATTGCAATACTGAGCAGCGTGAGCAGTGCTGTGGAGGTTCCAAGCCAACGGTGAACCGTTTGTATCCATTGATCGTCGACAAACGCGAATCCACCATTGAACCATCCGAGCGTCACGGCTCCCATCGCGCCGAATCCTGCAATCACGACGCAGAATGTACCGGCATTTTTGAACAAGTCACGCTTGGTCATAATGAACAACCCCTCGGCCAACGCAGCCCCGATCAGCATGCCGATCGGGAGGTGCGTGGCCGGCGGATGAAACTTTCCAATCCAAGCGATCAGTTTGGAAAGTCCTGAAGATGTACCCTGCCCATGATCGGTCGCATGATCGTGGGCTTCACCCTCGTCATGTCCATGCGACTCTTCACTAGCAGATTCATCACCATGATCATGATCATCATCATGTGACGGCATTGATTGAGATAAAAGTGATACAGATTGAAGCATCGGGAGCTCGGTGAGATAAGCATCGGGGTCTTCGCCGAACCTTGTTCGGCACTTTCGACAACAGAACCCGATGGTTTGCCCTTCATACTCAATAGTGAACGCCGGATCGACTTCTTCGTCGGTCGTGACCGGGCACATTGTGTTGATCGCCTTCTCAGTTCCCGCATCTTGGGTCAACACAGGGTCATCATGCTCGTGTGTATCGCCATGATCGTGCTGGGCCAAAGCGCTTGGAACTATGAATGCGATAGAGAGCAGAGCGATCACGCCGATCCATTTGACAGACTTCAAACTGTACATTATTGATCTCCTTTAAATTAGTCTTCGTGTTTGGCCATCCAAGCCGCGTCGATTTTCTTGATTGTCGGCATTGGATTTTCCTCGAACTTGGGTACGCACATCTGGCAGCAGAACTTCACAAGACGGCCGCCGTAGACCACATTGATCGCGTCGCCCATTGAACCCAAATCTTCACCAGAGATTGGACATGTTGTGAGCGGGTAATCTTCGCTCTGCTGCACGATCACTGCGGCGTCGAGTTTGGCGATGTAGGCTTCTGGGTCTTTCTTAAAATCGCCCTTGCACATCTTGCAACAGAATCGGATTAGCCGGTTGTTGTGCACATAGTTGATCGGCTCACCCATGTCTCCATCGCCGAGAGACTCGCCCGAAACGATGCATGTGGTTGTTGGATAGAACGGGAGCTGTGAATCAATAATCTGCTGATCGAGGGCCGCGAATGAGGCCTTGAGGTCTTTTTCAAACTTTGGTACGCACATCATGCAGCAGAACTTGACCTCTCGTCCGTTGTACACCTTGACGATTGGATCGCCCATGCCACCGAGCTCTTCACCGGAGATCGGGCAGGTATTGAGGATGTATGGCACAGTTGTCCCACCGGCATCGTGAGCATCCATCGCTGCATGATTATCATGCATCGCTGGCTCAGGATTCATCATGGACATTGCCACGAACTCATCTTTCTTGGTTTCATCCCAGGCATTGAACTTTTTAATGCAGCCAGGGCAACAGAAGCCGATGGTCTTTCCTTTGTAGGTTGTGCGCCCTCCGTCGTCCTCTACGGGCTCATTCCCGATAGGGCACATCGCATTGACAGGCTTTGAGTTATCCGCCACGGCATGCCCGTGATCGGCATGGTTGCCATGCCCAGACTGGGCAAGCACTGGGGATGAGAAGATGGCGCAGCAAGCGCACACAGCGGTAAGTGGGATACGATTCATAAGTTGACTCCTTTAGTAATGGGTTTTAATGCTGGACATTCGTGAAATACGGAGTTTCCATTCCTGTGCCCAGCAGTACAGTATGGGAACGACAAACCAAGTGAGTGATGCGACGGCCATGCCACCGAAGGTCGGGATCGCCATCGGGATCATGATGTCTGACCCGCGTCCGGTGCTCGTAAGCACCGGCAGAAGCGCGAGGATAGTGGTCGCGGAGGTCATGACCGCCGCACGAACTCGAAGCCGCCCACCAGTAACCACCGAGTGTCTGATTTTTTCTATAGTATCTGGCTTTTCTTCACGCATCGATTGTTCGATGCGCGTGGCCATGATGACGCCATCGTCGGTCGCTATTCCAAACAACGCAAGGAACCCAACCCAGACCGCAACGCTCAGGTTGTATTGGCGGATCTGGAAGAGTTCTCGTAGGTTGGTACCAAACAAGTCGATGTCCATGAACCAGGGTTGGCCATAGAGCCAGAGCATCATGAACCCGCCGCCCCAGGCAACAAAGACCCCAGAGAACACCATCATGGTGACGCTCACTTTCTTGAACTGGAAGTACAGCAGCAAGAAAATAGCAACCAATGAAAGCGGGAGCACAATGCTCATCCGTTTGGCAGCCCGGATCTGGTTCTTGTACGACCCCGCGAAGTCATAGCTCACGCCCGCGGGCACAGTCAACTCGCCCGCGTCAATCTTTGACTGAATATACGCCTTTGCATCTTCAACAACAGTCACCTCGGCAACGCCCGGTTGTTTGTCGAACAGTACATAGGCAACAAGGAATGTATCCTCGCTTTTGATCATCTGCGGCCCTCGCCGATAGCTCAAATCCGCGAGTTCAGCGAGCGGAACCTGCGTTCCATCAGGAGCTGGCACAAGAATATTCATGAGTGTTTCAGGCTGATCCCGAAGCTCACGCAAATACCGCACCCGGACAGGATACCGCTCGCGCCCTTCAACCGTCATCGTCAACGGCTTACCACCGATCGCAACCTCGATGACTTCTTGAACATCGTCGATCTGGATACCGTACCGTGCTATTTTTTCTCGATCGATTTCGATCTCTAGGTAGGGCTTTCCAACGACACGATCCGCGAAGACCGCCGCTGGTTGTACAGACGGAACTTCTTTGAGGAGCCGTTCGAGATCAAGACCGAATGATTCAATAGATTCGAGTGTTGGGCCATACACCTTGATACCCATCGGAGCTCGGAATCCTGACTGGAGCATGACGATCCGGGTCTCGATCGGCTGGAGCTTTGGCGCGCTGGTGACACCGGGCATCTGGGCCGCTTTGACGATCTCGTCCCAGATATCCTGAGGTGATTGGATTTCATCACGCCACTGCCGATACGGCTTTCCATCAGGGTCTTTAACAAGATCACCTGATTCCGTCCGCACATAGTCACCGTCTGAATCAATTGCGAAGAGCACTCGGTGCCCATCGTCGTCGGATATGTACTCATCGGCGTACTCGATGATGGTTTCGATCATTGAGATCGGAGCAGGGTCAAGCGGGCTATCCACGCGGCCGATCTTTCCGACCGACATTTCCACTTCTGGTACGCTCATGATGCGTAGATCGAGTTCTTTGAGTATATCAGTAGCTTCTCCAATCGAAGCATGAGGCATTGTGGTTGGCATATAGAGGAACGAGCCCTCATCCAACGACGGCATAAACTCCGAACCAAGCCCAGGAAGCGCGTGCGCGACTTTGACAACCCGTTCGTTGTGCCGAATACCATCGGGCAACCAACCCCAGACTTGATCGAATCCCATCCAAACAGTAGAGCCAAAGAATACAATAAACAGAGCAGGCGAGAGCGCGATGATTTTGTGCTTGAGTGCCCAGCCGAGGACATGCGGGAAGAGGATTCGGATGACCCAGAACACGAGCAGCAATCCACCGATGATCGACGCGATGAACAATGCGTTGCCTACTATTCCAGGACCAGGCCCCAGTGGTTCCCATGATCCCGCGAGCACAACAAGGACCACACCGACGACGACTAGATTCGCAGACCAGAGCAACCCGCGAGCAACAATCTTGGGCAACCCTGGTTCGATGAGATAAAAAGCACCAAACGCTGCGATCAGTACCCCGCCAAGCGGCTGAATCCAGATGGCGATGCAGATCCCAAGCACAGTGAGCATCGCCGAGGCGACCGTGCGTACCGATTTGATAGGGATTCGGAATCCCATCAGCACCTGAGCGGCTGCTGGCAGGATCGTCAATGCGATGATGATGGAAGTAATGAGCGCAAAGGTCTTGGTATACGCCAATGGCTTAAACAACTTTCCCTCGGCGGCCTGCATCGTGAACACAGGCATAAACCCCACCACCGTCGTTGCTACTGCTGTGAGCACCGCGCCACCGACTTCGGACGCTGATCGATAGACCACTTCGAGCCGAGATTCCTCGGGATCGGCTTCATCGAGCCCTCTCAAAATGTTCTCCGAGAGCACGATCCCCATATCCACTATGGTGCCGATGGCAATGGCAATCCCAGAGAGCGCAACGATGTTGGCATCGACCTTGAACAGCTTCATACCGATGAAAGTCCCCAACACCGTGATCGGGAGCATCGCCCCGATGAGGATGCTGCTCCGCAGGTGCATCAACATGAGCACGACGACAATGATCGTCACATACACCTGCTGTTCAATCGCAAAGTTGAGCGTGCCAAGGGTCTCTTTGATCAATCCGGACCGGTCATAAAACGGCACGATCGTCACGCGGGATTCAGTCCCATCGGACAGAATCTTCGAAGGAAGACCCGAAGCCGTTGATGCGATTTGTTCTTTGACACGCTTGATGGTGGCCATCGGATTCTCGCCATAGCGAACAACCACAACCCCGCCGACGGCTTCTACACCAGCTTTGGTCAGCACACCGCGACGAAGCGCGGGGCCATAGGCGACCTTGGCAATGTCGCCTATGAGGATCGGTTGCCCATCTCGTGCAGTGATCGCCGTTTGTTCCAAATCTTCAGGGTTCTCAATGAACCCAACGCCTCGGACGATATACTCCGCCCGGTTGACCTCAAGTGTTCGTGCCCCGACATCAAGATTACTCTTTCGGACAGCTGCGATCACCTGCTTGAGCGTCACCCCCGCTGCTCTCATCGCATCCGGATTCACATCGACCTGATACTCTTTGACAAACCCACCGATCGAGGCGACCTCGCTGACGCCCTCCACACCGGCGAGTTGGTACTTGACTGTGAAATCTTGGATAGATCGAAGCTCATCGGGCTCCCACCCGCCCGTCGGGTTGCCATCCGGGTCACGCCCTCCGAGCGTGTACCAGAAAACCTGCCCGAGTGCCGTCGCATCAGGCCCGAGCGTAGGCACGACTCCCGTTGGTAGAGTTCCAGCGGGGAGTGAGTTGAGCTTTTCGAGCACGCGCGAGCGAGACCAATAGAACTCGATCCCATCTTCGAACACAATGTAGATCGTCGAGAATCCAAACACCGAATAGCTGCGTATGTCCTTCACCCCCGGAATACCGAGGAGCGCGACGGTCATTGGATATGAAATCTGGTCATCAATATCCTGAGGCGACCTTCCCATCCACTCCGTAAACACAATCTGCTGATTCTCGCCAATATCCGGGATCGCATCGACCGGGACCGGGTCTCGAGGTAGATCACCGATCTCCCAATCAAACGGCGCGACAAGGATGCCCCAGAAAATCATCACAAAGAGGAGAATCGCAACGACCAGTTTCTGTTCCAAGCAAAAACGGATGAGCTTGGCGACAAGGCCAGCATTCACTTGCGGAGGCACATCACTCATGGTTATGCCCCTTATGCTCAGATTGGTTGATCGGCTCATGTGTTTCTTGGATGTCGCCGCACCGGAGCATCTGGCTCCCGAAGTACGGGTTGTTGATCTCGGTGCCGCGTTGAATCCATTTTGCACCCTTGAAGTCGAAGGCCATCGGGCAGAACGCCGTATAGAGTGTTTCCTCGCTCGCATTTCCAAACTTGCTTTGGAGATCGAGGATTGCAAGCGTGATGGTTTCAAATCGAATCCGGGCATCGTCAATGGTGGCCACTGGTGAATCTGTTTTTAGATTCGTCATGGCCCGTCGCCATAGTCCGAGTGTTTCACCAACCAACCCAACTGTCTTGACCGTATCTACACTGGCATTCAGTCGCTGAGCCGCGTCGAGGAAACCACTGAGATCATCACTCGCGAGCGTTTCTTGAGCATCAAGATATGCCGAATAGATAGGGCTCAAGCTCTGCACAAAGGCTTCGGGCACCATCTCCTTCATATCCATCTGAGGCATCGAAACCGAACCTCCGCCATGATTGTGTCCTGCGCCGCTCGCTCCGCCGCCTGGCATCATCATGCTTGGCTTGGCGAGGATTTGCATAGCACTGTCGATTCTAAATGTACCATGAACTACAACATCTTCGCCTTCGTTGAGCCCAGAGCGCACTGTGTAGTATTCTCCCGCCCGAGAGCCGAGCTCAATAGTTCGCCCCTCGTAAGTTGGCCCTTCCTCATCGGGAACTTGTACATACACGACCGAGCGAGTCCCGGTAAACAACACAGCCGAGCGTGGGATCACCAATGGCATCTGCGATTGGGAAGGGTCGCCGACCACACCGAGCGATTCCGCCGTCACCATGTCCATGCCGCAGATATCACAAGTACCTTCCTCGTTTTTGACAATGGTCGGATGCATCGGGCTGACCCATTTTCCAGCGAGCTCATCGGAGAGCACCGCACCATCGGCTTCGATCTTCGCCCGAACGACCGCCGTTGCGAACATCCCCGGCTTGAGTTTCATATCCGTATTGTCAACCGCAACACGCACCGCAGCTGTCCGTGTTCGCTCATCTACGATGGGCTCGATAAATGAAACTCGCCCCTCAAAGACTTCACCCGGGTGTGCTTCGACGGTGAAAGTGACAGGCAAACCCCAGCGGAGCATGGGCAACTGCGATTCGTACGCCTCAAGATCAAGCCAGAGCCGTGAAAGATCGGACACTGTTGCGATTGCATCGCCGGTCTGTAGGTAGTCACCTTCGCGAGTAGCGAGATGGGTGACAACACCACCGATCGGTGAATAGATGGTCAGTTCATTGGAGTCAAACGACCCAGACTCAACATCATCGACCTGCTCCTGTGTCAATCCAAAGAGCCGAAGCTTTTCTCTCGATGCGGCCTGTGTTTGTCTCGAAGTCTCACGAAGAAACTCGCTCGCATCTTCAGACGAATCAAACGATTTCTTTGCCTGGCGGAGTTCTTCGAAAGCCGCGAGCAGATCCGGGCTGTACAACTCTGCAAGGTGATCACCTTCTTGCACTGTGACGCCCACATAGTTCACAAAGAGCCGATCAATCCGACCGGGGAAATAGGCGCTCAACCGAGCAACCGAAGTCTCGTCATAGACCAACTTTCCATAGAGCCGACTCTGGGCCGACGGGTAGAACCGCCCAACCTTCGATGTTTCTATTTGACTCATCACCCTGGCAGACTCAGAGAGCCTCAATCGCGTCTCCATCCCTTCCTCGCCGGCATTTTCCATGACAGGGATCAAGTCCATAAAGCAGATGGGGCATTTCGCGTTTGGATCTTCCAGCCGAACAGCGGGATGCATCGAGCAGGTATACATCTGCGGCGTAGCACTCTCCTCCTCTCCCTCTGCGTGCTGATTAGGTTCTTGAGACGGTGTAGACGCAGGGCGTCCGATCGAGTATCCGATCATCAATGCCGCCACAATCAAAGCCAACCCAACGGCTGCCGAGATGTGTGACCAAATCCACTGAATCAAACTTGTTGCTCTTTGTATAAATGCGCTCATGATTCGTCCTCGTTCTCTTGTGCTGTCAGTGGAGTTGTGCTTCGGAATGAGTTGGCATCTTGTGTAGGAATCGCTCTACCTGCCAGACGATTGAGTGTGGCCAATGCCTTGCCTCGATCAGCCCGCGCCCGCTCGGCAGAAATCGAGAACTCAAGGAGTGTCCGCTGGGTATCGAGCAAATCAAGGAACTCCGAATCACCTGTTCTGAATCCACCAAGTGATGCGGAGAGCGATTCCTGTGCCTTTGGGATCAGCGAATCCTCGTAGAGCCGAACCCGACGGTCCGCATCGGTGTGTTCAAACCATGCCCGGTAAATCTGCGCCGAAAGTGTGTTTAATTGAGCGTCGAAATCACGGCTGATTGACAATCGCCTTGCGATCGATTCACGAACACCCGCATCATACTTCTCTCGCCAAATTGGAACATTGATCCCGAAGGTGAGCATGATCGGATCGTCGCCACTCTCTGCGATCGATGAGACTGCAGCTTCATCGGTGACGATATATTCAAGACCAACGGTCAGATCCGGGTACCCGTCCTTGCGGGCGATCTCAGTGTTGATTCGTTCTTGCTCAACTCTTTGAAAGATCGACTGTAGAACCGGGCTCCATTGTCGAGCCACTTGAGTAATCTGTTCAGCCCTCTCTGAAGCAACAGAATCCGGGAGATCAAGATCCATTGTGACTTCTGATTCAGGGTCTCGATTGAGCACCGCGTTGAGATGAGCAACATACGAAGGACGGAGTGCCTCTAGCCCAAGAACTCTGTCTTCAAGCTGCCCAAGCTCAACCTGTACACGGATCAGTTCCGGATGCGAACCAGCACCAACGCGATACCGAGCTCGAACGACTTCCTCGAATGACCGGAGTAATGCGTAGTTTTCTTTAGTGATTCCTATGGCTTTGTCTAGGTAGGCAATATCGTGGAGAGCAACAACGACTTGCTCAACAACACGGAGTTGGGCTTCTTGGTACTGATACCACGCCGCCAACGCTCCCTTTGCAGCGGCATCTTCACGGTCTTGAAGTTTGCCGATCCATGGAAAAGTCTGTTGCAACCCCACCTTAGCTTGCTGTGGACCAACTCGTGTTTCAACTTCATCGAGAAAGAACCCAATGTTCAGTCTCGGGTCGGGCAATGCTCTTACCTGAGGCAACCGCTCCGAAGCAGCTCGCCACTGCTGGTAGGATTGCTCAACCGCTGGGCTATGAAACAACGCGTACCGAATATACGACTCCAGCGATGCATCAAGAACAATCGCCGAACTCTGTTCGCCTGCTGCCTCCAGTCTGTAGATCGATTCAGGGGCAGCCGAATCAGATGGCATCGACAGACGACGGAGTGCGGATTGTGTTTCAGATGACGGGGAATCAAACGGGCTTGCCGTGCATCCGGCAAGGACCAAGAGCCCCAGCACGGCACCAGTTGCGCCCATGCATTGGCGAATAGCCATAGCAGTCTCCTAGATATCATGGTGAATAAACCGATGGATCACAGCATGGGACGAGTGCTTTGTGCGCACAACTTCCCTACGGATCCTCGCTCTATGTTCGCCAGATGCCCAGGAGAGCTTGTGTTTCGTTGTGAGTTCGGAGTGAGGCAAGCCCTACAACGAGGTTGGCCATTGTGGCGTGCCCTGTGTCCAAAGATGCGTTCCAGCTTGGAACTTCAACTGATGACTTGGAGAGCCCGAGCGTGATCTGCGTATCACTTCTTTGGAACGGTGCCTTTGGAGTTGGTGTGCGATCATCCGCAGGAGTGACCCCACAGCGGCATTCTCCACCTGACATTGAACAGTACTCGTCCATGTCTTCTACGGGTGCAGGCTCGTCACAACAACTCGAAGGTACGATAACCGTCTGCTGGCACACCATCTCAGTGCAATCGTGCTCAGACGATGAGCCGATCATACTAATTCCAACCCGCGGGAGTCCCGCAAACAAGAGAATCAAGATGGTCAGTATTCGCATCATTCGGTTGAGTCTAACTCCATGTGGACAATATGTCAAACGTCAACAAAGGCACCATGTACGAGAAAAGGATTCATATCTCTCAATTTATTCCACAATTCCGTACATTTTGAACATCATTTATTCACCGCCCACAAACCAGCCATCAGCATCGATCCAGACGACTCGCAAATAAATGCCAGCTGTTGTGGAACGGGGTGGGAGGCATCCGTACTCACAGTGTCCCCATACAGCCCGAGAAGAAGGCATTATGTAAAGTTGCCCAGTCAATCGCCTTTAAACAGCGCCACAATCTGTTGGGCCACCACTAGAAAACCGGTTGGAGCTACATGAAGGCTGAAAGCAAAGCCTCAAGAATGCCACACAAACACGCTGGCCCCCTACTAGATCAGTCATGATTTAGTGTCTCACCAACAAGCATCAACCATTCAGGGTCGAGCCGTAATTTAATTCGTCCAGTTATTCCATTCTGACTCTTGAACACTGTGATCTCACTCATCGTATCTGCTTTGACACGAAAAACATTCTCTCGGTCAAAACTACCTCCCGTTGCGTAGAGTTTGAAGAGTTCGCGTGGCAACTCAAATGTAAATAGTTCCAATGCTTCGTCCCCTTGAACTCTGATACGCCATGTGCCTTCATCGTGATAGATACGAACACCCAGTGGTTGATACGCATAGTCACCAATCAATTGATCAGTATGCTCAGTGGGCACCAAAAATATTGGCATCTGATTCTGCAAAGAACCAAGATAGCATCTACCCAACCGATCGCATGCACCGGCAATCCTGTTTAGCGATGCTGAACCAATCCCTTGAGCCGGTTCTACTTCGTCCAACATCATTTTACGCAATCTCAGGCGGTATGACCGCAATGATGCTTTTGTTCTCTCAGAACCCTGAGTTTCTTGCAAATCCTGATTGAGAGACTCGGCTGCGCCTCGGATTGCTTCAATTACGGGGGCGAGCATGCCCTGCTCGTTCAGCGGAAGCAAAAAGATGTCGTGTGCATAGGCGTATTCTTGAGCAGGTTCACTGAAACCCGTCGTAGAGAATACCGCGTACTGATAATGATACCGAGCAGGTCTTCCTCGCTTCAAATGATCTTCGCCAACCCAGTACTCATCTACATCACACAGCACGCCTTTGGCATTACGGATTGTACCTATTCCGATCTTGTTTTTGCTATACATCTTCGCTTCGACGAGCAATCGATTCGGATTGCCGAAAGGCGGATAGTCGGGATAATCGCCGATCGCATCGATCTGATGACTTGACCCCCTCCCCTTTAGTCGCCATTCCCCTCGTAATAGCTTGAAGGTCGGATCATCCTCCGCGCGTTGATCCTGGTCATATGGCACATACCCAGATCCTTTAAGCAACCAGAGTATCACCTCCTCAAGAAACATGCCTCTCAGTTGCTTTTCCACGTTACTCATACGACATTGCTCCTACCTATGTCTTATTCTTACATCATTTTTGTATATGCAGCGCCACAAATCCAAGGTACGCTCCCCGTCTCCCATGGGCCCGTGCCTTGATCATCATCTCATTGAGGAGGACGCTCGGCGAGTTGCAGCCTCTGCCATCGCATGGTGTTGCGTTGATGATGGCGAGCATTGCGCTTGTACCACCAGAGGGTTCCCACGCTTGGAAGATCAACCACCTTGGTCTCCCTTTGTTTCGGTGGTTTTAGGAGCCCACGGAACTGGACGATTGTCAGGCCACGGCTGCAGCGGGAAGTAGTGCCTGCCGGCATCTGGCAAGTAGGCATTTCCCTCATGCCCAAGCATGCGCAGAATCATCGCCGTGACGAGGGCCTCGACTGCGCGACTGAAGTCGCCAATGTGCCGAATGCCTTCCGGCATTTTCTCCGGAATCTCGCCGTCATGCACTAGAAGATTTCGTTCCTTCACCAGTTTGCCGTGTGGCTCAGCGAGACCGAGGGCGACTGCGGCCAGCTTCACCCGCTTGGTAAACGATGGCTCTTTGTCCCACCCCTTGATCATCCCTACCAAGACTTCAGTTCGCTCGTCCATCCAAGCTTCCGTAAGCTGCCCAAGTAGGTCAGAGAATTGGGATCGCCACTCTTTGTCGTCGAGCCGTTCTTTTAAATCAGCCGCGATCTGAAACGGCTCCCTGACGGCGACGACGCGCCGGCTGATGCGATCAAGCAGCACATAAAAGAAGGTCAGACGCACATCCACAATCGGGCTCAGCACGCCCTGAAGGTGCAACTCAAGCGTCCGATTCCACCATTCTGTATCGGCGATCAACTCGCAGCCGCTGTATTGAGAAACCCCGCGAGACTCCCCGAACCGACCGTGTCGATCGGGCCGTTGCCTCCATCAGAGGCGGGAGCACACCAGATCGACGGGCGATGACCGCCACGAATATCACCGGTAGCATCAACATCCTGCCGGGACATCCAACGCACAGACCGCTCTGTCGCCAAAGAGAGTAGATTGCAGACCTGCATCGCCAGTAGATCCATCGCTTCTGGTTCGTCACCTTCGCGGCGCTCTGTCCAAAGTGTGCCGCTCAGGATCGGGGACGACTGCTTTTGGAAATCCCGCAGCTCCTTGTCTTCGTGTGCCCGCAACTCATCACGAAGAAGCCACTCTCGCTCGGCATACTCAAACCTTATCGCGTTCCGTCGCCAAGCGGCGCTGCCATCTCCATGAGACTCACGGACAAGTAGGTCTCCAGAACTCATTTGGAGATTGAGTACGCGATACACCCAAGCAGCAAAACCGTGTCCGGGAGGGCGATAATCATAAATCTCGATTGAGTTAATCTCGAACCTCGCCGTCAGAATCTCGGCACCCTGAACTACCTCAATAACATGGCTAGGTTCGATGATCGCGTACCGTCCATCGTTTATATTGCCCGCGATGAGCCGACCCACCATCACGGCAGCAATCTCGTCAGTCCATCCCTTCCACTTGACCTCAACAGTCTTGGCTTGCGGGAATGCATTGTCCTTCGTCAGGTCCGTTCCACGAATGACAAACTCGGTACCTAATGCGGTAAAGCCTGTCTCTGGACTGGGAATGGCGACGATCCCATGGAGCTCAGTAACATCAGACATCGGTGACCTCCGAACCGGCTTGATCAGCACCTGGGATCTCGATTTTCAAAGCACACACTGGGACGATTGTATCATCACTCAATCTGTCGATGGTGCTGTTGTGACACTCCGCGAGCATCTTATATTTTTCATAGACGCGTGGGGTACCGTGGTGATCCAACATGCCCTTTACACAGATCGCACGGTGAGCCATCAGGAGCTCTGGATACAGATCCGGCTCGTCCATCTCTGTCGCAATAATCCAGAGGTAATCAAGAACCCATACACCGTCATTAATCTGCGTCACTAGATCCCGCACGTCCTTTTGGAAACGAGAAGGTGTCTCGTCTGGATTTGTAACTAAGCCCATCGCAACAGCCTCCATCACTTCAGAATCGATCGCGATAAACGGTCCAACAACACGGTGTTCGAGAGCCACCGCCTCTTGGAATGCCGGACCAAACACATTCGATTCGTCGATGTAGACAAGACCGATCGTGACGGCACCGCGTAGCAGCAGCTTGAGTTCAAAGACCGCCTTGATCTGGCCGTGAATGAGACTAAGCAGGACCTCGCGGAGGTCCGCATGGGTGTCTCCTTTTGCTCCCCGCAATTTGGCCACTCGGACGACCGAATCAGACATTGCAATCTGTCGTTCCCCGAGAATCTCGTCCACATCTTTTGGCATACTAAATGCCTCGTCGAGTCCGTCGACCTTCTTCTTGATAAACTTGGCTGGCACACCTGACTCGACCAACTGTCGAAATCCAAGGATATCAAGGAATGTCACAATGCCGGGCTCGTATTTCATAGTCTTCTTGTTCATGCAATGACCTTTGATGCTGTCGGTGTAGGCACGCGCACACGCCAGATGGATTTTCCTATTATTACACCAATACCTATTGTTATATGGCAACTCCTCTGGTCAAGTAGAGCCACTTTCTAATCTTTCCCGAAGCTCTGCCTCTATCTTCTCGATCTCCCTATGAGGAAAGCGGGAGTTCACGGGAGCCATATAGTCTTGGGACCGGGCGAGGCGGTTCTCCCCATCCCAAAGTTCAATCACCCCGTTTCCACCAAACCACCATCGATATAGCTGTACCCACTGAAGCATCATCTTGGCCGCTTCCGAGGTGCCGTCGTCATGGAAGCGAATATCGGCCCGAGGATTGAACACAAGGCTCTCTTCCCTGAAGAACAGCCCGACAAATACCTCCGTCTGTTGACACTTTGACACAAGACGCACGCGTACGCATCCTTGCCGAGCCCAGACCACCGAAGCATGCATGAACTCGAACAGTTCGATACGGTCCCTGTCTCGCAATCGAAGGGAAAGAGCTTTGGGAATCGGTATGTCACCCGGCACAACTTCTTCCCCCGCCTTGATCTGGGCAACGAGAGCCTTCCCAAACAAAGTGTGGAATCCTTCCAGTTCGTAGAGATGCTCGTCGTGGAACGCCCGTTCAGATTTGATGCCGAACTCCCGTTCGATCGCCACCCGAGCCAGTTCTTGAATCACAGGCAAATCCTCAGACAGCCGGATGAGATCGGTGGGATCATCGGGATTAACGGCATTCATTTGATCGAACGCATGAGCAACGGCACACCGACCCGATCCATACAGATAGTCCGCAATGTCAGTATTAGTGGATTGAATCTCAGTAATGCGTTTGAGAGCGCCCTTGTCCGTAATGTGCTGAAGATTGTCCCGAATCCATTGCTTCTGTTCTTTGCCCTTGTCCCGGATAATATTGATAACTTTGAAGAAACCAAGGAACTGGTAGGGCATCATGTTGACGGACAGCCCCTCGCGGTAGAGGGCGAGCGCCAACTTCGCTCTGGGGTCCGGCGGATCCGGTAGATAGTCAAAATGCCCATCGCCGATTATCCCCATCGGTCTCTTGCCGATGTTGAGTGGTGCGGTGCACCAGTTCCCCGATGTCGTACTCACATTCCTTTGTTCTGCCCATGCAAGAGCACTGAGGAGTTCGAGGATCAGCTTGTCGGCGTCATCCTGTGTGAAATCTGGCCCCGTTTTCACCCGGATCATGCGAGAGAGCGTGTCCGATCCTGGGAGCAAGAGAAACTCACGCGTTCGGAAGACCACCACCCGTTCCTTGGAGGGCCAAGGAATTTGGGTGTCAACCCCGACCGTGCGGTAGCCATGCGTAGGAGAGTTCATGGCCTATCTAAGCCTTTCTGGAGCAGGACATCTACTAAGCCCTTGGAATAACACACGATATGACAGGCCTTGCCGCAGCTGAATGGCCTGCCACCAAAATCTTACCCATTCTCTATGCGAGCAAGCATGTAGAATGGGCATGTTGGAGCGCATGCCACCGGCCGAGGCTAGAACCAGTAGCACCTAAGACCCTTTGTGCTTTGCCTGCTGCGATAGGTGTTGCTTGAGATTTAGAAACGCTTGGCGCTGCTTCTTTGAGAGTGCATCAAGTTCCTTCAAGACTAAGTCGGTCCGCTCCTCAGGTGGGAGTCCACCCATCGATTTGTCATCAGTTGTGGTAAAAAAGTAGGGTTTCAGGTTTAGCCAACCATCCAGTGCTTGAATCAGATTTCGCTCATCATCTGACAACGCATCGCCGTGCTCATCAACCCACTGCTTTTCGGCACCAAAGTTGTTCTCAAGTAGTCCAGCCAAGAATGAGATACGCAACAACCGACATCCGATGTCATGTGTCTTCTCGGAGAATTTGAGCCAATGATTGTCATCAGGTGGGCCCTCCGAAGCGAAAGCATCTGAAAAAACCTGCTGCTCTGACCGCATTGCTATGAGTGAATTTAATGCATCTGTGACATTCCCCAAGGGCACAAATTTGCCTGGTAATGAACTTCGATTCTCCCATACCCTTAGAATTAGCTCGCAGCATCTACTTTGTGCCGCGTCTTTCTCCTGTTGCGACTCAGCGGTTTCCACCATAGACATCTGCTCTGCCAGATAGTGCGCCATCCACTTGGAGAGCGTTTCGCACGTGTGCTCAAGTTCAAGTTCACGCACCAGCTTTCGGCCGAGGTTCAGGATCGCTCCGGCGTCCAATGATGGATCCATCTGCTCTGACGATGTACAACTTGCTTTGCGAGGCATAGGTATCCTTTATGTCGGAATAAGACTTGCTGTTAAGAGAACGAGTGACATCGCATTCGATAATCAGATCTGCTGATATCGATGCGAGAAATGCTTTCAGCGCTTCCCGCTTGATCCACAACCTGTTTCCATCCGTAAACGCACTGTGATTGTCTTCGGGTTTCGGACAGTCATTCCAAGCTTGATGCAATACCACTCCAGTAGACTGTGATTCCATCCATTTATTCAAATCCGTGCCTGGAGTACAACTGACATTTTCGATGCTGAAGCGGAATGGGTCATATTTGTCGAGTGCATTGAAATCATTGTGGCTCTGCCTGAGCCACCCACGGAGCATGAAAGTCGTCTCATCGCTCAGTTTCTCGTATAGCTCCAAATCATCCTCTTCAGAAGGAATACGGTAATCGTACATGTTGCATTGACACAATGCCCTAAGTAACGATTCAGAAGTTTCAGTGGATACTAAGGCGCTCAATACACGAATCGATTCAGAATTGCCGTATTGATACCGTGAGAATGCCCCGTCTACGACAAGTCGATCCTCTGTTTCTTGCTCAACTAAACCAACTGCCCGATCGAACACACGCTCATCAACTTTGCGCAACCATTTTTCATCATATCGCTCAGGGAATCCCCATAAGGCAGATTCAAGTGGAGTACGCTCACGTCGATCCGAGAGCCATTTGGATCCAGGCGACATTCCCCATCTTAGCAACCAGCGATCCCATTTACAGCCATCATCCCATCTCTCAGGCTGAATCGGGAATAACTGTGCGTACCTTGCCATAACACACATCATGGCGTGGAACTCTAGATAATGCCTTAGATCCTCGACCCTTGGTTCTGAGCCATGGCTGCTATGGCATAGTTGCCATTTATGCTCAGAGACCTGCCATTTATGAACTGGATCATCTCGGGGAGGAATAGCGGATATACGCCATTCATCGGTAATCACCTTGCCCGCATCATCGCAAAACTTACCACCGTCAATACCGAATACTGCTCCAGCTGGAGCATACCAGTACGGTAAAGTGTCAATGCCATCGAAATCAAAATGTGCAGTTTGTGCACGCCGATAGTCGCTTCTGTGATAATTGTTCTCGTCCTCGACATCTTCCTCGGCACTCACTGAGTCTGGATTGAGTGAAAGCGTTATAGCATCCAAGGTATGGCCATCATAGATGTTCGATTTGTACTTAGCTAAGCGAATCGCTGCGTTGCGTGCGAGGTGCATCGTCACAACATGTGGTGTGTTCGGCTGAGTAGCCTCTTTTGCCAATAGCTTTCCTAGTGGCAGGATTGCAGATGGATTTTCATCAGAAAGCCGATCGACCAGTATCATGAAGGAAGTCTTAGCTGATAACCAATAAAACACTGTCCCACTCGCATAGAACGGATGCGCTGAACCACAATCAATCCATTTCGCAAGCTCGCAGAGAAGCTCTTCGTCTCCGAGCTTAATCGCGCCTCGCGCCGTGTGAATCGCTTGCCAGCGGACTTGTTTGTCCGGATGCCCCATAAGGAACCAAAGCATCGCTGCGGTCAATCCCGCGCCATTGGGTGCGATGTCATCTACATCAAGGCTACGGCAAACCAGCACACTCTCATCTACTTGCTGACTCAGGCGATCGACCACCCATTGTAGAACTTCGGGTGCATCATCATGTGTCAACCGGCGTGCAACAAGCTGACCAAGGTCATAGATAACTTCGGGAGACAAGTTACGGATGTATGGTGGTGCCGTCTTTAGAAGCGAGCTCGCCATAGATTCGAGAGAAATCTCAAGTGCTTCTTCAATCTCATCCAGCGTATTCCATGCGATGAAATCCCGATACACGAGCTGACTGAAATGGGTTTTAGCAAGCAAATCTGGGAGTTTCGTAAACCACTGCCGAACGGCGGGAGTATTTGACCAGTCTTTACGCACTGTCGCGAGATACTTAACAAGTTCACCCGGCGATATCTGACCTGTAGATATGTTTACGAGCGTGTCGAGATGCTTTGTGCGATCACCTACCACTACCTCCTGACGAATACTGCCCAGTAAAGAAGTAGGTAGCAACCGTAGCTGCTCCCACTCCATCTTGTGATCAAATGCGATAGCCCGTGCTTGTTCAATGACTGCGGTGATTGTTTCTGGATCAAATGGGTCGCATTTTTTAGCTAGTTCGCCCCATGACTTATCATCCAAGCTATGCTTGTCTTCAATTGCCTTAGCATCTGCTCGATGCGGTTTACGTAGTCCGCTATCGCTCTCATCGCCTGACTGCAAAGCGGCAATTCCATCATGGTAGCAACGTGCATTTACGATCAAGGGATGATCGCGGTATCCATGATCATCTGCCCACCGAAGTAGCTCTTCAATCGATTGCTTGCGTTGACCAACAGCGACAAGTCGACATGCGCGGTCGACAAACATCCCTAAGGGTTCATCAATTGATATATCTTTGTCTCCAGAATCATGTTGATCGAAATGCTCAAGTACACGTAATCCCGAACTCAGCGCACTACTGTGTGTTACAGAGGAATAAGTCGCAATCGAAATAGCTGCTTGCCAACCAATACTGCCCTGTACAGCAAGGCCTGCTACAAGCCGAGCAGCCTCTTCCATGTACTGCAAAATACCGCGTTGATCCCAGCGTCCTAATGCAGCAATGGCAGTTCGCGGAGATAGTTGAGCGATCGCACCCAACGATTCGTTCCAAGGAAACTCGCGTTTTCCCTCTTGCCACCGCCAATGACAATCCTCCACAATTGCAGTCATTTTCAGGGCAATTTGATCCTGGCAATCTCGGGAATCTGAGGAAGCTTTATCGGCGATTCGTGCGACCAACTGAAGCATCGCTGCGCACTCACTATCGATCTCGCCTGCGGCTTCGACTACTCTCTGGAAGTACATACGACCGCTTTCAAGATCAATCTTTCCACTGATACGACACGCCCATGTCAAGGCATCAACCTGTTCTGAAGCTGGAGTCGGTGACTGCTGTACCTCATCAACAAATTCGGTCACTATCGTCATCGTTTGATCGGCCAATGACGGTACTCTTGAAGCGATCTCCGCCAAGTCTTTAGCAATCCAAGCAGGGTGAGATTGTTTCAACAGTTCATAGAGTTGTATAAATGGCGATTTAGGATCTTTGCACGCCCAAATCACCCCTTCAGCGAGTAATCGAGCACGTAGAGTTACAACAAGTCTTTTTTCAAATCGCTCACTCCCCCATACCCAATTGTCACTACCCAAACTCAGTACGGAAGTAAAAACCTCTTCTGCGTTACGCATAAATGTACCTTCCATGAGCGATTGAGCACGGAAGAGATATGCAGGAAAAAGATACGAATAGTTTTCTTTCAGCTTCTTCTTGCTCTCTTCCCAACGACGAATCCCGTCATCTGAAACATTTGATTCTTTGAACTTTGGTTTGGTCGGATACAAGCGGGCATCTGTGCAATCAATTTTATCACCTGAAATTGTTGCCCAAATTGCTAAAGCACGAAGATGACATCCATATCGTTCACCAAGCTCTTCAACACTATGAAAATAAGTGCTTGAAGGTGGTCCCGGTGTAAACAGCTTGAGCAATGCAAAGATCGTTCGCTTCGCAATGCCATGGTGTGCAGCGGCCTCACAAAGCGATATCCCTGGTTTACGCAACTTCAAATCTACTCGACGACCAGACTTTGCGAGTTGGCCCCACTGCTTCGCGACATGAGCTACGAATGGCTTTGGGGGTATATGTCCAGCATCCATCGCGCCATCAATTATCGCCAGTACTTCGTCATATCGCGGCAGCAACTTCCATATCGACTCCAGATCAAATGGTGCATCATCAGAGAATATGGCGGTCGCGAGTTTCTGGCACAGTTCAAACCGAAATACCCGCGGCCTCCAACGTGTAATCCAGTTAAGGGCAGCATTGATACCACCGAGTCGGAGAACTGCTTCAGCGCCATTTGCCATGTCCTTCGCTGTCAGATCCCAGCCATACCGATCCTCGCGTGGTCTTGAAAGGTACTCCCGTATCCACGCTTCGGCACTTGAGAGGTGATTCTTGGCTTGTACATGGCTGCTGGGACTGCGGCTGAACTGTGCGGCGCATTGCAGATGCATAGGGCCTTGCCAGTCTAACCGAGTATTCTGCTGATTTATGTAAAGGCGATGGACCGTTGAAGGATTTCCGTAACGGACAGCAAGATCACCCTCTCCCAACAAAAGATCCTCGACGGCTTGATCAGCCTTGCCAGACTCAGCAAGAACAAACAACAGGCGTAAGAGTTCTGCATCGTTTTCTTGGCCCAGAACCCAATCCATCGCCAACTGAGCACGGCGAGCAAACACCTCTGTACGCTCGATGGGGTCCTCAATGGACTGCGGTTGGCCATCGTCATGAATCAAACTAACTATGTCGTGGTCACGATCAGCTGCACGCAAAGCATTCGCCACATGTGCTGCCGCATACCCATCGATTTCACGGGCAGTAAATAGTGCATCAGCTAAATTTCCAAGCTGGTGCTCATTGATTGGATAGCGATCTCTGATTCGATTCTCAAAGTCTTCATCCTTAAAGCTAATCGCATCATCTTGAACAGTAAACCCAAGGCCTGCATCCCTACAAAAATCAACTAAGCTGGCCTCGTCAACCTCACTAAGCTGCGCCGCCCATGTCGCAGGCACGGGCCTTGCAAGGGTTAGTAGAGCTGGGCAAATTCTTTCAGCCAGCTTTATATTACCTAATCTTTGTCCTGCATCATCAAGCCAGGCGTCGATCAGATGATCAAGTGTTTTTCCGCCAGGGCGCAAGAAATCCAACGCGGTACATAAATCTCCATCACATTGAGCCAATGCATATGCTTGAGTTCTGGGCACGCCGTGTGTCAGCTTGCCAAAAGCTTGCACATCAGCTTGGTTGTATTTTTCACAATACCTCTCGACATGCTGCAGAGACTCCACATTTGTAAATGGCGGCACTTCAAAGTGTAGCGTATTCGTCGGCAATTCAATACTATCCCTCCGGTGCGTTCGTGCGGCAAACACCAACCTGCATCCTTCCGGCACCGCCATTGTCACGAGACCCGATACAAAGGACTTCTCCTTCCATTGCTTCGCAGCGGACAAACTATTGTCTGCGGCATCGATGACGAGCACCACAAGAGCTTCAGGATTTGCCGCCCTGACCGATCGAGCCGCAGCTTCGAGGCGTCGCCGAAGTTCTCGACTGTAGTCTTCCTCACTAAGACCCTGGTTGATCAAGAGTGGTGTTCCGATTACACCAGCCAACTCATTCGTTAACTGAAGAATTGCCCGTTGATACCCATGCCTCTTGCTTTCGTGGTTCATGTATGACCCACCGCCATAGCAATCGAACAGCACCGATATAGAGCCAGTAGGTAGGGAGTCACGCAACTGGCGAATCAATGTGGTCTTACCCACACCACCTTTCCCGTGAATACATATAAGACTCTGGTTATGGTTGGCGATCTGCTTCGCAAGATCGTTGGCGATGTCTCTTTGGATTGGATTCGGTAACTCCTCAAATGATGACGGTGCGGGATAGAGCAACTCGGAACTCGTTATCTCCAGTGCTGCCAGTACATCATCTTTGACAAACGGCAGTTCCCCTCGATTTTCAGGCTGCATCCGTCGACGGATAGAATCCATGAGCATGCTGTATGGTGAGCGGGCTTCACCGAAGCCCAACTCACCAAGGTTTTCAAAGAGCGCTGCATCCATTGCCAAACGTGAGGGAGCACAGCATTCCGACACATCGAATACGCGGAGGAAGTCCGTGAATTCTGATGACTTGAGTCCCATTCCGCGACGCAGATACTCAAGTTGCTTTTTCTGTACCTTTGTCATCTTTTTCAGCAACACAGCCGTGTTTACTGGCGATTGTCGACCCGAAAGAAACTGCTTGGCGCTATGCAACATGTCGTTAAGACGCTCATCGCATGGACGATTACTGATGAGCTTGATTGACAGCTTTTTCATCGCCTCATCCCGCCCAAATCGCTTTGCGTAGTGCGAGTAGATTTCTGTAAGACGGCGAATGATGCACTTCTTCGAATCAGAAGGACTCTTGGGACTCAGCAATGCAGCAGTCCATGGCAAATCTGCACGCCGTGTACTGTATTTCAGTTGTGTATGCACGACCTTGCTGGCTAATTTGAACGAGCGGCCGCCATAGTACTCCGCCAAGTCGATCCCGAGTAGGGAGTCACCACCACGCTTAACAAGGCCAACATCTTCTGGATGAACCTGATCAAGTCCTAGGCCCACAAGCTTTGAACGTGGGTGCAACATCCCAAGAGCTTTACGGGCGGCCCACTGCAAGTGAAAATCATCACCAGCGTTCGACTCAAAGGCATCGGGTGTCCCCAGATCATCGGTCATAAACACACAATATCACTTCAGTTTGATTGATGCCACACAAGGCAACTATTTGGACCAAATGAAGACACATACGGGAACTAATCTACTCACTCGGCCAATGTGGAACCAAATTCATTTCTTACCACACTTGTTCATCGTTGCTGCAATTTTCAATATGCAGGGATCCTAAACGCCCCACTTGCGGGATTTGCTCGATACCATATGAGACATGTCTAGGAACAATGCTCTGACTCAATTTTGTGGATTAGCCAAGGCCGAATCCTCTACTGGGGCATCCAAGGCGATCTCACTTCATGCCGCCGCATTGGCCTCATTGCAAGAGATCGATGTGTCTGATCAGCTCAAATACAGAATCGAATCTGAGCTTGATGTACTTCTGGATGCCCACCTTGGTGTATGCAGAACTTCGGCGACGGACTTTAATGCGGTAAAAGCCCATTTAGATAACAAGCCCGGACTTATGCAGTATCACACACGCAGAGAGCAGGCTGCAACAAGACTTTCTGCCCTACTTGATCAGATCAACTACTCCAAAGTTCACCCTGATGGCTACACCCCTTCTGGGCTCATGAAAGAAGCAGATATCAAGAAAGATCTCTGGCAGACCATCTGCCAACGAGCATCAATCCAGATTGATCGCGGCGATTCTCACCGAAGATTTCGCAACTCTGAAATCCGTAACCTGATCTCAGCAGCTCGAGATCATGGTAAGCGCAAAGGACATTCTGCAGCAGATGCATGGGAAGCTCTGCTTGAACGCAACCGCCATAATCCTGATCTGTAGCAGCATCCAAATACCGGTTTAAATGCCGATTGGGATGAACACGTTGCAATCTCGCTCAAAGAAGTGAAAGTGTCTCTGTGGAGTAATGGTACTCCGCCATAGGAGCACTAAAAATGATCGATTTCGCTAAACAGCAGATCATTCCGATCAACAAAATTAATCCCGCCCCATACAACCCCAGGAAGGATCTCCACCCCGAGTCACGGACGGCTCAGCAGCTTCTAGCCAGCATGGAAGAGTTTGGCTGTGTGGAGCAACTTGTTTGGAACAAGCTGACTGGCAACCTCATCGGTGGACACCAACGGCTCAAGATTCTGCTTAGTCAAGGTATCAAGAAGATCCCCGTCACCGTAGTAGAACTCCAGTTGGGAGACGAGAAGAAGCTCAACCTCGCACTCAACAAAATTGATGGCGAGTGGGATAACTCCTTGCTCTCAGATCTCCTTATCGAGCTCACGGCTGATCAAGACTTCGATTCAACCCTTACCGGATTTCGCTCAAATGAGATCGATCGGCTGCTTGTAGAGCATTCTCAGGAAGATCTGATTGCCGTTGAGGAAGATGCGGATCAGATCGATTCTGAAACCGATGTCCCGATCACTCGCCATGGCGAGATTATCGAGCTCGGTCCACATCGCATTGCATGCGGTGACTGCACGGATCCATCGGTGCTTGCCGAACTCATGGGTGATGAACACGCTCATTTGCTCAATACGGATCCACCTTACAATGTGGCCTACAACACGGCCAACCGTCCCACTGCTCAGAAGTCGAAGAAGGCATCACGAGCAATTGCCAATGACAAAATGTCACCCGAGCAGTACCGGTTGTTTTCAGAGCAATGGCTCGGAGAGGTGAAGGATTATCTCAAGGCTGGTGCAGGTTACTACATCTGGAACGGCCATGCCAACTTCGGGCATATGTCGGATTTACTCACCGAGCTGAAGATGAAGCCTCGGAATGTGATCACTTGGGCGAAGGAATCGTTGTCGCCTGGCTTCAGCCACTATAACCAGCAGACGGAGTTCTGCTTATACGGGTGGAAGATTGGCAAGAGCAAGCAGTGGCATGGGCCGAAGAACGAATCCACGCTCTGGTCGATCACGCGTGATCGGGGCAATCTGTATCGCCATCCAACACAGAAAGCGTTGCCGCTCGCGGAACGGGCAATTCGCAACTCGTCATCGCGTGGCAATCTGATCCTCGACCCGTTCCTTGGATCAGGGACGACGCTGATCGCGGCATCTCGGCTCGGACGCCGATGCTTCGGGATCGAACTTGATCCGCGATACTGCGATGTCAACGTGCGGCGATACATCGCAACCGTTGGACGGTCGGCTGTGGACCAATCGATCCTTGACCGTTGGGTACCAGAGCAAATTTCAAAAGGAGATAATTCATGAGTAAGCCGCGTAAGAATGCTCCACGGACAACCACGCAGCTCTTGCGTGATCTCAAGGCTGGGAAGATCGTTGGCAAAGGAGTGCCAATGGAATCCAGGCGTGAGTGCGTGCAATGGCTTTCGCTCGAAGGTCTCTCTAATGCTGAGATTGCGGATCTCTTTGACATGTGTGAAAAAACAATCCAGCGTGATTTAGTCGTGCTTCGAGAAAGGAATGCGATTCACCCATCTCAGACTCATGTAGCTGAAATGCTCGGAGAGTTTCAGTTGCAAGTTCAAGCCTCAGTCAAGAGGCTTCGCCGTGTGGGCCGGGACTCAAGGACGAGCCCTGCTGATCAGATCGCAGCGGAGCGTGCGATCGCAGAATCACTTAACAATCTGATCAAACGACTCCATAGCATCGGACTAACCAACGGAATGGGATCGTCACAGAATGAATCTGCAAGTCTCGCTGAACTCCTCCATGCAGTTACGGTGATTGGTACCGAACTCGGAGAAGATTCCGAAATGGGCATCCAAGTAATCGCCCTGCTGGAATCAATCCGAGGCTCGATCGACAAGGGGAATACACCATGATCAACACCAAACTGGGATCAAACTCGACTCTCAGTGCGATCCGGCGCCAGACAGGCGCCGGATCGCTTCTCGCGTTTATGAAAATGTATTTTCGCCACCGTACCACTCTGCCCTGGAACAGGATGCACGAGGAGATAGCCACTGATTACAAACAGATCGGATCTGACAATCCACTCCGCCTCGTCTTGGCAGCACCCGACGGCTATGGCAAGACCACCATGACGACATTCGCCTTGGTATTGTGGTCATTGGTGTACAAACACTGTCGATGCATCGCCATTGGTTCGCACACGCGCACTGCGGCTGGCGAACTCTTGCGTTCTGTGGATCATGAGCTCCGCACCAATCAAACGCTCCGTACCGACTTCCCTCATCTTGCCGATCTTCAACGGGGATCAGGTTCCAGCGGGTCACGAGCATCGCCGCCTCGGGATATCTATGTCCGTGGCGTCGCCCGGCTCACAACCTTCGGCCCAACATCAAGTTTGGGCGAGATCACCTTTGAGGGATCACCGCCTGATCTCATCATCCTCGATGGATTTGAAGCAAATCCAGAGGAGAATGAAAACCCTAAATGTGGTCAGAGTGCCAAACTCGAGAGACATATCCACCGCAAAATCCTATCGAGATACACGGGCGCCTCGGTCATCGTCCTCGGCACCCTCACCCACGCCAACAGCCTGATCGATCGGTTGCTGAAACTAAATCAGTCCTCGATGTGGACGCAGCGGTTCTATCCAGCAGTGGATTCGTATCCAGCCAACTTTGATCTTTGGTTCGCATGGGCCAAGCACTTGCGAGTGGATCGGACTCAAGCCCAACACTACTTCGATACACATCGCGAGCAACTCCTCGATGGTGTTGAGGTGCTATGGCCGAAACACGAGCCGTTTGAGCAGATGATGTCACTTCGGGCACTCCATGGCTGGGAGTGGTTCGACCGCAATAGGCAAGGCGCCCCACTTGGCGGATCATGGCGTACATGCTCACCAAACGGAGCCGTGATTCAGCCACGGAGCGGGGGAACGGAAAAGCCGTACATCCTTGATCATGCCGGATACCGGAGGGAATGGCGGCATCATTCTGCAGGTATTGATCCAACCGTCACATTGCGTATAGAGGACGAATCACCCCCACAGGGCCGCACGGTGCCCATATCGCAGAATGTGGAAGATATAGGATCCGCATTCTGATTCCTATTCTCGCTTGACACCGGGGCACCCCAAGCCATTACTTCATGTGAGACGGCGTTTGATCGGGATTGCACCGATTTGCCGATACTCAAGGAGATATACGACTTACTGGGCCATGAGGCCCGACATCCCGTTGACGCGCGAGCGTCTTGCTGTTTCCAGAGATACCGCCAACCTGGGTTCATCGAACCCTTGAAGTACGAACACAGCACAGATGCCACGCCCCCGCAAGGGGGCGCTGGCTATGTGTTGTTCGTACGCCCTTGGCGGGGCCTCTGGAGTGACCATGGTTTAGCGCCTCCCTTTTTATGCGCCGATCCATTCTCAAAGCCTGCCTCCGCAAACAACACCGGAGGCACCATGGGACTGTACAGCATCAAAGGCGACTCACTCGAACTCATCGAGCAAACCACCTATTCAGAAGAGCAGGTCCGTGAACGACAGGATCTCCAACGCTGGCTCAAAAACTCAATCGAATCAATCGCGCCCGGCTGCATGGTGATTGACGAAGAGTTTAACGACTGGGAAGACAGCAACCGACGCATCGACCTGCTCTGCCTTGATCAAGATGCCTGCCTAGTAGTCATCGAACTCAAACGCACCCAAAAGGGCGGCCACATGGATCTTCAAGCCATCCGCTACGCGGCCATGGTCTCACACATGACCTTCGAGCGTGCCGTGCGAGCACACGCACGGTACTTACGGAACAACGACCAAGACCATGCTCAAGCTGAGCAGCAAATCCTGGACTTCCTCGATTGGCCTGAGCCATATGAGGAAGAGTTTGGCTCAGAAGTAAAAATCATCCTGGCCTCGGCGGACTTCTCTACCGAGATCACGACTTCAGCCCTTTGGCTCCGAGAGCAACAGATCGATATCCGATGTGTCAAAATCAGTCCCCACAACCACAACGGCGCGCTCATCGTACAAGTCGAACAGGTCATCCCGGTTCAATCCGCTGAGGAATACCAAGTCCGCGAGCGTGAGAAACTCAGCGAACAAAAGACAGCCCGACGCGGTGGGCGATCATCGACCGGATTTGGCTTCGTCAATGTAGGCGAGCACGGCGGCAAGAAAAACCATCGCTCATGGGAAGACTCCCGCCGCTATGGATACATCTCTGCAGGCGGTAACAGTATCTCACAACTCGACAGGCTCCACATCGGCCAGGCGGTTTGCGCTTATCGGAAAGGACGGGGCTATGTCGGAGTTGGCATCGTCATCACCGACCCAACCCCCTTCGACGAGTTCATCACCGAATTTGAGGGCAAGAAGCTGTCGGAACTTCCGCTTGAGCACGGCGATAATCCCGTAACCATCCGAGAGATGTTCGTCGGCATTCGATGGATCAAGGCACTCGACAAAGAACACGCCATCAAGGCGAAACCTTACCGAGTCACAGCCTGTCGAATGCACGAAAGCGAGCTGGTTGACGAGATTCTTGCCGGATTTGAACTCACCCACGACGACTGCCTCGAATAGCCCCGATCATGGCGAGTATCTGCTGATAGTCGCTCGAATAACGCGATACCCGCTTGCTATCTCCCTCAGATGATGGCTATATGGGGTAAGCGGAATCTCCGCATTCACCACCCCGGCCAAGTCCCTGCAGCTAACCCCGGATCCAACGCATCAAGCACCCTCTCGTTGAGAGAAATGTCTGCATGCGCCGGAGCCAGACCGCAAGGGCACATCAAGGAAGCCCGATGACCATCGAACTCGACACCCTCACGAACCTCACCGCCGTCAAACTCCGCGAGGAGTGGATCAAGATCGGTGTTCGAGGCAAGCCCCCGCAGTTCAAGCAAGCACTTGTTCGCGGCATTGCATGGCATCTCCAGAAGCAAGCCCATGGCGGGCTCGACGCCGACACACGCCGCCTGCTCAAAGCCGCGACCCGCAATGCTCCGACACCAGCATCCAAGCAGAGCGTCGCCGGACAGCGGAAGCAGCGGGACCCAATCAAACTCCCTGAGGGCACCACCCTCGTCCGAACATGGCGCGGACACCACCACGAGGTCACGGTCCTCGAAGATGGAAAACGCTTCCGGTACCGGGAAACCGAGTTTGCAAGCTTATCCGAGATCGCTCGGGAGATCACCGGGGCACGCTGGTCCGGACCTCGCTTCTTCGGCCTCAAAAAACTCAAGCAATCTGCATAAGGAATCACCATGAAAACCACCCGCTGCGCAATCTACACCCGCAAGTCTAACGAAGAGGGACTCGACATGGCCTTTAACTCACTCGACGCTCAGCGCGAAGCGGGCATCGATTACATCAAGAGCCAGAAGCACGAGGGCTGGCTGCTGGTCGAAGATGAGTACAACGACGGCGGGTTTTCCGGCGGCACCATGAAACGACCTGGGCTCAAACAGCTGCTTGATGACATCGACCGGGGCCGCATTGATGTCGTCGTGGTGTACAAAGTCGATCGGTTGAGCCGATCGCTCAGTGATTTCGCTCGGATGATGGATGTCTTTGATGAGAAGCAGGTCTCGTTTGTGTCGGTGACGCAGCAGTTTAATACCACGACCTCGATGGGCCGCTTGACACTCAACATGCTGCTCAGCTTCGCCCAGTTCGAGCGTGAGGTGTCGGGCGAGCGCATCCGTGACAAGCTCGCCGCGACGAAGAAGAAGGGGTATTGGGTCGGTGGCACACCACCGCTCGGCTACCGGCTCCAATCAAGTGAAGAATCCAAAGGGCTTTATATTATCCCCGAGCAGACGGATCTCGTCCGCACGATCTTCGATCGATACATCAAGCTGTCATCCCCGGTTGCTGTTGCCAATGAGCTCAACGAAGCCGGATACACCACAAAGCAATGGACGAGCAAAAAGGGCATTGTTCATGGTGGAAAACGACTCTCTCAGAAGTACATCCACGGCGTCCTAACCAACCGGATCTACATCGGCAAGATTACGCACACCCGGGGCGATCACACCGATATCTACGATGGCTTGCATGAATCCATCATCGATCAGGCTACATGGGACACCACGCAGAAGCTTATGACCAAGCAGGACCGCAAGAGCCTGCACCGCTGGACCCACCCGCACCTGCTCAAAGGCAAGCTACGCACGAGCGATGGATTTGCGATGAGCCCGACCTCCACGCATCGACCACTCACCAAGAAGAGTGAGACCAAACAGAAGCGGCTTGTGCGATACTACATCAGTCAGAAGGCGATCAAGCACGGCTTCAAGAACTGTCCGATCAAGACCATCAATGCAGTGCATCTCGATGAACTGGTCCGAGGGCTGGTGCTCGGACACCTCAAACACAACGATCTTGACCGTCAATCAACGGAGGTCCGGGATCGCTGGATCCGAAAGGCCATCCACGAAGTCACGCTTGCGCCCGACTCGATCACAGTCCAACTTGATACCAAGAAGATCGAGCTACTCCAACGGCATTCCTTCAGATCACTGCCGAATGACATCCCGTCGCGTCCGGTCTGCTTGCGAACACCAGAGGTCGATGACCGCGGCGAGCATATCGAGCTAAAACTGCAGCTCCAAATCAAGAAACTCGATGGCCGACGATTGCTGCTCAGCCCCGATGGCCATGACCTGATCATCCCCTCAACACCCGAGCCCAGACAGCACATCGTTGATGCGATTGGTCTGGCGTACCGTTGGCATGATGGGCTTATCAAATCCGGGCTGCAAATCCGTGAGTACGCAATCGAGCATCAACTCAATCGCACGCGCATTCTGAACCTGCTCCCGCTCACTTTGCTCAGCCCAAATATACTTCGCAATGCACTCGCCGGAACACTCCCCAGCAGAATCACACTCGGCGATCTTCTGACAGCATCAAAGCAACTCGACTGGAATCGCCAAGCCGACGAGCTTGGGATCAGCACAGCAATGAGCCAGTGCATCAGTTCGCAATCCGCCAGCTGATTCCCGGCTCACGACCTATTCACATTACATGAGGACATCCCTTAAATTGCCCGTAGAGACACTCGCCTCATACTCGGCAGATATTGGCTGATGTGGGCAATTCAGATAATCCCAGAGACGCACCAAACCGCCTGACACGCCCCAAAACGGCAGAAACGACGCCTTTGTGGGGACGCCGTTTCGTATACCGATTAAGTCAACGGAGCAGGGGGGATTCGAACCCCCGATGACCAAAAGGCCATACTGGATTTCGAATCCAGCGCATTCAACCGCTCTGCCACCGCTCCAACGATTGGGTTGAGAGCCAGTATAGACCGGATTTGGGTGTCCAATCGCTTCTAGGGGGGAGTTTTTGGCGAGTGGGCTATGTGAAAGTCGACATAGGGGTATGCCGGACGAAGGGACGCTCAATCAGGGATTTCAGGTGGTGGATTGGATAGTCCTTGGGGGATACTTTCTTGTGCTGGGGATCACCGGGTTTGTATTTAGCCGAAGATCACCCAAGAGCACGGACGACTACTTTCTAGGCGGGCGGAAGATGCCCTCGTGGGCTGTATCGATCTCGATCGTTGCGACCTCGCTCTCGGCGGTGACCTTCATCGGGGCCCCTCAGGAGGCGTACAGCGGGAACCTGACCTATCTGGCGACCAATATCGGGATGGTCCTGGCAGCGATGGTGATCGCGATACTCTTTATCCCCGTCTTCTACAGATCACGATCTGAGTCGATCTACCAGTTGCTCGAAACACGGTTTGGTCCGGCGGCGAGGAAAGCCGCCAGTGTGGCCTTTATGTGCGGGCGGGTGCTTGCTTCCGGAGCGCGGATTTATGCGGGCGCGATCCCGGCTTCGATACTGCTCTTCGGGATCGACAAAGGGACCGACCCCGGGCATCTCATTGTCGCTATCGCGATCCTGAGCTGTGTCGGGATTGTGTACACGCTGGCGGGGGGGATCAGCTCGGTGATCTGGTCGGATGTTATCCAGTTTGCGATTTTGATCGGGGCTGCGTTGTGCGCGATCGTACTGATTTCCAGCTCATTCAATGCCCCGATTTCTGAAATTTATTCGCAGCTCCAAAGCGGAGGCACCGACGAAAACTCAAAGCTCACGCTCTTTGATCTTTCGTTCGACCCCACGCACCGATATTCGCTTCCGGCTTGCATCATCGGGTTTACCCTCTTGGGGATCGGTTCGTATGGCACCGATCAGGACCTTGCCCAAAGGCTCTTGACTTGCAAATCTGCAAAGCATGGGGCGAGGTCAATCATTTCAGGGATCTTGATTGGTATCCCCACCACTGCTACTTTTTTGTGTGTTGGGCTGCTGCTTTGGATTGTGTACCAGCGTCCGGAACTGACATCACTCGGCTCACCAACTCCACCGGGCGAATCGATGACGGTGTTCCTGCACTATATATTGAGCCAGATCCCGCCGGGAGTGCGTGGGCTCATGATGGCGGGGTTGTTTGCGGCGGGGCTTTCGAGTTTGAATAGCGCGATCAATGCTATGGGGGCGGCATTTATTTCAGATCTGTATCGCCCGATGATGGAGGCACGGTCTGTAACTGGCAAAGATGATCGGCACTATGTGATTGTTGGCCGGATTGCTGTGGTCGCGTGGGGCGTTATTCTTGGGTTGTTTGCGGTGGTGTGTATTTACTGGCAGCAGGCCGAGAACGACACGCTCATCGGGTTTGCACTGAGCGTGATGACCTTTGCGTATGCGGGCTTGATCGGGGTCTTCTTTTCTGCGATCTTTACCAAACGCGGGTCATCGCGGTCTGCGATCTTGGCGTTGATCGCAGGGTTTGGGTGGATGCTGCTGAATCAGCGGTTTGTGTTCAATGCGTTTGATGCTCTTCATACGCCTCGGATCGAGTATTGGTACGACATCCATTTCACCTGGAAACTCACGATTGGCGTGATGATCTCAACGGCGGTCTGCATGGCGGGCAAGAGCCCTGTAACTCAAGACGACTGAGCGGCAAGCTTGGCGGCACCGCGAGCGGCGTGATGCGCGGAGCTTGCGAAGTCGAGTGACCAATCCGGGTTTGCCAGCGGGGTGAGCCCGTCGTTGACCATCTCAATGAGCAGTTGCTTGTGAGGCTTGAGAGCCAAGCCGACCCCGCCGAGGAGAGCGATGCGGCTGGGTTGATAGATCGCGTGGACGACTCGGAGTGCGTGGACGATCGCTCGGATTGGTGAATCTTGATGCGTGAGAGAGGTGAGATCTAGGGTTGAACCGCTCATCCAAGGCTGCAGAGCCGGGGCTCCGATGAAGGATTCGAGGGTGTTGCGTGATCCGTCGCGATCTACTCGGTCCGTGTCTCCGAACCGCCCTACATCCATCTGACCCAGATGCCCGATCCCTCGCTGACCGATGGTAAGGATCTCGTCGCCATCGAGGATACAGAGCCCGACACCTGTGCCTAGAGATATGGCGGCGGTGCGGGCTGGGGATGGGAACTCTGTGGCGTAGTCGTACCCCGCGGCGTCTGCGTCGGAGACGATCCGGACCGACACGGTGTTGTTCCCGATTGCGGATTCGATTAGGTCACTGAAATCCCAGCCGTTGAGGGTTGGGATATTTACAGATCGCTCGATCCCGCTTCGGGCCGAGTTCATACGGCCTGGGAGACACATCCCGATATACTGGATACCTTTGATTTCGAAGCCGGAAATGCTTTCCTTGATTGCCTGAGAGATCTGAGCACGACTTGGGTTTGAGTATCGGCTGCTGGTTGCTGTGCTCCAGCAGCCGCTGCTTGTTTGACAAGCGGCTTTTACTGCAGAGCCTCCGATGTCTATTCCTAGCGTTGGCATCAGGGCGATCCGAGGCGGGTCATCAGATCGGCAAGGGCAAATCGTTTCTGGGAGCGGAGCCTTATCGAGTCGAGGTCTTTTTTCTGATCTGGATTGGGCGATTCAAAGATTGTTGAATACGCAAAGATCGCAAACCGCTTGGGATGACCGATGGCGATCTGGTACGAGGTCTGAGAGCTGCCGGTGTGTTTGTAGGCACCGATCCCGGGGATGACGCGGTCCTGGGCGACCTCGGCATGCCATGACGCGAGGTCGGATTGATACTGGATATTTTTGTCGGTGTAGATCATGGGCATGATCGCATCGACTGTGCCGCTGTTGACCCAGCCGACCGCGTCTTGTAGGTAACGGTTGTTGGCGATGTCTGGGCGTCTCCAGACCGCCGCGCTGAGGCGGACGCCTCGTTTGTTGCGGATGGATTCGTCGTCGATCCGCTCTACGAGTGTGGTGATTCTGGATTTGATCCATTGCTTGTAGTGATCGTGGTCGATCTGGCTTGGGTTGCTGCTTGAGTTGGTTTGTTTCGCGTAGAGGGCCCGACTGATTGGGTCGCCGGGCATGAGCTGGCCGGGTTTGATCTCATCGGCAAGGTAACGGACATAGTCGAGATGGATGCCATCGATGTCGTAGCGGTTGACGATGTCGCGGATGACGCCGACGATGTGATCATGGACACTATCGAGGACGGGATTGACGACAACATATCCATCGTGCAACGCCTGCATGTTCCCCGCGTCGTCGCGGAGGCGCCATTCGGGGTGGGTGTGGAAGATGTGCGAGCGGTCGCTGGGAGGGGTCTTGCCCCTCCACATCGGCATGACATTGACCCACGCGTGGATCTTGATCTTGTTGACCTTGCATTCGGTGACGGCGATCTGGAGCGGATCGAATCCGGGTGGGTTGGCGTTGTATTTGAGGAGTTCAATGCCCCAGGGCTCTTTGGCTGATGGGTAGTAGGCGTCGGCTTGGCCTCGGACCTGCCAGTAAATATCCGTAATCCCGATGGATGCGGCGTCGGCGATGGCTTTGCGGACATCATCGGGGGATTGGTAGTCCCAGCGGGTGATCCAGAGCCCGTGCTCGGTGGCGACGATCTTTGGTGAATCTTCGATCCGGCCAGAGCCGGTCAGCACGCATCCCGAGATCCCGAGCAGGCACAACGCAGTTAGCAACCGAACAATGGACATGAGATCTCCTTGCCTGCCATGATACCAAACCGGCGGGCATCGGTGGATGGCGTATGACAATTGATCGGTTCTTTCTGCCGTGATTCGTTAGATGATGGGTTCTGCGGAGCCGGTCATCTGTTCTGGTTTGGTTTTGATGATTCCGAACCAAATCACGAAGAATGCCGGGACGAGAACACCCAGAAGAATTGTAAATACGAGGCCGAGAATCTCTTGGATCTGCGCACCTGTAGCACCTGAGTTATTCATACTCTGGGCTAACGGCGAGTCTGGATATTGCTGAGCCCATTGACGGATCGATTCCTGCTTGTCCATCTGACGGACATATCCAAAGAGCGACAACGGGATTGAAATCACACCCCATATCAAAATCATGAACCGGCAAATTGGATTTCGAGTGACACAAAAAATGCCTCCAAAGAGTAGCAACAGAGTCAATACAAGCCCAACACCCATCAGAATATAATCCGTTCCGGTGGCTTTCATTCCATCTGGCATGGGAGCACCCTCAAGCAGTGGCTTCATAAATTTTTCTTGAAGCGGGAGCATAACGACACCAATACCGGTGCAAGTTAGCATCAACGCACCCCATGCAATTGCAAAGCCACCGATCCATTTGGGCCACGCTGGAAGCGGACCTTCAAACAAATCGTCGTCATGAGTTTCGATTGGTTCTGTGAGTTGCTCTGTCATGGCAATAACCCTTTATGCTGTTGTATCTACAGCGGCTACACCCGCTGCAAGAATCGGACATCGTTCTCAAAGAGCATCCGGATATCGGGGATGCCGTACTTGCCCATCGCGATGCGTTCTATGCCGAAGCCGAACGCGAAGCCGGTCCATTCTTCGGGATCCAGCCCGCAGGCCGAGAGGACATTTGGATCGACCATGCCGCAGCCGCCGAGCTCGATCCACTTTGGATCTTCGCCGGGTTTGAGGGCGATCATCATATCGAACTCCGCGCTGGGCTCGGTGAACGGGAAGAAGCTCGGACGCAGGCGGATCTCTGCATCGTCGCCGAAGTAGGCGTGGGCAAACTGGAGAAGCGTTGTTTTGAGATCGGCCATTGAGACGCCGCGGGCGACATAGAGCCCCTCGATCTGATGGAACATAAACGAGTGCGTCGCGTCAACCGTATCGGGACGGTACACCCGGCCCGGGGAGACGATCTTAATCGGCGGCTCTTTGCCTTCGGCGACCAGCTTGGACATGGTCCGGATCTGGACCGTCGAGGTCTGGCTGCGGAGCATCCGAGGCGTAGCGACCTCGTTTGGGTTGTCGATATAAAAATTGTCGATCGGGTCGCGTGCGGGGTGGGCCGGGGGGATGTTGAGCTTGATGAAGTTGTGCTCGTCGTCCTCGAGTTCAGGGCCTTGGGCGACATCGAAACCCATACGGGCGAAGATCTCAACGAGCTCGTCGCGGACACGGGAGATGATGTGGCGGCGACCGACATTCTGCGACTCAACGATTCCCGGCTCGGTCATGTCGATCATCGGGCCTGATTGCGTCGCGACCCCTGATCCACCCAATGAAGCCTGCTTTGTTTCAAAGGCGGCTTCGAGTGCAGTCTTGACCTCGTTGAGGCGTTTACCGACCTGGCCCTTTTGCTCCTTGGGGACATCTTTCATCATGGGCATCACGGCCCGCATGCGTCCTTTGGTGCCGATGTAGGCAATCCGCCAGGATTCAAGGCTTGGGGCGTCTGCGACCGCTCCCAGTTCGGTGAGGCCTGCGGATTCGATCTCGTTGAGGGTGTCAAGCATGATTCAGTTCGTTCTCTGAGCGTATGTCTGGAGTGGGTTTCAATAAAAAACACTGCCCATTAAGTGGACAGTGTAAGGATAGTCAATATATGACTGGTTCGCTCAGGAATCGCCTTCAGGAGCATCGGCTTCTGGGGTCGATTCTGGAGCTTCAGCAACCGGGACTTCTGCCTTTGGAGCGTCCTTGCGGAGCTTGGCGGCAAAGGCTGTACGACGGTCAGCGGTCTTGCGTCGTGAGCTTGGCTGGCCACCGATCTCGGGGCCTTCCTCGTTACCGACGAACTGGATCACACACAACGGGGCCGCGTCACCGAGACGGTGCTGACCAAGCTTGACGATGCGGGTGTAGCCACCGGCGCGATCTTCGAAGCGTGGGGCAACATTGTCAAAGATGTGCTTGACGATGCGTGGTGCCTTGCGGAGCTCGCCGTAGCGGTTACGCTCAAGCTCGTCTGAGTCTGGGATATCAAAGAATCCTTCGACAAACTCGCGTTGCTCTTCGATCGACTCGCGTTGCTCTTCGGTCGCTCCCTTCGGGATATGCGCCCATGCAAACGCACGGCGGTCTTGGCCGAGCATCGAGATTACCAGGCGGCGTGAGTGGAGATCACCGCGCTTAGCTTTGGTGATGATCTTCTCAACGAACGGCTGGAGTGCTTTGGCCTTTGGGATGGTCGTGGTAATCTGACCATGCTCAAAGAGACTTGCCGCCATGTTACGGAGCATCGCTTGGCGATGCGCTGTTGTGCGGCCCAACTTGAATCCGGCTTTGCGGTGACGCATGACTCGGTTCCTTCTTTCATCTGTGACGCGATCACCGCGTCACGAGTTATTTCAATCAGCAATCCGGACGGACTTACTGGTGAACGGTGTACCCTTCGGGAAGCTCCATCCCAAGATCGAGCTCAATATCAAGAAGCTTTCGCTTCACTTCACGCAACGATGTGCGACCAAACGAACGCAGCTTGAGAAGCTCTGGCTCGGTCATGATGACCAGCTGAGCGACGGTGTCCAAGCGTGCGGATTCCAGACAGTTGCTCGCACGCACCGACAGATCGAGCTGCTCGGTTGGCATGTTGAGCTTGCGGATCAACTCCTCGTCAACACCAGCGGCAGCCGCGGCGTTCTCCGAGACACGGTCGTCGCCGAGTTCGAAGTATTGGACGAATGGGTTGAGGTGCTTGCGGAGGATCTTGCCAGACTCGACGAGTGCCATCTCTGGGGTGACAGTGCCGTCGGTCCAGATTTCCATGATCAGCTTGTCGTAGTTGGTTTTCTGACCAACGCGAGTGTTCTCGACCTGGTAGCGGACGCGCTGGACAGGTGAGTAGATCGCGTCGACCGGGATGACCCCGATCTCTTGCTCGTCATTGCGGAGTTCCTGTTCGGAGACAGGGATGTACCCGCGGCCTTTATCGACATGAATCTCCATCTCGAAAGCGACCGGTTCGGTCAGCGTTGCGATGACGAGGTCTTTGTTGACGATGGTGACACTGCTATCGGCCTCGATGAGGTCGGCGGTCACTTCACCTGGTCCCTGAGCGGCGAGTTTCATGACCCGTGGGCCTTCGCCGTCCGATTTGACGATCAGGTTTTTGATGTTGAGGATGATGTCGGTGGTGTCTTCGAGGACGCCTGGGATCGAGGTAAACTCGTGCTCGGCACCTTTGATTTTAACAGCGGTGACCGATGCACCTTCGAGTGAAGAGAGCAGGATCCGACGCAGCGAGTTGCCGATGGTCGTACCCATGCCGCGCTCGAATGGCTCGACGGTGAAGCGGCCGAAGGTATCGGCGGTAAATTTGTTGTCGGGTGTGACCCGAGAGGGCAGTTCAAGCCCGCGCCAGCGTACACGCATGATTCAGTTCTCCGCAGCAGGGACTTTGATGGGGTCCGAATTCTTTGCGTGGTTCACAGATTGACGCCCTGCTGCTGTCGGCGTCGCTCTTTCTTTCCACGAAAGACTTATTCAATACACAAACCCCTGAGTTCCAACCAGTGGAATCCGGGGCTCTGAGCCGGTCGATTAGACGCGGCGTTTCTTCTTTGGACGGCAGCCGTTGTGAGGCACCGGGGTGTGGTCTTCGATCGCGGTGACACGGAGGCCCGTCGAGGCGAGCCCCGAGACGGCGTTCTCACGCCCGGCACCAGCACCTGTGATCTTAACCTCGATCTCGCTCATGCCCATCTTGCGGACCTTCTGGCCGAGTTGCTCACCAGCACGGGTCGCGGCGAACGGGGTAGCCTTGCGGGCCCCTTTGAAGCCGATGGTTCCAGCCGAGTCCCAAGCGAGTGCTTCGCCGTTGGTATCGGTGATGGTGATGAGGGTGTTGTTGTGGGTCGCTTTGACATGCGCGATTCCACGGGTGACACCCTTGCGGATCTTCTTCTGTTTCTTGACTGACTTTGCCATTGATCGATCGCTCCTGACGGTTCCACTTGTGGTTCCCTCTTTGAGGGCTGGAACCTTGCGAATGTGTGATATAAACATGAAACGGGTTGCACCCACATGGATGCAACCCGATATTCACAATACTTATTTAGCCCTTGACGCCCTTCTTGCCTGCAACGGTCCGCTTCTTGCCCTTACGGGTGCGTGCGTTACAACGGGTGCGTTGGCCACGGGTCGGAAGACCTGCCCGGTGACGATCGCCGCGGTACGAGCGGATCTCGCGGAGGCGGGCGATGTTCTGGTGAACCTGACGACGCAGGGCACCTTCGACGAGGTAGCTACCGTCAACAATGGTGTTGAGGGTCGAGACCTCGGTCTCTGAGAGTTCGTTTGCTTTGGTATCCGGATTGATCCCTGCTTCTACAAGGATGTCACCGGCATACTTGTTGCCGATGCCATGGATGTACTGCAACGAATAAAAGATCTTCTTGCGATCCGGAATGTCTACACCTGCGATACGGGGCACTGTTATCTCCTGTCATCCCGGGGTTGAACCGGGCAGTGCGCTGCAGTCGAGTTCACCTCGGTGCAGCCGGTCGTTCGTTATTTATCCACGATTCAGATTCAGATCAGCCTTGACGCTGCTTGAAACGCGGGTTCTTCTTGTTGATTACAAAGACTTTGCCCTTACGACGGACAATCTGGCAATCTTTCGAGCGACGCTTGACGCTTGATGATACTTTCATCTTGAACTCCTTCGCCGCTCACTTGGCGAAATATCTGAAACCGGGCAATCCCGATTGGTACTGTACTTGCGTAAATCCAAGGCCTTGCCAGATGGCAAATTCTCGGGTCACGATATTAGGCCCACCGACCCGGCGTGTCATCCGCCAAATCCCAAGAGCCATTCAAAAGAGCCTTCATTGGTCAAAATAGACCAACTTCATGCTCTATACAAGGGCCCAAACAGGGCCCTATTGATCCTCAGGACCGACTACGACCTTCGCCGGCATCACTGTCGCCGAGGAATCCGTCGTAGTTTCGCATGAGGAGGTTGGCCTCGACCCGTTGGAGGAAGTCCAACGCAACCGACACCACAATCAGCAGACCTGTACCACCCAGGAACTGGGAGACCACAAAGTCCACTTTGAGTTGAGAGTTGACAACCATCGGGAGCACCGCGATCACCGCGAGGAACGCGGCCCCGACATAGGTGATCCGTTCCATGACGGCCTCGAGATATTCAGCTGTCCGCGGGCCTGGGCGAAGCCCAGGAATAAACGAGCCATGATCGCGGAGCTGCTTTGACATCTCTTCAGGATTGAACTGAACGGTAATCCAGAAGTAACTGAAGAAGTAGACCATGATGATGTAAAGGAACACATATGGATAGGCACCCATCTGGAAGTTGGTGCTGAGCCAGCCAACCAGTGTCACCCACCAGCCGGTCGCGTTTGCGTTCTGGGCTTGGTCCATCAAAGCACTAAAGACCACCGATGGGAAGATCATCAAAGAAGAAGCGAAGATGATGGGCATCACGCCGCCGTGGTTGACCTTGAGCGGGAGGTAGCTCTTCTGGCCACCAAAGGTCCGTTTGCCTCGGGTGTGCTTGGCTTGTTGGACCGGGATTCTTCGTTGTGCGACAGTCAGAAGTACCGAGCCACCAACGACCAGTACAAACCCGAAGAGCAGCAGGATCAGACCCATCCACCCCATCTTGTTTGGATCTGCCGCATCAAAGTTGCTGACCACGCTCATCACCGCACCGGGCATCCCGGTAAGGATACCGGCCATAATGATTAGTGATACACCGTTACCGATACCAAAGCGGTCGATCTGCTCACCGAGCCACATCAGGAAGATAGTGCCCGCGGTCAGTGCCGCGATACCCATGACCCACCAGAGCGGATTGCTGGCCCAAGCTTCATATACAAGTCCTGAGCGTGTGATGTAGGTCAACCAACCGACTGCCTGAACAAGGCAGAGCCCGACTGTTGAGTAACGGGTCCATTCCTGGATCTTTGCGTACCCGGTGGGGCCTTCGTCTTTGAGTTTTTTGAGCCTGGGCGAGACGCCTTGGAAGAGCTGGAAGATAATCGAAGCGGTGATGTAAGGCATGATGCCGAGACCGAAGATGGTCGATTGCCCGAACGATCCACCCGAGAAGATCGCGACATACTGTGAGAGTCGGCCCGCGGCTGAACCAGAGGCGGCCTGCTGCTCGAAGAACGATGTCAGCGCGCCCTGGTCAACACCCGGGACCGGGATCCAGAACCCGATCCGGTACACAGCGAGCATGCTGAGCGTAAAGAGGATCTTGTTCCGCAGTTCGGGGATCCGGAAGACATTGATGATGGTCTGGATGAGCATGTATCGTTTACTCCGTGCGGCTCAGATCACCGTACCAATAATGAACAAATCAAAGACGGGGCCGATCATCCGTGACCGTTGATGGTATCCCCATCGTTCAGCGGTTGATCGACCCCGGCGTGCAAATCAGCCATCGTGGCCCAAATCCAGGGCCGATGATTATTTCTTCGGCTTAAGAACTTCGCCACGAGCGAACGCCTCGTCGCGTTTACGGTGCCATTCTTGCTTCTTGAGCTTCTTGGTGAGGTTCTTCGGTGTTTGGTCGTCCGAGTTTCGATCGATGCCACGGACACGGTCACGGCGGGTGCCGGTCTCGTTGACCTTGCCGCCGGCGTCTTCGATCAGCTTGCGTGCTGGGCCGGTGACGCGATTAGCGGTGACATCAAACTTGACCTTGAGCGAATCGACACCTTCTGGGAGATCGCCGAGGATTTTGAGGACGCGGGACTCGTCGCGGACCAGGCCGGCCTTGATGAGTGACTTCTGATCAATGACGCCACCGGACTTGAAGTCCTCGTGCTCGATGATCGCGGCAAGGTTCACGATCCAGAACTTGATCGTGAAGTTTGCATTGGTGAAACCAAACTTCGGCATGCGACGGAAGAATGGCATCTGGCCACCCTCGAACTGCGCGAGTCTTGAGTTGCCACGGCGTGAGCCTGCACCCTTATGACCACGACCGGAGGTCTTGCCGTTGCCCGAACCGACACCACGGCCGATGCGCTTGCGTTGTTTGTACTTGCCCGCCTGAGCGGTGATTTCGTGGATCATCATGACCGGTTACTCCCGGAAATCGTGCGGTTGCACGATGTGTTAGCTTGCGTTTTCTGAACTTGAATCTTTTGGTGCTTCGGCTGCAGGTGCTGCTGCCGGTGCGGCTTGATCGCCACCACCTTGAGGAGCACCGGCTGGACCGCCGCGACCACCGCGACCGCCACCCTGGCCACCGCGTCCGCCGCGACCACCGCCACGCCCGCCGCGACCACGGTCTTGACCGATGGTGTTGACTGGAGCGGCCATTTTTTCGCCTTCGGACTGTACCGGCATGAAGCGTTGGCCACGCTTGACACGTTCTTCGATATCGGATGTTTCGATCTCAACGCCACGCAGTGCTGCGATATCTTCGCGAGTACGGAGCTGGGCGAGGCCATCGAATACGGCGCGGACCATGTTAATCTTCGAGTTTGACCCCGTTGACTTTGTCAAGCAGTCGGTGACGCCGGCCATTTCGAGAACCGCGCGGACTGTGCCACCTGCAACGACACCGGTACCGGGCGACGCCGGGACCAGGATGACGCGGCTTGCACACGCGGTGCCGATGGTTTCGTGTGGCAGGGTTGTGCCTGTCATCGGGAACGAGACCATGTTGAGGCGGGCGTGCTTCTCAGCCTTCTCGATAGCGGTGGGCACTTCAGGGCTCTTGGCGTAGCCATAGCCGATCTTGCCTTTGCGATCGCCGCAGACAACGAGTGCGCCGAAGCTGAAGCGTCGTCCACCCTTAACAGTCGCTGCGGTACGGAAGATTCCGACGGTATGCGACTCGATTGATTTTGATTCGTCAAGCATTTCTGCCATTGTGGTATCTCTTTCGTTCAGAACTTGAGACCGCTCTCCCGAGCTGCATCTGCGAAGGCCTTGACCCGACCATGGAACTTGAATCCGCCGCGATCGAAGACTACTGCTTCGATGCCGGCTTTCTTTGCACGCTCGGCGAGCACGGTGCCCGCCGCTTTGGCCGAGGCGACATTTCCGCTCGAGCCATCGATCTTGACACCCTTGTCATTGGTTGACGCGCTCGCGAGAGTCACACCGGCCATGTCATCGATAACCTGGGCATAGGTGTGGTTAAGCGAGCGGAAGATCGCCAGACGGGGACGCTCGGGGGTTCCAACGACCCGCTTGCGAATACCGATCTTTCGTCGGGTCCGTCGTACTGATTTTGCTTTGTTCTTATTCATTGTTCAAACCTCACGATCGCTCGATGCGATCAGTTGCGATCGTTTTGATTAGTTACCGAATGCCTTACCCTGCTTGCGAGTGATGACCTCGTCGAGGTACTTGATGCCCTTGCCGTTGTACGGTTCCGGCTTCCGCTTGGCACGGACCGATGCGGCGAAGTGCCCCACGGCTTGCTTGTCGGCACCTGTAACGGTGACGAGTTGCTTCTCAGCGGTAACGGTTACGCCCTCTGGGATCGGCATTTCGATCACATTCGCGTATCCAACCTTGAGCGCCAGCTTGTTGCCATTAACCGTACCGGTCCAACCAACACCAACGATGTTGAGCTTGATCTCATACCCCTTGGTGACACCAACGACCATGTTGTCGATCAGTGAGCGGGTCGTACCCCAGTAGGCACGGTTGGCACGATCTGAGGCGATAAGTGCCTGATCAACAGTGACGGTGACAACCTTGCCGCCCTCGTCGTGGGTAACCTGAACTTCTGGACGGAAATCAAAGCTCAACGATCCCTTTGGACCCTCGACTGAGATGGTCTGTCCGGCGATGTTCACCTTGACCCCGGCGGGGATTTGAACTGGTTTTTTTCCGAGCCTTGACATTATTCTTCCTTTCGTACTGTCGTCTTCATCCGGTCGCATTGACCTGACCGGGGACTCCAGCCAATCGTTCAATCTTCTAAATCAGCTCACTTCGCAGAGCAGTTCGCCGCCCACATTCTTTTCTCGGCACACTCTGTCTGAGAGTACACCGCTGCTTGTTGAGACAATCGAAATCCCGAGGCCCTGCATTGGGGCGGGGATTTTGGTTGTCGGGCGGTAGACCCGGCAGCCAGGCTTGCTGATGCGTTTGATCTCTTGGATCAAGACTTCACCGCGAGGGCCGTACTTGAGGTCGATATGAATGGTGCCCTGTTTGTTGTCCGTAACTACTTCGTAGTCTGTGATGTAGCCTTCGGATTTCAAAACGCCGGCCACACCAAGACATACCTTGTTGTTCAGGCAAATCACACTCTTGGCACGGTTTCGTGTCGCGTTGCGGATTCGGGTCAACATGTCTGCGACTGGATCACTGATCGTCATCGTATATACCTTTTTCTGTCGTTGCGGTACACGCCTGGGCATGCCGCGAGAGTTCTTTCAACAGTGCTACTTCTCTTTACCAGCTTGCTTTACGCATGCCCGGGATCTTGCCTTCGAGAGCAAGCTTGCGGAGCATGATGCGAGAAATACGGAACTTGCGGTAGACGCCTCGTGCGCGACCGGTGAGCTCGCAACGGCGAACATGGCGGGTCGGATACTTTGGGGTCCGGTTGCTTTTAGCGATTTGACATTTACGAGCCATGGGTTAGTTCCTCTTTCACTTCTTCTTATCTTCTGGCTTCTTGAACGGCATCCCGAGTTCTGCGAGCACGAAACGGCTCATTTTGGGGTTCGAGTTGCTGAATGAGAAGTTGATGTTCATGCCGTGTGTGAAGCTCTGCTCTGCCATGTTGATTTCAGGGAATACACCCTGCTCGGTGAGGCCCATCGAGTAGCTTCCTTGGCGGTCAAACGATTTATCGCTGAGACCACGGAAATCCTTCATACGGGGGGTTGCGATGTTGATCAACCGGTCCATGAAGTGCCACATGTGATCACGGCGGAGCGTGACCTTGAACGCGGTTTCGTAGCCCTCGCGAACCTTAAAGTTCGACACAGACTTCTTGGCTGCGATCTTGACAGGCTTCTGACCGGTGATTGTCGTCAGCGTGTGGAGAACGGATTCACGGACATTGTTTGGCACCTTGGTACCATCGAGATGCCGACCGATATTCACATTGAGCGTGATTTTATCGAGCTTTGGCATCGCCATGGTGTTCTTGATCCCGAACTCTTCGGAGATCTTTGAACACACATTATCCTTGAACATCGACTGGAGCCGAGGCGCATTAGGCTGGGCCGCCGCATCGAGTGTTTCTTGATCAAACTTTTTCTTCGCCATGACTTATCCGCCATTTGTTTCTCTGGACAATCCAGAGAAGCTGTGTTTGTTGTTTACGACTTTGGCCCGCTGACCTGCCCGAGTGACTTGCCGTCACGGACGGCGACACGGTTTTTGGAGCCGTCTTTTTGGGTTTCAAACCGGACGCGGGTGGCTTTGCCATCTGCGATTGGGCTGACATTTGAAATGTGCATCGGCATCTCTTTGGACACGATCCCACCCTTTGGGTTGATCTGTGTCGGACGGACATGCCGCGACTTGACATTGACACCCTTGACGAGGACCTTGTCGGACTTGACGAGGATCTCGAGGATCTCGCCGGTCTGACCCTTGTGGTCGCCCGAGGTGACTATTACCTGATCGCCTTTGCGTACGTGCCTTGGCATCACACCACCTCCGGGGCAAGGGAAACAATTTTCATGTAGTTTCTATCGCGGAGTTCACGAGCGACCGGGCCAAAGATGCGTGTGCCCTTTGGATTGCCGTCATCGTTGATGAGCACGACCGCGGTCGAGTCAAACTTCACGTATGAACCATCTTTTCTACGGGTAGGCTTGGCGGTACGGACAAGGACAGCCTTGTACTTCTCACCGGTCTTGACTTCGGAGCCTGGGAGTGCTTTTTTGACACTGATCAGGACCTTGTCGCCGACATACGCCTGCTTGCGGGTCTGCCCATCTCGACGGGTCGAACCACCGTAGACGCGGATAACATAGGCGATCTTTGCGCCGGAGTTGTCCGCTACTTCACATCTGGATTCTTGCTGGAGCATGTCGCCCTGCCTTCTTCCTAAACCTCAGCACACTGCTGGGGGGTGTTGTCAAATACTTCGTTGCTCGATGATCTTGGAGATCTTCCAGCTTTTCGTCTTCGAGATCGGGCTACATTGCACGATCTCGACCACATCGCCTTTATGCGACTCGTTGTTTTCGTCATGAACATGCATCACGGTGCGCTTGCTCACGAACTTGCCATACTTTGGGTGCGGGGCTTTGTAACGGATTACGACCTTGCGGGACTTGTCCCGGCCGTCGGTTTCCACTACGCCAATCTTTGCACCTTTGACTTGGGTATCGCTCATGGTCATCCTCAGGAATCTGTGTTGTTCCGCGCGGTCTGCTCGGTCAGGAGTCGGGCGATGTCCCGACGGGTCTTACCAAACTGCGTGGTATCTTCGATTTTTTCGGTCACACTCTTGCTTTTCATAGCCAGCAGCGAACTGCGAAGGCGGGCGAGCTCAACAGTGATCTCTTCATCTTTCAATGCTCGTACTTCTGTAGCGGTCATCATAAAGCCCCTTATGCCTCAATCCGGCGGTTAACCATCCGGCACTTGACCGGCATCTTCATTGCGACCCGAGAGAACGCTCCGCGTGCACGGGTTTCGCTCACACCGGCCAGCTCGTACAGGATGGTTCCTGGCTTGACGCGTGCGGCCCAGTAATCGACCTCCGCCTTACCCTTACCCATGCGGGTTTCGAGTGGCTTCTTGGAAATCGGCTTGTCCGGGAAGACCCGGATGAACAGCTTGCCCTCACGCTTGAGGAAGTGCTGACAGGTCACACGCCCGGCTTCGATACAGTTACTCTTGAGCCAGCAGCCCTCGAGTGCCTGGAGACCGAACTCACCGAACGCCACATAGTTGCCTTTGGTCGCTTTGCGATCACGGCCTCTACGGAACTCTTTGCGGTGCTTGACACGCTTGGGTATTTTATAAGGAGGCATATCCTAATCCTTCTTTCAATAAACCGCTTCAGTCAGCGACGACGATTAACGACGACCCCGTGCACGAGCCCGTGCACCGGCCGCGTTTGATTGATTTTCTTCTTCGGCGTTGGTGTACAGACCCTTGTAGATCCATACCTTGACACCGAGGACACCATAAGTTGTGTGGCTCTCTGAGAACCCGTAGTTGATGTTGGCCTGGAGCGTTGATAGAGGCAACGAGCCCAGACGGACATCGAGGCGACGGCTCATTTCAGCACCACCGAGACGGCCTGAAACCTGAATCTTGACGCCTTCGGCACCAGCATTCATGACCGCTTCAGCACGCATCTTGAGGACGCGGCGGAAACCCATACGCTTCTTGAGCTGCTCGGCGATCCCATCACCGACAAGCTGTGCATCAAGGTCTGGTTCGCGGATCTCTACGACAGTGATCGCAACCTTACGGCCGGTCATGTAGCGGAGTTCTTCGGTCATCCGGTCGATCTCTGAGCCCTTCGGGCCGATCACGATACCGGGACGCGCTGTGCGAACGATGATCTTGAGTTCTTCACGGGTACGCTCGATGTGGATGTCCGAGACCGACGCGCTTGGCGGGGTTTTGTTGAGACGCTTATCGAGGTATACACGGATCTTCTCGTCTTCGACGAGCAGTTCGCCGTAGAGAGCTTTCGGAGCGTACCAGCGTGAGCGGTGCGCTTCGGTGATGCCGAGTCTGAGTCCGAATGGATGGCTTTTTTGACCCATTAGCTACGCTCCTGAACTGATACAGTGATGTGGCTTGTGCGTTTGATAATCGCGTGTGCCCGGCCCCGGTCCTTCGGACGGAATCGCTTGATGTGTGTCGAACGATTGACAGCCGCTTCGCTGACAATCAGCTCCGACATGTCTGCACCGAGTTGCTCGGCGTCGGACGATGCGGCCATCAGTGCTTTACCAATGTTGACCGATGCACGCTTGGTCGAGAACGCAAGCATCTGTGTTGCTTCTTCGAGGTTCTTGCCGCGGATCATGTCAACGACGAGCTTGGCCTTCTTCTGGCTGCCGCGATGATTGCGGACCTCTGAAGTAAACTTGGCGATGTCTTTGGGCAGACACCCGACAGCGGTTGCGAGTGCTTCGATGTCTGTCCGGCGGCAGCGTGGGTGATCACGACCGCCCATCCAGTTCTTGACAGCCGAAGTCGCTGCTTTTTCGCTGCGGTCTTCGCGAGTCACCGCTGCGGCGAGTTGTTCAACACTCACGCCGACCTGGCTTGCTCGCTTTGTAAGTTCGTTTGATCTGAGTTTCATGGGTTAATCCCTTGTTCTCAACAGTCACCGGATTAGCGGGACTTGAGGCCTTCCTTTTTGTTGGTGTGACCACGGAAGGTACGAGTGTTTGCAAACTCGCCGAGCTTGTGACCGACCATATCCTCGGTGATGAACACCTCTGGGAATGCGCGACCATTATGAACCTGGAATGTGTGCCCGATGAACTCGGGAACGACCGTGCACGCACGGGCCCAGGTCTTGATTGGTTTCTTCACGCCCGACGCTTCCATCTTCTCTACCTTAAGGAAGAGCTTCTCGTCGACATATGGGCCTTTTTTCAGACTTCTAGACATAGTCAGATCCTCTCGGGCTTACTTAAGCTGCCCGTAGCGTTTGCTCTTACGACGACGGATGATGAGATCCTGTGATGGCTTCTTACGGTTACGAGTACCGCCACCCTTGGAGAAAGTACCGGACTTACTCACTGGAGCGCGTCCACCCTTACTGCGACCGTCACCACCACCGAGGGGGTGAGCGTGGTGGCTCATCGCTACACCGCGGGTCTTGGGACGACGACCGAGGTGACGGGAGATACCGGCCTTGCCGAGACGGCGTTGCTGGTGATCAGAGTTACCGACATTACCAACGGTTGCACGGCATTCAATAGGAACGCGACGGGTTTCGCCCGAAGGCATCACCAATGTCGCGTATTTGTCATCTTTATTGGTCAGACGGGCGTACATCCCTGCACTTCGGCAGAGCTTGCCGCCGCCGTCAGGACGAAGCTCAACACAATGAACATTCATGCCTGAAGGGATGTGCTTGAGCTGCATGCAAGCACCGACTGTTGGCTCGATTGCCTCGCCCGTTGCACTCTCGACGGTATCGCCGTCTGTGAGGCCGTTGGGAGCGAGGATGTAGCGTTTGATGCCGTCTGCGTACTCAATCAATGCGATGTGGCACGAGCGGTTTGGATCGTACTCGATACCCAATACGGTACCGACGATCCCATCACGATCACGACGAACGAAGTCGATCTGGCGGTACATGCGCTTGGCACCCCCACCACGACCGCGAACGGTAATCTTGCCATGGTGATTGCGACCACCGGTCTTTGAAAGTGGCTTGAGCAAGCTCTTTTCAGGCCTGTTCTTGGTGATCGCCTCATTCATGTTGACCGAAGCGTTGCGGCGGCCAGCACTGGTTGGTTTATAGATTCGAATAGCCATAATGCAGGGTTCCTTTCACGCCGAACTCAGAAGAGCTCGATGGCGTCTCCTTCAGCGATTCGGACCAATGCACGCTTCCAAGACGATTCAGCAACGCTGCCGTACTTGAAGCGACGAGCCCCGCCCTTGCGGACCTGGGTATTGATCTTGACGACCTTGACACCATACGCCGATTCAACGGCCGCCTTGATGTCATCCTTTGTTGCCCGGCGATCAACCTCGAAGGCATAGACATTGGCGTCTTCCATGCTCTGGGTTGTCTTTTCGGTCAACAGCGGCTTACGAAGAATGTAGTGTGCTTCAAGCATTATGCCACCTCTTCATTCTTGACGATCTTGCCGGTCTGTGAGCTTGGCCCTGAGAGCCACGCTTCGAGATCCGCTTTGTCGATCACCAAATAACGGTTATTGAGCATCTCGTATGTGTTGAGCTGATCAGCTTTGCACATGGTGACGCCATCGATGTTGCGTGCACTCAAACGAGCGTTCTTGCTCTTCTCAGCGTCAGGCGAGAGGGCGAGCAGAGCAGACTTGTCGATACCAATCGCCGCGAGGAACGCGGTGAAGTCTTTGGTGCGGGGGGCATCGAACTGGAGCCCGTCGATGACCTTGACTTCGTTATCGATCAGCTTGGCAAGCAGAGCGTTGCGGTTTGCCTTACGACGCATCTTGATCGGCATGGACTTATGAAAGTCCTCGCGTGTACGACGCTTGGCCTTGGCGTGACCACCACCGCGGAAGATCGGAGCCTTCTTGTCGCCGTGACGAGCGTTGCCCGTGCCTTTTTGCTTGTAAAGCTTCTTGCCTGTCAAAGCACCCATCGAGCGGGTTTTGGAGCGTGTGGAACCTTGACGCCGGTTGGCGTGGTACATCACAAACGCTTGCTTGATCAGATCAACATTGATTGTTTCACCGAGTGCGATTTCGTCAACGGCCATTTTGCCTGCTGACTTTCCACTCATTGTGTAGACGGGGACATCCATCGGTCTTTACCTCGCCGAACGCCTTTGTTTGGCCCTCCGATTCCGATCGGAGAGCCCACATGCCTCACCAGGATGCTGGATATTGCTTACGCCACTTCAAAGAAGTGTCCAAGATCACTGATTCGACTCGGCATTGCATCCCAGCGTGGTGGCTGGGGTTCAATGACTCATTTTTCCTCGGCAGTTTCGTCCAAAGGGCGACTTACCGAACCATTCCCAAGAATCTGATATTGAAACCGGATTCCTAATGGGGAGGGGATGATTGACCCCCTCGCTATCAAAATCAAGCCTTCGAGGCCTTTGATTTGTACAATCTTGTTGCCGGGCGAACTTCAACCCAGCCCTTGTTGGCACCTGGAACTGGGCCTTTGACCATAATAAGGCCGTTTTCAGCGTCAATCCGGATCACATCGAGTGAACGGACGGTGATCTGCTTGTTTCCGTGCTGGCCTGACATTTTCTTACCTTTTTTGATCCGACCCGCTTTACCAGCGTTATTGGCGTGGCCGCCGATCGAACCGGGCGAGCGGTGCTTGCGTTCAACACCGTGAGAAGCGAGCTGACCCTTAAAGCCCCACCGCTTCATGCCGCCCTGGAAACCCTTACCCTTGGAGGTCCCGATGACATCGACATACTTGATGTCGTTGAAGACGGAAACATCCATCTGCTGGCCGAGCTCAAACTCGCTTTCCTTTCCATCCTCGAGACGGGTCTCGTTGTGGATGCGTTGGGGAGCGACGCCGGCCTTGGCATCGTGACCGATCAGAGGCATGGTCGAGTTGCGGGGCTGGATATCGCCTGTACCAAGTTGGATAGCGCTGTAGCCATCAACTTCTGGGCTGCGTACCTGCGTGACGGTGTGGGTCCCGATTTTGATGATCGTGACAGGCTCAGACACGCCGGCTTCGTTGTAGATGCGGGTCATGCCGAGTTTTTGGCCAACGAGATGCGGGCTCTTGCTTGGGTGGGTCATTTAGCTTTCCTTCATCTCCGCAATCGGGCGGAAACCGCTTCATGCTTCTCAGCAGGGGAAGTCTTGTTTAATGCTTCAAATACAGTCTAAAACAAACACAGGCCCGCACCGGGCGGACCTGAAATGATTATGCCTTGATCTTCACAAAGACGCCCGCTGGGACGACGAGGCGGTTGAGTGCTTCGACGGTGCGTGCGTTTGGTTCGTGGATATCGATGATGCGCTTGTGCGTGCGGATCTCGAACTGTTCACGTGATTTCTTGTCAACAAATGGGCCACGCAGAACGGTGTATCGTTCAACGCGGGTTGGCAGGGGCACTGGCCCCTTGACCTTGGCGTTGGTTCGCTTGGCGTGGTCCACGATTTCGCGGGCCGATGCGTCAAGGGCGATGTGGTCGTATGCTTCCATCCGGATTCTAATTCGTCCAGCACTCATATTGATCAAACCTCGTGGTTGAGTGAAGTCGGGTATCGACTTCGTTCAAAGTTTGGAAACCGATCTACCAAATCAGCCGCCCATTTCTTCATTTGTTTCGAATCAAGGCTGATTGCCGGCCTTGGTCCGCCCGCCGGCTACGCCGAGCGGGACGAGAAGCATAGCCCCCCACCCTGCTCGGTCAACCTAAATTCCACCCTCTGCGTATGAATACTGAACAACCATCAGGGCAATTACGGGTACACTCCAGAAACACCCACGAGACGACCGCCATGAAACTCCCCAATAATCGATCGACGCTCCTCATCCTTGGTCTCCTGTGCCTCCAATGCACTGCCCAAACGACCCCACCACCTCAAGCCCCTGATACCAACCTCACTGAGCTTGAAATTCACCCGATCACCATCGATTCGATAGGCCTGACGCTGAATCTGCCCAAGGGGGCACAAGCAGAGACTGTTCGAATTGGGAACTCGACGAGCACGGGCATCTCACTCCCAGCGGATTTGGGCACTGTGATTATCAAGGAGCAAAGAACCAGTAACGAGAAGCTGACCGCTGCCAAGGCCGCCCTGAGTATCCGTGATCAGCTCATGAATCTCCCCGGGGCGATGGTCATCGGCGAGCAATCAGATCTCAGAGTCGGCATCTGGGCCGGACACCGGTTTTATGTTCGGACACCCAGCACCACCAACGGCGGGCCCGCCATCTACCGAGGGGTTACCATCTTTGGTCATAAGCCAAACACCTTTTTGATCTTTGATTTCACACTTGAAGGCTCAGAATCGCAGTTCAAACTCGCACGCGTTCTCTATGAGACCTCTATCGCGACCATGAACCTGCAAGAGATGTCGACCCAGTCCCTCAAGCGGGCGGCTGGCTTTCAATCCACGAACTCGCTGCTCGATCAACTCACCATAGAAGACTATGACGCTGTGCTCACTGGCAAAAAAGGTGAACGCTGGGAACGGCTCTACACCCCGGCCAAATCCGGTGACGAGATGGACGCAACCGAACACGGATATCGGCGGGTCCGGTCCTGGTCAGGCTACAAGGGCGAACTGGGTACCAAAGAGAAATCCAAATGGAGTTCAGAAGACCGAAAGCTCGGGTACCTGCTCCAGATCGACTCAATGGCAATGGATGCCGGTCTGCGGATTGATTCCAGAGCCCTGTTCTATATGTCAATCGACGGCAATGAAGAGACATGGACCATCAGGATGACGCTCAAGGACGAAGAAACCCGGAGCAGCACCGGTCAAGTTCCTACCCAAGATTCAGCGATCACCGGAGCCCGGGTTGGGGGCAAACTCACGATCACCACCGCAGAGGGGAGCAAGGCTCCCACTACCAACAGCCCGTTCATCCCAGACAGCGGGTACATCACGCAAGTCCAGTCCTACCTGATCGGGGCCTTGATCGCCCAAAAAGAGCTCCAGGGGGACTTTGCCTCCTATGCGTATAACCCTGTCACTAACTCGGTCACTATCAGGTGGGACATTTCTGAGCAGCCTGCCCAGTCACCCGGGATGTGGAGTGTGACTACCAAGACCGCGCCCGAAACGCCGCCAACAACCACGCTCTTCGATGCACACGGGGATCTCATGCGGGTCAAGCTCACCAATGGCAGGCTCTGGGAGCCCATCGAACTCGATCGGTTGTTATCGCTTTGGAAACGCAAGGGCTTGCCCCTCCAGTAAACAATCGGATCCCGAAACCGATTGTGTGCATCCAGACACCCTCTAATCCGGTATGATGGGAACTGTCTACGCCGGGCAATCGCATCGGCGTCGTGGCTTAAGTTGATCATCCTTAGTACATCAGGAGAAGTGTTTATGCGTCTCACATCACACCGTATCACAACCCCCGCCATCATGAGCATGCTCGCGGGGCTGACCTTCTCGCTCGGCGGCTGCGAAACCACGAATGCCGGCATGTCCGCTGGCGCACTCGACGACGGGTATGCGGTGATTGATGGCGATCGCGTCGATATTCCAGATATCGACATGGGAGATTCACGATCAGTCAACGCGATCATCAAGCAAGGCCGTGATCACTCAGAGGTCATGGACATCCTGCGTGTGTACGCGGTCGATTACGGCCCGCGCCTCACCGGATCATCGAATCTTGAAGCCTCACAGCGGTGGGCACGCGACCAGCTTGCAGACTGGGACCTTTCCGACGCAGTCCTCCACGAGTACGCCACCATCGCTACCCGCTTCGATCGTGGCCCGAGTACAGGCAAGGTCATCCGCGTATCGAGTGATCCCAAAACTGACAACAAAGAAATGCGGTCCATGGAGTTCTCAACGCTCTCATGGTCTCCAGGCACCGACGGCCCGGTCAGCGGGCATGTCGCGTTCTTGCCAACCTCGATGTCCGAGTACGAATCAAACCAAGGAAGCTACGAGGGCGCTTGGGTCATGCTCGATCCCAACTACGGCGGCAAGGGCGGCATCCGCTCAACCGGATACATGATGCGCGACCGCTTCGACCAACGCCACGAACTCCGCCAGGGCATTGAATCCTCCGAACCGGTCGACACCCAAGTCGCCTCCGGCGTCGAGTGGAAGGGCAGCTTTGACTACAACGGATCAAAGATCCCCGCGACACTCACACTTGATGAGTCTGGTGACACAATCAACGGCCACATGTCCATCGACGGCTTTGCAGAAGGCCCGATCGCGGACGCTACCAGAGACGGTGGTACCATTAACTTCAGATGGACCCACTCAATGGGCACCTCGGATATCACCATCAGCTTTGATGGTGATCACGCGTTTGGTGAGTCAGTTGCCACATCTGGAAATGCGTACGCCGTCGAGTTTACTCGTGGTGATTCCAAGGCCATTTCGGAAGAAGAGCTCGCCGAGCAGGACAAAATTGATGCACTCGCCGCCGTTCTGGCCGAGAACCCGGCCGGGTTCGTGTCGAGCTCTAAGGACGAACGCGTCTGGACCACTTCTGCAAACGACTGGAGCACCCGCGAGATCGGCGATTACCCGGTTGACGCAGAGGTCAACATCCGCCAGAGCGATTACGACTTCATCACCGCCCGCCTCAGTGAAGGACTCGACATCGAAGTCGAGTTTGATCTCAATCACAAACTCACCGCGGGCCCGATCCCAACTTACAATGTCATCGCAGACATCCCGGGCACTGAGTTTCCTGATGAGGTCATCATCATTTCCGCCCACATCGATTCATGGGACGGCCCAGGGTCACTGGGGACTGTTGACAACGCCACAGGATCAGCGGTTGTCACAGAAGCAGCACGCATCATCATGGAATCCGGTGTCAAACCCAAACGCACAATCCGCATCGCCCTCTGGGGCGGCGAGGAACAAGGACTGCTCGGTTCAAAGGGGTATGTCAATACGCTGTCCGAAGATGAGCTGTCCAAAATCTCGGCTGCATTCGTTGATGACGGCGGGACCAACTACCAAGGCGGCATCCCAGCAGCAGACTTCATGGTTGATTACTTGGCCAAGGCAAGCTCGGCAACAAACGGCATGTTCTTCTCGCAAACCGACTACGACGCCGCGATGCACGACGATGACCCTGACAACGACGAGTATGCCGGACACCTCGATGTCAACATCCGCCCCACCGGCGGAAAGATCGAAACCCACGGCGGCTCGGACCACGCTTCATTCAACCGCAAGGGTGTCCCCGGGTTCTTCTGGGACGAGACAGGCCGGGCCAACTACCGCCACGCCTGGCACACGCAGAATGACACCTTTGATCAGGCGATCGAGGAGTACCTGATCCAGTCGGCGACCAATATGGCACTCGTTGCATTCAACCTCGCCAACGCACCGGAACTGCTCCCTCGTGACGGCATTGTCTTCTCTGACGAAGCCACCATCAAACGGAATCATGAACCAATCGGATCGATCCACGACCACAGCCACGATTGATTGGCGAACAGAATCTTGAACTCCCAGCGGGGATCTGCATAGGCCGATCCCCGTTTTTGTGCGCCATTTCCTCGATGGTTTCTGCCGATTCACCCCAAGCACGAACAAACGCCGATACAATGGGCACCATGAGCACCGAACGCCTCATCTCGTCGACCCCAATATCCGAGGTCGAAGACCAGACCAACTGGGCCCTGCGTCCGCAATCGCTCGACGAGTACATCGGGCAGTCCGAACTTGTTGAACGCGTGCTGATCGCTGTCCAAGCCGTCCAAGCAAGGCAAGAAGCCAAGGGCGACGGCGAACCCCGCGAGCATCTCGAACATGTCCTCCTCCACGGCCCCCCGGGACTCGGTAAGACCACACTCGCCCATGTCATCGCGACAGAACTCGGCACCAAGCTTCATGTGACCTCAGGACCAGCTCTCGCAAGGGGCACAGATCTGGTCGCCGCGCTCACTCGGCTCGGTCCGGGCGATGTGCTGTTTATCGACGAGATCCACCGGCTCCCCATCGCGGTCGAAGAGTTCATCTACCCGGCGATGGAAGATTTCAAAATCGATGTCTGCCTCGACACAGGACTGAACGCTCGGACCGTGCAGATCAAATGCGCCCCCTTCACACTCCTGGGCGCGACCACTCGTGCGGGATTGCTGTCATCCCCACTCCGCTCGCGATTTGGCCTAGCGCATCACCTGAAATACTACAGCGACGACGATCTGATGCACATCGTCCGCCGTTCCTCTGGGTTGCTTCAGATGAACACTCCAAATGAAGATGCATTGGGAACCATCGCGTCACGATCCCGGGGCACACCTCGGATTGCAAACCGGTTACTCCGACGCATCCGCGACTACGCCCAGGTTCGGCACAACGGCGAGATCAATACCCAGATCGTCAATGATGCCCTCGGACTTGAAGGGATCGATCATCTCGGACTCGACGAACTCGACCGGGCATACCTGAGCACGATCTACAATGTCTTTAAAGGGGGCCCTGCCGGACTCGAAGCCATCAGCGCAACGATGAACGAGGATTCTGGGACGCTCGAGGATGTGGTTGAGCCGTATTTACTGCAGATTGGCTTCCTCGCCCGCACAAAGCGCGGGCGTCAGATCACCGTAAGAGGGTGCGAGCACCTCGGTCTCAAACCGATTCAAACGGACCAGATCCAGTCTATTTTTTGAACGCACCCTTGAGCTCTTCTTCGGCTTCAGGGGTCAGGTAGAGAATACAGCCATCATTCGGCGAGATGGTCAGCTTGCCTTGCATAAGTGAAGCCGCGACTTCGACAGGCACGGACATCATTGATGAGCCGCATACATACTCGTGCCGTTTACGGTCTTCGATCTCCAGCGGTGCCATAGCATCTTCGCCACGCATTTCAAGGAGTTCGCTGTAGATGGCCATCGCGTCCTTGGGGACCTCGGTTACGAGAGTCTCTCTCTGCGAGTTGAGCTCCGCTAGTTTGTCGGCGATCTCATCGGACCGTTCCTGACGCTGCTCTTCGGCAACGCCACGGATTTTCTCTTTTTCGGCCACGCTTGCTTCAACAACTTCAAGCTTGGAAGCCAGGGCTTCGATCTGTTCTAGGAACTCGATCGCCTGATCGTCATGGGTCGAGCGGATCTCTTTGAGATTATTGACCTCGCTGAGAAACGCTTTGTACTCTTTATTGGTCGCCGCGTTGTTCATCTTCTCGCGGAGTTCGTCGATGTGCACCTCAATCCGCTTGCTCTCGCCCTCAGCGTTTGATTCGCTGGCGCGGAGCTGACGGAGCTGGGTGTCGATCGAGTCTTTTTCAGTACCCAGAACAGCAAGCTGACGGGTCTGCTCGGCGAGGAAGCGTTCCGCTCCTTCGAGCCGGGATTGCAGGCCCTGAATTTGCTGGTCAACACGGAAGACAGAGAGCAACTTGGCGGTCACGGACATGCAACTCTCCTGAGCCTTGGTCGTAGTGGTCATGGGAGTAGTTTAGCCACCGAGCATGCCCAAATCAGCACCCGATCCTGACAGATCCATCACGATCCGGATCGCCCAGTACGCGAACGGCGCCACAAGCACGGGAGAATCGATCAGATCCAGCACGCCCCCAAACCCCGGAACACTCGTCCCCGCATCCTTAATCCCGGCATCCCGCTTGAACAAACTAGCGGTCAGATCCCCGGCCTGACCGATCACCCCGAACACCACACCGAGAAGAACACCCCACCATGGGTTGTAGTTTTCGTAGCCGGTTTCACCAAGCAACCAAAACCCAAGCCCCCCCACCGCGCCGGCGGTCACCATGCCTCCAAAGAGTCCCTCCCAGGTTTTCTTTGGTGAGAGCCACTCGATGAGCTTGGTTTTTCCGATCGCTGTCCCAGTAAAGAACGCCCCGATATCACAGGACTTCACACACGCAAGCACCCAGATCATCATCCAGATCGAATGCTCACGCCGAATCAGCAAAATAAACCCAAGCATCAGCCCCATGTAGACATGGATCAGCAGCACCCCAGCCCCCACAAAGATCGCACCCTCGACCTGCTTGGATCGGATCGCATACAGCAGCCCAAGGACAAACGACCCCGCAACCGATGACACAGCAACCGCAAACCCGGTCGATCCCGCAGCATCCCAAGGCGTGAGCCCAACCACCAGAATCCCGAAGATTGAGGCGGTAGCAGCGAACCAAGAATGGATCATGACGGATTTGGCACGCAGGATCCGGGCCACTTCGCGTGCCCCCATCACGCCGAGCGTGATCAAAACCACCGCTACAAAGACCCCGGGGGGCATCGTGTCTTGAGGAAAGAACTCTGGGGCGGGCAAGCCGTCGACATACTCATCGAGCCAAGCGAACAGCATGATCACTGCAATCAGCAGGGGCCCAAATGTCAATCGATGCTTCAACACGGAATGTAGGATAGCCGATCTGGGCTCAGGATTCAGAGTCGATATTGCCAAATCGGCGTGAGCGGTCCGCGAACCGGCGGATCATGCCGTAGAACTCGTTCTGAGAAAAATCAGGCCATTGCACATCGGTGACCATGATCTCGGCATAGCTGATCTGCCACAGAAGATAGTTGCTGACCCTGAAATCCCCACCCGTTCGGATGAGCAGATCCGGATCGGGAAGCCCCGTGGTGGTCAGCGAGTCGGCAAACATTACCGCATCGATATGATCTGGGTCGATCTCCCCGCTAACCGCTTTGGCCGCGAGCGATCGTGCGGCGTCCACAATCTCATCTCGCCCGCCGTAGTTGACCGCGAGGCACATCGTGATCCCGGTGCACTCTTTGGTCGCATCAACCAAACTATCCAGTGCTGCCAGAGCCTGCTCGGGCATTCCCTTTCTCCGCCCAAGCACACGCACTTTGACATTGTTGGATTTGAGCGCCTCGCGTTCGTGCTCACAGTATGCGACGCACATTTCCATCAGTCCCTGGATCTCTTCGTCTGGGCGTGACCAGTTCTCAGATGAAAACGAATAAAGCGTCAGCACCTCAACACCAATTGCCGCGCACGCTTCGAGCATAACCTGAACATTTTTAGCCCCGCTGTGATGCCCTTTGATCCGAGGGAGCCCGCGTTCCTGGGCCCATCGACCGTTGCCGTCCATGATCATCGCTATATGGGCGGGGATCTTGGTCAAATCAACACCCGGGAGAAGCCCGACCGGGTCAGCCTCCGGGTACTGGGCCTTGATGCGATCAAGCGCCGCCTGAGCAGCTGGATCCAATGAATCGGTTGCTGGTTGGGTCATCAGTCATCCTGTGGGTTTACCGAAGCAATAGAATAATCAGGTCGCCTCTGCGAGAACAGCATCACGAATGATGGTCTGCTCGCGGTCAGGGCCAACCGAGATCATGCCAACGGGCACGCCGACAAACGATTCGATCTTCTTGATGTACGCCTGCGCATTGGGTGGGAGTTCTTCAAAAGTACGGGCCATGGTAATATCTTGGGAAAAGCCCGGCAGGGTTTCATACACCGGCTCGGCCTGATCCAGCATGTAGCCATCGGGCAAGAAGCGATCAGTCGTTTGCCCATCAACCCTGTAAGCCGTCGCGATCTTGAGTTCTGATTCTCCAGCCAATACATCGAGCAGCGTAATGCACAGCTCGGTTGCACCGGAAACCATCGCCGAATACTTCACTGCAACAAGATCCAACCACCCGACTCTCCGCGGACGCCCGGTCGTGGTCCCGAACTCGCGTCCACGCTGGCGGATGTCTTCGCCGGTCGCATCGAAGAGTTCTGTCGGCATCGGTCCCCCACCGACACGCGTTGAGTATGCCTTGACGACACCAATAATCTGTGAAATACACTGCGGCGGCACACCCGATCCCGCCCCGATCCCGAGAGCCGAGGAGTTGGAACTGGTGACAAAGGGGTAAGTCCCGTGATCCACATCCAGCATCGTCGCGTTGGCGCCCTCGAACAGAATCGGCTGACCCTCCTTGCGGAGATCATCAAGCAGATACGCGGTGTCTTTGATCATCGGGGCGAGGAGCTTGCCGCACTCGATCATGTCGTTGGTCATTGTTTCGGAATCGAACGGTTCAAAGCTGTCACCGATCATCGCCCCAAGTGCAGCATTCTTGAGACCGCAGATCATGTCGAGCTTGGTACGGAGAATCTCAGGGCGAGCCAGATCACCGATCCGGATCGCCGTCGAGCGGTGGATCTTGTCCGCGTATGCAGGACCGATGCCCCGTTTGGTGGTGCCGATGGCTGAGACGACTTTCTTTGTCGCGTCGCTCTCCGTTGATTCGGTGGTCACACTCAGGAGATCCTCGCGTGCAGCGTCCTCGGCCTTGTGATAGGGCATCACGACATGGGCGCGGTCCGAGATCACCAACCGAGAGGTGTCTACGCCTCTGGACCGGAGGGTCTCGATTTCTTCGAGCAGCCTGAGTGGGTCAACCACCACGCCGTTCCCGATGACGGCATCGCAGCTGGGCGAGAGAATCCCCGATGGAACCAAATGGAGAGAATAACGCTCACCCCCCACGACGACCGAATGGCCCGCGTTGGCCCCGCCGTTATATCGGACCACCGCCCGGTATTTGCCAGCGAGCAGATCGACCAGCTTTCCTTTCCCCTCGTCGCCCCATTGGAGCCCGACAACTGCGGCTGCATGTCCAGTATTCTGACCCATCCGTATTCACCTCCAACAGGGTGGTCCTCGATCTCTACAAAGGATATACGGACTATAAGCGAGGTTCATCCATATAACTCACCGAGTTGAACACCCAGATTTAATATCGAGGCTGGATTCCGTTCAAAGAATCACCGATTAGACCACTTGGAGGCTAGTACACGATGTCTGAGCAGATGCTTCGCATGATGTGCCCAAATCTGACGTGCCGCAAAGTTTTGTCGGTACCAGAAGTCGCACGAGGAAAGACGGTTCGCTGCAAACAATGCGGCACCAATATCCGTGTGCCTCAGGCTAAGGGGAAAGATGCCCCTACCCCCAAACCCTAGGGTTGATGCCTGGCCGAACTCTTTAAACTGAGACCATAAGAATCGAACACCACTCTTAGAGCGGTGGTTGCTGCTCTTCATCATCATCGAGATCGAACTCAAAGTTGAAGTCCATCATACTTGAATCATCACCCGAGGCGGTTGGGGCCTGTTGGTGGACAGGCTTGGGGGTATGAGCCGCGGCGTACTGAGGTTCTGGCTCTACTTTTTCGGGGATGCCGTCTTCGTAGAGCAGCTCGGGCTCAATGTCCTCTGGCTGCCCATCGATCTGAACCAAGAATACCAGTGAACCAAGCGAAATGAGATCGCCGGCTGAGAGTTTGGACTCTTCGACCTGCTCTTGGTTGAGGTATGTGCCGTTGCTCGAACCGAGATCCTTGAGTGTGAGCGTGGAACCCGCCTTGGTGATCTCGCAATGGTGGCGAGAGATTTTGCCTGAGCGGACACGGATCTGACAATCATCCAATCGCCCGACGAGCGTTCGGTCGTGTGTCAGCGGCACGGGCTGAGCTTTGCCATCTTCTGTCACTCGGATCAAGAATGCTTGCACTGGGGCTATCCTTTCTCAAGAACCACCGCGATAAGGACACGGTATGAAAGACAATATAGCCATTCCGATCCTAAAGCAACGATTTTCTGGTACATCTAAGGATCTCGTGACCGATTGGAGCAATCCAACCCAGAGGTCAAAAGTTGCCTCGCTCTATGTCCATATCCCGTTTTGCTTCCATAAATGCCATTATTGCGATTTCTACTCGATCGTTGATCGCCAGGACAGGCAACAAGCTTTCGTATCAAGAATGATCGACGAACTCAGGGCGCAATCGCGTGCAACAGGACGCCCATCCATCAACACGATCTTCATAGGAGGTGGCACCCCCACACTCCTCGCCCCTGATCTCCTCAGAAAACTGTTGGCCGCGATCTCAACAGCGTTTGATTTGAACTCCTCGACCGAATGGACCATCGAATCCAATCCGGAGACGCTGACCGATGAGATCTGCGAGGTCCTAGCTGACTCTGGTGTAAACCGGATCTCGATGGGCGCTCAGACTTTCAATAAAACACATCTCAAAGCACTCGAACGGCACCATGACCCAGAGTCTGTAGGGCGATCTATTCATCGTGCTAAAGCATTCGGATTTGATCGGCTCTCGCTCGATCTGATTTACGCCATTCCTGGACAGACCCTTGAACAGTGGGCCGACGATCTGAGCCGGGCATTTGCACTCCCGATCGATCACCTCTCGGCATACGCCCTGACCTACGAACCCAATACCGCGATGACCGCCCGACTCAAGAAGGGCGAGTTTGACGCGGCTCCAGACGAACTTGAAGTCGAGATGTACAACCACACACTCAACCAAATCCGAGCCCACGGCCTAGAACGCTACGAAGTCTCTAACCACGCCAAGCCCGGGAGTGAGTGTCAACACAACCTTGCGTACTGGCAGGGCAAAAACTGGCTCGCGGTCGGACCGAGTGCCTCTGGGCATCTCGACGGGATCCGCTGGAAGAACACACCCCGTCTCGAAGAGTACCTCAGCTCCTCAGAAGATGGGTTTGCACCGATCTGCGAACACGAGACTCCGGATCAACAACGGATGCTGATGGATTGGATGATGATGGGGATCCGGGTGAGCCGGGGGCTTAGCCAATCGGAACTACTCCGGAGAGCAAATGAGCTTGGCCGGGAGGATCAGGTCGCCCAAACGATGAACATGTGCTCAGTCCAGGGATGGGTCCAACTCGAAAATGACCATTGGTCACTCACCGATGACGGCTACCACTTTGCCGACCGTGTCGCTCGCGAACTCATCGGGGCTTTGATAGTAGACTGATTACTCGGCTGTCTCTGACTGGGCTGGTTTGACCGGATTCAACTCCGGGCGGGGCAGATTCATTTTTTTCATTGTCGTCCGGAGATCACGCGGGAACTGTGTGCGGATGTCGATCTCTTCGCCGGTGATCGGATGAATAAAGCTAAGTCGATGCGAATGGAGCGCCAGCCGCGGCGATGCATCGCGGACGATCTTTGGTCCGTAGAGACGATCACCGAGGACCGCTGCTCCCACTGAATCGAGATGGACACGGATCTGATGCAACCGACCTGTAACCGGGCGGGCCTCGATGAGTGCCGCCAGTGCTGATTCATGGAGCACCCGGTACGCGGTCACCGCTGTCTTTCCGTTCCGATCGATCCGGCTCGTCCGGGTTGAGGTGTACCGAGATGCACGCTTGACAACATCAGTGATCGACTTGCGGATTACGCCCTCGCTGTCTCTGGGCGCCTTGTGCGTCATCGCCCAGTAATACTTCTTGATCTGCCTCTGTTCAAACTGCTTGCGGAGCCCGTCGTAAGCCTTGTTGTTGAGCGCGACGACCAAGAGCCCGGAGGTCTCTTTATCGAGACGATGGAGCATCCCATGGTCGCGGGCGTTGCCCATGTTGGTAAGTTGTTTTTTGTAGTTGGCCATGAGCCCGTTGAGCAGCGTGTCGTGCTCGTGCCCGACGCCTGGGGTTGAGACCAGGCGGGTTGGTTTTTCGACCACCAGAATATGCTCGTCCTCGTAGGCCGTGCGGTAGGTGATGCGCTCGTTGGGCTCGACTGGGCCTGTGGGTGTGGACATGGTATTCAATTCGGCCTTGGGTTGAGAATGGCGGTCGAAAAAGGGCTGAGGGGCATTATTGCCTGTCAATACGAGGGTTGTAAGCAGAATCGCCCCTCATTGTGCTATTGTCTTCAGATAGTCGCACAACTCTTACTCTACCCATTGATATTGGACCACAAGTGAACGACCTTGCCCGGATGATCGACGCCAATACCAACCGCGCCAGCGAGGGGCTCCGGGTACTGGAAGACATCGCACGCTTCTCACTCAACAACGATTCCTTCAGCCAGCAGTTCAAAGACCTTCGGCATCAGCTCAGAACCGCGGTCGCCACCCTCGGACTCCCCCAATTAACACTACTCCAATCCAGAGATGCCGCAGGCGATGTGGGCACCCAAATCACAACCTCCAACGAATCCAACCGCAGCCAAGGCTTGACCGATCTCGCCACAGCCGCATCCAAGCGCGCCCAGGAAGCCCTCCGCGTAATCGAAGAGTCTGCAAAGGTGCTCGAACAGCGAGGCAGCGCGTTTGAATCCATCCGCTACGCCCTTTACGACATCGAACGGGACCTGATCCTCGCACTGGCCCGGCCCTCCGCGAACTGGTCCGTTTGTGTGCTGCTGACAAAATCTCTATGCCTGCACCATTCCCCGGAACGCGTAATCGAGGATGCCGCCACAGCCGGGGCTCAGTGCATCCAGATACGCGAGAAGGAAATGGATGGCAAAGAGCTCCTCGCTCACTCAACAAAGATGGTCAAGATCGCCCACGACCACGGGCTGGCCGCCATCATCAATGACCGGGTGGACATCGCCCATGCATCCGATGCCGACGGTGTACATCTGGGTCAATCCGATCTCCCGATCCATGCCGCGCGTGTGATTCTAGGAAACACCAAGATCATCGGGCGGACTTGCCAGGCGATCAATCAGCTCCACGAAGCATTTGCACAGGGCGCGGACTATTGCGGGCTCGGGCCGGTATTTGCCTCATCGACCAAATCCAAACCCAAATTGGGCGGCGTGGAACTCTTGCAGGCAACAATGGACGATTCAGAACTCCGTTCACAACCAATGCTTGCGATCTCTGGGATCACCCCGGATAACATCGACCAAATCGCAGCGGTCGGATTCCCCGGAGTTGCGGTCAGCAGTGCTGTGTGCGTTGCGGACAATCCGTACACATCATGCAAGGCCATTGTCGAGTCCATGGGGCAACTGGCCCGATCGCACTGATACGGCTCCTACACTGTCTCCATGCCAGTAGAATTCAAATCAACGACGCTCGACAACGGGCTTACCATCCTCGCTGAGATCGATCCCAAAGCACAGTCTGTTGGGGCCGGGTTCTTTGTCAAAACAGGGGCCCGTGATGAAGAGACCCAGCTGATGGGAGTCTCCCACTACCTCGAACACATGATGTTCAAGGGCACCGAGGAAATAAGCGCCGATGAGCTCAACCAAGCGTTTGATGATCTGGGCGCTTCCAACAACGCCTACACCACCCGCGAGTCGACCTGCTTCTATGCCCATGTCATCCCCGACAGTGCCCCCAAAGCGATTGAGATGCTCTCCAAAATGATGCGTCCGGCCCTCCGCCAGGACGACTTTGACACCGAGAAGAATGTGATCCAAGAAGAGATCGCAATGTACGCCGACAACCCGTTCTGGGTGCTCTACGAGCAGTGCGTCGCCAATCACTACAACACCCACGGGCTTGGGCACCGGGTCCTTGGGACACCCGAATCCGTGGGCGATATGCAGCGCGATCAAATGATGGAGTACTTCCATAGCCGCTACAGCGCTGACAACACCTTCGTGTCACTCGCGGGAAACCTAGACTTCGACAAAACAGTCGACCAGATCCGCACCCTCTGCGGCGACTGGAATACCTCGAATCCCTCACGCAACACAACACGCCCTAAGACCGGCCACGAAGCCTTCACCATGTCCAGCGATCGAGTCAACCGTGGCTACATCCTCGGGCTCAGCGATGCGCCGCCAATAAGCAGCGATGACCGCTACGCAGCAACGCTGATGACCCAGATCCTCGGCGGGGCCGACAACTCGCGATTGCACTGGGCACTCATCGAGACCGGGATCGCCGAAGAAGCGATGGCTGCCTACGACGGGCTCGACGGGACCGGGGACTATTTCATGTACGCGTCTGGAGATCCCGATTCGCTCGACCAGATCTGGGAAGTCATGCTCAAGGAAATCCGGGGCCTCAAGGATTCGATCACCGAGGACGATCTGGCCAAACTCCGATCCAAAATGCTCACCTCGGTCACGCTTGCTGGTGAAAAGCCGGCTGGTCGCATGCAGCGGCTCGGGCGGCTGTGGATCGCTTCTGGCAAGTACCAAACACTCGAAGAAGAAATCGAGCAGATCAACGCGGTCAGTGTCGATGCGATCAAGCGTCTGATAGATCAGTACCCGCTGGATCAGTGCACCCTAGGCAAAATGATCCCCGAGCCGGGCGAATAGCTCACGCTACTTTTTTTGGAACGAAAGTCCGGATCGCCGAAACCGGTGAGATCTGGGCGGCCTTGACCGCTTTGGTTGATGCGAGCACCAGCTTGTCCGGAGAGAGAAACATCATCGCGGTGCCTTCGTCGAGCGTTGCAAGACCGATGTGGACCTTGATGAGCTGATCAACATCCGGAACATCCGGGATCCATCGGCTCAGTGCGCCAGTGAACTGCTCAGTAAATGATGCAGCGGCGCGAGATGCGGTGGTCCGGCCGACTTCTGGGAGAACCACCCCGAAGTCATGATCCGTGAGTCTACAGATCGCTCCGCCCATCGGCTCGAAGTACTTGAGCAGCAAGACCGAGGTGCCGATCACGATGTCGTCGTGGGATTCGGGCCCGATGATTTTACTGACATCTTCGAGACCCGCCAGCGAGAGCTGGACGACCGTTATTTCAACTTCGCCGGGTTTAACTGTGCTGTAGACCTGACGGATCGCGTGCTTGAACCCTTCGCGGTTGAGAACACCGGTCAACGGATCGACTGCCTCGGTACCATTGGCAACTCCGATCTCGCTGATCGCATAGCTTTCGAGTTCTTGGCCACGGGTCATCTCGATCAGTTTACGGTCTGCTCGTGCGAGGACTTCTTCGGGATCGTCTTGCTCACCAATATCTACTTCTAGAACCTTGGCCATCTCCTTCGAAGCGTTGCCGGTTTCCAGAATAATCTGGTCGATTTCGAGATCACTGAGATCCAGCCAGGTCTGGCCACGCGCGTATGCGGTCCTCAGGGCTTCTGTAGGCGCATCCGAAGCCAGGACATCATGGATGATGTTCCCCAGCGCGATGCAACGAGCAACCTTCGAGTATTCGGATGGGCACGCGGTTGGGCGTTCGTGATAGTTGATCGGCACAGCGATTTCGTTTGGGAGTTTCCACCGATCCGCGATCGATGCACCCACCCCGGCATGCTGGAGCTCGAACTCTTTGAGTTCCGCTCTGGCAAGCTTCGAGTGGTCTTTCTCTACGCTTTCGATCACGCTGATGTAGTCTTCACTCATAGCGCGGTACATCGCGATCATACCGATGTCCTGCAGAAGGCCCGCAAGGAAGCACTCGTCGGTGTCGTCCTTGAATCCCTTGATATCCGCGATGATCTTTGCGGCGATTGCGGTATCGAGCCCGCGGTTCCAATAGTCTGAGTAATCGAATGTGTCGCCTTCGTTACCTTCAAACGCTGAGACCAACGAGAAGCCGAGCACGAGTGATTTGACGGGGCCGAGCCCGAGCATGATCAACGCTTTCTCGATTGAGGAGCAGCGTTTGCGGAGCCCATAAAAACTGGAGTTGACCGTGCGAAGAACCTTGGCCGAGAGCGCTTGATCGGTTGTAATCTGACGAGCCAACTCGTTCATCTTGACATCGGGGTCAGATGTCAGCTCGAGCACCTTTGCAGCCACCGCCGGGATCGAAGGCAAACTCGGGCAGTTCAAGATGTCCGTGAGAAGATCGGTGTCCATTACTCGGTCGGTCTCTTTGGTTTCTTTGCACCTGATCCATCAGGTATCTTGGACCAACATCGACTCAATTCGTTGTTGTCTTGATCGAATCAGTGATTTGAACGAACTCAATGCCAATACATCCTTAATCGCTACGCGGATTCAGCAGCCAGTCCATCGCGGGGATATCGGTCCCTGTACGCTCTCTGATATAGGCACCCAACAGCTTGGCAATCCGGAGGGTTTGTATCTTGGATCCGGTCAAAAACCTCGAAATTGGGGGACTTTGTCCCAGCGAGTTCATCATCTCGACCGTCTGAGCTCGGATACGCCAGACACCTTCGGCCTGCGATTGGGCATGATCAGGATACGCATAGCGGGTAGTTATCGGGTCTTGAGTGATCCCGCCCAGTTGTGCCGAGAACCCATAGACATCCGCGGGCGTGAGAGGCTCGCCGGTCAAAACATCGTGATCCACAATCGGCATGGCACCAACCGCAACGAGAATGGTCCATTGATACCACGCAAGCATGCCCATGATGGTCGTCTCCAACTCAGCGTCCTCATGGACGGGTGGATCGTTGCAGAGTTTCAAGAGCGAACACAACGCATTATGGACCTCGGGGTGCGGATCGTGGTCTTGGATGAGGCGCGGGATGAGATCAATACCAAGCATGCCAGCGTTGTAGGTGAGCAGGTTCTTTCGGATACCGAGCATGGGCTCGACCAGATCCCATTGGGTGAGCAGCGCCAGTTCAGAGTTTGGGCGGACGATGGCGGCCATATGGCCCAGAGTGCAGAGCTCGAGCCCGCCTGAGAATGCGGAACGATCCCTCTTTGAGCCCTTGGCAAGGACCCGGATCATTCCATGGTTCTCGGACAATAGTACAGCGGTCTGAGAGGTCTCAGACCAGTCCCATGTCCGAACACAAATCGCCTGGCCCTCAATCAGTGGCATCAGATCACACTAGGAAGTCAAAAAGATTGAGTCTGAACACCCGCCGAACATTATTTAGACTATTTGATTGGAACAGATACCGTTCAATTGCGTAGTTTCTCTTGTGCGATGCCCATGTTTGTGATAGGGTTGCACAGATCTCGCCCGTTCGGGCGATTGTCGCGGTAAACACAACAATCTGGCCTACAAGCCGAAAAAACCTGAATCCTCAGGAGGAGTCTGATCATGGCGATGAATACGCGCACACTACTGTTGACTACGCTGGCTATGTCTACGGGCATGGCGGTTGCCGGCGATCACGGGGATATTTTCTCGACATGTGGTACTGAAGCAAATGCTCAGCCACGCCATCTCGTTGGGGCCGGGATCATGCCAGTTGACTCACTCGAATACCACCTCTCTGACGATCTCGTCGCTGCATTGAGCCAGCCCCAAAAAGACATGCTCCTGAACTTCGAACGCATGGTCTTCGAGGGCGATATCGCCCCCCATGTTTGTCTGCACCCGGATACCGACCCAAAGGTCGCCGCTGCGTTCGAGCAGTTCTTGGGCGACCTGTGGTTTGCGAATAATCCCAACTCGTTTATCCTTTCGACACGCTGGTCTCTTACAGCAACCAACGGCTCGGGGCTCTCTCAGGGCGACCCGACAACACTGACCTACTCGTTCGCTCCTGATGGCACAACCATCCAGGGCGAAGGGGCCTCGAACCTGATCTCCTTTATGAATAACCGGATCGGTTCGGGCAACTGGGAGCCTTTGTTCCAGACCGCACTCGACGCATGGTCCAATGTTTCAGGGCTGACCTACAACTACGAACCAAACGACGACGCTCGCACAATCAGCGGCGGCGGTGCGGCTGGTGTACTCGGTGTCCGTGGTGATGTCCGCATCGGCGGCAACTTCCTTGACGGAAACAGCGGCGTGCTCGCGTACAACTATTTCCCCAACGGCGGTGACATGGTCATCGATACCGGCGACGGGAACTTCTATGGCAACAGCCAGAGCAACTACATCCGTCTCCGCAATGTGGTCACCCACGAGGCCGGTCACGGGATTGGCTTGTCTCATGTTGAGTCCGACTCCAATCGATTCCTCATGGAACCATTCATCGATATCAGCTTTACCGGCCCACAGATGGACGATATCCGTGGCGCTCAGCGTGGCTATGGCGATGTCGATGAGGACAACGATACCTTCGGAACCGCGAGCGATTTGGGCGGAATTGCACTCGGGAGTGCCCCGTTTGTTGGCGGCAACTTCAAAGTCATCAGTTTCCGGTCGATGGATGACAACTCCGATGTTGACTTCTACAGCTTTGACACGGGCGAGCCCGTCACGATGGTTGTTTCCGTCACTCCCGCTGGCGGCTCATACCAGGTGACCGCTCAGGGCGGTGGCGGCGGCGGTTCGTTCTTTAATGCCAACGCGGTTTCTGATCTTTCATTCAGTGTCCGCGACTCCAACAACTCGGTCTTGATCAATGTGGACGACACTGGCGCCGGCGGCACCGAGTTCACATCCATCGAGCTCCCAAATGTTGGGCAGTACTCGATCGTGGTGGACAACGACAACATCAACAACACCCAGTTGTTCGGGCTGACCGTTTCGTTTACAACACTTGATGTCCCCGATGAGTGCCCTGCAGATTTGACAGGGGATGGCAACCTGAACTTCCTCGATGTATCTGCATTCCTCGCAGCATTCGGGAACCAGGATCCGGTCGCGGACTTCCAACCTGATGGAAACTTCAACTTCCTCGATGTGTCCACATTCTTGGCCGCATTCGGCGATGGCTGCCCATAAGCCTGAATCTGTATGCGATCAGATCTGAGATTTGACTCCGAGCGGGGCTCTTCATTGAGCCCTGCTTTTTTATTGTCGCTCAGACATGCCTTGCTATGACGGGCCAAAACACCCTCAGAGGCCTACCGTGAGCCATGCACTTTTCACTCATAGACCGGGTCCTTGATCGAACAGATTCCTCTCTGGTTGCCATCAAGCATGTCAGTAGTGCCGAGGAATACCTGCAGGATCATTTCCCGGACTTTCCGGTCCTGCCGGGCGTGATGATGCTCGAAGCGATGACGCAGGCGGCTCGGTCATTCCTTGATCCTGATGATCAAGCCCACCAGCCATGGGTGCTTTGTCAAGCCAAGGCTCTCAAGTATGGCGCGTTCGTCCGTCCCGGTGCCTCGATCCGCATCACGGTCAACCTCCACAATCGCAAAGACGACGGCTCGGTCGATTTTAAGGGCGATGTCCGCCTTATGGAACCGGGCGACCAGCATACAGATGAGCTCCCAGTCGCCTGCTCGGGACGCATCACCCTCCGCCCCACTACAGCTGGCGTGACCGCATGAGCATGGTTTGCGTCCCCATCATGGTCGAGGAAGCCAACAACGCCCTCCTCGATGCCTCCCTCGCCCAGGCCAAAGGGGCCGACCTTGTCGAGTTCAGAGTCGATCTGCTCTTTGAGGAGCGTGAAGACGAGACGCTAGACGCACGCATCGCCCGCGTGCTGGAACTAGCCAAAGAATCTCCGCTGCCCTGCATTGTCACCTGCAGACCCCACTGGGAGGGCGGCGACTACCACGGCGACGACACCGACAGAATCGCCCTCTACGAAGCCCTCTGCACCAGCGAGTTTCCGCCGGCGTATATCGATGTCGAACTGTTGACCTTCAACCATTCTGCCGAAACTCGCGAGCGGATCGGGGATGTGGTCACGACCGAATCTACAACCGGTACGCCTGCAACCCGACTCATCCTGTCCTCGCACGATTTCGATGGCCGGCCAAACGATCTGACCCGCAAGATCATCGCGATGAACGATGAACCCGCGTGCAGCGTCGTCAAGATCGCGTACCGGGCGCGTTCGATCCGGGACAATTTGGAAGTGTTTGAGATCCTGCGTGATCGCCAGAAGCCAACAATCGCGTTGTGTATGGGGGAGTTCGGGCTCATGAGCCGGGTACTGGCGCCAAAGTTTGGGGGGCTGCTGACATTCGCGAGCTTGCGGGATGAGGAGATGACCGCGCCGGGACAGCCGACGATTGATGAGCTGCTCGGGCTCTACCGTTTCCGCTCTATTAAAGCGACCACCAAGGTCTACGGCATCATCGGCTGGCCTGTGACGCAGTCGATGTCGCCATTGGTGCATAACGCGGGGTTTGAGAAGATCGGGTGGGACGGGGTGTATGTGCCGATGCCGGTGGAGGGGAGTTATGAATCGTTCAAGGCGACGCTGGCGATGTTTATTGACGAAGACGAGTTCTATGGATTAAGTGTTACGATTCCCCATAAAGAACACCTCGTCCAGTTCTTTAAAGAGAAGGATAGATTCCTAGTTGATGGTGATTGTTCTGCTGCCAACACAATCTATCGCGAGATTGAAAGATGGCACGAAGATGGCGAAGATCACCAACTCATCACTCAGCCACTAATCTCAAACACAGACACAACCGCAATACAGCATCTATTACTCAAACACTTTGGCAAGCTCAGCGGGCTCCAAGTGTTGGTAATGGGTGCGGGTGGCGTTGCTCAAGCCGTGCTCGAAGTCTTTAGAAAACACGGTACCGAAGTAGCCATTTGGAATCGAAATCTCGATCGCGCCCAACAGATAGTTGATGATATAGAAAATTTATCATCACAGGACCCACTCCGTATTCGATGCCGAACTGTTAACCAACAAGACCTCTCAAGTTTGGCTTTCGACGCCTACATCAACTGCACCCCAGTTGGCATGACCGGCGGTCCAAACCCCGACGGTCTCTCCATCCCGATCCCGGACATGCCCCCGCTCCAGCCCGAAACTGTATTCTTCGACACCGTTTACAACCCTGTCGAGACCCCGATGCTCAAAGCCGCGAAGGAACGCGGGTACCGCACCATCGACGGCGTTCAAATGTTCGTCAAGCAAGCCGAGGCTCAGTTTGAACTCTGGACCGGGGAATCGGCACCTGATGGGCTCTTCGACCAGCTCGTCCGAACCAAGCTCGGTGAATCTGAATCTGAGCCGATCTAACTGGTGTATTCCGGACTGAGATTGCTACTTTGAAATTGAAATAATTGACGCATCGACGGTGTTCTTCGTATATCTTAATGGACATCAAGAGGACCCCGCTATGCAGACCAGCAAGATCATCAAGACCGCCGCCCTCGCACTGATTGGGCTTGCGATCCCCGTCGCGTTCTACGCCACTATGATGGCCGCGACCCAAGCCAATGCCTCAGGACCACACGAGAGTTCAAAGATGACACAGACCGCCGACCACTTTTCAGAATCAGGGCACAACATCGCACATCTCAGCGATGAGCAGATCCAGATCCTCGCCAAAGACCTCACGCCCGAGGAACGCAAGATCATCCTCAACGAAGGCACCGAAGCCCCGTTCTGTGGGAACCTGCTCGACAACAAGAAGGACGGCGTGTACCACTGCCGGCTCTGCAAACTGCCATTGTTTGGGAGTGATTCGAAGTTCAAGTCGGGCACTGGATGGCCGAGTTTCTTTACGCCCGTTGACCCGGAGCATGTCTCCACTGAGGCTGACAACTCACTCGGAATGAGCCGAGAGGAGATCACCTGCGTTCGGTGTGATGCACACCTCGGACATGTTTTTCCCGACGGCCCTAAGCCCACTGGCTTACGATTCTGCGTCAACTCGGCGTCGCTCGAGTTCTTTGAAGATGGAGACACCCTGCCCATGGCCGCACTTCCAACCAAAACACAGACCGCCTACTTCGCCGGCGGATGCTTCTGGGGCATTGAAGACCGCTACGCCAAACTTGATGGCGTGCTCGACGCAGTCTCTGGATTTCAAGGCGGCGATGATTCAAAGACTCCCTCCTACGAGGAGGTCTGCAAGGGAACTACAGGACATGCTGAGTCTGTCAAGGTTGTTTTCGACCCAGATATCGTCAGCTACGGCGAACTCCTCTCATGGTTCTTCCGCATCCACGACCCAACCCAGGGCAACCGCCAAGGCCCCGATGTCGGCACACAGTACCGCTCGGCGATCTACACCACCTCTGACGATCAGCACAAGGAAGCCGAGGCGTTCATTGCTGAGCAACAAGCCGAAGGCCGCTGGTCCTCGAAGAAGATCACCACCGAGCTCCGCAGTGCTGCTGATTCCAAGTTCTATCTCGCTGAGGCATACCACCAGGACTACTACATCCGCAACGGGGGCACCTGCGCCGCCCCGATCTATCCTGAAGATTGATTAGCAATAGCCCAGCGCCCGCTCGATCGCGCCGACTAGAGAATGTAACGCGAGCATGTGGAGCTCTTGGATGCGGTCTGCCGTCTGGCCTGGAACGATGAACTCGGTGTCGCCTTGTCCCGCGAGCTTTCCGCCGTCTTTACCGAGGAGCAATGCAACATGGAGCCCCTGTTTCTTGGCTGCTTCCACTGCCTTGATGACATTGACCGAGTTGCCCGATGTGGAAATCGCAATCAGTACATCGTTCTCATTGCCCAACCCCTCAACCCAGCGGCTGAATATTTGATCAAATCCGTAATCATTTGCGGTGCAAGTGATGTGCCCGGGATCGGCACACACAATCGCGGGGATCGACGGGCGGTCCTTACGGTAGCGTCCGGTGAGTTCTTCGCAGAAGTGGATCGCGTCTGCGCATGAGCCACCGTTACCGATCGCGAGGGCCTTGCCGCCGCTTTGAACACTCTGGGCGATGACGCTGGCAAGATGGGCAATCTTGGTCGGATTCTGATCATCTGCAGCAAAGGCAGAGGCCAATCGTGCGGCTTCGGTGAACTCTTGGCCAATCGTCTTGTCCCAATCGGTTGTGGCGTGGTCAGGCATGGCCAATCCTACGCACCGGTTTGCATGAATAAAACATCAGTTCTGGTTTCGGTAAGTATTGTGTTATTCACAGATTCTGGTATGCTAGCGGGCCGAAACCCTGCACTAACTGGAGAGATCATGAATACCACACGCCTCGTCATTGGCTCTATAGCCCTCGCTATCAGCCTTGCTTCAACAGCCAACGCTCAGTGGAGTAACGACTCGACCATGCATCAGGTTGTCGCCGACGGCCCCGGCGAGCAGGTCCAGCCAAAGATCGTCGCCACCCTCGATGGCGGGTGCTATGTCAGTTGGTTCTCGAGCACCACCGGGTACGATGTTCGAATCCAACGGCTCGATGCCTCGGGCAATGAGATGTGGGCGCACAATGGTGTCCTTGTCGCCGACCGCAACTTTTCATCGACCCAAGATTACGGCCTCAAGCTCGATACCACCAATCATGCCATCCTCGTCTTCCGTGATGACCGCTTCGGAGGCACGAAGATCACTGTCCAACGCATCGCGCCCGATGGCTCAACACCATGGGGTCCAAACGGCTTCCAGTTTGGGAATGGCACTGATTTCGTCGCCTCGCCCGATGTCGCAACGACCGATGATGATTTCTCAATGATCGGATGGATCAATAACAATGACATGCACATGGCCAGGGTCAGTACCGCCGGGATGCACATGTGGACGAAAGTCTTCACAGACCCCGGCGGACAATCGATGAACCTCGCATCAATGCATCGCTCCGATGGAAATAATATCATCGTGTCATGGGTCCAGTCCGGTGCCTTCTTTGATCCAAAGCATCTATACGCCCAGAAAATTGACCGTGACGGAAACGAAGCGTGGGCCTCGCGTGTTGCGGTCTTTGACGGCGGGTCGCTCCAGTTCGGAAACTTCCCGGAGTTTGTCCCCGATATCTCGGGCGGCGCGGTCTTCTCGTGGTACGACACCGCAAACGGGCTCAATGTCTACGCCCAGCGTCTTGACAGCAATGGTGCTGAATATTTCCCACACAATGGCGTCGCCGCTTCAACGAATCCCCGCGAACGGGTTTCCCCCACCGCCGCCTACGACTGGATGACTGACTCCGTCTATGTTGCATGGACCGAACTCGATAACAACCAGGGAAGCCAGGGCATTTTCGCACAGCGGATCGATGCCATGGGCGTTCGGCAATGGACCGCTGCAGGCAAGCAGATCTCGGTTGTCGATGCAAACGAATCGGGATCGATCAACGCGCAGGTCGTTGGCGGAAATATGGTCGCGATGTGGATCGAGAACGCAGGCGGATTCGGGCTAGACCGGGTCCTTGCCCATGCTGTGACACCCGCAGGCGTCGATGCATGGGCCGGCGGCACGGTTTCGATCGCTTCGGATCACGCACAACGAAGCCGGTTGAGAACAGCGGTCAGCAGCGATGGGTTTGCCATCGCAGGATGGCAGATCGGGGACTTTGGGGTCGCGGATATCCAGACCCACAACATCAACCCTGATGGGTCGCTCGGTGCCACAAGCTGCCCTGCGGACCTGACCGGCGAGGGCGATCTGAACTTCCTCGATGTTTCAGCATTCCTGGCAGCGTTCGGGGCGATGGATCCCGCCGCCGACTTTACCGGCGAGGGTGATTTCAACTTCCTCGATGTGTCTGCATTCCTCGCGGCATTCGGGGCTGGCTGCCCGTAGTTCTCATGACCACTTGGTCATATGCCATTTCTTCTTGCCCCGTCTGATGGCGACGAACGAGCCGTGAAGAAGATTCGATTCGTTGATCTTGGTTTCGCCGTCGATCTTCTCGCCGTTGATGGAGACGGAGCCCTCTTTGAGGAAATCGCGGGCCTCGCGGTTGGACGAGGCGAGTCCTGTGGACTTGAGCATCTCGACCATGCCCAAGCCCTCGGCAAGATCCGACTTGGCGTGGTCGGTTGTTGGGATGCTCGCAAAGACTTCGAGCATGGTTTGCTCGTCGAGTGAGGCGATGTCACCGCTGAACAAGGCCTTGCCCGCGGCCTCGGCGTTGTCCATCGCGGTCTGACCATGGAGGATCTTGGTCGCTTCTTGGGCGAGGGTGCGTTGGAGTTCGCGCTTGCCCGGGTTGTCTTTATGGCGGGAGATGAGGGAATCGATCGTGTCCTTATCAAGGAATGTAAAGACCTTGATCCAGCCCTCGGCGTCCTGGTCGGTCGCGTTGAGCCAGAACTGGTAGTAGGCGTAGGGCGAGGTGCGATTGGCCGTCAGCCAGACGGCACCGGTCTCGGTCTTGCCAAACTTCCCGCCGTCGGCTTTCTGAACGAGAGGCGCGGTTAATCCAAACCATACTTCGTCATACCCAATACTACTAGAATCCTCACCTGCTGCATCTTTACGGCGACTCTCACGATCTTCGGTTTGCCTGCGGATCAGATCTGCTCCAGCCAAGATATTTCCATACTGATCACTCCCGCCGATCTGCACAGTGATGCCGTCATGCTCGTAGAGATGTGCAAAGTCGTACGCCTGCAGGATCATGTAGGAGAACTCGGTGTAACTGATGCCCTGCTCGCGGTTGTTGAGGCGTTCCTTGACGGACTCCTTCTGCATCATCATGTTGACCGAAAAATGCTTGCCTATGTCGCGAAGGGCTTCGATGTACGAAAGTCCTGACAACCAGTCGTAGTTGTTCTTGAGTTCGAAGTCGGTGCCTTCTTCACCAAGCACTGCGGAGTAGATCGGCCGCTGCCCGTCAATAAAGGTGTTGATCGTCTCGGGTGTATTGAGTTGTCGCTCTGCGGACTTGCCTGAGGGGTCGCCGATCAGCCCGGTCCCGCCGCCCATAACCACGATCGGAGTGTGCCCCGCTCGTTTGACATGGGCCAGCAGCATGATCGGGACGAGGTTGCCGATGGTGAGGGAGTCAGCCGTGGGATCGAACCCGGCGTAGATCTTCCGTGGAGCGTTGTCAGGGTCGGCGAGGTGATTGCGCAGGCCGTCTGTGTCGGTGCAGTCTTTGAGGAGTCCACGCCAGTCGAGTTCGTTGATAAGGTCGATCCGCTTGCTCATGTGGTGAGCGTAGGTCGGTTTGGGGCCGATGGGGAGCGATTTGAATGAGATGTACGGGCTCTGGGCATTAGAAAACCCGGCCGAACTGCCGGGTTCCAGAGAAAGAGAGAGTTTGTGTATTATGGGAGACGGGCTTGGACTTCCCAGTCTTTCGATGTTGCGTTGTTGGACCAATGCTCCATGTCGTTATAGTCGTCCCAGTCCCATTGCTCGACATGCCCGTCGAGCATGCCCGCGATGCCTTTGCCGTTGTAGCGTAGCGAGACACCGCCTGAGTTGGATTCTGGGTTCTCGGCGACTGCGGAATAGGTATCTTCCCACTGGCGACCGGTGGTCGAGTACAAACGCGGTGGCTTGACGATAAAGTAGCCCTCGATGGTGCCGTAGCCTGGAAGGAGCGCGGGCTCGGGGACCGAGCGGGCGCTCGAGAAGCTCATCAGATAGCTGGGGCGCTTCACCTGATGGAGTTTGTCAACATGCAGCTTTCCAAAGATCCGACGGCCCGCAGCAGACCAAGGCAAGTTATCGCCGTTGGCCCCGCCACCAACGAAATAAGAGTTGAGCCCAAAGGACGGATAAAGGGAGGCGACATAACGCATCCTGTGGTCGTCGCTCCCCGAATGAAAGCTCTCGCCGTCGGCATCAAGGGTATCAGCGAGCGATTCGGTCACCCGGCTGTCCATATAGATCGCCTCGAACTGGTAGTTGAGATAGGGGATCAGACGCCAGGGGTACCGCTTTCCTGCGATCGATCCGACAGAGTTGCCCCCGAGATCTTCGGGCTCGGTGTGGTCTTTGACCATCGTCTGCCAGTGCGTGTCTGAGAGGTAGCCGATCATCAGCTTGCCTTTGTGATCATCTGCGTACATCTGGTATGCGACGAGGAGTTGTGACATCCCCGCCTGCTCACGAACCGCTCGAGCACTCTCCCGGGCTCCTCCGAGGGCCGGCAGGAGTATTCCAATCAGCGTCGCAATGATGGCGATGACCACCAAAAGCTCGATGAGTGTGAATGCGTGTGCCTTTCGATGTTGAGCGTTCATGGTTTCTGCTCCTGCTGGATCTGCTCTCAATCTCTTAAGCGGATTATTATCGTCCGTTATTGAGACTTCTTCTCAATTTTTTCCCAGACGGGCTTGAGAAACTGAGACAGCCTCTCAATGATTAGTGCATGAATACTGTTAGGCAAGCAAGATTAGTGGTTAGCAGGACATTTAGTATAACTTTATCTCTTATCCGAAATGCATGCCAAATGGCTGATAATGCTGGCAAACAGTGGGTTTTGGGCTACCTTTCCTCAAAGTGCGCAAGAACAACCTCGTGAAAGTGAGACACCAATGAAGAATTTTGCCTCGTGGATCGCTTCGGCCGCCGTGCTGAGCAGCGTTGCATACACATCAGCCGCGCAGGTGATACATGCTCAATACGTCATTCCGACCCTCGACCGGTGGAACTACGCTTTCAACGGTGCCCCTGGCACGCGGTTTGAGATGCCCACATTCGGTGCTATTGATGAAATCGGTCACGATGACCACGATGCTCAGGTCCTGCTCGGATTCGACACCTTCGGAGAGATCACTTCGGGACTGGGCGCTGATCAGTACCAGGTTCTCAGTGTCACGGTAACGATGACCGTTGCAAACCACAACGGCTTCCAATACGACCCGACACATGACACATTCGACACCTATGGCGTGCTCGGTGAACCATTCGACACAGACCCCGGACGGCCACTGAACCTCTGGCTTACCGGCTATCGCGGCGGCCAAGACCAGACCACCTACTTTGAGAACAGCCCATTCGGATTTGTACCAGATGTACCGCCCGCACAGGGGATGCGGAACGCATTTACCGCTGTATTCGATGACCTCGGAGTTGCCACTGATATCTCAAATAACCTGAAAGAACAGTTCGAGGCGGTCCCGCTCGCCATTGGACAGACCAACGCTATCAACCCCGGGGACATTGTCCCCGCTGATACAGAGTTCAGCTGGACATTTACGCCTTGCCAGATCGGGGTGCACAACGAGCTCGGGAAGATGCTTGATCTCGGACAGATCCGATTTTCCCTGTCATCACTTCAGGCTGCAGACGGCGGCCCTGATGGCGGCGGTGAGATCAACTACCCGATCTGGTACACCAAAGAGAACCCCATCGCTCCGATTCTCGGATTCACCCCAACCCTTTCGATCCAGGTCCGTGTCGGATCGGCGGGAGACTACAACGGGGACGGCTCCAAAAACTTCCTGGATGTCTCGGCATTTCTTTCAGACTTCGGCAATGGATTACCAATCGCAGATATCAACGGGGACTGTTCATTCAACTTCCTCGATGTTTCCGCGTTCCTTTCAGCATTTTCGAGTAACTAATCTGACACACACCTGGGGGACATTGACCCCGCCATTTAGAGGAGAAGACAATGAAAGCTCGTACCACACTTCTTACTATCGCAGCGGCAGCATTTACGGCTTCGGCTTCGGTAACACCATTTACAGAGACCTTTGAGAATGGGGACAGCAACTGGATTTCCGGTGCCTTCTCACCGCTCGCATGGCACGCTGCTGGGGCTATGGATGGGAGCGCCTATGTCAGTTCCTCCATTGACCTGAACCTTGCTGGCCCTTTCGGTATCACATTGCTCCGTGGCCATGACGACCAGAACGCTTCAGCTGATGCGTTCGTTGGCAACTACCTCGCCAGCGGGATCACCACCGTCGAGTTTGACTTCCGCCACAACGCCGATGTCGATCTGAGCATCGCTCTCCGCGTTGCGGGCTCTGCCAACTTCCCTGGCATGGGCATCGAACAACCAACTATGGTTGCCTCAGGCGAATGGGTTACCCTCAGCTACGACCTGAGTTTCTTTAACCCATTACTGACACTCGAAGGCGCCCCTACCCCAGAGTTCTACAACTCGGTGATGACAGCAGTGGGAAATATCCAGGTCTCGGCATTCCGCCCCGACGGCCTGACAACCCCGCTCGTCGCGGACTTTGATCTTGACAATGTCGCTATTGTCCCCGCTCCGGGCGCACTGGCACTCATCGGCTTCGGTTGCTTGACCGCAACTCGCCGCCGGCGCAGCTGATAGCTCCAACAACATGCTCTTTCCCCAGATGGGGTGATCCGTCGAATGACGGGTCCCCCGTCTTTTTTGTATTATGTAGGCGTGATCGGCGTCCGGCCCACTGAGTAGTAGTGGAAACCAAGATCGCCGAGATGCTGGCGGCGGTACAGGTTCCGGCCATCAAAGATCGCCTTGTCCTTCATCACGCCGGCGAGTTTCTCAAAGTCTGGGCTCTTGAACTCGGGCCAGTCTGTTGAGATGACGATCGCGTCGCAATCGCGGGCGCATTCGTACATGTCGTCGTGGATCGAGATCGTGTCACCCATTTCCATAGAGACATTCTCAGCCGCGACCGGGTCGTACCCGCTGCAGATCGCGCCGTAGCCGAGGGCCTTGCGGACCAGTGTCAGAGCAGGGGCCTTGCGGATGTCATCGGTGCGTGGCTTAAATGCCAAACCCCAGAAGCCGATCTTCTTGCCTTGCAGGCCCATCTCGCCACCAAAGTGCTTGAGGATCTTGTTGAAGAAGAGATTGCGTTGGCGTTCGTTGGTGCCGTGGACAGCGTTTGAGACCTGCATGGTCACGCCCGACTTGTCTCCCATCATGATGCACGCGAGCGTGTCCTTGGGGAAGCAGGAGCCGCCGTAGCCCAGTCCTGGGTAGAGGAACTGGTGCCCGATGCGGGAGTCTGAGCACATGCCCTCGCGGACACGGTTGATGTTGGCGCCGTAAGCCTCGCACAAGTTGGCCATCTCGTTGATGAACGAGATCTTGGTCGCCAGGAAGTTGTTGGAGGCGTACTTGACCATCTCAGCGCTGAGTACATCCATTATGAAGATCGGGTGTCCGTTGCGGACAAATGGGTCGTAAAGGTCGCGGAACATCTCGCCGACCATGTCGGATTCGACGCCGACAACCACGCGATCTGGTTTGTTAAAGTCAGTTACTGCGTCGCCCTCTTTGAGGAACTCCGGGTTATCAGCGACATGGAACTCGATATCGCCGACGATGGCTTTGATCGTGTCACGCACGCGGAAGGTGGTTCCGACGGGGACGGTGGATTTGACGACGATGACCTTTGCTTTGGCGTCTGGGCCGAGCTCTTTGATCGCGTGGCCGATGTCCTCTGCGGCTCCGTCGATGTAGGACATATCGGTGTGGCCTTTATCGTCTGATGGGGTCCCCACACAGATAAAGATCATGTCCGCGCTCTGGTAGGCGGCTTTTTTGTCGAGGGTGTAGGTCAATCGCCCGGATTGGCGATTCTTGACCATCAGCTCGGAGAGGCCCGGCTCGTAGATCGGGCAGATATCGGCCTCGAGCTTCTTGATCTTCTCGGGATCAACATCCAAGCAGGTGACATCGTTGCCAGTATTGGCGAAGCACACGCCGGTCACGAGGCCTACATATCCGGTTCCAACCATGGTCAGATGCATTGTCTTAATCCCTTCGTCTGTTCGATTGTTGGCTTTCCGAAAGCCAATAAATAATCGAGGACTGGCAGTGTAGACCCCAATCATCGGGTTTGGCAGCAGAGGATTCGTGCAGAATCCCGCGTCCTGCGAGACAACTGCCAATGCGATCACTACGATCGTCACGGGTCCGATTCTCGGACCTAGATGTCTACGACCAGTCCATACGAGGGTTCGGATGAGCAGCATGACCAAAGAACGAAAATCAGGCCGTAAAGCCAAGATCGAAGAAAAAGCAGCCGCCAAAGCTGCCAGGACCGGGGCACTCACGGCCTTGACCGCGGACCACCACGAGCTCTACCAGCTCTCGGTCCAGAATGTCGAGGCCGAGATCGACTTTATCGAGGAAGAGTTCCAGAGCATCCGAGGCCGAAAGGCCAAAACCCTCCGCGAAGACTTCTGCGGCACCGGAAATACTTCTGTCGAGTGGATCAAAAGACGGAAGACCAATACCGCCGTTGGGCTCGATATCGACCAGCCAACCCTCGACTGGGGAGCCGAGCACCACCTCGCCAAGCTGACCGACGAGCAGAAGTCGCGTGTCACCCTCCACAACCGCAATGTCCTCGAACCAGGCGACGCGACTGGTGCCGACTGTGTCCTTGCGATGAACTTCTCCTACTGGCTTTTCAAGACCCGCGATGAACTCCGGGGCTACTTCGAGAGTGTCCGCGAGTCCATGGGCGATGATGGGGTCTTCTTCCTCGACCACTACGGCGGATCGGAGACCATGACCGAGACCGAGGAGACCAAATCCATCGATGCGGGGGGCGGACGCTCCTTCACCTACATCTGGCAACAGGAGTCCTACAACCCCATCACTGGTGACTTCGTCTGCCATATCCACTTCAAGTTCCCCGACAAGACTCGGATGAACAAGGCCTTCACCTACGAGTGGCGGCTCTGGACGATGGTCGAGATCCGCGAACTGCTCTCAGAAGCCGGATTTGCCAATGTCGAGGTCTACTGGGAAGGCGAAGACGAGGACGGCGAGGGCAACGGCGAGTACGAAGCGACGCTCGAAGGCGAGGCCGACCCTGCGTTTATCTCTTACATTGTCGCCTACGACTGAGCATCGGTCTCGAAATCTCGATAGAATCACATGATGCAAGGCGTTGTCCAAATCCCGGAAGAACTCAAGTCACTCGAAGACATCATCGCTTCGGGATTTGGTGCTGTCGAACGGATTTTCGCCCAGCAACTGGTCTCCGATCTCGATCCTGTTGACCAGATGTGCGAGCATGTCGAACGCTACCGCGGCAAGATGCTCCGCCCAATGCTGGTGCTGCTCTGTGGTGCTGCCGCGAACCCCGAGCTGACCAAGCTCTTGGAATCGGGGGGTAGCGATCAGATCATGACCAGCGCCCACACCGTCTGCGGAGCGGTCTGCGAGATGGTTCATATGGCGACTCTCGTCCACGACGATGTATTGGACGAAGCAGAGATCCGCCGCCGTGGCAAAACAATCAACGCCATGAAAGGCAACGAAACCTCCGTCATCCTCGGCGACTACCTCATCGCATCGGCCTACGAACTCTGCTCCACCCTCGATTCCCCGATCCCAAGCCGCATCGTCGGCAAAGCCTCGGCAGTCATGTGCACCGGCGAACTCCTCCAGCTCCACAACCGGAACAACTACCAGCTCGACGAAGCGACCTATTTTGAGATACTCAAGCGCAAGACCGCGGCCCTCATCGGAGCCGCCTGCGAACTCGGTGCCCTCAGCACCCTCGGATTCAACCAACAAAGCCATCCGACCGTCCGAGCCCTCCTCGGATTCGGCACCGATCTCGGCATCGCGTTCCAGATCCAGGACGATGTCCTCGACCTCACCGGCACCGAAGCAACCGTCGGCAAGTCTGTCGGCAAAGACCTCGAAAAAGGCAAACTCACCTACCCCCTCATCCACCACCTCGCAAACTCCGCTCCCAATACACGCTCGCTCCAACTCATCGAAGCCATCTCTCATGGTGACGAATCCGGACTCCCAGAACTCCTTGAACTCGTCAAAAACACCGGCTCCATCGAAGCAACCCAAGCCATGGCCCTATCCTATGTGGACAGCGCCAAAGAACGCCTCAATGACATCCCCGATGGCCCCGGACGCCCCATGCTCCAGCTTATTGCCGATGCCGTCATCTCCCGTGCACACTGAGGTCACCCACCGATGCCCAAGCGTGTGTTTAAGCTCTATCAACGCAAGCGGGTTATCAATATCAATGTCAATGTCTTTGTCGCTGGGCTGTTCTCCATCCTGCTCGCCAAGTACCCCGTCGCAGTCATCTCTGCAGTGATCGGCCACGAGCAAAAACTCCTCATCTCAATCCTCGCCTACGCCATCGATACTGTCATCGACATCCTGATCTACTTCGGTCTCCACTGGGTTGCCAACCACTGGCGGCCGCTTAAACAATCTCACCTCGTCGACAAAGTCACCACCCCCGCCGAATCACGGACCCGGAACTTCCTCGTCGATGTCGGCAAGGTCCAAGCAGAACGCATCGCCCTAGTCCCGATTTTCGCACTGATCGCAATCTCAGGCATGTGGGCCCTCCAGCACTACGCCAGCATCGAGCCAAAGTGGGCCTTCGTGATCGCCTTCATTGTCGCCATGCTCATCACCCGCATCATCCACACCATATGGGGGTACCGTTCGGGCACCTTTAAGGACCGAGCCCCAGCCGCTGGAGACACCAACTAACCATGTGCGGCATCGCAGGCGTCATCAAGATTCACGATCCATCCGACGGTACTCCCCCACCGCCGCTCGAAGCGATCCCTGAATCTTGGCTCGACATTCTCGACGAATCCATCAAACACCGAGGCCCCGACGGCCAAGGCCGCTTCCGCGATCGAGCCACTCGCGACGACGGCACCATCGTCGATGTCGCGCTCGTCCACCGAAGACTCTCGATCATCGACCACGAGGGCGGCTCCCAACCCATGGTCCACGACGGCGACCGCCTCCGCCCAGACCTGACCTACCAACCGGGTGATACGCCGATCATTGCGAGTGAGGTTGAGCCGGACAAACCGGTGGTGGCGGTGGTGTTTAATGGGTGTATTTACAATCACCGAGAACTGAGAACCGAACTCGAAGCCGCCGGCCATGTATTCGAGACGGATCACTCGGATACGGAAGTGCTGGTGCATGGATGGCGATGTTCTGGATTCAGCTGTCTTAACCAACTAGATGCCATGTTTGCAACAGCCATATGGGATGCTACGGCCGGCGATTTGTTCTCTGTACGCGACCGATCTGGCGAGAAGCCTCTGTATACTCTTGGCCTCCATGATCTCGCGGGCTTCTCGAGCACCGCGAGCGGTTTGACATTGCTCAACATGAAATCGAGTGCTACATATCCAAACTCGATAAATAAACATGACACAGCCACTTGGATCAGATTCGGCTGGACAGCCACCCCCTCACCATTCATGCATATTCGATCAGTTCAGTCTGGCTGCGGCGCGAACTTCTCTAGCGGCACTCCCCGTTGGATGACCTATGACAACAAGCACTGGATCCAAAGCATCCGCACAGAAGCTGGACGCGGAACCCCCTTGTCAATAGATGATCTTGACTCGATGCTAACTCAGTCAACCCGAGCGAGACTTGATTGCGATGTACCACTCGGCGTATTCCTCTCAGGCGGCATTGACTCCTCACTTATAACTGCCATCACACATCAGCACAGGCCGGACATCAAGACCTTCACCGTCCGTATGCCCGACAAGCGATACGATGAATCGGAAGCCGCACAGCAAACCGCCGACGAGCTCGGCACCGATCACACCACACTCGATTGCGAAGCCAACCCGGCTGGCGACCTAATCATGCTCATTGAGCAACTCGGGCTCCCGTTCGGCGATAGCTCATTGCTCCCCAGCTACTGGGTATCAAAAGCCGCGAGTCAGAACATTAAAGTCGCGCTTGCCGGCGATGGTGGCGACGAACTATTCTTAGGCTATAGAAGATATTCTGCACAAAGAACTCTGAGCAGAGTACGGAGATTCCGATTGATTGGCAAACTCCATTGCCTGTTTCCTCAGACTTGCCAGTATAGTTTGACGAGCTACATCAATCGATTTCTTCGTGCTTCGATCAATAACGGGTATTCTGACCTAATGTCTATCTTTGACACTTCGGATCTAGCTCAACTCTCTCCTGCACACGATCCAACCAAGTCACATTTGGGATTTTGTGACAACTTTGGCAATCCTACGGATGCTGCTGCAACTGACATTTTACAGTATTTGCCCGGCGACCTGCTTCGAAAAACTGACACTTCTTCCATGAGTTCAGCTCTTGAAGTTCGCACACCATTCTTGGACAAAGAACTAGTTCTTGCTGCCAATCAGTGTCCGATTATTCAAAGAATGCCCAACGGGCAGCGCAAAGGCCTCCTCAAACAAGTCGCCCGCAAATACCTCCCCGACCACATCGTCGATCGCCCAAAGCAAGGCTTCGCGATCCCCATCGGCGAATGGTTCCGCACCGACTACGGCGACATGCGACAACTCCTCTACGACCACCTCGAATCAAGCAATCCATTCCCCGGACTCGCAGACGCAGGCGTCAACATCAACATGAAGTTCGTCAACCAGATGCTCCGCGAGCACGACGCCGCAGGGGAAAAATCGATCAATCCCTGGCACGGGCGCGACCATTCCCAGCGGCTCTACATGTTGCTCGTCCTCTCCATCTGGAGTAAATGGCTCGATCGGGTTGGTAAGGAAGCCCACGAAAAAACCCACGGCTAAGCGTGGGCTTGGTGTGATTCGAATGAAAGAACTGATCAGTTCTGAGCAACGTTGCCGTCGATATGAACATCCATCTGTGGGAATGGGATTCCTATGTCAGCATTGTCCAAAGCATATTTCACATCGCGGGTAAGCTGATCGGAAACCGCCCAGAAATCCTCAGCATTGACCCACACACGAACGCTCCAGTCGATCGATGAGCCGCCGAGCCCGGTGAGGATAGCCGCTGGTTCTGGGTCTTGCAGGACATCCTTGCATGCCTTGGCCGCTGCCACCAATACCTCACGGGTTTTATCAATGTCGGCGCCGTAATCGGTCCCAACTGCGACCGCTACGCGGCGAGTGTCGTGATGTGAGACATTTTCAATGGTGCCGCCGAAGATCGAACCGTTGGGGACGATGATGCGGCGGTTGTCTGGGGTATCAAAGGTCGTCGTGAACAAACCGATCTCAACGACCTTTCCGGTCGTGCCGCCGGCATTGGCGACATCGCCGACTTTGAACGGTCTGAAGAAGAGCAGCATCACACCGGCGGCGACATTGCCCAGCATGCCCGACATGGCCATACCAATCGCAAAGCCAGCGGCAGCAAGAACTGCGGCGAAGCTTGTTGTTTCAACACCCAGCGTTCCCAAGATTGCGATCCCACCGGCGAAGAGGGCGAGGTAGCGGAGCATGTTTCCGAGGAATCTCGCGAGGGTTTCTTCGACATTGGCCTTACGGCAAGCCTTGGTGGTCATCCCACGGATCCAACCAGCGATAACGAGGACCGCAACAATAAGGACGATCGCCAGCGCAACAGGCTGGCCAATAGTCTCCCACGCGAGGATCCAAGTATCAGATCCCATGTCGCCACTAGACATCCGAGACACAAGGTCCCCGAATCCTTCGGCCCCGCCCGAATCGGTCACGGCCTGAGCGGCATTAGAAACGGATTCGGTCGCTGTATCGATCTCATCTTGTAACATTCGATGCTCCTGTGATTCTAGTGCCGCCCCCATAGCACTCTAGAACTTTGTTTGTATTGCCTAGAACTGCCAGCCAACGGTGATGTCGAAGTAAAGGTCGTTGTTGTCCTTGATGCCACCCGGCTGAGAGTCATATTTGTGGGTGAGTTTAAACTGGAGATTCATGTTGCTCTCCTTGTCGAGAAGAATATTCCACTTGACATGGTTGTTGAGTCGGTCGCGTGTGACTTCTGAGATATCAACAAAGTACTCTGAGCCTGCTTCGATATTCATGACATCGTTAAACTTGTGCCTGAGATCAATACCGGTCACGAGAGCTTCAGGACGGAAATCATCCAGCGTTCCCCCGAAAGTCTGCGAACCGCCAAAGCCGGTCCGCCCTTTGAGATTTGTCTTCGGATTCTTGATGAACTGATAACTGATACCGGCATGAGCAGCCGCACGGTAATCCCAGTCTTGGAACTCATCGGCTTCGAGACTCCCGGTGGTCCACCAGCCGACCTTGTGCCCTTCGGGCGCGAGCCATTCGTGCCTGAAGTCAAGATCGAGCCGGTTCTGAGAATCTACCCCGTTCCGGGTCGCGAATCTGTATTCGCTGTCGAACTTTGTCATGTATTTCTTTGATTTACGCTTTGTGTGAAACTGGAAGTTCAGGTTTGTGTTTTCGGTATTCCCTGAAGATGTGTTGAAGCCAAATCGGAAAGATCTTTTCCATCCGGTCCAGAATGAAGGACCTTTGGGTTTCTTTTTGATCTCCTCAGGCGGAGGAGCGGCAGGCGTGGGAGCCGGGGTTTGCTGAGCAGCAGGTTGTGCGGCCGGCTGGGTAGCCGGGGGCGGGGTTTCTGCGGTTTGAGTCGGGTCTGAGAGTGCGCCGACCTCGATCGCGTGTGCTGTTGCTCGTTCTAGATTGATTTGAGCGATCTGCAGTTGCTCCATTGCCAGCGTATACGCGGCTTGGGCGACCTGGAGCTCGGCAATAGCCTCCGTAGACTCGAAATCGGCATCAACCCTCGCAGAACAAGGAAATGCGATGAACAGTACCAGAAGATAAATAAAAACTCGCTCGATGGCCATTTGCCACCTCCCCGACCCAATGGGTTCGACCAAAATTCTCATTCGCAACACAGCCAAATCGATCCTAGAACGCTCCAACGAACACAACACGCACTCAGATCGTGTAGCATTGTACCAGTATCGTCGATCTGGCCGAAGATAGAATCTAGACTGATCTCACAAAAATGAGGCATGCAATGGATATACCTACACCCCCTTACTCGGCAACCAGGCGTCAGATTCTGCACTTGAGTGCCAAAGCAGGCTCATTGATTGCGGTCTCTGGACTTCTCACAGGCCTAGGCGGCTGCGATAGCAGCCAGAAGCGACGAAGCAGCCAGATCGGCCAGCCGATCCCTGGTGACCCTGTCACGACGACCTACGCCCCTTCTCGCGTTGAATCAGCGACTGCTCATCCAATTAAACCCAGCGGCAAGCTCACAGAGCTGCCTAGCTTTGTCATTCCCCGTGCCGAGTGGACTCGCGGAAAGACGAAGGCTCACCTTGCGGATCGAATGACCCAAATTACTAGAATCACTGTCCACCACGACGCGATAAGCCCTGTGCCCTCCGGGCGGTACGCCGAGTCGGTCCGCCGTCTGACCACGATCAGGCGCGGGCATCTTGGGAACCACTGGGCGGATATCGGGTACCACTACGCGATCGACTCTGCCGGCCGTGCATGGCAGGCCCGCCCGTTGTGGTTCCAGGGGGCGCATGTCAAGGAACACAACCCGGGGAACATCGGGATTGTTGTCTTTGGCAACTATGAAAAATCCAGACCTTCAAACAAAGCACTCGCGACGCTCAACACACTCATCGCCCATGAGATGCGTCGGTTCAGCGTCCCCCTCAGCAGGGTTCATACCCACCGGGAGTTGCGGAGCACCGCTTGTCCGGGACGGAATCTTCAGTCCCAGATGATCCAGCTCAGACGCCCCAACGGCTCTCTGGCAATGCTTGCAAGCACACCGGCCCATTCATAACGGGCCTTTGATCAGCATCGGCAGAGCTAGTTGTTAGTGACTTGCAGAATCAGCGGCATGATGAAGCGTCGATTCGACTTCTTGATGACCAAAGATCGCGGTGCCAACACGAACAATGTTGGCACCTTCTTCGATCGCAACCTCATAATCGCCAGACATACCCATCGACAACAGATTGAAGTGTTCTTCCCCGACGCCGGCCTTGACGAGATCATCAAAGATTTCCCTGCAGCGTGCAAAGTGCATCCTCGAGCTTTCGGGGTCTTTGGTGAGCGGGGCCATGGTCATCAGGCCTCGAACACGGACATTGATCATGGTGTCGATTTGTTCTGCGATCGCCCCGAGCGCTGCAATGGGCAAGCCGTCTTTGGACTCTTCGCCCGAAACATTCACCTGAACAAGGACATCGATTACACGATCGAGCTTGTTGGCCACCACTTGGAGTTCTTCAGCCAGGCGGAGCGAGTCCACAGAATGGATCAAGCGAGCGCAATCAGCGATCTTGCGGGCTTTGTTTCGTTGGAGGTGCCCGATCATGTGCCAGCGGACCGGGTCTGCCGCATCGATCTGGTGCGTGTCAGTCGAAGTTCTCGGGAGTGAGTTGATTCGGTCGAACCATTCGCTGATGACACCTGCACGCTGGGCGAGTTGCTGAACACGGTTCTCCCCGAAGTCTCTGTGCCCTTGCTCGATGAGCGTGCGTATGTCTTCTGGTTCGGCGTGCTTGGCCACCGCAACCAGATACACCGACTCGGGTGTTCTTCCAGAACGGATCGCCGCCTGGGCTATGCGTTCTTTGACCTCTGAATATCGATCTGTGAGTTCTGACATCAAGACTCCTGCTAAATGCTCAATAAAGAGGATACACCATAATTGCACTGCAGGGGCAGTTCGGCGGTCTGGAACTCTGAATGAATAGGATTTCCCATCGGATGCTCAGGGGTCACCAATCGACCCGCGGCGCGCCGGGGAGGTCGGATCTGCAGTCCCATCAGTCTCGGGCTTCTCTTTCCACCTGCCATAGCCCAGTTCCTTGTCCCGCTCGCTTGGATCTTGCGCATCGTTGGTCAGCCCAAAGCGGTCAACTAGGTCCTGATCAGCACCGCTTGATTGCTTGAGCTCGACCCGGCGTTTTTGAAGATCTCGGCATCCAGCTGCGGATCCCAAGAATACCACACCGATCACCGAGAGGGCTAGTGCCTGAGCGATGCACAATCCACGCTTGATTTGGTCGTTACTCATCTGCAGAGTATACGCAGAAAACCTAGAGCGGATCTCGTGTAATATCAGGCCCCGCACTATGCGGGGGGGCTACCAGGCCCGGATCTGCGGTTTCGATGCGGCTATTGAGATCCATCATGCGAGATTCCAGACGCTGCATCCGAGTGCTGAGCTCGTGAACCGCCTTACTGAGCTCATTAAACTGCTCGCGAGATCGCTCTCCGTCAACCTCTAGATAGCCCAGGGACTCTTCGAGTTTGCTCAATCGATCTTGATCTGGATTGTTTGGTGGGTTCTGGCTCATCGCCCAGATTGTAGCCCGGGCGGAACTCAGCCGGCTTTGGGCAGGTTGATGAGTTTGCCCTGGGTCTCATCGCAGACGATCTTGTTTCGGCCGGTTTCTTTGGCCTTGTAGAGATTTGAGTCCACATGCTCGATCCATTCCGCCTCCTGGATCGTTGGACCCTCAACGCATCCTGAGATGCCTATGGAGATGGTAATATTCCTGTCTGGGTGACGAGGCCAGTGCATTTCTTCGCATTCGGATCTGATGCGTTCGCAGAGCCCGAGCGCCTGTTCTGGGCTTGTCTCTGGTAGAACAAGGATAAACTCTTCGCCGCCGTATCGGCATGCGATGTCACTCTTGCGGAGATGGCCCTGGAGTAGGTTTGCGATACCCGAAATCACCGCGTCACCGGCTGGGTGTCCGAATGAATCGTTCACCGATTTGAACTTGTCGATATCGATCATCGCTATCGAGAGACCTTTGGAGTGACGCACGCAACGCTCATACTCTTCTTTCCAGCGTTGATCGAAGTGGGAGCGGTTGTATAGGCCTGTGAGCCCGTCGATCTGAGCCCGTTGTTCGAGCATTCTGAGTAGTGTTGAGATCCGCAGCGAACTCCGGAGTCTTGCACGGAGTTCGGTGAGCTCGAATGGCTTAGAGACAAAGTCACTGGCACCGAGATCAAACGCGGTCACCTTGTCTTGGGTGGTGTCTTGCCCTGAGAGTACGATTACGGGGATATTTCTCGTTGCAGGCTCTTCCATGAGGTGCCGCAGTGCCTCGAAGCCGTCCATCACGGGCATCTCAAGATCGAGCAGGATCAGAGCGGGTGGTTCTTTTTTGGCGAGCTCAAACCCTTCGAGCCCGTTGTAGGCACTCACAAGTTTGATCGACTCAGATTTGAGTCGAGCATTCAGCAAACGATGCACAAACTCTGAGTCGTCTATAAGTAAAACAACTGGGGTTTGGTCGAGTTGATGTTCGTCTTGTTGAGTCATTGCCGAGGCGTTATCCGGTGGGTCGAGTGATAATGGATTCGATCAATCAGGATTCAATATATTTGAGGTATGCGCTGCACTCATTTACAAGTTTGTCAAACTCTTCACGAATCTGATCGAGTTCAACCATTTCAATATTGCTGGTTTTAAGCCGGGTTTCAAGGACAGCCGCAGCCGATCCGATTGGGTCGAATCCGAAGCTGGGGGCGGCACCTTTGAGCTGATGAGCGAGCCGGTTCATTTGAGAAAAATCGTTCGATTCAGCGGTTTCATTGAGGGCTGCAATCCTGTTTGGTAACTCTTCGAGAAACATCTCGATAAGCTCAAGATCATCAGCGTCAGTGATATCGAGTGAGAATTGTGCCTGATCAAACTTTGGCATCACGGTACCTCCAGATAGGGGGTATCGGCGGGTCTGTGACCACGATTTAGTTGAGGATTAGATTTGATTTGCGTTGCCCAGAGCATGCGTCCGGATAAGTGTAACAAGCCCTAAAATAGGGTGGTCGGGTAACACTATTGAGCTTTGGATCACCTGCGGATCTCCAGCCAAGTATGGCGAGATGCGAGCAATCAAAGAGAAGAATGACCCCAGCGGGATTTGAACCCGCGTTACCAGGATGAAAACCTGGTGTCCTGGACCAGGCTAGACGATGGGGCCGATCGGACAGGGGGTACTGTATTCGCTGATTCTCATTCGTCAAGTCGAAAATCCGCCGATTTGCAGACCCGGGCGCCCATCAAGTCCATTTCCATCGATCTGCAATCAACGATCCGTAAAATTCGCAGTTCAGCTCGGCTGATTCTCAAATGATGGAATCACCACGAGGACCAATAAATCATAGAACAAATGCACGCCAACAGCGATCCCGAGCCCACGCATCAGAAACAAGAGCCCAAAGTACATCCCCGCCAAGAAGTAGAACATGGCCTTCCTGAGATCGATCGATCCGTCCGGCAAGAACATCTGGTCGTGATGCCACGCGAAGGCGGCAGAAGAAAGAATCAATGCGATCAAAAATCCTTTGGTCTCACTAAACCCGAACACATCTGAGACCAAGAAATGAATCATGGTGATCAGCACCAGCCGAAAGAGCATCTCTTCATAGAGAGACGCACCAAGGGCGAGCATCAGCTGGCTGGTCTGGCTTGTATCGGCCACCGCACCTGCCGCCTGGATCACCATCTCGCCCCCACCACCCCCGATGGGCTTGAGAATCATGACCAAGACAATGAGCGGCCCTGTAAGAAAGGCCGATTCGGCGATCATCTTGACCCAGACCATAAACGACAGCCTCAGTGGATCTCGGCTCAGCACATGCTGGATCAGCAGCATCGTGACCAGCGCCAACGCTGGGAGATGCAGCCCGACAACCCCAAAGAGATCAAAGAAACGGATAAGCATCTGGTGGGCTTCGAGTGATTCTCGCACTGGTCCGAAAGCCCCAAACGAACCGAGTTCGTATAGGATTACGATCGGGAAAAGGAAGGCGAGCATGTGAAGAGGCCGCATCGAGACTGAAAAATAGCTGTCCTTCGCGAGGAAAGATTTCGCGGCAACCCCCGACTGGTTGGGGAGCATCTTTGATGTGCGTTTGGTAGAGGTGGTCATATTGGCTACAAGCTTGGACCCTTCAATCGGATGAAGTTTGAATCCTGTGGCTCAATCATAGAAAAACCCGACCAAAAAGGCCGGGCATTGATTCGAAAGTTTTTTGTACGCACTTCTCAGCCGGCGTGGGCTTTGAGGCGTGCGTTCAGGCGGCTCTTACGACGGGCGGCCTGGTTCCGGTGGATGACACCCTTTTGGGCGGTCCGATCGATGACGGATGCGGCTTTACGGAATGCCGAAACCGCATCACCCTTGTCGGAGATTGAGTCTTCGAACTCTTTGATCGCGACACGCATATTGCGCAGACGCCAGCGGTTGAGGGCTCGGCGTTTCATGTTCTGACGGATACGCTTCTTCGCGGAGTTGGAGTGGGCCATACAGTCTGCATCCTCTGGCAACAAGTGCCTTTATATACCAACCAGCGTGAAACCCCACGCCGGGTCGATATTGTTCGCCCTGTGGCAAAAGAAATCAAGCCAGAACAGATATTCAACTTGCCAAATCCCGAATATGGGCTTACCGTACCTCTCGCCCGGGCAAACCGGGCGGATTGCGTGCGTAGCTCAACTGGATAGAGCACCTGACTACGGATCAGGAGGTTGAGGGTTCGAATCCTTCCGCGCGTGCTTCACAAACCCCGTTTTTGGCGGGGTTTGGCTGTTTTTAGGCCCAGTGCCGAGTTGAACAGCACAATTTTCAAACTGATCTAAAATTTAGACTCGAGACTAGAAGTTTCTGGCTTGTTGGGCGAAGTTTAATCCTGAAGGATGGTGTTGTCGTATTCACGCTGCTCATGGCAGGCGGAAATGCATGTCCCGCCCGAGGGTGATTGGACAAATCCGATGGGCAGGTTCCACCCTCCGGGACCGAACGGGAACTCTTCACGCATCAGTTTCGGGAGTGTCCCTGCGTGGGGCTGATGGCAGATCCCGCACGCCCTGCCATGCTCTCTATTGACATGCGCAAAGTGGAGGTTCTGCTGGCCTTGCCTGAACCCGGTGATTGTCGAGGCTTCTTCTTCGATGAGCGCCAAATCATGGCACGCGAAGCACATGTCATAGTTTCTCTCATCGAAAGTCTCGAACTTCTTGTCTGGATAGCTTGTGCGCAGGAGCGAATGCTGAGGAGAGAGGTGAGACAAATGACAGGTCGAGCAGTCACCGAGTGCCGCCGGCTTGTGAACTACTGGTGACTCTTGAACCATTTCTTTCATGTTTGAAATCGTCGCGCCCGAAGGAGACTCGATCTCTTGATCGTGGCAGCTGAAACAGAGTGTGTTGGATGGTTGGGCGAGCAAGCCCTCGTGATCGCTGCTGTGCGGCGAATGGCAGGATGTACACGATTGCGCGCTCTCGAATGGCCCGTGAACACTCTGGGCGAGCGGCAAATCTTGGGTGATGTCTTCGTGGCACTCCATGCAGACTGCGCGCTGTTCATTGATGAGCATCGCGCTGAAGTCTGAGCCATGCGGCTGGTGGCATTCCATGCAGCCGCCCTCGAGCACTGGCTGATGGATATAGCCGGGCTTGCTGTCTGAGGTAACGGGGTTAAAGACTCCCGCATGATCGATATCTTGGTGGCACCCGAGACAGAGGGTAGACCTGGTCGTGGTCAGAAGGTTCCCATGCTTGGACTGATGCGCTTCATGACATGTGAGGCAATCGCCCTGATTCACAGGATGGTGCGCAAATGCGTTGTCCACTTCATCGTGGCAAGTTATGCAAAGCTCTTGGGTGGTCTTTGTTTTGATAAAGCTCTTCCGATCGCCGCCGTGGGGATCGTGGCAATCCATGCATGTACCGAGCTGGAACGGCTCATGGATAGACTCGGGCGAATCATCAAAGTCGTGGCAGGAAAAACAACTCTCGGAATCAGTCGCAGGGGTAAAGAACTTGTGATCGCTTAAATGTTCATCTTGCTGGTGACATACAGCACAGCCTTCGGTAGCCACGGGCGCATGCACCCATTTGGTTTCTGTGAGTTGCTGATGACACCCACTTGTCGAGCATCCGAGGCTGTAGTTCTCGAGCGTCATATCGGGAACCGGCGCAGCTGGACTTGAGTACGCTTCGGCTTTGGTACAGCTTCCGATACTTGCGAGTGCGCTGATTGACACAATGCCAAGTGCGAACCCAATGGGGCGGGCAAGCTGTTGTTTGTACAACCATCGGAGTGCCCGGGGAAGAGTCGAGCGTTGTGTTTGAGAGAAATAGTTGGTGCGCCATTTGCAGGACATTATATGCTCAGATGATTTTAGGCCTAACCAAACGATGCTTTCAAGCCAACAACAGTTGATTGGCGAGCAAAATAATGAAAGGCCCATCACGAGCAGAAATGCTGAACATGTTCCGCATAAAGCTCTTTCTAGGTTTTTTGGCCACCAGCAAAATCGCCATACTCGGGGCGGTTCTTGTGACCACTGCTATTGGTGCTGATGTGATGCTCATCCTGGGTGAACTTCTCATCTTTGAGAGTAACCCGTACATCGGGATCATTGCATATGTCTTATTTCCGGGAATGGCGGCGACCGGGCTCGTGCTGATCCCGATCGGGATGATTCTGGTGATTCGGAAGTCTCACCGTGATCCCGTTGGAAAGCTTGTCCGCAAAGTCAGCAAGAAGCATATATTACAGTTGATTTTCAGCCTTACCATGATCAACTTTGTGATCTTTGCGTTTGCGGGCTACCGCAGCATTCACTTCATGGAATCCGCCGAGTTCTGCGGGCTGACCTGCCACACGGTCATGTCGCCCGAATACACGGTGTATCAGAAATCCCATCACTCCGAGATTGCTTGTGTTGAGTGCCATGTCGGGTCGGGGGTTGGCTGGCTCATCAAATCCAAGCTCGACGGCACCCGGCAACTCGCGGGGGTCATCTTGGACAACTACTCCAAACCTATCAATACCCCGATCCACAACATGAGACCAGCGAATGATATCTGCGGCGAATGCCACAGCGAAAAGAGCTATCACGGTGACAAAATTAAAGTCTTTGAGCGTTATGAATCAGATGAGCAGAATACAAAGCTCTTTAGTATCGTGAATCTCCGTCTCGGCGTATCCTATGACCAGGGCGATCGCGCCCGAGGGATCCACTGGCACAATGAAGAATCCCATGAGATCCGCTACTGGTCGTCTGATCCAAAGCGAGAGCGGGTTACCCGGGTCGAGCTTATCGACGAAGATGGGCACTCGCGGGTTTGGACCAGGACGGGTGCTGAAACTGCAGCGCATGAGCCCGGAGATGAATCTGGTTACGAGACTGGTTATGACTCTGATAATGGATCTGGCCATGACTCTTTCAGAGTAATGGATTGCACAGATTGCCATAACAGGCCTACCCATGTGTTCCTGGCACCCGAGGACGCACTGGACGACTTGCTCATCCGGGGCGAGATAGATCCGAAGATCCCATGGATCAGATCGATCGCATTCGAACTGATCACGAAAGATTACGAATCTGATACAGAAGCAATGGAGGGGATCGCGCAGCTACCGTCGTTGTACAACGAGCGGTATACGAACTCATCAAACGCTTTCGATGCCGAGCTCAGAGAGATTGTCCCGATACTACAAGAGCTTCACGCCACCTATGTCTACCCTGAGATGAAAATTCAATGGAACACATACCCTTCGCGCATTGGCCACCCCACCGCTCACACCGCGGGTTGCTTCAGGTGCCATGATGGCTTGATGGTTGATCCACAGGGTATCGAGATCACCAATGACTGCAACGCATGTCATTATGTCCTCGCCGAGGACGAGCAAGACCCGATGATCCTGAGAGTTCTGGAGGATCAGTGATGAACCTAAAGAGCGATCTATTGATAACCCAAAGAAGCATTATGGCACTCTTGGTGATCGCTGTGTGTGTATGTCTCTTTGCTATTGCTCCTGTACCTCACGCGGATTCATTGCAACCAGAACAAGAACACGCTCAGCCGGCCCGGAACATCCCGGACTATGGTGACGATGACCCGTTTGAGTTAACGCAAGCTCAGTTCGCGGGGTGCATGGCTTCGGGCTGCCATCCTGAAAAGAAAGAGCACGATTTCTTGCACGGGCCGATGTTTGTCAATGCGTGCGATGCCTGTCATACAATGACCAATTCCAAAGCGCACCTCTTTGAGCTCAAGCGTTCAAAGGAACAGCTTTGCGTGTTCTGCCATGAGTTTGATCTCCCCGAGACGGCTTTGATGCATGAGCCATTCGAGAACGGGAGTTGCTTGCCTTGTCACAGCCCCCATGGCGGGAGCCAGCACAGCCTCTTGAAGACGGATCATTACGGGGATCTCTGCCTGAGCTGCCACGATGACCTGATGGGTTCGCGGAATCTCAATCATGGACCCGCCTCAGCCGGGGCTTGCCGGGCGTGTCATGAGCCGCATGCCGCCGGGAACCGGAAGCTGCTCGAAGCGGACGGGCGGGACCTGTGCTTGCGGTGTCATGTGTCATTGGAAGTCGAGATCGAGACGGCGCTTGTCGTTCACAATCCAGTCCTACAAGATTGCCAGCTTTGCCACGACCCGCACGCGACAGACAGCGAATCGTTGCTTATCGACAATCCGTCGTCTCTGTGCGTCGGCTGCCACGAGGATATCCATCAAACGATCGACAACTCCACGACTGCTCACGGTGCGATTCTTACTGAGCGCTCTTGCTTGAACTGTCATTCACCGCACGCGAGCGATCATCCTCGGCTGCTCATGAATGATGTTGACACACTGTGCTTCGAATGCCACAATAGAGAAATCGAACTCGAAGACGGCACACAGATTGCGAATATCAAAGCGGTCATTGATTCGGGAAAAAGCCTACATGGACCGGTGGCTTCTGGCAACTGCGTTCTTTGCCATGAGATTCACGGGAGTGAAAACAACCGGCTGCTTGTGCGGGCGTATTCAAACAAGCTCTATGTCCCATTCGACGAGAGCCAGTACGCGTTATGCTTCGGATGCCACGACAAAACACTGGTGACTGAAGAGAAATCTACAACCGCCACCGACTTCAGGAACGGGGATACGAACCTGCACTTTGTTCATGTGAACAGGGATAAGAAGGGCCGGTCCTGCGGCGTATGCCATGATTCGCATGCCGCTGACAGCGACCGGCACATCCATGATGTGGTCCCGTTTGGCCCCGGTGGCTGGGAGCTCCCCATTTTCTTCAAACGCATCGAGGGCGGCGGCGGCTGCGCCTCTGGGTGCCATCAGAGTATCGAATACAATAGAAACGATCCAATCTTCTACTCACAAAGGCCTGAAATCGACGGCTCCATTCTGGACCCGAATGAACAGGAGGATGACGAATGAACACGACACGATCTCGAACTCTGATCACAATCTCGCTTGCACTCACCGGCTTGCTCTGTGCTGCGCTCGCTGAACCCGGAGACAAACTCGTCCCCGGTGACGCCTTCCCCTCGTACCAGCTCCGAACCACAGAAGGCAAAGCTATCGAGAGCCCAGTCAACACAGACAAGGTTCGGGTGATCATCTATGTGATCGCCAAACAACGAGGATCTGAGCGTGCGATAGCCGACGCGAGCAAGATTTTCGATGACTTTGATGAGCAGGATGTCGAGCTTATCTTTGTATCAGCAGGATCTGAAGAATCGGAGTATTTTCAACGGTTCTGGAAGGAGAAGCACATCAATGGCACGCTCGCCTTTGACCCCGATCGCAAGCTTTATGCCCAGCTTGGACTCATCGCTTTCCCGTCAACACTCATTATTAATGCCGAGGGCAAACTGGTTCATGCTCTCTCGACCCATAGCCCAAACTACCCCCATGTTCTCGATGGGTACATCCGTCATTCATTGGGACTGATTGATGACTCAGGACTCGAAGAACATCTGAAAGCTCGGAGCCTGCCGACAAGTTCGCCTAAGAGTATTGCCTCAAGGCACCGGGCGGTTGCCCGGCTCATGAAAGAGAAGGGGCTCTTAGATACCGCCGAGAAGGAACTTCTCGAGGCACTTACGCATGATCATGAGAGTCTGGAAATCCGGCTGGACCTCGCAGAGCTTTGCCTCCATCTCGATCGGCTCGATGAAGCGAGCCATTACATCGATCAGGTCAAGCAAGTTGATCCTGAGAATCGGCACGGCTTGCTCCTCAAAGGCATCCTGCTGTACCAGCAGAGCAACTACGACGAGGCCCAGCAGGTGCTTAGCGAGGCGCTTGTGCTGAATCCCGATCCGGCGAGGACTCATTACTACCTTGGGCGAATCTATGAGGCCGTGGGGAGCAAAGACCAGTCCATTTACCACTATCGCCAAGCACTCAGCCGGCTTTTAGACGAGCCCGCCGAGTAGCACAGAGCTCTGACAGGATCTACTCTAGATACGATTGCATCTCTGAATAATGGCCTTTACGATCGCCGATCGCGATTTCATAACCGATCATCAGTATCTGGAAATCGATTTGTTCATGTTTTGCAACTATTCTGAGCACCCATGGGTACACACTGAACACAGTGACTTGATTCACCCAAAACCCAAGGCTCAGGAGAACCCAAATGACTCGCCGCAGATCGATTCGACGCTCACTTACCATCGCCACCATCCTCGCAATGGCCGGCACCTCGGCAGCCGCCGGGGATGCCCCATTCGACCAAATCACCAAGGACCTCTCCAAGGTGGTCACGATCGTCGATGGAACGGCTCCATTTTATGAACTTTACACAGATAAAGCCAATGGCAAACTTCTCGCCGCGCTCCCTCGTGGGTATGACAAACAAACCGTTATGATCGCTTGCACTGTTTCTGGTGGCGACGAACAAGCAGGTGTGATGGGCCCGACCCACTACGCGAAGTGGCAGAAAATCGGCGACCAGCTCGCCCTCGTCGCTCCGAACCTCAATGTCCGCACCGACCAGGACAAGCAGGCGAAGGATTCGATCAAGGACCTGTACACCGGCCGAGTGATCCTCTCGCTGCCCATTCTTTCACACACCCCAGACAAACGCCCAGTCGTGAACCTTGGCTCGCTCGCCACGAAGTACGCGCCAAAGCTCTTCGGCTCCGCCTTTGGTGGATATGGCCCATCGGTCAACTCGATCAATGCTTCACTCGCACAAGTGTCCAGCGCCAAGGCGTTCCCGGACAATGTCATCTTTGAGTACACAGCCCCACGACCGGACGGCCAGATCGTCTCGATCACACTCAATATCTCAAATCTCAAAGGCACCCCCGGCTACAAGCCACGCAAGGCCGATGCACGCGTTGGGTATTTCTATGAGTGGCACCAGGACTTTGGTGTCACAGGCAATGCGGATATCACCGACCGCTACATTTCTCGATGGAATGTTGAGAAGGCCGACCCGTCTCTCAAGCTCTCCCCACCGAAAGAGCCCATCGTCTGGTACATCGAGCACACCACGCCTATCAAGTTCCGTCGATATGTCAAAGAAGGCATCGAGATGTGGAACAAGGCGTTCGAAGAGATCGGGATCGTCGGAGCCCTCGAGGTCCGCCAGCAGAACGAGAGCACCGGCGCCTTTATGGACATTGATCCAGAGGACGCCCGCTTCAACTTCTTCCGCTGGAACGCGTCATCCCAGGGATACGCGATCGGCCCATCCCGGACCAACCCATACACCGGTGAAATCCTCGATGCCGATGTCGTCTGGCACCAAGGCCTCACCCGTGCTGTCGAATCGATGGTCGGGAACTTTGTCGATGACATGACCGAGCAGTCATTTGATCCAGAGACACTCGCATTCTTTGCCGAGAATCCAAACTGGGATCCGCGTGTGCGTCTGGCTCCACCAGAAACCCGCGAGCTCGTCGAGCGAAGCCTTGCGATCGAAGCCGCGAGTGTGACCGATTACACGCTTGGCGAGCGTGACCATCCTTGGAGCGGGCTCTCGAGCAATCCAATGAACACCGCTTGTACCATCGGGAACATGATGAGCGTTGATATATCACTCGCTGACGCTGCCCTTGCGGTTGGCATGCTTGATGCGGACGAATCCGAGATGCTCGACGGGATCCCAGAGGGATTCCTCGGCGAGATGATCCGGTACATCTCCGCTCACGAGGTCGGGCACTGCCTCGGTCTCCAGCACAACATGGCCGCATCAACCTACCGCAGTCTTGAGGAGATCAACTCCGAAGATGTGCACGGCCCGACTTGTGCTTCGGTTATGGACTATGTCGCCGCCAATATCAACCACGAGCTCGGCGAGGTCCAAGGGCCTTACGCAACCCCAGAAGTCGGTCCGTATGACCTCTGGGCTATCTCTTTCGGATACGGCCCAGAGTCGGAAGTGGAAGAAACCCTCAAGCTCTCGCAGCAGCCGGGGCACCTGTTTATCCCGCAGTCCGAGATCACCTTCGGGTCCGATCCTCGGAATGTCACCTGGGATAACGGCAAAGACAACATGAACTTCGCACGCTCGAGGCTTTCGCTTGTTCAGAAACTCCGTGCCGAGTTGATCTCTGACATCGTTGATGATGGCGAATCATGGTCCGTCGCCCGTCGTCGGTTCGGCTCGTTCCTCAACACCCACCTCCAGTCGGTCTCAATCGCGGCCAACTATGTTGGGGGTTCCTATGTCACCAACGCACGCAAGGGAGACCCAGGCGCCGAGGCTCCGATCACCGATGTTCCCGCATCACGCCAACGCGAAGCGATGAACTTTGTCATCGATAATACATTCGAAGACAACGCGTTCGGGATCACACCTGAACTCGTCCGCCACCTCGGCAAAGAGTACTGGTGGGACCCACAAGGGATCAACCAGCTCCTCGCGGACCCATCAGCAACCGTCCACGACCTTGTCGGCGGGATGCAAGCCACCGGGCTCACATTCCTCATCAACCCAACACGGCTCCGCCGCGTGTACGACAACGAGTACCGTGCTGATTCTGGAGATCTCTTCACCCTCTCCGAGCTTGTCACGACCGTGACCAACCGTGCGTGGAGCGAGTGCAATCCCACCAACGGGTCCTCGAACTCGGATATCGATATCTCGAGCTTCCGCCGGAACCTTCAACGCGAGCACGCCGAGCGGCTCATTCAGCTGATGCTACTCGATGGGACATCCTCACCATCGCTCCGCACCATCGCCACACTGGCGACCGCAGAGCTCACAAGAATCGATTCGATGTGTGACAAAGCTCTCACACGGAGCCCAGACACCTACACCAGCGCACACCTGAACGATATTCGGACACGGATCGCCCGTTCACTCGATGCGGCGTATGTGATCGAGCAGTAAAAAACCCCTTCATGAATCGGCTTGAACACCCTTTCATGATGACATTCATCTGGGGCACCGGCATGTTTGCCGGTGCCCCTTTTCAATATACCAATCGAAATGTGTTGACATTGAACTGTGATGAAATGCTGTTCTGTGAGTGAACAGAAAGTCCATTACCAACTTGTACCGCTCGTCGCCCTCATAAAATACCCTATGTGCAATCCCTATTTCTGGCAATGCAATGGTCAATTCATACGGACAAGATCGGCTGTTATTTCAAAAAGTCTCGATTTGAATGAACACACGATTTACCTGTTGCACAAATCGGGCAAGATTGTTATAGTACGCTGTACACTCGTATGGCCGATTCCGGTCATTGGTCTCGAATGCGATTAACTCGCGTATCAAACAAATGAGTTGGCGTAGTCGTGGATTACGCGCCGACTCGGAAAGATATCATGAAAAAATCAACTGTGCTTTTAGGAGCGTGCGCTGTCGTTCTTAGTTCTGGGCTTGCCCAAGCCGCACCGGATGCAAACGCGTCACGGGTGTCAGCGGAAGCGTTGGCAAAGGGGAAGGCTGCTCTTGAGCAGGACCCGACGATCAAATGGATCCCGAACCAGATTCTTGTTCGCTTTCGCGACAATGACGAAACAGTCAAGAATGCCGCACGGGTATTGGTTTCAGGACAGGTAATCCGCACATTCAAGGGCGTAGATCGGCTCGAGCACCTCGAGATCGGGATGCCGATCGATCGCGCGATCGATATGCTCAATATGCTCCCGTTTGTTGAATACGCCGAGCCCAACTATGTCGTCCACGCCGTCGCCCAGCCAAATGATCAGTTCATCGGGCTCCAGTGGGGCGTCAACAATACCGGGCAGGATATCCGAGGCGTGCTCGGTGTTAACGACGCGGACATCGATGGGTTCGAAGCATGGGACACACGGACCAGTGCCGCCGGTATTACTGTTGCGGTCATCGATAGCGGCACCCAGTGGGATCACCCGGACCTCGATGACAACATCTGGTCCAACAGCGGTGAGATCGCCGGCAACGGGATCGATGATGACGGCAATGGCTATGTCGACGATGTCCGAGGGTGGGATTTCTACAACAACGACAACAACCCTACCGATACCGACGGCCACGGCACACATGTCGCCGGCACGATCGGCGCCGAAGGCAATAACGGCATCGGTGTTGCAGGTGTCGCATGGGATGTACAGATCATGCCATTGCGATTTATTGGTCCGTTCGGCGGCTCCACATCGGATGCGATCTTGGCCGTGAACTATGCGGTCGACAACGGCTCTCGGATCTCCAACAACAGTTGGGGCGGCGGCGGGTTCTCAACTGCGATGCGAGACGCAATCTCCAATGCAGCCGCCCAGGATCACCTCTTTGTTGCCGCTTCGGGAAATGATGGCGTGAACACCGACAGTTCGCCACACTACCCCAGTTCATACTCCAACAACAGCATCATCTCAGTCGCAGCAAGCGACAACCGTGATGGCATGGCAAGCTTCTCAAACTATGGAGCAATCTCGGTCGACATCGGCGCCCCCGGCGTTGATATCGCGAGTACTTATAATGGTGACGGATATGTCTGGAACTCTGGCACATCGATGGCTTCGCCGCATGTTGCTGGTGCTGCAGCGGTTCTGCTCGCACATAATCCGAGCTGGAGCTACTCACAACTGCGTGATCGGATTCTCTCAACCGCACGCGCCACAAGTTCTATGAACGGCACCACGGTAACGGGTGGCATTCTGAATCTCCAAGCCGCACTTGGTGGCGGCGGGAACCCCGGCAATACCGCACCAACCGCAACCATCGGCTCACCCGCCAATGGCTCTACCTTCTCAGAAGGCAGTACTGTCAGCTTCTCAGGATCGGCAAGCGATAACGAGGACGGGAACATCAGCACCTCACTCGTTTGGACTTCAAACCTAGATGGCCAGATCGGCACCGGGGCTTCATTCTCGACCTCTTCATTGAGCGTTGGGGCTCACAACATCACGGCAAGCGTCGATGACTCCGGCGGACTCTCCGGCAGTGATAGCGTTTCTGTGACCGTCGAATCAAACGCTTCACCACCAGCCGCACCGAGCGGTGTCGGCGCAAGCAACAACAACGACGCAACCGCGACTGTGAGTTGGAGCGACAATGCCAATGACGAAGACGGCTACGAGGTCCAACGCGAGAAAGCCAAACGTAACGGCCAATGGCGTGGTCTGAGTACTGTTGCTACAACAGGCGCGAACGCCACACAGATCACGGATTCATCAGGAACGGGCACATTCCGATACCGCGTCCGTGCATTTAACGCTGCTGGCAATAGTGCCTGGAGCGCATGGGCGGTCGTTGATGTCACTGAAGCCGGGGGCGGCGGCGGTGGTGGCGGAGGCGGAGGAAACGGCGGCGGTAATGGAGGCGGTAACCCAAACCGGCCATAATCCTCTTCCAAAAAGATTCACTCACCCCAAGGGAGCCTCCGGGCTCCCTTTTTCGTAGTAAATACGCGCTCCAGCTAAAGAATAACGCCGCAATCCACAAAGGACGCGGCGTATGTGAAGTGGGCGTAATTGGACTCGAACCAACGACTTCTGCCATGTGACGGCAGCGCTCTAGCCAACTGAGCTATACGCCCTCGCATCTAAGGGTAGTACTCAGCCGTCTAATCTTCAAGGACGGGGAATCTGCATTAGTTCTGTTTCATCGACACACGCAGTTTGCGACCCGAGGTGTGCTGAAGAATAATTGACCGGCCATCTCCATCAATGAGGACCAGAGTCCAGCCAGGTTCAATTTCGTCCCCCTGGCTACGGGCTTTCCCGTTCACCACCGCGAATGACTTGGTCGGCGATGGGAGCACCGCCGAAAGTGTAAATACTGGATCGTTCGCGATCGGTGGCTTAATCGGCAGGTTGATTGTAGGAAGCTCCGGGGCGGGCAGTCCTGATTCTACAAACCAGAATGGCGAAGACACCGCATCAAACCCGCGGCTTGTCTCTTGATCCAGGCTCAGATCTGAAGGAATTTCCGGGAGCAAGAATGTATCTGCAACAAACGCGTTACTCGCGTTAGCACTCGTTGGCTCGTTGAGAAAGAACTGGAACGCACCAAGCACAAGCACCGGCGCTAACGCGGCGGTGATCCGGAATCCGATTATTTGCGAATGATCATTCATGGCCCGGGGCTCCTAGATTGCCGCTTAGCGGGATCGCAGTCAACAGGACTGAGCTGATCTCGGCCTGAACTCGAACACTCTGCTTTCCTGACGGTATAAACCGGAAGCTCATTATCTTCACAGGCGCAGCTGTTGAAACAAGCTCGTCCATGAAAGCAATTACCGAACTGTATTCCCCCTCGTACTCGACACGAACGAGGTAATTGATCCCAGTAATTTTTTGATCTTCATCTCCGGCTCTTTGAGCCAACTGGCTTTCCTTGATAGATTCGATCCGTGACACCGAAATTTGATTCCGTGCCGCACATTCATTGATTAGCTCATGCAACGAAGTGTCCGAATCATCCTTGCTGACGAGACTCATCATCTCTGAAAGCACGCCCTCGAGCTGGCTTTGAACAGCCAATGAATCCCCAGATTCAAGACTGCCAACCCTTTCTTTGTAAGAAACTATCATCTGCTTATGCGCCGACAATGTCGCTTGTTGATCGCTCAAGGCCTGCGCTGCGGGCTTGACAAGGAACATCCATGCCAAACACACTGTCGCAGACACGAGCAGCACCTTCATTACAACTTGTCTTTGAGTGTCTTGATTCATGGTTTCACCTCTTGGCCTGCGTCGGCTAACTTCGCCAGTTCATTGAACTGCCCTGGCTGCGATTCGATCACTATCCCGAGCACGAAGTTGAGTCCCCAAGATTTTTCATCAATCTGTGATCTCGTAGTGCTCCCGATCTGCACTCTCTTCACCTGCTGGATTTCACGCAGATGTTTGATATATCGAGCCAGCACATGAGGGGCTTCTTCCCCGTCTGGATCCGCGATAGCCATTCCCGTTACATTGATAACGGGTGTCTGCCCATTCATCCGACCCTGGAGTTCTGAAATCTGAACTAGGCTGCTATCCTCTGTCGGGATCGAGTGCAGCACACTCACCCAATCTACTTGCATGCCCATCACATTATCAAACAGGGTTGCGGCCGATCCGATTGATGTCGCCATATCACAAACAGATTCACGACGATTGCTTTCAAGATCAATCTGCTCAATGACTGCTGATTGCTGCGCTACTTCTTGTTTCGTTTCAGTCATCTGCTGACGGACGAGAGCGTACTGGCCGCCGACCATGGTGACACCGGCCAATGCCCCCACTTTGATCGCGCTATTGAGCTTCCCTCGGACACGAACATCCTTTGCGACCCTCGGCAGCAGCTCTAGATCGAGATCGAAAGCACACGCCACGGTGTGTTCGCTTGTTCCGTACCCAAAGAGTTCAACCGGCTTGTATTCGACCGACTCTGGATCGACCTCTATATGCAAATCAAGGCTTTGTGCCATGGCCGTGTCGATCATCGGGATCGATGCACCTGGCCCACAGACGATCAGCTTTGAAGGTTGCCGCCCAAGCGAACTCGCAAAGCGGAAAGTCTGCTTGATTTCAATACTGATGCGTTGGAGGATCGGCGCCATTGAAGGCATCACATTTTTGAGATTGTGAGCAGGCTTGTCTTTCCCAAAGGGCACACCATGCTTGAATAGCAACTCCCTGCCTTCATCGCATAGTTGCGGAGCATCTTGGCCATGGTTCGCCCCAGAGATCATACCCCGTTCCTCGGTGTCTCCATGTTGAACATGCTCGTTGAGTTGCATGATGGCGCTGCTGTAAACATCCGCGAGTTTGTTGTATCCGAGAGATATCAGCCGGACGAGCTTTGGCTCTCCGCCCTCGTAGTAGCAGATCACACTCGATCTGTCTGATAGATACAGCACCGCAGTATCTTGCTCATATCTTGAAGCGTCAATGATCGCTTTCTGCACTGCGCCGGCATCGCAGGGCACCATCTTGTCTGCAAGAATATGGCAACGATTCAACCATGCGAATATCTGCTGAAGATTAGACTCGTCATCTGCGACTCCGAGAACTAAAGATGATTCTTTGCCCGAATACAGCGCGATGGCATCGGCTGGATTGGAACGACCGATGGACTGGAGAATCGCGTTCTCCATCTTTGCTATCGAAGTCGTCTCGTCAAACTCCGAAACTTCTGCACGGCAGATGGTCCCGGGGCTCAAATAGAACAGGTTCGCATGACGAATCCTATTGCTTCCACCGAACCGTGCAAGCAGTTGACGCAGCGACTGATCGTAACACCGGAGCCCGTTCTTCCATGACTCTGCCCATTCTGCAGGATTCAGACTCACGCGCTCGGCCTGAACAACTTTCCCCGCGCGGACACTGGCCATCGATAGATGTTCCGGAGTCAACACAATTGTCAGCTTGTCTTTACTCTTCAGCATCTGCGTATCTCCATCAACTATACAGGCTCCTATCAACAACCATCGTCCGGAACGACAGACCACTTGTGCAGGATGGACAACACTACTAAAACTAGGGGACCCATTATCGGGCCATGAAGCAAATGCTATTGAAGCTCGAGTTCAATGCGACGAACCGCGTCGCCGCTCAGCCCCTGTATCACGGCAGTTCCGATGGTATCAGGCATCACCGTAAACCGTACCGTTTGGTCATTGAGCGTAATTTCTGAACCCTCTACCGGCATCGCGACCAGCCCCATATAACCCTGGATCGTTATCACAGTCCCCGAATCAGCAGCATAAAACGCTCGGACAGTCTCGACACGCATCGTTGCAAGTGCTGCCTCATCTCGAAGCGGGCGAACCGACCCAGCAACCACAAGCCCCAGCATTGAAAGCACCACAACAAGCACCGCCAGTACCGATCCTCGTCTTGAATCAGTGGACTTCCTCATTATCAACTCCCTCGCCCGATCCACGCTCTAGGCATGGCATACATCTCAAGCACGACCGGGCCACTCTGGATTTGCAAGCTCACTCGGTGAACCTGGGCCGGAGTCACTATTGCCATGGGATTGCCAGCAGAATCGAAGTAGACGATCTGAATCCGATCTACCTCTGTGCACAATACCGATGAATCCCCGCCCGCACTGAGCAGTTCCAGCTCAGACCCGCTCAACCTGAACCCGCTCCCGTCAGTCAACAGAAACTGGGATGCTGTCGCCGTCTGAATATCTAGCCCGGACCCATCGATCGCAAACGGCGTCTCACGAACAAGCCGGGCGGCTCTTTCTAAGCCATAGAGAACCCGCTCGGTATCAGCCCTGACATCCCGTGATACCGCATAGGAATCTGTTGCTGAAACAATGACAGGCATGATGACCACAGAGATCACCGACATCACCGTCATCGCGACGATCAGTTCGAGCAACGAAAAGCCTCGGGTATGAACTAGATCTGACTGGATCTTTAGAGCCATCATAATGTTGACACCATGAGTGATATCGGAAGGGTGTACGCCGGTCCATCAGCTGATGGGTATGAGATTTCTACGGTTATTGTCCGAAAGATATTTTCCGACGGGGTCATGGAGGCGATGCCGTTGGGACCAACCAGGTCGCCGATGGTTACAGTGTAACTCAAGCCTAGATCAGTGAATGATTGTGTAGCGGTTTCCATTCGGCTGTAAAAACCGCTTGTTGGCGTGCTCAGATACACATTGGAATCGGCCAGCGCATCAAATCCGAGCCCGGCATCTGACGACGACACATCAGCCATAATGCCCTCGAGCACATTGCTGGCAAGCATCGTTGCCCGGCCGGTATTGATTACATTGATACGAGAAGCCGAGTTGCTCATCAGGACTTCGAGCGTCGGAGGCACCGCGATCGCAAGGACCAGCACCATAGTAACCACTTCTATCAGAGTGAAACCACGAGCTGCATAACCTAGATTCCGTCGTGCTCGCATCAGATTTCCTCTACCAATCCAGAGTTTGCATGGATCACCACAAGCGTCCCAGTGCTCAGTGTGATGGTTGCGTTCTGTGAGAATGCTGCGGTGAAACCTCCGGAGATATTGTCGCGGGTATGTGGAACTGCTCGATAATCAAACCAGACCGTACCGTCCCCACTCGTGCCGTTGCCGTTTACAAAGGAGTTGATTGCGACCCCGGCGTAATCTCTGGTTAGATCGGCAAGCTTGATCTCGCCATCGATCGGATCAATTATATCGATAACTGCCCCAGCCTGATTGAGAGTCACCAGATGAAGCCGAGCCGTTGCTGAATCAACCTGAACCCCAACCGGGACCCCGCTCGCAATCGCACGGCCGCGTGCAAACTCGAGAATCCGAATGACCTCATCCCGGGACGCCCCCTGCCTAGCTTCCACACTCTGGCTCATGACGGGTATAGCAGTGGAAGCCAATATACCTATAATCACCACAATAAGCAGCAGCTCCATGACCGTATAACCACCCCGCCGCCATTGATCGGGTGATGCACCAATATCCGGATTGGAACACTGAGCACTCATCAAAGGTCATTTGCTCCAATCAGACCGCCGCTGCCATCATCAACCGCGCTGGCATTGGAACAGTTGGCGTAGAAAATTGAAACCGGCGGATTCGAGTTATTATCGACATAGTAGTTCCAGCCAGCGGAATCCTGTGAAACTACGGCCCGTGCCAATGCCTGCCCTTGCGTGACGGCCTGGACCCCGCTGACATCAGTGTACGGGTTTGCAGGAAGATCAAACTTGACAACCACCCCGCTGGTCATCTCATTGAGAGTCGGGAACGGATCGTTCCCGTTGATGACCGCGTTCATCCGAAAGGTTGCCACCGCGGATCGCACCGACGCGAGCGTACTCTGTGTCGAAGCAGATCTGGCGTCATCGGTTGCACCACTGAAGCGTGGCACCGCGATTGCCGCGAGAATCCCGAGCATAACGACCACAACCATCAGCTCAACCAATGAGAACGCTTTCTTTGCCATTGTTAAGGCTCCTCCGACTTATTTGTTGATACTGATCATCTGCCACATCGGAAGAAATACCGAAAGAGCGATGAGCAGAACCATCCCGGCCATCGCTATGGTGATCATGGGCTCAATAATCGTGTTGATATTCTTTGTCAGATGATCGGACATACGATCATAATGCTTTGCAATAATCCGGCCCGCCTTGGCCAACTCGGTCGAATCCTTTCCCGAACCTATCAATCGCCTGGCGAAGTTCGGGAGAACCTTTGAGCTATTGATGACATCTTCGAGAGAGCCGCCATTCCGCATCTCGGCGCACATATCAAGACATTCCCGTTGAAATACTGGACGCCCAGTCGACATGCCCGCGATTTCCATTGCCTCGATAACTTCAATCCCTGAATCGAGGCCGATACTCAGCACACTCGAAAAACGGGCGGTTGTCACCGATGTGAGCACCTTACCAATAAAGGGGACCTTGTAGAACAGCTGCTCGATTCGATAACGGCCAACACGAGTATTCCAGCTCTTGTAAATCACCACCAGAACCACGATCGCTGCCGCGAGATATCCCCACCAATACGCAATCACAGATGTCCCGATTTCATTGACAACCCAAGTTGTCATCGGTAGGTCAACCCCATTGTTCTCAAAGATTGTTGCAAACTTGGGAACCACAAAGACCACGATCACCCCGAGCGCCATGCCAACAAAGCCCATAACGATCAACGGGTACGACATCGCCCTCCGCACCATCTGACGGAGTTCTACATTTCGTTCGAGCAGATCCGCCAGGTGAGCGGTCACCAACGCCAGCTTGCCCGACCGTTCGGCTGATTTGAGTGTTTCAATGTAGACATCACCAAACACATTTTGATACTTTGCAAATGCGAAAGTGATTTTCTCGCCGGCTTCAATCATCGACGCAATATCAACCACCATATCCCGGAGCTTGCTGTTTTTTTCATGCTCACCAATTGAAAGCAGTCCTCGCGAGAGCGGGATATTGGCTTCCAGCATCGCGTTCATTTCACGCGTCAGCATGGCGATATCCATCTGCGAAATCCGGTCATTATTAAAGCGGGTTGTCCCCGCACGAACTTCCAAGACGGTCAGCCCGAGTCCGTTCAGCATCGAATACGCATCGTCTTCATTCTGCGCTGTTACCGATGACCGCACCGTGTTCCCGGTCTCGTCCAATGCCTTGTAGTTGTATTTCTTCATACTCATGAACATCCACTCCAACTACGCGCTCATCTTTAGTGAATCTTGATCACCACCAAACGCACCAATCACCGTGGCGTGCAGCTTGCCAACCTCTTCGATGGTTGTAACTCCTAGCCGTGCTTTTTCTATTCCACATTCGAGCATGGACTTCATGCCGGACTCGATTGCCGCCGCCTCAAGATCCTTCAAAGACGCGCCTGTCTCAATCAGATCTCGGACTACGGGGGTTGCCAGGAACAGTTCATAGACTCCAACACGGCCCTTGTAACCGGTACTTAAGCACCTAGAGCACCCCTTGCCGGTCATAAACTTCTCGCCGGCCGCGGGGTCTATACCAAGAGCATGGAGTTGATATTCGGTAGGCGAATCTTCAACAGCGCAATCTCCACAAATCTTCCGTACTAGCCGCTGTGCAAGCACTCCAAGGAGCGCGTTATTGATCGCAAACGCAGGAACATCAAACTCACGCAGCCGAGGAATCGCCCCGACGGCATCGTTGGTATGCAGTGTGGAAAACACCAAGTGCCCCGTTAGTGCTGCTTGCGTGGCGATCTTTGCCGTTTCGCTGTCACGGATTTCACCGATGAGCATCACATCCGGATCCTGGCGAAGGATTGACCGGAGTGCCGATGAAAAATCAAGCCCGATGGCCGCGTTCGCCTGGATCTGCCTGATCATGGGCAACCGGATTTCCACCGGATCCTCGATGGTCATGATGTTCCGTTCCGGTGAGTTGATCTGGTTCAACGCGGTGTACAGCGTTGTCGTCTTTCCTGAACCGGTCGGACCGGTGACGAGAATCATCCCGTGAGGCTTTGCGATCATCTGATCAAATGAACTGACAATATCCTGAGGCATTCCGAGATCAGAAATCTTTCCGATTCTGGACGCGGTACTCAGAAGCCTAAGCACAGCATTCTCCCCGTGAATAGTCGGTACCAAACTCAGGCGTACATCGACTGGCTGACCCTTAAAGGTAAACCGGAACTTGCCGTCTTGTGGCCGGCGGGTCTGGGCGACGTCTAGATGAGCCATAACTTTCAGACGCTGGATAATGCCCTCATGCAATGAAATTGAAGGCCCCCGATAGTTGGTGAGCACCCCATCGACCCGATACCGAAGATGGAGTGCCTTGTCATCCGGATTCACATGAATATCCGAGGCATCCATCTCCACCGCTGAATACAGGATCTGGTTCACAGCGGCAACAACCGGCTCTTGATCAATTGACAACACAAGATCGTCTTGCTCTTCGATCTCTTGATCGATACTCATATCCAACGAGTACGCCCGGGTAATTAGTGAAGTGAGCTTGTACAAATCGACTACAACAGGATCAATCTGCATCCGCAGGGTCTGCCGCAACTCATCGAGCGACTGAAGGTCCAATGGCTCGTGCATGGCAACAGTTGCGATTTCTCCAGTCACAAACAACGGGAACGCGCTGTTCCTCTCAGCCATGCTCTTAGGCATCAGCCGTGAGTTTGTGATGTCGACATCAAACATGTCAAGATCAACAAACGGATACTCACAAACAGTCGCCTTTGAAAGCGCAATATCTCGCGCATTGAGTTTGCCGAGTTCAACCGCAGACTCCTCTACATTGAGGCTGTGTTCGTCAGCAAACTTCCGGATTTCTTCGATCTCCTGCTCAGAGATCTTCCCCTCTTCGGCCATCGATTGCAGGATAAACTCGCTCGCTTCAAGCATGATGATCTCCCAAGCCTTCGAATCTCTGCATCATGCCTTCGATCTGCTTCTCAAGATTTGGGGTCATATCTACAAACGCGCCGCCGATTAAGTACGCCGGCCGCCGATCCGTCATCTGCACACGCATTACGCGGATTTCACACTGGATCATGACCTTAGAATCAGCCCCGTTGAGATCGGGAACCTGAATCTCAACAACTGAGCCACGCGGAAAGAAAGTTGTCGTGATAAAGCCGATGCCCGCCGATGAGAAATCGATCAGGTGGACATCAACCCAGCCGTCCTGGCTACCGGACGCTTTGCTTAGTTTGACAACTTCTGCGTGTGAAAACGCCACCCTGGCCTTGGCAGGGAGAGAAATTTCGTATCTCTCATTGGTTCGGATAATCAGGCCGCTATTGCTCATGGCAACTCCTTGGGGGATCTGTTCTCAATGCGTATCCGGAACATCCATCGTCCAAGAACCATGCCATCTGATCCCAAACTCGGAGAACAACCTAATCTGGGGAGCAGAAAGAGCAGATTTTTTGCTCGTTATCCGTTCGGGTGTCAATCTCTTCACATTCAGGGCCGCTTTATGTTGCCCAACCCAAACGGGTATCTATACTTCAGACCCGGCATGATCGGTGCCGGGCAGTTTGATTAGTACAAAAAAATCGATCCGCACCCGCGGATCCTTATCTGTCACTGAAGCGCCCTTTCGCGGTCCGATCGCCGCCGGTGTCGCTGATAAAGGAACGGAACATTCTCATGGCAAACACACTCGTACAAGACCTCATCGAATCGGGCATCCACTTCGGACAACGATCCTCTGGATGGAACCCCAAAATGGGCCCGTTCATCTACGGCAAACGCAACGGTATCCACATCATCGACATCAAGGAAACCGTTAAGGGTCTCCTCCTCGCTCGCAAGCTCATCCAGAATGTCGTCGCTGGTGGCAAGGATGTCTGCTTCGTAGGCACCAAACGCCAAGCCAAAGAAGTTATTGTCCAACGCGTCACCGATGTTGAGATGCACTATGTCACCGAACGCTGGCTCGGTGGCACCCTGACCAACTTCCGCACCATCCGCAGCCGCCTCTCACGCCTTGAAGAACTCGAAGCGATCCAAGAAGCCGACAACTTCGAGAGCTACTCCAAGAAAATGGAATCACAGCTCCGTCGCGAGATGAAGAAGATTGCCCGCAACCTCGGCGGCGTCCGTAAAATGAGCAAACTCCCCGGTGCCATCGTCGCAATCGATGTCAAGCGTGAGACCACAGCTCTCCGCGAAGCACGCAAGCTCGGAATTCCAACCATCTGTCTCATCGATACCGATGGCGACCCAGACATGGCCGACATCGCCATCCCAGGCAACGACGACTCGATGCGTTCAATCGATGTCATCATCCGAGAACTCTGCAAAGCGATCGCCGATGGCAAGCAGAACCGCGTCGTCAACACCAAGGACAAAGAAGAAGGCTCTTCGGACGGCGCTCAAAAGCGCTCACGCCGAGCCCAGTACTCTGCAACCGAAGCCCCAGCAGCTCCAGCAGCCGTCAATGACGCAGCCCCAGCATCACCAGCTTCCGCAGAGTCCTAACCCAGATCAATCAATGGCCAAAATACGGCCACTGTATATAACCCAATCCACCACACACCGCCCAACCGATGAGCGGTGCAACCCAAACGCATAACGCCGGAGTATTAGACATGGCGGATATCTCAGCCAAAGAAGTCATGAGCCTTCGTAACAAGACCGGGCTCGCAATGATGGAATGTAAAAAAGCACTCACCGAAGCAGGTGGCGATCTTGAGAAAGCAGAGAACCTTCTCCGCACCAAGCTCAAGGGCAAAATGGAAACCCGCACCGACCGGGTCGCGGGCGAAGGCCGCATCGGTATCGCAGTCGAAGGCAACAACGCCGCGATCGTCGAGCTCAAGGCCGAAACCGATTTCACGGCAAAGAACGACAACTTCATCGAAGCAACAAACCAGCTCGCCAAGCTCGCTCTGGCCGGGGACTCTGTCGAACCAACCGCTGACATGAACGCGATCATCGACAACCTCCGCATCACCACGGGCGAGAACATCTCCATCGGACGCGTAGAGCGTCTCTCTGGCGATGCAGGCTCCACCGTCTATGGGCAGTACATCCACCACGACGGCAAAACCGGCGTGCTGATCCAGGCTCAAGGCGAACTCGCTGATGACACCATCAAGCAGATCGCGATGCATGTCGCCGCCGCCATGCCACGCCCGCTCGGACTCAGCTCCGAAGATATCCCGGCTGATCTCGTTGAGAAGGAAAAAAAATTCCGGATCGAGCAAGCCATCGAGTCAGGCAAGCCAGAATCCATCGCAGAGAAAATCGTCGAGGGTGGCATGCGGAAGTTCTTCGAAGATGTCGCGCTCCTCGAGCAAGATTTCGTCATGGACGGCTCGAAGAAAATCAAAGACCTCGTCGGATCAGGCTGCTCCCTGAGCTCCTTTACCCGCTGGCAGGTTGGCGAAGCCGAATAATTTGACTCATCTCAAAAACTACTCAAAGCCGGGTCACATCGACCCGGCTTTTTTAGTACACTGATTATTTCCTCATCACAATGAACGGACCGTATTTATGCCAATCAAAGCCAAGCCGGGCGAGCAGTACACCATCCGACGCAAGATCCTCAAAATCTTCGGAGCCGCATTCCATATTTACGACGAGAACGGCTCGGTGGTCGGATACTGCAAGCAGAAAGCCTTCAAGCTCAAAGAGGACATCCGCCTCTACACCGATGAGTCCATGTCCGACCCGCTCCTGACCCTCGCCGCACGCTCGATTATCGACTTCGGCGCCACCTATGATATCACCATGCCAGACGGCACACACATCGGCTCCCTCCGTCGCAAGGGCCTCAAATCCACATTCCTCAAAGACGAATGGCTCATCTTTGACAACCAAGGCACCGAGATCGGCACACTCAAAGAGAAGAATCTGTTTATGGCCTTCCTCCGCCGAGGTGATCTCTCCGCGTTCTTCCCACAACGCTACGAGTTCTTTCGAGCAGCATCTGAAGAGCCCGTCGCGTTGATCCGTCAGCACTTCAACCTCTTCGTCTACCGCCTCGGACTCTCGATTCTCAAAGATGACGAAGAACTCGATGAACTTCTTCTCTTGGGAGCGACCTGCTTGATCGCTGCAATTGAAGGCCGGCAATCCTGATCGAATGCAGGAATACTGCCCCCCCATAAACACTTGATTTCTATATCCAGGAGCACCCCATGAATACCGAACTATCCCGCCGACAAGCCATCTCGACCATGACCGCCACCGCCGCGGGCGTTGCCGGGCTCGCGTCCCTCGCCCCCGCTTCAACACTCGCATCCCTCGAACTCGGATTCGACGAATCCACCAATGAGTACACACTGCCTGATCTACCCTACGCCTACGACGCACTCTCCCCCTACATCGATGTCATCACCATGACCATCCACCACACCAAGCACCACGCGGGCTATGTCCGAGGCCTCAACAAAGCCCTCAAACAGCTCCACACGATCCGATGGGAGAAGGGCGACCCGGGCACCATCCAGCACTGGCAGCGCCAGCTCTCCTTCCACGCCGGCGGGCACATCAACCACTCGCTCTTCTGGACGGGCATGGCACCCGAAGCCAACGGCGGCGGTGGCGATCCCACGGGCTCACTCGCCAAAGCAATCGTCCGTGATTTCGGTTCGGTTGACAAGTTCAAATGGCAGTTCAAAGCTGCCGCCAAAACCGTCGAGGGCTCAGGCTGGGGATGGCTCGTCTACGAGCCAATGTCCAAGCGGCTCATGATCTCCCAGATGCAGAACCAGCAGGACATGATGTTCGCCGGGGCGATCCCATTGCTTGGGGTCGATGTCTGGGAGCACGCGTACTACCTGTCCTACCAGAACCGGCGGGCCGATTACCTCAGCGCGTTTATGAATGTCATCAACTGGACAGAAATCCAGCGTCGATACGACGCCGCGACCGCTTAAATATTTCAGGTAGCCTGATCAGCTCTTGCGGACATCGCCGGATCGGCGGAACCGCGAGAACACAACCCCTGCCTTGCGGGGTTCGCTGCGCTTGCTCTTAAGCGTGGACTTTGTAGACAATGGTTTGAGCTCAGCAAGCCGGGCGATCTGCTCTGGATCCGTAGGCATGGTGTCGATCGCTTGCTGCGAGGTCTCGAATCCGTTGACCGGATCGAGCGCGAGTGCAAACCATGTATCCCAGAACTTATCGTTCCGTTTGGTAAACTTCGAGGGCTGGACCGCATCGCTCGACGAAGCAATCTCCCCGTAAGCCATGCCGGTCGCCAGGTGGTAACCGATTTCAATAATCGACCGTGTCTGCTCTGAACGGGCATCATGGATCGAGTACTGGTTGTGCAATGCCTGGTTGAGCCCAAAGAGTTCGACAAGTGTGCAGCCGTGACGATCGACAAGAAGTTCGTCCATTGTAAACGGGCCGTGGACGATGCCCTGCTCGGATGCGTGCACGCAAGACTCGAGAAGCTGACCCATAAGTCGGATCGCCTCATTGAACTCAAGGCGTCCGCCCCGGGCTTCAAGCAAATCGCCAAGCGTTACGAGTCCCTCTTGGTTCCCAGGATAATCTGTAATCACACACAGCCGCCCGGTATCGTCGTACCCCACCTGCCGGATCTTGAGGATGTGCGCGTGGTCGAGATGTGCCGTCTTCAAAAACCGATCGAACACCCGCCGGCGGGCAACAGTATCGCTGATCTGATCAAACCGGTACAGAAGATGGTTCGTCCGATCGCGATCATGGAGCATGATCAAGCGGTCGCACTGATGCACGCTCGCGAGCGGACGCACAGAACTGTACGGCCCAAACCGGACCGTCTGCGAAGGTTCATGTGAAGACTGGTTGTTGAAGGCGTTGTTGAACAAAGTCATCGGCTCTCTTAAGTATGCACCGGCTATCCCCGCGGGCCCAGCACACACTTGGCGGCTTCAAGTCAGATTATACACGCAAATTCACTGCTCGTCGCGTTCTGTCTTATTCGGACCCATAGATGGGGGAACTCCACAATTCTTCAAGAACAGCCCTCCCGTTTGGGTATTGTACAGAACACCCTTCGGCAGGGGGTTTCAACCCAAATGGCTCGCCCAATACTTCAATCGCCCTCCCATTTTCGGATGATTTTAGCTGATACAATCCACGGACGGTGGTTTGGAAACTCGTCTTGATTTCCAAGATCCGTCAGTCCGAGAATCATGGCACACCTCCCGCCGAAAGAACACGGACGGGAAGAACGAGGTTGACTTTCGATGCCGTACTACATGTCAATGGGCAAGTTGCCCCAGAAACGCCACACCCAGTTCCGCCGCCCAGACGGCGCCCTCTACTCCGAAGAAGTCTTCGGCACCGAGGGTTTCGTTGGACCGACAAGCACGATGTACCATATCCACCCACCTACCCAAGTCATTGGTTGGAAAAAACTCTACTCTACGAAACCGGAGTATGTAGAGACAGACACGCTCCGCATGCAGCATGTTAAAACTCAGGAAGCAAAGACTCAAGGCGACCCCGTCACCGGACGCGTCGTGCTCTACGGCAATGCAGACATCGAGATGGGACTCTGCCAACCAGAATCCCAGATGGACTACCACTACAAAAACGGACAAGGCGACGAATGCCTCTTTATCCACTTCGGATCAGGAACCGTCTACACCATGTTCGGAACACTCAAGTTCGGAGCCAAGGACTATATCGTGCTCCCCAAGGGCGTCATCTACAAAGTCGTCTTCAACGAACGGCCCGACGACGGGTCAGACAACAATGAGTTTGGAGGCTGCACCAAAGCACAAATGCCGCTGGCGAAATTCATCTGCTTTGAAACATGCAACGCGAGCCACATCGCCCCACCACCAGGATACATATCAAAGAAAACCGCGCAGTTCCTCGAACACGCACCATACTGCGAACGCGATATCCGTGTTCCTTTCGAGGACGCAGAGCACCCGCTCGCCTATGACGAAAAAGGCGAGTTCGAGGTTCGAATCAAAGCACGCGACACCGTCCACTCCTATGTGTATCCATACCACCCGCTCGAAGTTGTCGGGTGGGACGGCTGCTACTACCCCTACTGCTTCAATATCCATGATTTCGCGCCGATCACAGGCCAGCTCCATATGCCTCCGCCAATCCACCAGACATTTGAAGGTCACAACTTCGTGATCTGCTCGTTCTGCCCGCGTGCATTGGATTTCCACCCAAATGCGATCCCGGTCCCCTACAACCACTCCAACATCGATTCCGATGAAATCATGTACTATGTAGAGGGCAACTACAAAGCCCGTAGAGGCATCTCCTCAGGCTCCATTTCCCTTCACCCTCAAGGACTCGCCCACGGCCCGCACCCGGGAACCGTCGAAGCATCACTCGGCAAAAAATGGACCGACGAGATGGCCGTCATGTGCGATACCTTCCGTCCGATGTTCCCCACCAAGGCGTGCATGGATTTGGACGACCCGGACTATCCAGAATCATGGCGCCAAGACCACTTTGCCCCGGGAGAAGTCCGCCGTGCAGACGGCGAAGAGACCAACGCCGATGAACAACCCATCAATACTTGGGATTGATCTATCAATAGGAATCACCCTATAAGCCCGGCGAAAGAACCGGGTTTTTATTGCGCAAACTTGGCCATCATCGCCCCAAACAAGAATTTTTACCCCATAGATAGCCCCAATTACCACAATCTATGCATCCACAACACCAATCCAAACTATTGATAATCGATGAAATAGCCGACCATCCCCATATGTTCTCAATAACGACAACAGTCATTTCGATTGAACTCTCCCGCAAAATTGGTTAGACTACATTTAATGACACGGCTCCTCGCCATCTCCATCCTCCTCTTCGCTGGGCTCTCCCAGATTGGCTTCGAACGCACCGACATGGAGCTCGATTGCTTTGAGCAGGCCTGCTCTGTGCCGGTGGTCCAAGTAAGCTGTTGCGGCCAACCAGCCGAGCCCCAGTACTGCCCGATGTCAGACGGGCCATGCCAATGCTCGATCGCCCCCGCGCCGGAGCCAAACCAGCAACTCCCCGCCCCACTGCCCAAAGCCAATACCTTGACATTTGTCACGATTCTCAACAGCCCGCCACCCATGGTGGTGTTGCTTGAAAATCAGTCCCCGTCTTTTCAGACTTCAGGACTCATTAACCTCCTTGATTACAACTCCCACAACCAACGGCAAGCCTCGCTGGGTGTTTGGCGACTGTAGCTGATGACTCCATAGGGAAAGTGCGCGCACGCATAATCGCGATGCCCTCTCTTCAGTCATTCACTATCGGTATCCACAAACACCTAGGATGTTGTCATGCCCACAAAACTCAGCTCGTGCGCGCTCAGTGCAATAGCAGCCCTTGCTATCTCAGGATGCTCATCGCCATTCGACTCAGATCGGTCCTTCACTCGAACAAAGCCCTCTGATATCAGCCCAGATCATCCCTCGGCCTTCCGTGTAAACGACAATCAAATACCCCCCTCCTTCGAAGACGATCTTGCAAACGAGCCGAGTGAATACATCCGTTACGCGCTCTACCACAGCCCTGAGATCGAGCGGGCCTACCAGCGGTGGAGAGCCTCTACTGAACGGCTCCCTCAACTGCGGTCGCTACCCGACCCGAGACTCAACATGGGGTTCTTCCTCAATGAAGTCGAAACACGCGTCGGCCCACAGCAAGCCCGCGTTGGGCTCCAGCAGACCTTCCCTTGGATCGGAAAGCTCCGCGTCCGCGAGGACGCCGCCGCTAGAGGTGCACTCGCCGCGTGGTTCAAGTTCCAAGAAACCCAGCTCGCAATCACCGAGCGGGTGATGATCGCCCTGCACGACCTCGCTTACCTCGACCAAGCCACATCAATTACCCAGGACAGCTACGCGCTGCTGGTTTCCTTCGAGGAAATCGTCCGCGCCCGCTATCGGCTCGGTAGCAACTCCCACCCCGAACTCATCCGTATCCAGGTCGAGCTCGGGCTCCTCCAAGACCGCATAACCCAGCTCCAGGCACTCCGAGCCCCACGCGTCGCAGCACTCAACGCGACCCTCAATCGCCCGAGCAATACACCAGTCCCGGTCATCGACAATCTGCAAGCCCTGCTGGCTACTGACAATGCCGAGCATATCGCAACGCTCGCGCAAGATTCAAACCCGCATCTTCAAGCAATCGATCAGCAAATAGAACAAGCCCGAACCCAGACCGAACTCGCTCGCCTTGATGGCTACCCAGACTTTACCGTTGGGGTCGACTACATCATCACCGACGAAGCCTCGGGCCCCACCATCACCGAGAGCGGCGACGACCCCATCATGCTCAGCGTCGGAATCAATCTACCCATCTGGCGCGACAAATACAACGCGGGCATCCGAGAGTCCATCGCCAATCGGCTCTCCATAAGCCGCCAGCGTGAATCCGTCTCAAACACCATCGCCGCACAGGTCTACCAATCATGGTTCGACCACACAGACGCGGCAAGACGGGCAGAACTCTACCAGCATTCCTTGATCCCCAAAGCGAAAGAATCCCTCGCCTCTTCATTGGCCGGATTCCGCAATGGCGATTCGGAGTTCCTTGATCTCCTCGACACCCAGCGAACTTTGTTGGAGTTCGCAATCACCGCGCAAAGGGCAAGATCCGACAGTGGCAAAGCCCTCGCCACACTCAGCCGGCTCGCCGGTCATCCCGTTCAGGTCAACGCGATCAACACCCAATCCAATGAGGCCACACCATGAGCACCTCCAAGTCCAAAGCAAGAGCCCTCGTACAATGGATCTGGTCCCATACATCCGCGGCCGTAGCCCTCGCCTTAATCGTCGTCGCACTAATGGTCGGATACTCAATCGGCAGCCCCGCCGCCGATACGACTATCATAAACGACTCAGCGCATGAACACGATGCCGCAGATAACACGCCAACCGTCTACACCTGCTCGATGCATCCCAATGTCCGCCTGCCCGACGCGGACGCCAAGTGCCCAATCTGTTTTATGGGCCTCATACCCGTAGTGGATACCGCGATTGGTGATGACACACAAAATCAGCTACAGCTCTCCCAATCTGCATCGGCGATGAGCCGGATCGAAACATCGAAAGTCGCCCGGTTCTTCCCCACCGCTCAGGTCCGCCTCTACGGAAAGCTCGGATACGACGAAACCTCCGTCGCCCGAATCACCGCCTACTTCCCCGGCCGCATCGAACGCCTCTTTGTCAACTATGTAGGAGTCGGTGTACAAAAGGGCGATCATCTCGCCGAGCTCTACAGCCCTGATCTACTCGCCGCCTTTGAAGAACTCAACCAGGCCAAAAAGGCTATGGAACAATCCGACAACACCAACACCTTCCTCCATGAGACCAACGCTCAGATTCTCGACGCCGCGCGCGAAAGACTCCGCCTCTTCGGGATCACCCAAAGCCAAATCATCCAGGTCGAATCGGGCACATTCGATACAACCCAACTCACCATCTACTCCCCAATCGGAGGCGTCGTCACAACACTCTCAACACGACAAGGCGATTACATCGAAACAGGCGAACCGATCGCCACCATTGCAGATCTCTCCCGTCTCTGGCTCGATCTCGAAGCCTACGAGTCCCAGTTGCCCATGCTGCGTTGGGGACTCCCCATCACCTTCACCGTCGAAGCCCACCCGGGCGAAACCTTCGAGGGCCGCATCTCGTTTATTGAACCGATGATCGATCAGCACACACGCACCGCCGCGGTGCGTGTAGCCGTGGACAACACCGACGGCCGTCTCAAGCCGGGGATGTTCGCAACCGCCGTCGCCCACCCAAAAATTGCGGCTGGCGGCGCTGTGATCTCCGATGAACTGGCGGGCCGATGGGTCAGCCCCATGCACCCCACCATCGTCAAAGACGGACCAGGGGCCTGCGATGTCTGTGGCATGGATCTGGTCACCGCAGAATCCCTCGGGATCGTCGGGGACTCAACCCTCATCGAAACACCATTGGTTATCCCACGCACCGCCGTCCTCTTCACAGGCACGCGATCCGTGGTTTTCATCCAACTCCCCAACCAAGACCAGCCCACCTACGAGGGCCGAGTCGTCCACCTGGGCCCACTGGCCGGCGAGTTCTACACCGTCCGGTCTGGTCTCAATGAAGGCGATCAGATCGTCACCCACGGTGCGTTCCGTGTTGACAGCGCGATGCAAATCCTCGCCAAGCCGAGCATGATGACGCCTCAGCACGAAGATTCAGTTTCACCCAATGACATCAACGGCTATATCCCCATTACATTCGTCACCGACCTCGACCCCATCTATAACGCCTACCTCGACACCCAAGAACGCCTCGCAGATGACGATTTCGAGGGCTACATCGTCTCTGCAACAGCACTCCAATCGGCGGTACAAGCCCAGTCGGTTGACGGGCTCGTTGGCGACCCGCTCGGAGTCTGGAGACGATCATCAGCACAGCTCATAGCTATCTCCACGACAACAAACATCACAGACGCACGCCAGCAGTTTGAATCCATGACCAAAGCCGTCATGGATCTCCAGCAATACTTCGGTCACACCAAGAACACCTTGCATGTCGCCTACTGCCCGATGGCATTCGATTTCAAGGGTGCCCAATGGATCCAGCGTGGCACCGAAATCAACAACCCGTACTTCGGAGATCAGATGCTCCGCTGCGGCGACCTCCAAGAAACACTCAACCCGATCGATCACAAGGGGCACAGCGATGACTGACCCCGCCGCATCCACACCTTCAGGCCCACTGGCCCGACTGATTCGTTTCTGCCTACAACAGAAACTCGTCGTCGCGATTCTTCTTGGTTTCGTGGTCTTCTGGGGAATCATGGTCGCCCCCTTTGAATGGTCGGCGGGGGGGCTCCCCCGCGACCCCGTCCCGGTCGATGCGATACCCGACATCGGAGAGAATCAGCAGATCGTCTTCATCGAATGGACAGGTCGAAGCCCCCAAGACATCGACGACCAGATCTCCTACCCAATGACCGTCGCCCTCCTAGGAATCCCGGGCGTCAAGGACATCCGAAGCTACTCGGTCTTCGGGTTCTCTACGATTTATGTCGTCTTCGAAGACGGCATCGAGTTCTACTGGTCACGGTCGCGCGTACTCGAAAAACTCAACTCACTCCCCGCCGGAACACTCCCGGCAGGAGTCAGCCCGACCCTCGGCCCAGACGCCACTGCACTGGGGCAGGTCTTCTGGTACACACTCGAAGGCCGGGACCCCGACGGCAACCCGACCGGCGGCTGGGAGCCCGACGAGCTCAGGTCCATCCAAGACTTCACCGTCAAATACCAACTCGCCGGGGTCCATGGCGTCAGCGAGGTCGCATCCATCGGCGGCTTCATTCGCGAATACCAGGTCGATGTCAATCCCGACGCGATGCGTGCCGCGGGTATCACACTCAAGCAGGTCATCAGCGCCGTCCGCAAAAGCAATCTCGATGTCGGCGCCCGAACCCTCGAGGTCAACCGCGCTGAATACATCGTCCGCGGGCTCGGCTTCATCGAGTCCCCAGAAGACCTTGAACAAACCGCCATCACCGCCCGCGACGGGCAACCTATTCTGATCGGTGACATCGCCAAGGTCGCCTTCGGCCCAGCCATCCGCCGAGGCGTACTCACCAAAGCGGGCGTCGAAGCCGTCGGCGGCGTTGTCGTCGTCCGCTATGGCGAAAACCCATTGGCCACCATCGAGTTAATCAAAGAACAAATCCAACGCACAACATCGGGGCTCCCATCAAAAACCCTCGCCGACGGCACCCTATCCCAGGTCACCATCGTCCCCTTCTACGACCGCTCAGGCCTCATCAAAGAAACCCTCGGCACACTCAACTCCGCGATCGAGCAACAGGTCTACATCACCATCCTCGTGGTTGTGCTGATGGTCATGCACCTCCGGTCGAGCATCCTCATCGGTGCCATGCTCCCGATTACGGTCCTGGGAACATTCATCTGCATGAAGCTCTTCAAAGTCGATGCCAACATTGTCGCCCTCTCAGGAATCGCCATCGCCATCGGAACCGTGGTCGATGTCGGTATCGTCCTGAGTGAGAATATCCTTCGACATCTCGATGAAGCCGATGATCACGAACCCCGGCTCGAAGTCATATACAAAGCCACCACCGAAGTCGGCGGAGCGGTCTTGACCGCCGTCGCAACCACAGTCGTTGGCTTCATCCCCGTCTTTACGATGCAAGCCGCCGAAGGCAAGCTCTTCGGACCACTCGCCTATACCAAGACCTTCGCCCTCATCGTCTCGATCATCGTCGCTCTAACGATCATCCCCGCCGCCGCCCACATGCTGATGGGATTCCGCGTTCCGTCTAAGAGAATCCGAACGATCTATTCCACACTTCTCACCCTCGCGGGGGTTTCAATCGCAGTCAGGATCCACCCAGTCGGCGGGACTCTGATCGCAGCGATTGGCCTGTATTACCTCATCGGCCCACTGCTCCCTTCGGCCATCTCCAAAGCCGTCCAGATGTCGGCAAACTTTGTCATCGTCGCGGCGATCCTCGCCGTCCTCGCGCGATCATGGCAGCCGCTCGGTCCAGAAAGAGGAGCAGCAGGAAACGCGTTCTTCATCGCCCTGATCGTTGGCGGCCTGCTGCTCGTATTCTGGATTATCCGATCGCTCTTTCCCCGCATCCTGGGATGGGCACTGGAACACAAACTCGTCGCCCTCTCCCCCGCGGCATTCATCGTAATCTTCGGCGCCACCGTCTGGCTCGGATTCGACAAAGTCTGGGGATGGCTCCCAGACCGAGTCCGTCAGAACAATCGAGTCGTCGAAATCGCCCACTCCCTGCCCGGGCTCGGCGCCGAGTTCATGCCCTCGCTCGACGAGGGATCGTTCCTCTACATGCCCACCACAATGCCGCATGTCTCGATCGGAGAAGCCACCGAGATCCTCAAAGAACTCGACCTCCGTATCATGAGCGTGCCCGAGGTTCAACTATCGGTCGGCAAAATCGGACGCGTAGACAGCCCCCTCGATCCAGCCCCGATCTCCATGGTCGAAACGATCATTGAATACAAAGACGAGTACACAATCGGTGAAGACGGCAAGCCCGTTCGGCAGTGGCGAGAAGAAATCCAATCCCCACAAGACATCTGGGACCAAATCGTAAAAGCCACCCAGATGCCAGGCGTCACAAGCGCTCCCAAACTACAACCCATCGAGACCCGCATCGTCATGCTTCAGTCCGGGTTCCGCGCCCCCATGGGCATCAAGGTCTACGGCCCAGACCTCGAAACCATCGAATCCTTCGGACTCAAACTCGAACAACTCCTCAAAGAGGTCCCCTCGATCCAGCCCGCCGCGGTCTTCGCCGATCGAGTGGTTGGAAAGCCGTACCTTGAGATCGAAATCGACCGCCAGAAGATCGCCCGATACGGGATCCAGATCGCAGATGTCCAAGAGATCATCGAGGTCGCGATTGGCGGCAAACCCCTTACCATGACCGTCGAAGGACGAGAGCGGTACCCCGTCCGCGTGCGATACCTCCGAGAACTCCGCGACCAGCCCGACACCCTCACCCAAATCCTCGTCCCCGCACCCGACGGCACCCAAGTCCCGCTCGGCGAACTGGCCACTATTGACTATCGACGCGGGCCTCAGATGATCAAGAGCGAGGACACATTCCTCGTTGCGTATGTCCTCTTCGACAAACAACCAGGCACCGCTGAGGTCGCCGTAGTCGAAGAAGCCAAATCGTACATTAACGATAAAATTTACTCTGGCCAGCTCGTTGTCCCCGCCGGGGTCAGCTTTGAATTCTCAGGCTCGTATATCAACCAAGTCCGCGCCGCCAAACGCCTCAGCATCGTGCTTCCGCTATCGCTCATGATCATTTTCTTACTACTCTACTTCCAGTTCAAGAAGGTCAGCGTCACCCTGATGGTCTTCTCGGGTGTCTTCGTCGCGTGGGGCGGCGGGTTCATGATGCTCTGGCTCTACGCCCAGCCCTGGTTCCTCGACTTCAGCATCATGGACACCAACATCCGCGAACTCTTCCAGATCCGCCAGTACAACCTCAGCGTCGCCGTCTGGGTCGGGTTCCTCGCACTTTTCGGCATCGCAACCGATGACGGCGTCATCATGGCCACCCGCATCGAGCAGTCCATGAAAGAAGACAATCCAAAGTCCATTCAAGCGATCCGGAAATCCGTAATCACCGGCGGCCGCCATCGAATACGAGCGGCCGTAATGACCAGCTCAACAACAATACTTGCCCTGCTGCCCGTACTCACCAGCACCGGACGCGGTGCGGATATCATGATCCCGATGGCCATCCCCGCCTTCGGAGGCATGGCCGTCGCTTCAATCACCTGGTTCGTAGTCCCGATCCTGTACAGTTCAATGCACGAATTGAAGTTCAGATTTTCTAGTAACCAAGAAATGAACACAATAACCAACTCCAAAGGAGAACCCTCATGAGATTCCTGCCAACTCTTACCGTGTGCGCTTGTTGCGCACTTCTGACCACCGCCGCCCTCGCTGGTCCTGATCACAGCCATCATGCACCAAAGGAAAAAGCGGCCGCCAAACAGGCCACCATCGCGTACACACTTAACACCTGTGCGGTCTCAGGCGAAGCACTCGGTTCTATGGGCGATGCAATCGTCAAGGTCTACGAAGGCCGCGAGGTCAAGTTCTGCTGCTCTATGTGTGTACCTAAGTTTGAAAAAGACCTCAAAGCATCCTTCAAGAAACTCGATGAGCAGATCATCAAGTCACAGATCGCCTTCTACCCAACCACCGAATGCCTCGTCTCCGGAGAACCCCTCGCCGGCGCCGATGGCATGGACACACCAATCGACTTCGTGTACAACGGCCGCCTCATCCGTCTCTGCTGCAGAATGTGCCGAGGTGATTTCAAGGACAACCCAGAAAAATTCATCGCCAAGCTCGACCAAGCCGTGATCGCCCAACAAAGCGAGCACTACCCCCTGACAAACTGCCCGATCTCTGATCAACCACTCGGCTCAATGGGCGACGCGATCAATGTCGTCTATGCAGGCCGCCTCGTCAAGTTCTGCTGCAGCATGTGCATCCCAAGATTCGAAAAAGACCCCATGGCAACAATCGAAAAAATCGACGCCGCCTGGACAGCCATGCACAAAGACTCACACAACCACACCGGACACGACGGCCATTCACACGACCACGGCGGATAACCTCCACCAATACACATAGTTTCAAACACACCATAGAACCCGCGGCTAGAGCCACACTAGCCGCGGGTTTTCATTTCTCCCTGTGCATTCTGGCCTCCCCAACTCCCGTCATCACGGTGCCGCCCCCCTAGACTCATCCATGAAAACAATCATCGAACCCTTCCGCATCAAGTCCGTAGAACCCATCCGCATGACCACCCATGAGGAACGCCAGAACGCACTCAAAAAAGCACACTACAACCTCTTCGCCATCCCCTCTGAGGATGTCATGATCGACCTCCTGACAGACTCAGGCACCGGCGCGATGAGCAGCGAGCAATGGGCCGGGATTATGCGGGGCGACGAGTCTTACGCCGGCGCCCCGAGCTGGTTCCGCTTCCGCGATGTGATCGAAGAAATCACAGGCATCACCAACATCCTCCCAACCCACCAAGGCCGGGCAAGCGAACGCCTCCTCGTCGAGGTCATGATCGGCCACGGCGAAGCGGGCAAAGGCAAAATCGTCCCCAACAACGCACACTTCGACACAACCCGTGCCAACATCGAACACTCCGGATGCGCCACCGTCGACCTCCTCACCCCAGAAGGCCAAGACCCCAACACCGACGCTCCATTCAAAGGCAACATGGACTTGGACGCCCTCGAAAAACTCCTCGCAGAACGCGCTGAAGATGTCCCCTTCGTTATGGTGACCATCACCTGCAACTCCATCGGTGGCCAGCCCGTCTCCCTCGAAAACATGAAGGCCGTCCGCGCCATCTGCGATAAGTACAACAAACCCTTCATACTCGATGCCTGCCGCTTTGCCGAAAACGCCTGGTTCATCAAGCAACGCGAACCCGGTCAGCAGGACCGCCCAGTCGCCGACATCGCCCGAGAGCAGTTCGACCTCTGCGACGGCTCCACCATCAGCGCAAAAAAAGACGGCATGGTTAACATCGGAGGCGTCCTCCTCTTCCGCGATCAAGAACTCGCAAACATGGCCAGCAACCTTCTGATCCTCACAGAAGGCTTCATGACCTATGGCGGCCTCGCCGGTCGCGACCTTGAAGCCATGGCCGTAGGGTTCCACGAAGTCCTCCGCGAGGACTACCTCCGCTACCGCATCCGCTCAACAGAATATCTCGGCGAAAAGCTCCTCGAAGCCGGCATCCAGATTGTCCGCCCCGCCGGCGGCCACGCGATCTACATCGACGCAGCCCACTTCTGCCCTCACATCCCAAGCCATGAGTTCCCGGGACAAACCCTCGCAGTAGCAATGTACGAAGCCGGAGGTATCCGAAGCTGTGAGATCGGCTCGGTCATGATGGGAGAGCACGCCCACATGGAACTCGTCCGCCTCGCCATCCCTAGGCGGACCTACACCCAGTCGCACATCGACTATGTCATCGAGATCATCCAAGAAGTCAAAGCCAACGCCGCATCACTCCCAGGCTACAAAATCACCCAAGAACCCGCCGCCCTCCGCCACTTCACCGCAGAGTTCGAACCCCTGCCCTGCCCGAGCAGAATCTAATCGCAACAACTGTAATGTTGGGGTAACCAGACACCCTTTGGATTTCAACAGCCAAGTTCATTCTCTGGAGTCGAAAAAGCAACTCTTGCTGTCGCAACGACAGTTGAAGACCTTTAGCAGGCTAAGTCTTGTCGCCACAAAGTGAACCCCCTAAATCGCACAGGAGGGATCTCCTTGGGATGGATGGGTGTCACAGCTCCGTAGAACGAACCCCTACACTTTGAAGTATTCGGGAAAATATCAGATGGAATGACTTGATCTATTGCTTGTTACTCTGGCCTGAGGTTTTCAATTATCTTTGCATCCACCCAGTAAATATCCACATTCTCGTAATTGTCATCCATTGCCCTGTTGAACAGCATGTACTTGCCGTCAGGGGTTACGCTCGCATAGGCATCCCATTTATCAGAGTTCACATCTTCGCCCATATTGATGGCAGGGCCCCATGAGTCATCCGATTGTCGGAAACTTATATAAAGATCAGAGGCTCCATAGCCGCCTTCACGGTCGCTATCCCAAATCAGGTAGCTTTCATCTGGGGCGATAAAGGGATGGGCTGTCCTTTTACCCGTGTTGACCATATCACCCATTTGTGTAGGCTCTTGACGTTCCCCATCCTTGAGTGTTGAGATGCGGATTACATCATTGCTTTTATAGTCATCAAACACATAGGTGCCCTTTGAAGAGGCCGACAGGCGCATAATACCCCAGTCCTCCCGATCAAACATCGGGCCAAGGCTTCTTCGCTCTGACCAGCCGTCGCCGATGCGGTCCTTGTAGCCTTTAGCCATATGCATACGGTTGCCATCAGGCGAAAACGCAACTTCACCACTCCGCGCAAGTTCAATGTACTTTTTCCAGACATTGTTTTGCTGGCGAAAGCCGATTACGGTAGGTCGCGTGTATTCACCACCGGCTGTGGTGAAGTAGAACTCTTTCATTCCGGGCGCAAACACACCCTCTAATTCCCAGCCTTCTTTGGAAATAATGCCTGGAGCAAAGGGCTCCGCCGTCATCCCCGGAGGCGTTTGTCCCATATAGGGACCTTCGAGGATGGGAAACTCGTCTTGCGCCGAGTCGGCGTTTGGTTTCTCAGTAAACGCAGTGAAGCCGGCAGCTGGAACACCAACCAAGAACAAGGCGACAATGTATCGATGCATCAAGATTCCAATCGATTAAAGTGGGATATGGCGAGTCTCAAGCCACATGGCTTGGGTGGTAAATGAGTCTTGTACCAGCCGCTCAGTGCAAAGTTGCACAACAGCGATATCCGGAAAGAATCATCCAGCACTGACCTCTACACCTGATTCTACAAAGAGATAGCCGAAGCCTCTCAGTCCTCCAATGATTTCCGATTCAAATCGGGGTGAGAGGATTCGAACCTCCGACCTTCTCGTCCCGAACGAGACGCGCTACCAAGCTGCGCTACACCCCGGAAGGTTATCGGACGCCAAAGAACAGCCCACGACCCAAATACTAGGTCAGCACCAGAGAATTGACTATTGAACTATTTGTTGTACCACTTATCTTTAGAGTGGATCGATGAACTCGGGCACAGTTGTGTACACATTGTCATCAGTCGTAGACGGGTCACCATCAGGGCCGGCAGAATAGAAATACGGCCGCTGAGTAGGGCATGTCCCTCCATCCGAATCGGTCTCGATCGGATAGCCCGAACCACCCACCGACCGTGCCTCTTCCTGATCGACCTGCAGAATCTTGTTTCTCCGCACATCTACAAACGGCAGCTCCAAATCTTGCGGGCGGTACTCAGCAGTGAAAAACCCGAGATTGACATCAAACACATCCAAGAAATCACCGGGCTCCCCGAGCTGACGACGATCCGCCTGATTCACAGAATCCTCGATCACCCCATCGAACTTGGGATGCACGTACCGGATCGGGTTCCCCCACGCATCAAACACCGTAAGCATCTCAGGCTGGAGATCCTCATCCGTGTTGGTGCTCTGGTCATCAACATCGTACATCCGAATCAATGAGCTATCGATCTGGCTCGTCAGTCCGCCAATATCTGAAGCATGCTTGATCGAAGCAAGAAACAACCCCACCGAGTTCACCTTGTAGTGACGCAGCGGCGAGTCAGGATCATCACGCGGGATCTCAAGATCCAACACCCCGTCGATCGCAGGATAGTAAACGATATCACCCACATCCTGGGTATCGATCTGTTCTTGGAGTTTGATCTCGACGAGCGCACTCGGGATTGAACCTGTCGAACTAATGTAGTCATCAAGCGCTTGGTCAAGAACCTGCAGCACGCCCTCCGTCGCGCGGATGCGTCCCGAATCAGCCATCGACGCGCCAACCCTGATCGTGATCGCCGCGAGTAACGCGATGATCGCGACAACCATCACGATCTCAATCATGGTAAATGCACGGAAATACTTCAACGGTTTCGAGTCACAAGAATCAATCATCAATGGCTCCGGTGCGAGAGCGGGTGCAAGTGAGGAACTGGGCCCAGTTCTGTAAAGATACAGGATATGCGCCGCAGTTGTCCCCGTTGATATACGCCTCAAATCAGACCCGGATCCGCCCTAAATACTTCCGGATCGCTGATCTAGGCCGATTCAGTCGGATTCCTTGCCCCCGCCCTCACCTTCAGGCGAAGGCTTCGATGGTTGCTCGGGCTTCTTGGGGGTGTACATCTGGCCCGATGCAAACCCGGGCCCCATAATCGACGAGCCCACAATATTCCCCGCCGCCGCTGCCTGTGCTGGCCGCTTGGGCTGAGTCGCGGGCTGCGGAGGACGCTGTACATTGTTTGGACGAGGCGGCGGTGCCGAGAGCCGGGCTTTGAAGATATACCCCGTTACCTTCTCGCGGATCTCACGCATCATCCCCTGGAACATCCGCTGGCCTTCGCGCTTGTACTCGATCTTCGGATCCGTCTGAGCAATCGCCCGGAACCCGATCGTGTCACGGAGCTGGTCCATCGCGTACAGATGGTCTTTCCAAGAAGTATCCAGAGTCTCGACCAGAATCATCTGCTCAAACTGGATCAACTCAGGACGAGCAAGCGTCTCGACGCGGGCCTGGACCGCCATCTCCCGATCCTCCTTATCCAGGTACCGCATGCGATCGGTGATCCCCTCGCCGTACCGCTCGGAGAGCAGCCCGTCGAGTTCGTCATCGCTTGAGGTCGCCAGTGCCTTGTCAGTCATCACAGCGAGATCATTCGTCTTGAGCGACTCGATCGTCGCCTCAACCAAACGCTCCCGGATCTTCGTCGGTGGTGTCGATTTGATCTCATCGGCACTCAGCTCAAGACCCAGACGGTCCTTGGCCCACTTGATCAGATTCTCGAACGCCGCGGCCGGGTCCTGACGCGCGATCATCATCGTGCGCTGCATGATAAAGTCAGCCGGGAACTCACCCTCACGCTTCTCGTACAGATCACGCGCCGTCTGGATAATCAGATCACGAACATCGAGCTCCTCATCCTTGTCCGCCTTGACGATCTCATCGGGATCAAGATCCTTCGTAAACTTGTCCTTCACCCAAACAGCAAGCTGCTCAGCCCCATATCTCGGATCGGCAAAGCTCTCAATTTTATCAAGATCCCCCGCGTCGATCTTGTCGAACGCCGCCTGCTCAAGCATCTCCTGCACAACTCGCCGCTCAGAAGCCCCGCCCTCACGCAACGCCCCCGTATCCAGATCAAGATCAAACCGGTTCTTCGCCCAGCGGTGCAGACCCGCCGAATCAAAGTCGATCGATACCTCAGACCCCTCAATCGGCATGTATTCACCGAGCGTCATCACGATCGTGGCCGTGACATCTTCCTTGGCAAGCTTGCGGATCGCGATGTCCATCTCGACCGCGTCTTTACCCTTGAGCCGCTCAGGAAGAATCGAACAATCAAGCTGCTCGCGAGCATAATCCGCAGCACACGAAGCCGCGTAATCATCATCTAAATACTCAGCGATCGCGTCATCGACCACATCCTCGATGTACTCGAACACCAGGTCATTCACCTGGCGCCCCTCAAGCACCCGCTGACGCAGCCCGTAGAACCGCTGGCGTTGATGCTCCATGACCTCGTCGTATTCAAGGATGTTCTTGCGGACCTGGAAGTTGCGTTCCTCGACCTTTTTCTGGGCCCGCTCAACATTCTTGGACAACCAAGGATGCTCGATCGCGTCCCCTTCCTTCATACCCAGGCGTGAAAGTAACTTCATCGTCGTCTCGCCCGCGAACATCTTCATCAGGTCGTCTTCAAGCGATACAAAGAACCGTGATGACCCGTTGTCGCCTTGGCGACCAGACCGGCCACGGAGCTGGTTATCAATACGCCGCGATTCGTGCCGCTCGGTACCGATCACATGCAGCCCGCCCATGTCCTCGATATTCTCGTACCAACGGATGCGGTGAATGATCGACCGCGCATTCTTATCAAGCTCCAAACGGAGATCCTCAGCACTTGCCGTCTCGATCCCCTTGCCGCTCATCCAGGTATTCTGACCCGCCCAGTGACGCAGCAGCATCAACTCGAGCTCAGCAAAGTCCATGGTCTCCGCGTCACGCTTCTTGATACCCTCAGATTTAAGCTCAACAGATGCGATCTTCCGGTACACATTCTCCCGGAGTTCCTCGTCGCTCATCTCAGGGCTCAGGCCACGCGAAGCGATCCCCCGCTTGAGCAGATGCTCGATAAACTCATCACGATCAAGCTTCCCGAGCTTGATGTCCGTACCACGGCCGGCCATATTGGTCGCGATCATCACCGCACCAAGATGCCCCGCACCCTCGACCACATTGGCCTCGCGCTCGTGCTGCTTCGCATTGAGCACCGAATGCTGAATCTGGTACTTCCGTGTCAGCATCTGAGAGATCATCTCCGACCGCTCAACCGAGGTCGTACCCACCAGAATCGGGCGCCCCGCATCATGGAACGCCTTGATCTCATCGACAATCGCTTCCCACTTGTCCTTGGCGCGGAGGTACATCAGGTCGTCGTGATCCCCGCGAGCGATCGGCTTGTTGGTCGGGATCGAGACAACATCGAGCTGATAAATGTCGTGGAACTCTTGCGCTTCGGTATCCGCCGTACCCGTCATACCCGAAAGCTGCTTGTACATCTTAAAGAAGTTCTGTACCGTCACCGACGCGACCGTCTGCGTCTCGGCCTTGATCGGCACACCCTCCTTACACTCGATCGCCTGGTGCAAACCATCCGACCACTGCCGCCCGATCATCGGTCGACCGGTATTGGAATCCACAATCACAATGTTGGGCTCGTTCTGCCCCGTCATGCGATCGGGCACATCCATCACGATGTAATCCTTATCAAGCTGATACACCGCATACGCCCGCAGCGACTGCTCGAGCAGGTGCGGGATATCCATATTCTCATCAACATAAAACGACCCGACCCCGGCAAGCTTCTGGGCGTGGGCGATGCCCTCGTGCGTCAGGTGCGCCGATTTGCGGTCCATCTCGATCTCGTAATACTGGGCATGCTGATCACGCGACTGCTCAAGCTCAGGGAGCCGCTTGGTCTCTTCCTCAAGCCGACTCTTCATTTGAGGCACATCATCCGAGTCCCGCGTCTGACGGATATCACCCTCCAGACCCTTGATGATCTCCTTGCAGTGTTGGACCGCATCTTCTTTGTCCTGCCAAGGCTTCTGCAGATCAACCAACTGCTTGGCCAATCCAGTCGCAAGCTCATACCGTGGCTGGTCATCATGCGCCGGTCCAGAGATAATCAAAGGCGTCCTCGCCTCATCAATCAGTGTCGAGTCAACCTCGTCCACAATCGC